>Ga0123354_10000011_pt1 | contig 166906 bp, 138 predicted proteins | sample TergutLab28metaG_2_FD_97872 | JGI IMG/M metagenome (GOLD analysis project Ga0123354, IMG submission 97872) | Labiotermes labralis P4 segment gut microbial communities from Petit-Saut dam, French Guiana - Lab288 P4 | ecosystem: Host-associated > Arthropoda: Insects > Digestive system > Gut ... | reverse complement strand
GACGCCGATTTTGAGGCGCTTGGTTTGAAGGGTTTTGCCCGAACTTTCGCTGTTTTCTTCTTGCACGGCTTTCAGCGTCGTTGCGGGCAAGGGCATAAAGGTAACGGCAGTGGCGTTGCTGACATTCGGCGCAGCGCGCCAAGTAACCACGGCTTCGGCTTTGGTCGAAGTGACCGGCGCGCCTTCAACGCGCATCGCGTCGGCAGAGAAGGCCATCGGCGCGAAAAGCGCGAACGTCGCAGCGAGCAAACTTGCATGACTGTACCGGAAAAGCAGGTTCATCAAGGAAACTCCTTTGTAGGGAAAAGCCCAAAACAAAAATCGATAGACGCGAATCAGTGTCTGCCGACCGCCGTGCGTCGCGCCGGTTGGATCTTGGGGAATACGAGATGGTTCACGTTCATTTTTGGGGTATCGAGAATCGACGCCGCTTCCGTGAGAATGGGTATCATCTCTTGCGACGCGGCTTCTTCGTCGGGGAGCAACTCATCGCTGAAATTCTGTTGCGTCATCAGCGTATCAAAGCGCTTCACGAAATCGTCAAGCCCGTTTTGCTGTTGCTGAACTTCGGCAAACTGCTCGCGCAGTTCGCGGGAATGGCCTTCGGCTTCGCTGCTGACCAGCGACATTTGCCGCGCCCGATCCTGACGTTTGCGCAACTGCTGATGGCGCTCGCGGATTTGGGTTTCCAGCGGAATCATTACCGCTTTGAGCCAGCTTTCGGCGTCGCGGTTGGCAACGCCGTAAATGTGTTTGGCGCGGGTCACGATGGCCTCGAAGAAACGCTGCATCGGTTGCAGTCGGGCGCGGGTCGTGCTTCCCCACAACGCTTCAAAGCGCTGCTGATAAGCGCTGTGCAGGCGGGAAAGTTCTTTCTTGTATTTCTCAAACGAGAATGGTGTCGGCGCAAACGATTTCATTCGCAGCTCTTTGGAGAACTGCGTTGACATTGCCGCCACCATGTCGTAAATCTCCTTGGCCTGAAATTCGGCGTGCGCCATGTCTTCGTTGATCGAGATGAAAAAATGGTTGATCGCCGCGCGCACGCTGCGAGTCTGGCTTGACGCTTCGAGCGCCAGGTGGGTGCGGTTAGCGTTGAGACGCAATGCTTCGGTACCGGCGGCGTCGAGCAGGGCGTTGGTTAGGTTGGTGAAGATGCGACGCATCGCGGTGTAGCGCGCCATGCCGTGCTCAAACTTGATTTTCTCGTCTTTGGTTTGATCGAGCAGGCGCAACACCACATCCTGATTTTTGTTGCGCAGCGTCAGTAACTGATCGAGTTGCTCGGAGATGCTGTCTTCGCGCGTGTCGAGAACGGCGCGAGCGTTGCGGATCAACGCATGCACATCGGCGCGGGTGGTGTTGCCGACGATCTCGCGGCGGGTCGGAATGATACGCTCGGTCAGCGCCCGCTCGAGTTCGGGAAGGCGACTGCGCGCCAGCAATTCTTCGTCGCGGGAAACTTTGGCGAGCAATCCTTTTTGCGCCGACAACGGAAAAATCTGCGAGGCGGGAATGTCGAGCGTCTCGGCGGTTTTTCTGACCTGCGACGCGAGTTCCGCTTCGACGGCTTCCGAGGTTTTGAGTTCGTCCCACAAGCCGTCGATCTTATTGAGAACGACGATGTGGCCGCTCTTCGAGGCGGAATCGCTGCTGACCAGATACTGTTGCCAGACATCGAGATCGGTTTTGGTGACGCCGGCGTCGGCGGCCAGAATGAAAAGCACGCCGTGCGCGCTCGGCAGCAGCGACAGCGTCAACTCCGGCTCGGTGCCGATGGCGTTCAAGCCGGGCGTATCGAGAATGATCAGCCCTTGCCGCAACATCGGATGCGGGAAGTTGATGATGGCGTGTCGCCAGCACGGAATTTCAACTTCGCCCGAATGATTTTTGATCGCCGACGAAACATCTTCGTCGTTGTCGAAGAAGCCATAGCGGTTGGCCAGATCAAGCGGCACGTATTTGACTTGCGAAACCCGTTGCAGGGTCTGGCTCATTTGTTCGGGATCGGTGATGTCGAGCGGCACGGTTACCCATTCCTGCGGCACGCCCTTGAGATCGGTGACCGAAGTGCGCTGCAAGCGCGTTTCAATCGGCAACAAGCGCAACGACGGCAGCAGGGAAGGATCGTAGAGCAACTCGGTCGGGCACATCGTGGTGCGCCCCGCCGTTGACGGCAACAAGCGCTGGCCGTATCCCGAAAAGAAAATGGCGTTGATCAGTTCGGATTTGCCGCGCGAAAATTCGGCGACGAAAGCCAGCACCAGCTTGTCTTCATTCAGACGGGTACGGATTTGCGTGATCGTTTGCGCGGTCTGACTATCGGCCAGATTCTGCGACGTGAGCCATTGATGAAGGTCTCCGACAGCGGCGGAAAGGTGCCGCCGCCAGCGGCTGTAGGCTTCGAATTGAGTTGCCAGGGGGCGTGGCGTATCCATAGTCGGGCGATCCTTCAAGGAGTGGACACTGTAACACAGCGGGGTGGGATCAACCAGTTCCGGGCCACGAAGGGGTCGAAAACCTGAGAAGTGGTGCGCCTTTTTGGTTAACGTTGGCAGCGCGGGCAAAAAAAGGTGGCGCGACCGGCTTGCCGTAGTTGGCGGATCGGCGCGCCGCAGCAGCGGCACGGCTCGCCGGCTCGGCCATAGACGAAGCAGTCGTTCTGGAACCAGCCGTCACTACCGTCGGTTTGGGCATAATCGCGCAGAGAACTGCCGCCGGCGGCGATGGCGTCCTCCAGCGTGGCGCGGATGGCCTCGACCAGTCGCGCCAGCCGGACGCCGCCCAAGCGCCCGGCGGGCGTGTCCGGTCGGATACCGGCGCGAAAAAGCGCCTCGCTGGCGTAAATGTTGCCAACGCCGACTACGACGTGAGCATCCATCAACGCATTTTTGATCGGAGCGGTACGGCCTTGCAACGCCGCTCGCAAGCCTTCGGCATGGAAATCGCCAGCGAGCGGTTCGGGGCCTAGGTTTGCAAGTAATTTATGAGTTTTATCGAGAGTGTGCGCCCACACACAAAGCCCGAAACGGCGAGGGTCGTGGTAACGAACGAGAGCGCCGTGGTCGAACAAAAATTCGAGATGGTCGTGTTTCCGGCGCGGGGGAACATCGGCGCCGGGCGGAAAAACCCGGAGGCTGCCGCTCATGCCGAGGTGCAGAATCAGCATACCGCCGGGCTTGTTGCCGGGTGAGTCGTCGCAGATCAGCAGCAGGTATTTGGCGCGGCGGCGCACATCGGTAACGCACCGACCGACCAGCGTTCGGCTCAATCCGGCGGCGACCGGCTGCCGCAGACGGCGGTCGTGGCAGAGAAAGGCTTGGATGATCTGGCCTTTGACGGCGGCGCGCAGGCTGCGGACAGTGACTTCGACTTCGGGTAATTCGGGCATGGAAGATTTTGTTACGCCAACGGTTTGTTGCATTTTGCCATACGGCTCAGACGAATGCTCTAAAATGGAGTACGCGCGTTTTTCAGAAAGCAGAGATTCATGAAGTTATCGCAATGTGCCGCACCGGAAGCGCTGAAGTTCCGTTCCTTGTTGCTGGCGGCGGTTTTCGGCTGGGCAGCGTGGATGGCATCGGCAGCGGTTGCGCAAGAACCCGCACCCACGCAGCAGGAACCTGCCAAAGAACCCACCAAAGAATCCACCCAACCACCTGCTCCGGAAGCTGCCGCGAAGTCTGCCAAGGAAGCCGAGGAATCGCACTATCCGCCGCTGACGGAAAAGCGGTTTTACGAGGTGTTGTTGGCGGACATCGCGTTGCAACGGCAAGAGCCGGTTCTGGCGGCGCGAACCTTTTTGCGATTGGCCGAGGACACGCAGTCGGTGTGGTTCGCGCAGCGCGCAACCGAAAGCGCGTTGGCCGCGCGCGACAAAACGCTGCTCGATCAGGCGTTGGCGCTGTGGCAAAAGTTTGAGCCGGAGAGCGACCGACCGCAACGCATCAAGGCGCAAGTGGCGCAGGTTTGGCAACATCCGGTCGGCAAGACGGCCGATGAAAGCGAAGCGCGCGCGCGACTCGAAGAACTGCTCAAGGAAGCGACGGCCAACGACACGCTCGGCGAGGCTTTTTTGCAGTTGAATTCGGCCTTTGCCAAGTGGTCGGACAAGGTGACGGTTTTCAATATCGTTCGGGCGTTGGCGCTGCCGTATCCGCAGCAACCGGAAGCGCACTATGCGGTGGCGCTGGCGGCGCTGATGGTGACTATCGATAAAGCGGTCGGACAACAAAGTGAAGCGTTGTCGAAAATTCTTCAAGAGGGCGTACAGGAAATCGACTTGGCGCTGGAGGACGTGCCGCAGTGGGACGAAGCGCTGCAAATCAAAGCGGCGCTGCTTGAAAAAAGCGCCCCCGAACAACTGCTGCCGTGGTTGCAAGAGTGCATCAAGAAGATGCCCGACGAAAAAAGTTTGTGGCCGCTGTTAGCGCGTGCGTACGTTCAGAAAAAGCACTATTCGGAAGCGCGCGAGTGGTTTCTCAAGATATGGAAAGACGACGGCTCCGAAAATGCGTTGATGGCGGCAGGCGCGTTGTCGATGAAGATGGAAGACCATGTGTCGGCGCAAGGCTTGATCGACGAGGTTGAAAAGAGTGGAGACGAGAAGACAAAGGACGAAACAAAAGACCAAGCCAACGATAAGGCAAATGAAAAGGGCAATGAAAAGATAAACGATAAAGTCAACGCGATGCGAGTCATGTATGGACGCATTGCCGAAGAAGAAAATCGCCCGATGGAAGCGATCGAGTGGTATCGCAAGGTGAATGGCGGCGATAATTGGTGGAACGTGCAAATACACTTGGCGGCGCTGCTGGCGCAAAACGGCAAACGCGATGACGCGCTGGCACTACTGAAAACGGTGTCAGCGGAAACGGTGGATGAGAAGATCGGCGTGTTGCAGTTGCGGGCGCGCATTCTGCGCGAAGCCGATGATTGGATCGGCGCTTACGCGGTGCTCGCGAAAGGCGTCGAAACCTTTTCTGAATCGGTCGATCTGTTGATGGACTTGGGGCTGGTCGAAGAAAAACTCGGCAAACTGAAAGAAGCGGAGCAGCATTTGCGGGCGGCGTTGAAGCTCAAGCCGGACGAAGCGTTCGTGCAAAACGCACTGGGCTACACGCTGGTGGATCATCAGATCAACATCGAAGAAGGCGCGGCGTTGATCGAGAAGGCGCTCGCATCGATGCCCGACGACGGCGCGATTCTCGACAGCATGGGTTGGGCGCGGTACCGCCAGGGCAGAACGGAAGAAGCGGTGCATTATTTACAGCAGGCGTGGGAGAAACAGCCCGATCCCGAAGTGGCGGCGCATTGGGGCGAAGTGTTGTGGCAACTGGGGCGTTTCGACGAAGCTCGGCAAGCGTGGGCAAAAGGGTTGGAGAAAGCGCCGAACGATACGACGATTCAGGCGACGATGAAGCGGTTGAATGTGCCGAGCGTCGGTGCGCCTGCTGCGATAACCACGCCGACGCCGAAAGCGCCATAATGGGGCGGATCAAGTTGTTTAAGTTTGCGGCGATGCTCGCCGCAGTGTTGCTGGCGGGGTGTGCCTCGTTGCAGCGCGGCGGTGACGACGTTTCCGAGGTGTCGGCGGCGGATGTGCCGTTCCACGCGCAGGGTCGATTCTCGGCGCGCTACGAAGAGCAAGCGGTGGCGGCGCGCTTCGATTGGCGGCACGCGCCGGACGCCGACGATATTCACCTTATCGCGCCGCTCGGCGTGACCGTTGCCCGTTTGACGCGCGAAGGTGAGATCGTCACTGTCGAGCGCGCCGATCATTCGCAACACACGCAACGGGTGACCGACTGGGGCGAGTTGACCACGCAAGCCTTCGGTTTCTCGTTGCCGGTGGAAAGTCTGGCGTACTGGATACGCGGCGTGCCGATGCCCGGCGCGGCGGCGATTACGCGCGATGAGGCAGGGCGCATCGACAGCTTGCGCCAGCAAGGCTGGGAAATTCAGTACGGCTACGCGGAAGCGCACGAGCCGGAGCGGCTCGACATTCGCTACGGCGAGACGGTCGGGTTGCGGCTCAAAATCGACCAATTCGTTGTCGGTAGCAAGGCGCAGTAAAGAAAAATGAGCGCGGTTTCGTACAGTTTTCCGGCGCCGGCCAAGCTCAATCTTTTTCTGCACGTCACCGGGCAGCGCGCCGACGGTTACCACTGCCTTGAAAGCGTTTTCGTTCTGATCGATTTGGCCGACATTCTCACGCTGACGCTGCGCAACGACGGCGTCATCGCGCGGGAGAAAGACATCCCCGGCGTTTCCGAAGACGCCGATTTGACCCTGCGGGCGGCGCGTTTGTTGCAGGAGGCCGCCAGAACCACGCAGGGCGTCACCTTGAAAGTGGAGAAACGCGTTCCGCAGGGGGGCGGGCTGGGAGGCGGCAGTTCCGACGCGGCGACGGTGTTGCTGGCGCTCCATCGCTTGTGGGAAACGCGGCTGTCGCGGCGCGAATTGTCGGCGCTGGCGTTGCATTTGGGTGCGGACGTGCCGTTTTTCCTCGGCGGCACGGCGGCGCTGGTGTCCGGTATCGGCGAAGTGTTGCGACCGGTGTCATTGCCGCCCATGTGGATTGCATTGGCGATGCCGCCGGTCACCGTACCGACAAAAGAGATTTTCAGGACGCCGCATTTGACACGGAACACCGCCTCGGAGACAATAGCCGCCTTTACGAAAAACCACGGTCGGAATGATTTGGAGCCGGTCGTTGCGGAGCGCTATCGGGACGTTGCAACAGCGCTGACGATTTTGCGTCAGGCCACGCCGACGGCACGAATGAGCGGTTCGGGCGCTTCGGTGTTCGGTATCTTCGACGATGCCGAAGAGGCGGAAGCAGCGTTGCGTCGATTGCCGCCGGAAACGCCAGGGCGATTGGCGCGAACGGTATCGCGGCATCCGCTGGCAACGTGGGCTTTTCGTTGAGAAAGATTTTCGGCAGTACGGTAACCGTAGAGAAGTTTTCGGTAGCGTAGTGCCCAAGGGTTGTTACTGGGGAGTCGCCAAGTTGGTTAAGGCACCGGATTTTGATTCCGGCATACGAGGGTTCGAATCCTTCCTCCCCAGCCATTTATTACGCGCTGTTTTTTGTGCGGCGAGACAGCAGCGTCAACCAGAGCCGCTTTGACTCCTCCCAACCTCGTCGAGGATCGACGGATGCGCATTTTTACCGGTAACGCCAACCCCAAACTCGCGGAAGCGGTTTGCCGTCATCTCAATGTTTCGATGGGACGCGCCGTCGTCGATCGCTTTTCCGACGGCGAAGTCTTCGTTGAAATTCTTGAAACCGTTCGCGGTCGCCACGTTTTTGTGCTGCAATCGACTTGCGCGCCAACCAACGACAATCTGATGGAAATGTTGGTGATCGTCGATGCGTTGAAACGCGCGTCGGCGGCATCGATCACTGCGGTCATCCCCTATTACGGCTACGCCCGCCAAGATCGGCGACCGCGCTCGGCGCGGGTGCCGATCACCGCCAAACTGGTCGCCGACATGTTGACCGCGTCCGGCGTGGATCGCGTGGTGGTGATGGATTTGCACGCCGATCAGATTCAGGGGTTCTTCAACATTCCCGTTGACAACATTTACGCGACGCCGATTCTGCTCGGCGAATTGTGGAAACGCAATTACGGCCCTCTGCAAGTCGTGTCGCCTGATGTCGGCGGCGTGGCGCGCGCGCGCGCCATCGCCAAGCGGCTCGATTGCGATCTGGCGATCATCGACAAACGCCGACCGAAGGCCAACGTCGCCGAAGTGATGAACATCATCGGCGATGTGCGCGACCGTATTTGCGTGATTACCGACGACATCGTTGACACTGCCAACACCTTGTGCAAAGCGGCAACGGCGTTGAAAGCGGAAGGCGCTCGCTCGGTGGTGGCGTACTGCACGCATCCGGTGCTCTCCGGCGGCGCCATCGCGCGAATCGAACAATCCGACATCGACGAAGTGGTCGTCACCGACACCATACCGCTGTCGGCGGAAGCGCAGGCATGTCCGCGCATCCGGCAACTATCGTGCGCGCAACTCATCGCCGAAACCATCACGCGGATGGCGAATGAGGAGTCGGTCAGCAGCTTGTTCACGGAATAAGCGAGGTTTTGATCAAAACTCCGCACCCCCTTTCAAAAAAAAGCGCGCCACAGGCGCGCTTTTTTCATGCCACTCTTGCGTCAGGTTAGCAACCCATTTGCTTCGTGTGTTGCGCAAAAACGTCGGAGGCTTGTTTGCAAGCTTTGCTGAGAGCATCTTTATCGGGAATCTGTGCCCAAGAGGCGCGCAGTTGATCCATCTGCTTTTTCAACGCGTCGGCAGCAGCGGGGTTGTTGCCTTGCTTGTTGACGCACTCGTTGACTTGCGCGATATAGCCTTCACACTCAGCCGGAAGCGCAGCAGTGGGTGCGGCAGCAGCCGAATGATCGGCGGGAGCGGCAGGAGTCGCAGCCGGTTGATCAGCAGGCGCCGGAGTCGGCGCTGCCGGAGCCGGGGGAACAGGGGCGGGTGCAGGCGCTGCGGCCTTGGGCGCGGCAGCCGGGGGTGGAGATTGGTTGCAAGCAGAGAGCAACGCCAAGCCCGCGAACAGGGAGATCAGAAGAAGGCTGAAACGAAATTTTTTCATGAGGGTTCCTTTAAAAGTTAGCGACGACGGAAAACAACTTTGCTGTTTGATGCAGTATCCGTTTTAACGTTGCCGAAGAAAAAGATAAAGCCGACAAGCGTTGTTTTGACAAACATGGGCACGCACACGTTCAACAGACAGAGAGAAAGTACGCGAATATTACTACTTTCGCAAGCCCTGCACGCCACTCATTACGCAAAAAACAAGAGAGACGCATACACGAAAGATCGAGTTCTGTTGGTGTCGGCAAGATTGTCTGGCAGAGGCGACAGACGTGTGACGGAGACAACGATTGTGTCGCTTTCAGGCGTCAGACAAAAATGAAGAATTGTGAACAATTGTTCATGTTCGCATGATTGATGGGAGAGACCATAAAAAAACGGATGGGGTTTCCATCCGTTTTTGCAGTTGGCGAAGTTTCGTTTTTAGAAACGATAACCGACCGCAACACCCCACACCATCGGGTCGATTTTGACTTTTCCGACCTTGGCGCCATCGACTTTGACATCGTTTCTCATCTGGATCCAGCGAGCGTCGAGAGTCATCAGCCAATTTTTGCTGAAGTTGAAATCGACGCCGGCGTGGGCGGCGAAGCCCCAGGAGTTTTCGATATCGAGTTTGTTTTTCGCAATTTGCCCCTTGGTTTTTTCGTTATACATGAATGTGTAGTTGACGCCGGCGCCGACGAACGGCGAAACGGGGGCTTTCGGCAGGAAGTGCCATTGCAGGCTGACCGTCGGCGGCAGCACATCGACGCGCGCCAACTTGAGGCCGTTGAGGCGGATGTCGTTGCGGAACGGCCAAGCGCCCAGTACTTCGACGCCGAGGTTCGGCGTGAACAGGTATTCGAGCGTGATCGACGGACGCGTGCTGATGCCGACGTCGGTTTTCAGGACACCATTCAAAGTGCCGTTGTCAGATTTCGGTACAACGTCGGCAATCCCCAGTTTCACGACGAAGTCGCCCGCTTGAGCCGCGCCGATCGTCCCCAGCGTCAAGGCGGCGAGAGCGCAGACCAGAGCTTTTGTTTTCATAGATATTTCTCCAAAGGAAGTTTCACTACAAAACCGCGCCAATCGCGCAGTCAGTTATCGACGGCAAAAGAAAACCACGTCCAATGTGGTTATTTAAGCATGCGCTTACTGTCGCCCGCAAGCGACGGATGGGGTTTGGCAGGGGCGAAAAAAGGATTGTCGGGGAAAGGCGACACAAGGGGCGCGGCGCGCCCTTGCCAAGCGTGTGAGCGATAACTTAGAGCTTTCGCGGCTCAGGGCGTCGTTAGCTGTCAATTTCCGGAAAAAAAACGGATGGAAAACCATCCGTTTTTTGCGCTGTCAGGTGTTAGAGGTAAAACAGGGGTTAGAAGCGGTAACCGGCGGAAATGCCCCAAACCATCGGGTCAACCTTGACTTTGCCCAGATCGTATCTTTGGTCGTTCGGAATATCGAGGTAAACCTTGTTTCTCATCTGGATCCAGCGAGCATCAAGCGTTACCATCCAGTTCTTGTTGATGTTGAAATCAACGCCAACGTGGCCTGCAACACCCCAAGAGTTTTTGACGGCCAGATTGGTGTCGAGATCGCGGAGAAGGCCTTTGGTTCTTTCGCGGTACATGAACGCGTAGTTGACGCCAACGCCGACGAACGGCGATACCACGGCTTGCGGCAGGAAGTGCCATTGCAGGCTGACGGTCGGCGGCAGTACATCGACTTGACCGACGGAGCCAACGCCTTTGAGTTTAACGTCATTGCGGAACGGCCAGGCGCCCAGCACTTCAACGCCCAAGTTCGGCGTGAACATGTATTCGATCGTGATCGACGGGCGAACGCTGTCACCAACATCGGCGCCGAAGGTGCCCAGCGGGGTATTCAGATTGCCATTGTTGGATTTCGGTACAACGTCGGCAATCCCCAATTTGACGACGAAGCCGCTATCGGCAGCTTGTGCTACACCGGCTGCGCCCAGCGCCAGAGTGGCGATTGCAAGGGCGGCGGCTAGAGGTTTCATTTTCATAAATGTTTCTCCAATTGACTTAAGGACGATAACCGCGCGGGTGGCGCAGTCGGTTCTAATTGCGGCGTAAAAAGACCGCGCATACAACGCAGTTATTTAAACATGTGATCATTGTCGCATGCAAGCAGCAATGAGGGTTTTAATGTGCGGGACAAGAAATGTGTCGCGTGTTGCCCACACTCTTTGCCAAGGAAGGCCCAACGGCAAATATATGTGGCGAGGCGCGTATTTTTTTGGGATAAGGCCGACTATTTTACTCAGTTTACTCCCCCCTGAGGCCGATGGCCAGAAAGCGCCGAGACGCGCCTGCCGTTCGGTTCATCGATGATGAGAGCGGCGGAAGTTTGCTGGCCACAAAAGCTCCTTTTTTAAAGCGAGCGCCCGCGAAAGTAAGCGGGGGTTTGTGACGCGCTGATCAAATCAACTTCAACTGCGCGAGAAACTCACGAACCAGAAGAAGGCTTTCCTCGATACTCGTCGTTCTCTGTTCGATGCGCACGCGGTTGGGGCCGGCGAAGCGAATTCGTCCGTCACGCTGGATCAACAGAATGAGATGGCCGGGATCGAACGCCGGTTTTTCGGTGAAGGTGAAAACGGCGCGCTCGGCGTCGATGTCGAGTCGTGACACGCCGTAAGGGCGCGTCATCAAACGCAGGCGATGGCAGGCGATCAAGGTTTGCCCCTCGATGGGCAGCAAGCCGAAGCGGTCGATCAATTCTTCACACAGCGCGTCGAGCGCTTCCATCGTCGCCGTGTTGGCCAGTCGCTTGTAGAGAACAAGCCGCTCGTGCACATCGGGACAATACGATTCCGGCAGCAGCGCGGATTGGTGCAAGTGAATTTCGGTGGCGATTCGCAAAGGCTCGTTCAAATCCGGCTCGCGCCCGGCCTTGAGCGCTTCAACGGCGTGCGCCAGCATATCGGCGTAGAGTTGAAAACCGACTTCGGCAATTTCGCCCGACTGTTCGTCGCCCAGCACTTCACCGGCGCCGCGAATTTCGAGATCGTGCATCGCCAGATAAAAGCCTGAGCCGAGTTGCTCCATGTGCTGAATGGCCTCGAGGCGTTTTTTCGCTTGCGCGGTCAGCGCTTCTTGCAGCGGCGTCAACAGGTAAGCGTAAGCCTGATGGTGTGAGCGACCAACGCGGCCGCGCAGTTGATGCAACTGCGCCAAGCCGAAGCGGTCGGCGCGCTCGATCAAAATGGTGTTGGCGCTGGGCACATCGATGCCGGTTTCGATGATGGTCGAACACAGCAAGACGTTGGCGCGTTGTTGATAAAAATCACGCATCACCTGTTCCAGTTCGCGCTCCGGCATTTGACCGTGTGCCACCGCGATACGCGCTTCCGGCACCATCTCGGCGAGGCGCGCTGCTTTGTCGGCCAGCGTGTGAATTTCATTGTGCAGAAAATACACCTGGCCACCGCGCTTCAACTCGCGCACCACCGCTTCGCGGATCACGCCCGCCGAGTAAGGCTGCACGAACGTTTTAATCGCCAAGCGTTTCTGCGGCGCGGTGGCGATCACCGAAAAATCGCGCAGTCCTTCAAGCGACATCGCCAGCGTGCGCGGAATCGGCGTAGCGGTCAGCGTCAACACATCGACTTCGGCGCGCAGTTTTTTGAGTTGTTCTTTTTGGCGCACGCCGAAACGGTGTTCTTCGTCGATGATGATAAGCCCCAGGTTCTTGAAGCGGATGTCGGGCTGAATCAATTTGTGAGTGCCGATCACCAGATCGATGCCGCCGCCGGCGAGACCGTCGAGCGTTGTCTTGATTTCTTTGGGCGAACGAAAACGTGACAACTCGGCGATGCGCACCGGCCATTCGGCGAAACGGTCGGAGAAAACCTGAAAATGTTGTTCGGCGAGAAGCGTGGTCGGCACCAGCAGCGCGACTTGCTTGCCGTCGGCGATGGCAACGAAAGCAGCGCGCAACGCCACTTCGGTTTTGCCGAAACCGACGTCGCCGCAAACGAGGCGATCCATCGGCTTCCCGGAAGTGAGATCGGCGATCACCGCTTCGATCGTGGCTTGCTGGTCGGCGGTTTCCTCAAACGCAAAACCGTCGGCGAAACGCGCGTAATCGTTTTCGTCAAACGCGAAGCGGTGGCCTTGACGGGCAGCGCGTTGCGCGTACAAGTTGAGCAGATCGGCGGCGGTATCGAAAGCTTTTTTGGCGGCGCGGCGTCGCGCTTTTTCCCATTGACCGCTGCCCAGTTCGTTCAGCGTCACCGCTTCCGGCGAAACGCCGCTGTAGCGCGAAATCAGAAAGAGATCGGACACCGGCACGTACAGTGTTGCCTCGTTGGCGTATTGCAAATGCAGAAACTCGGCGCAACCTTCGTCGAGCTCCAGCGTGACGAGACCCAAGTAACGGCCGACGCCGTGCTGCTCGTGAACCACCGGATCGCCCGCGCGCATTTCGGCGAGGTTGCGAATCAACGCATCGACATCGGAAGCAAAGCGCGCACGGTCGCGGCGACGGCGCGCCTGAGGGCGATTGGCCGCATCGCGATACAAATCGTATTCGGTGAACAAAGTCAAACGCGCGTCACGCCAGTAGAAACCGGCGGCAAGCGGGGCGACGGCAAAAGCGTGTCGCGGCGAAGCGGCATCGGCTAACCAGGCGTCAACATCGTCGATTGAAGCGATGGCAATGCCGCCGTCGCGCAACATGTGTTGCATCGTCTCGCGTCGTCCGACACTTTCGGCAACCAGCAACACGCGCGCATCGGTTGGCGTCGATTCCAGCCATTGTTGCAGCGCGGCAAGCGGTTCTTTGGCTCGTCGATCCACCGTGACCGGCGGCAGCGATTGCAACGGCGCCTCAGTAGTGATGTCCGCGCCGACAGGAAGAACAACGCGCGGTAAAGTTTTAACGGCGCCGAACAAAACATCGGTCGGCGCGAACAAAGTTTCCGGCGGCAACAGCGGGCGCTGCGGATCGCCGCGCAACAAGCGGTAGCGTTGTTGCGTATCGTTCCAGAAAGTTTCGCAGGCTTTCATGGGATCGCCGTGCAGCGCCAAAACCGTATTGGTAGGAAGATAATCGGTGAACAACGCGGTTTGTTCAAAAAACAAAGGCAGATAATATTCGAGGCCGCCCGGCATCAAACCGTTTGAAACATCTTTGTAGAGCAGCGAGCGCGACGGATCGCCCTCGAAGGCTTCGCGGAACACTTGCCGAAAATGTTTTCGCGCAATTTCATTGAACGGAAATTCACGGGCCGGCAACATGCGGATTTCGTTAACGGCATCGAGCGAACGCTGATTGTCGATGTCGAAAGTTTTGATACTCTCCAATTCGTCGCCAAACAAATCGAGCCGATACGGTTGTGCCGCGCCCATCGGGAACAAGTCAATCAAACTGCCGCGAACGGCAAACTCGCCGGGCGCCACCACTTGCGTGACGGCGCTGTACCCGGCGAGAATCAACTGCGCGCGCAAAGCGTTGGCGTCGATGCGATCGCCCGCTTTCAGAAGAAAAGTGTGCGCCGCCAGATACGACGAAGGCGGCAAACGCTGCAACGCGGTGGCCGCCGCCGTCAACACGACATCGATGTCGCCGCGCAGCATCCGGTAAAGTGTGGCGATGCGCTCCGAAATCAAATCCTGATGCGGCGAAAAAGGATCGTAAGGCAAAGTTTCGCCGTCGGGAAAGACGGCGATGCGCGCCTGTGGGTGTGGCGTCAACCACCAACGCAATTCTTCTTCAAGGCGTTGGACGTTGGTGGAGTCTTCGCAAAGAATCAGAAGCGGGGCGTTTTTCTGAAGGCACAGCAGCGCCGTTTGGGCGAGCGCCAGCGCATCGCCGGAACCGGCCATCGCGGGCAACGAAATTTTTTGTCCGGCAGCGGGGAGTTGGGTCAGCGCGGATGAAAGCAAAAACGACATGCGTGGTCAGGGCATTTCAGGGATGAAGGTGCGCCCATACCAATCGTCGAAACGCTCGATGTCGTCTTCACCGAAATAGCTGCCGCACTGGATTTCGATGATGACGAGCGGTGTTTCGCTCGGATTTTCGAGACGGTGCTTGACACCCGTCGGAATGAACGCCGATTCGTTGGACTGGATCAGAAAACTTTCATTGTCGCGCGTCACTTTAGCGACGCCTTGCGTGACGATCCAATGCTCGCTGCGAAAGTGATGGCGTTGCAACGATAACGCGGCGTGCGGCACGACTTCGATTTCTTTGACTTTGGCGCTGGCGCTTTCGTGCAACACCGTATAACGTCCCCACGGCCGCCGCACGGTTTCCGGCGGTGATGGCGGAACGCGACAACGATCATCGCCGCGCGCCGTCAGTTGCGCCGTGATCGCGCGCACATCTTGTTCGTGATCGCGGTGCGCCACCAGTACGGCGTCAGCGGTTTCGGCGACGATCAAATCGTCAACGCCGAGTGTCGCCACCAATCGGCTCTCGGCGCAGACTCGCGTGTTGTGACTGGCCTGCGCGATCACGTCGCCGTACAAACGGTTGCCGTCGCCGTCGGCGGCCACGAGATCAGTCCACGCCGTCCACGAACCGATGTCGTTCCAGTCGAACGCGCCGCACACCACCGCGCCGTTTGAAATTTTCTCCATGATGGCGCGATCGAAAGCGATGTCGGGAAGAGACGAAAATGAAATCGGTTCCAAGACCGCAACATCGGATTGTGGTGTGCTTGTTTTCGCCCAAGCATTTTGCGCGGCATCCCACAAAGCTCCGGCGTGTTGCGCGAACGCTTCGCACACATCTCCGACGCGAAAGCAAAACATTCCCGCGTTCCAGAAAACGCGGCCTTGCTCGATCAGTTGGCGCGCTTGGGCTTCCGGCGGTTTTTCGATGAAACGAACAATTTCGCAAGACGGCATACGCGGGTCGCTCGTCAGCAATATTTGCCCGGCTTCGATGTAACCGAAGCCGGTTTCAGCGCGCGTCGGCTTAATGCCGAAAGTCACGATCTCGTGCTGAGCGGCGCAAGCAACCGCAGAGCGAACAGCATCGACGAACGCTTCTTGATTTTCGATCAAATGGTCTGCGGGCAACACCAGCAGAACCACATCGTCAGCGTTTTTGCCATAGCGTTGTCGCGTCCACAATGTCGCCATTGCGATCGCGGCGGCGGTATTGCGCCCCATCGGTTCGGTCAAAAACGAAGCGCGGATATTATTGCTTGTGTTTGCCAACGCTTCCGTCACTTGCGCGTAAGTCGTCGGCAAAAGTGATTCGGCGGTGATGGTTAAAATCGTTTCGACGCCGGGCAACGCGGCGGCACGAGCGACGGTTTTTTCAAACAGTGTTCCACCTTGCGGTAGAGGTAAAAACGGTTTAGGGCGCTGCGTGCGCGACAGCGGCCACAAGCGTTGACCGCTGCCGCCGGCGAGAATCACCGGCACGAGAAGGGGAGGCGGTGAGAGGGGTTTCATGAGAGTGTTTTCATGAGATCATTTGTTTTTCGGGGGCGAGGTTTTGCGTCAACCATTTTCTCGCCGTGGCTTCGTCGATACCGTTGCGCGCCGCGAAATCGCGCAATTGATCATCGCCGATTGTGCCGACGGCAAAGTAGCGCGCTTCGGGGTGCGCCAGATAAAAGCCGGAAATGGAAGAAGCCGGAACCATCACAAAGTTTTCGGTGGTGCGCATGCCAATCTCGGCGGCGTTCAACCAGTCAAGCAGCGCCGCTTTGACGCTGTGTTCGGGGCAGGCCGGATAACCCGGCGCCGGACGGATGCCTTGATACTGTTCCTTCAACAGCGCCGCGATGTCGATAGAGGTTGTTTCCTTTTCGTAACCCCAATAATGAATACGCACCTCACGATGCAGCCATTCAGCCAGCGCTTCGGTCAAACGGTCAGCCAGCGCTTTCAACATCAGCGCAGAATAATCGTCGCGCGCTTGCTGGAAACGCTCCAGTGGCGATTCGATACCGAGACCAACGGTGAGCGCAAAAGCGCCGACAAAATCGCCGCCTTCTTGTTGCGTGCGCACAAAATCGGCGAGATCGTAATTGGGTTTTCCTTCGGGGCGCTGCTGTTGTTGTCGCAACAACGGCCAGCGCAGTAAGCGCGCGCTGTTGTTGAGCACGATGTCGTCGCCATCCCGACAAGAAGGCCACACGCCGAATACGGCGGCGGCGCGCAGCCAACGTTCCTCGACGATTTTTTTCAGCATCGCTTGCGCTTCGGCGAAAACGAGCTTGGCCTGTTCGCCGGTGGCGGGGGCGTCGAATATCGCCGGATAGTGACCGGGTAAGCCCCACGTTTGGAAAAACGGCGACCAATCGATGTAAGGAACCAGTGACGCGAGCGGCACATCGGCAAGAATTTGTCGGCCGGATTTCAGCGGCGTGACGGGAGCAAAAGCCGCCGAAGGTTTGAACGCATTGGCGCGCGCTTGCGCCAAAGGAATTAGCGTGACGCCTTTTTTCTGCGCGTGTTGCTCGCGGATTTTGGCGTAATCGGCGGCGATCTCGGCGGCGAAAGCTTCGCGTTGTGTTTCGGACAACAGGCGGGTAACAACGCCGACACTGCGCGACGCATCCGGCACATAAACGGTGACGCCTTGGTAGTGCGGCGCGATCTTGACAGCGGTGTGGACGCGCGAAGTAGTGGCGCCGCCGATCAACAGCGGACAACGCAAGCCGACACGCTGCATCTCGGCGGCAACATGCGCCATTTCTTCGAGCGACGGCGTGATGAGTCCCGATAGGCCGACGGCATCGGCGTTGACGGCAAGAGCGGTGTCAATGATTTTTTGCGCTGGCGCCATCACGCCCAAATCGATCACTTCAAAGTTGTTGCATTGCAGCACGACGGAGACAATGTTTTTACCGATGTCGTGAACGTCGCCTTTGACAGTGGCGATTACGATGCGTCCCTTACTCTGCGCCTTGCCGCCTTTCTCCTGTTCGATGAACGGAACCAGCCAGGCCACCGCCTCTTTCATCACCCGCGCGCTTTTCACCACTTGCGGTAGAAACATCTTGCCTTCGCCAAAACGGTCGCCGACGATGTTCATGCCTTGCATCAACGGACCTTCGATGACTTCGATGGTTTTTCCGCCGCGCGCGACAATCGCTTGCCGAACGGCGGCGAGGTCTTCAGACAGACGGGAAGCATTGCCGCGAATCAGCGCGTGAATTACGCGCTCCTCCGCCGAGGGCGGCCACTCGTCGCGCGCGGCTTCGGTTAACTTTCCCTGTGCGCGATAGCGTTCGGCGATGGTGGTCAAATGTTCAGTGGCGTTGTCGTTTTTCGACGGACGATTGAGCACGACATCTTCGACGGCTTCGCGCAATTCCGGATCAAGTTCGTCGTAAACGCCAAGCTGACCGGCGTTGACAATGCCCATCGTCAAACCGTTGCGAATGGCGTGGTAAAGAAAAACGGTGTGAATCGCTTCGCGCACTGTGTCGTTGCCGCGAAAACTGAAGCTGACGTTTGAAATGCCGCCAGACACTTTGGCGTGTGGCAGATGCTCGCGTATCCAGCGCGTGGCGCGAATGAAATCCAGCGCGTAATCGGCGTGCTCGTCGATGCCGGTGGCGATGGCGAACACATTGGGATCGAAAACGATATCTTCCGGCGCGAATCCGGCTTTTTGCGTGAGCGTATCGTAAGCGCGCTGACAGATGGCGATGCGGCGCTCGAAAGTGTCGGCTTGTCCCTGTTCATCGAACGCCATCACGACGGTCGCTGCGCCGTAGCGTTTGACGGTGCGGGCGCGGCGCAAGAATTCCTCTTCGCCTTCTTTCAGCGACAAGGAGTTGACCAGCGCGCGCCCCTGCACGCATTTCAAACCGGCTTCGATCACGTCCCAACGCGACGAGTCGATCATCACCGGCACGCGGGCGATGTCCGGCTCGGTGGCGATGATGTTCAGGAAGCGCGTCATCGCGGCCACCGAATCGAGCATCGCTTCATCCATGTTGATGTCGATGATTTGCGCGCCGTTCTCCACTTGATTGCGCGCGACTTCAACCGCCGCCGCAAAATCACCGGCGAGAATCAAGCGCGCAAACGCTTTCGAGCCGGTGACGTTGGTGCGCTCGCCGACATTGACGAACAGCGAATCGTTGCCGATGTTCAGCGGCTCCAAACCGGAGAGGCGGAGCGGGCGGGAAAGAGGGAACAGGCCGTTCATCAATCTTCTTCAAAATAATCCGAATCAATCCGCTTGATGTCGTAAGAGGAAACGATTGAAACGCCAATATCAAAATCGATCATCAGGTTTGCAAGGCGCTCGCCGTCAATGAGGACCACTTTTTTCGTGGTGAGCTGCGAAGCGTATGCGAGTGCATCTCTGGTATAAGACGCGGTGGTAATGAAAACGCCTTTGGTAGCGCGTTTGCCTTCAAGCGCACCGACAAAATCTCGAACATCGCGGCTGCCCACATCGTTTTGCCAGCGTTTTGCTTGAATGTAAACAACATCCAAACCCAAACGATCTTCATTGATGATTCCGTCGATGCCGCCGTCGCCGCTTTTGCCGAGATGCGTTCCGGCATCCTGACGCGAGCCGCCATAACCCATTTTGACAAGAAGTTCGATCACCAGCCTTTCAAAAAAAGTGGGATCGCAGTCATGGACGCGCTTCAAGAGATCATCAGCCAGCGTGCCGCGAAGTTCCTGATAAGCGGCGTCGAGCGCTTCTTCTGGCGTATGCTCTGTTGTTAAGATTGGGGGTTCAGCGGGAGTTGCTTCTCTACGGTTTTTTGATCGCCGACCACATTCTTTACACCATTCTAAAAACTCCGGAGATCGTTGCTTGAGAAAATTAACGTCAATAAACGGATGGTTTTCTTTGAGTAGCTCTTTCCCGCGTGGCGTAATGCGTATTACGCCGCGACGAGGCGCTTCCATTAGGCCTGCTTTGATAAGAAAAGTTCTTGCCCAGCCGACACGATTGTTTAATACAGACTGGCCGCTGGGGAGAAGTGTTTTGCGTTCGTCTTCGGTCAGGTGGAATTGATTGGCAAGGGTTCCGACCAGATCACGCAGAACGTGTTCTTTGTCATCCCCTGCAAGGAGGAGCAATGGGAGCATCAGCTCGTCAACCTTTGGAATAGCCATAAGAGTCTCTCAGAAAAATTTTTCAGGTTCCACACACCCGCGGCTTTACCTCTTTCACCGCCTCGGTAATCGCCCGGATATGCTCCGGCGTCGTGCCGCAGCAGCCGCCGAGGATGTTGACCCAGCCCTGTTCGGCGAATTCGCGGACGAGGCGAGCAGTGGTTTCCGGCGTTTCGTCGTAGCCGGTGTCGGACATCGGATTGGGCAATCCGGCATTCGGGTAGCACAACACAAAAGTATCGGCGACTTGCGCCAAGGCTTCGATGTGCGGGCGCATCAGTTCGGCGCCGAGCGCGCAGTTCAAGCCGACGGCGAGCGGCGCGTAAGGGCGCACAGAATTCCAGAAAGCTTCCGGCGTCTGACCGGAAAGGGTGCGACCGGAAGCATCGGTGATGGTGCCGGAAATCATGATCGGCAAGCGTTGTCCCGCATCGTCGAAAAAAGTTTCGACGGCGAACAGCGCGGCTTTGGCGTTCAGCGTGTCGAAGATGGTTTCAATCAACAGAATGTCGGCGCCGCCTGCTGCCAACCCTTCAATCGCTTCGCGGTAGGCGGCGACCAGTTCGTCGAAGGTGATATTGCGCGCTGCCGGATCGGAAACGTCGGGAGAGATTGAAGCGGTGCGGTTGGTCGGGCCGAGCGCGCCGGCGACGAAGCGCGGCTTGTTCGGCGTGCTGGCGCGGTCGGCGCATTGTCGCGCCAGCGCGGCGGCGACGCGATTCATCTCGCGCGCTTTGTCTTGCAGGTGATAGTCGGCCTGAGCGATGCGCGACGCGCCGAAGGTGTTGGTTTCGATGATGTCGGCGCCGGCAGCGAGGTAGGCGTCGTGAATACCGGCGATGATTTTCGGTTGGGTCAGCGCCAGCACATCGTTGTTGCCTTTTTGCTCGGAATGGTTGTGCAGGCAACCGTGCGCGCCGCCGCGAAAATCGTCCTCGGTGAGATGGTGTTGCTGGATCATCGTGCCCATCGCGCCGTCCAGAATCAGGATGCGCTGTTGAAGCAGTTCGGCAAGTTCGGCGGAGCGGTCAGGTTGCATGAAAGACAAAAGCGAAAGAAGGCCTCAAGACGGCGGCGGGCAAGCCGCGCTGTGAAGGGCGCTGTCGATGAAGCGGGACGGCAAGTCGCGCAAGCGTTGCTCCGTTTCTGGCGAGGTGCTGGTGACGACGAAAGAAACCGTGGTGACGACCCCGCGCGGGGTGGCTTTGACGCCGACGATTTTTTTCTCATTGAGCGACGCGAGGCGCGACAGTGCGCCTTGCTCGGAACTGAACACGCCGAGCGACAACGCGAAGGTGGCGCCGGTTTCCGGCCCCGGTTCCATCACGGAAATGTCGCTGAAGCCCAGACGGCGCAATTCGTTGACGCGGTTGACGGCGGCGGCGTGGGTGGCGATGCCGTCGATGCTCACCAGCCACGATTTCGCCGGACTCTGGTGGCGGTTTTCCTGAAAAGCGCCGAGGTTGGGAATGCGGTTGAGCGCGGCGCGGGCGTTGTCGAGTTGCGATTCGGCCACCGGACCCCATTCAAAGCAGGAGGCCGTTGGCGCTTGGGTTGGTGCGGGCGATGATGAAGGCGTCGGCGACGATGAAGCGGTCGGCAGGGCTTCGCCTTCGGCCAGTGATTTCACCAGCACGACTTTGTCGGCGGCCACCGGTTGCAGTTGTTGCGACGCGGGCGGCGTGTTGTTGCTACGGGCGTACACGAACAAGGCGATGTTGGCGAGCAGGAGAATGATCAATAAAAAGCGCATGGGCGGTGGTTCTGAGAAAGCGAAAAAAGACGCGGGCGCGTCACTTCGGCAGGTATTCCGGCGCGGCTAGCGCCAAAACACCCTCCAGCACAAGATTATCCACGATCGTCAGCGGTTCTGTCAGGTGTGATTGAAAAGAAGCGGCGTCGCCGCCTGCGACGAGGAGTTGGACATTAGTGGCATCGGTGCCGTGGCGCACGGCGAGCAGGGCGCGCATTTCGGCGATGGCGCCGCAGATCGCCCGGATGGCGCCGGAAAAAGCCGCGTCTTCCGTCGTGGTCGGGAAATCGGCGTAGGTGCCGCGCGCGGCGGTCATCGGCAGTCCGGCGGTGTTGGCGGCGAGGCTGTGTCGCATCAGCGCGAAACCGGGCAGGATGAGGCCGCCCGCAAAAACGCCGTCAGCGGTCAAAGCGTCGATAGTGGCGGCGGTGCCGAGGTTGATGACTAGGCAAGGCATCGGTGGAACGTCGGCGACGGCGGCACGACGTTGTCGCCGTCGCGCTGCGGCCAGCGCCGCCCAGCGGTCGGCGCCGAGGCGGGTCGGATCGACGTAGCCGTTTTTGACGCCCGCCGCTTCCGCCCGTGGCGTCAGCCATTCGGCGCGGAGGCGCCAGCGCACCATCTGCGTTTCGATTTTGTGTTGCATCGCGTTGCCGGCGACGTTGACGCCGATGATTCGCGTCGGTGGGACGATGTTTTGCCAGTGAGTAAGCGCTAACACTCCGACGCTGGCGTTGGCAATGGAGCCTGAGGTAGTCCATCCGTAGTGGTTGACGACCGCCCACTTCAAACGGGCGTTGCCGGCGTCGATCACCAGAAGAGGACCCATCGTTGCCCCTTCATCAAATTCGCCGCAGCGAAATTTCGCCGGCTGTATAACGACCGCGATGCCCATCCTTGCCGACGTCGCTTCCCTCGACCAGCACCAGCGCGCCGCTGGCGTCCACCCCGGCGACCGTGCCGCGAACCATTTGGCCGTCCGGCAGCAACAATTTGACCGGGCGGTTCTGGTAAGCGTGCTGGCGCTGCCATTCCGGCGCGAAAGCGACGAAGCCGCCTCGCGCGTAATCGACGAGCGCCGACATCATTTCCAGCAGACAGCGCGCAAGCAGCGCCTCGCGCGACGGCAAGTCTTTTTTGAGCGAGGCCAGATCGGCCACCGCCTGCGGAATGTCGCTGCGCGCCGTTTTCGGCAAGGTGAGATTCAGCCCCACGCCGATCACCGCCTGCGACGGCCCCAGCGCGTCGCCGTTCAATTCCACCAGAATACCGCCCAGCTTGTGATAGTGATACACCAGATCGTTCGGCCACTTCAGCTCGATACCGACGAACCCTTCCTTTTCCAGCGCCCGCGCCACCGCGACGCTCATCGCCAGCGACAAGCCGGCCAGAAAACCGGCGCCCTGTTCAAAGCGCCAGCCCAGCGAAAACATCAGGCTGCCGCCGGGCAGTCCCAGCCACGGACGACTGCGCCGACCGCGACCGTCACTTTGCCATTCGGCTGTCAGCGCCAGCGCGTGAATATCATGGCGCGGAATCCGCCGCATCAACTCGCTCGACGTTGAGTCGATCTGCTCGACCCATTCGAGGTGGAGCGGGTGCGGCGTCGGAACCTCCTCCGAGGCATTGACCACAGAAGGGTGCGCCACCGTTTGTAGGCGCGGCTTTTTCTTGGCGTTGACCGGCAACGACGCGCCCAGCGCCAAACAGGCGTCGCGCCAGAGCGCGAGATCGAAGCGGTGGTAAGGCGCGGCCAGCCGGTAACCGCGACCGGGCACCCGAACAATGGCGATGCCGGCGTCTTCGATCTCCCGAATCAGCGCCGGAATACGTCCTTTGGGAATTTTCAGTTGCTCGGCCAGCGCCGGCCCGGCATCGGGCGTATCGGCATTGAGCAAGCGCAGCAGGGAAAAACTTTCGGGGGTCACAATCGCACGTTTTCAGTGGTCATCGGGAAAGCCGACGGACAAAGACTATGAGAGACTATAGCAAAACCACCCGTAACGCTACCAGTATTTTGAAGCAGGGCGGCAGGAATCGGGGATCGGGAGTCGTTCAGGGCGTACGGGGTAGCACGAAAAAAGGCGGCTTATTCTGCCGCCCTTGCGTTGATTCTGTTCAATCGTTTCAGGTTTGCTTGCGTTCCATTCCGATCACGCCGCCGCCGAGCAACAGCGTGAACAGCGCCAACAGCAGCAACGTTTCGGATCGAGCGTCGCGACGGTTGCGGGCGGCAGAATGCCGCCCCTACGCTCCTCTTCCGCAAGGGGGGAGGAGAAAGGCGGGCGGTTCTCGAACCGTCGTCTCTACTGGTTCTTACTTCGTTCGGGTGGTTCTGGAGATCGTCCAATCGCCGAACTGCGAGGAGTCGGAAGCGTGCGACAAATCCGGCGGGCACCAAGCCGCTTCCAGATGCGCCAGCAGCACGGTGGCTTGATCGCTGGTGATGTCGTCGCCGAGTTTCACCCGCGCCGGGGTTTCGCCGGTGATCAAGTGCCGCCGCCGCCGCCGCAGGGTTTTGGAGAGTTCTTCGAGGTCGGCAACGCGCAGCGAGGCGTCGTCGGACGGTTTAACGCGCGCCCGCAGAGAGCCGCCGCGGGAACTGTCGAGGCGCGTTTCGAGGAACAGCCCGACGCGCGGCGTCGAGGGATCGACGGGCAGCGCTTTGCGCGCCAGCCGCGGTAGCCAGCGATCTACCCACAAAATTTGCTGGGTGGACAGCACCGGCAGATTGGCGAGGTCGATCAGCAGGGCGTGAACGTAGGTGGAGTGGCAACTGACGCGATTTTCGGCGGAAGACAATTTGTCGGTGATGTTGTCGAGCGCGCACTGGAGGATTTCGGAAAAGCGGTAGAAGGCGTGGATTTCTTTCCAGAACTTTTCGGGAAAGGGCCGCTGCGCCAGCGCGTGGATGAGCCGCAATTGTTTGCCGATGAACAGCGCTTGTTGCAGGAAAAAAGCCTTGTGCGGCGTCAGCGCGGGGTCGCCATCGAGCAGCGCGCGCAGGCTGAGCGAATAGTGCGCCCACAGCGCCTGCCACAGCGCCACGTCTTCGGTAAAGGCGCGATCTTCCTTGCGCGACAAGCGTCGCCAGCGGTTGTGCAAGCCCAGCACCAGCACGCGGCAGACTTCGGTCAAGCGGAAGCGGTCGAGCGCGGACATTTCATTGTTGAGCGCGTTTTCGATCTCGGTGCGCAGTTGGGCGCTGGCCTGCGGCAATTCGGCGGTGAAAAGCTGTGTCGCCCAGCCTTTTTGCATCAGCCGGTGCGGCGTGGTTGTCGGCGCAGTAGTGGATGGGATGGCGGTGGGAGAAGCGTCACTCATGAGAGACTCCAGTCAAAGGGGCGGCGCGGGCCAGCGTTCGGCCAGAAACGCGGTCAGGGATTCGACGAAATGGGAAGGCAGCGGGCGGGCAGCGCCGGGTCGCTGGCGATCGCCCCAAACGGACAGCGGAAAATGGGAATCGTCGGCAAAGCGCGGGATGACGTGCCAGTGCAAATGCGGCGTGAGGTTGCCCAAACAGGCCAGATTCATTTTGTCCGGCGTCAGCAGCGTGCGCAACGCCATTTCCACTGCCGCCACGACGGCCATGCAGTGTTGGCGGTCGGCGGGGGCGAGGTCGGTGAACTCCGCGACGTGCTCGTTCCAGATCACGCGACAAAAGCCAAGGAAAGGCTCATCGGTCAACACCACGCGGCAACGCGCGTCGCGGGCGACAACCTGACCGCCGTCACCGGCGCAAAATGGGCAATCGGAAGCAGAAAGTTTCATAAAAGCAACTATATCAGGAATCGGGGGTTAGTGGCTTCTCTGCGGAGCTGTGCTCCTACGCCGACTCCCACCCTTTCGCCCGCTCCACCGCTCGCCGCCATTGCGCCCGCACGGTTTCGCGTTGATCGGCGGAAAGGGTCGGCTCAAAGACGCGATCGACTTCCCAACGCGCCGCCAGCGTTTCGGCATCGCGCCAGTAGCCGACGGCCAGCCCCGCCAGTTGCGCCGCGCCGAGCGCGGTGGTCTCCTGATTTTTGGGGCGCACGACCGGCACGCCGAGAAAGTCGGCCTGGATTTGCATCAAAAGATTGTTGGCAGCAGCGCCGCCATCGACGCGCAATTCGGTCAGCGCTTCGCCGGTATCGCGATTCATCGCTTCGAGCATGTCGGCGCTTTGCAGCGCGATGGCTTCCAACGCGGCGCGGGCGAGGTGCGTGTCTTGCGTGCCGCGCGTCAGCCCGATGATGGCGCCGCGCGCGTAAGCGTCCCAGTGTGGCGCGCCCAGCCCGGCAAAGGCGGGAACGAAGTAAACGCCGCCGTTGTCCGGCACTTTTTGCGCCAGCGCTTCGATGTCCGCCGCGTTGCGAATGATTTTCAAACCGTCGCGCAACCATTGTACGACGGCGCCGCCGATGAAAACGCTGCCTTCCAGCGCGTATTGTGTTGAACGGTTGCCGCATTGCCAAGCGATGGTGGAAATCAAGCGGTGTGCCGAGGTAACCGGCGCTTCGCCGGTGTGGCGCAACAAAAAGCAGCCGGTGCCGTAGGTGTTTTTGGCGAGACCGGGGCGATGGCACGCTTGCCCGAACAGCGCCGCTTGCTGGTCGCCGGCGATGCCCGCAATCGGCACGCGCTCGCCGTCGAACTCCGCTTCGGCGAGGTGGCCGGAGGACGGCACAACGCGCGGCAACATTGTCGCCGGAATGTCGAACAGCGCCAGCAGTTCATCGTCCCAACGTTGGTCGTGAATGTTGTAGAGCAGCGTGCGGCTGGCGTTACTGATGTCGGTCAAGTGCTCGCGGCCGCGCGTCAGTTGCCAGACCAGCCAACTGTCAACGGTGCCGAAAGCGATTTCGCCACGCTCGGCGCGAGCGCGCAAACCGGACACATTATCGAGCAACCATTGCAACTTGCTCGCCGAAAAATAAGCGTCGAGTTCCAGGCCGGTTTTGGCGCGCAGCGTTTCGGCGAATCCTTGCGCGCGCAAGCGGTCGCACAAACCGGCAGTGCGACGGTCTTGCCAGACGATGGCAGGCGCTAACGGCGCGCCCGTTTTCTTGTCCCAGACGAGGGTGGTTTCGCGCTGATTGGTGATGCCGATGGCGGCAATATCGCGCAGACGCAAATGCGCTTTGGCCAGCGCGCCGTGCAACACCGCCATTTGCGTTGACCAGATCGCCATCGGGTCATGCTCGACCCAACCCGGTTGCGGAAAGCGCTGCGGAAATTCCTGCTGCGCCATCGCGACGACGTGACTGTCGGCATCGAACACCAGCGCCCGCGAGCTGGTGGTTCCCTGATCCAGTGAAAGAATGAAGGCCATGCGCGTTACTTTCCGCTTACTTTTCACCTACCCCGGCAACTCGATCCCTTTCAGCCGACGATACAACGTGATGGCGTAAGAGTCGGTCATGCCGCAAACGAAATCGACCACTTTCAGCAAGCGCAGATACGGGTCGGCGTCGGGAAAATTACCGACGCCGAGAAACTGTGTTGGCAAGAGCGGGATCAACACGCGACTGCGAATCGGAGAACGCTCCGGCGTCGGCGCCTCGAAGCGCTCCGAGACGGCGGAGAAGAAAAGATCGAGCAGGCCGGAGAGCACTTCGCAACCGGCCGCTTCGATTTCCATCGCGGATCGCGCCACGTAAACTTTTTCGTGCGACAACGCTTCGATTTGTTTTAAAGTTGTGATGACTTGCGATTCGCCGAGCAGTTCTTCATCGTAATCGCCGTTGACGATGGCCGTTTCGTGGCTCAGAAAAATGTCGGCGATTTCTTCGACCAAGCGGCCGATCGCTTTGGCGCGCAGGTATTCGATGCGCTCTTTCGGCTCGGCGATGTTGCTGAGGCGAGTCGCTCGCGCGTCACCGCCGGCGACGGTCAACAACAACGCTTCGACTTCTTTCGCTGGAATCACGCCGATGCGCGCGGCGTCTTCGAGATCGACGATGCGATAACAAATGTCATCGGCGGCTTCGACCAGAAACGCCAGCGGGTGCCGCCGCCAAGCGCCATCCGCGCGCGCAATCATGCCGACGGTCGTTGCCGCTTCACGGAAAAGCGCCGCTTCACTCTGAAAAAATCCGAATTTTCGGGCAGAACGACCATCGAGCGGCGTTGCGGTTTTCGAGGGGCACGGGTATTTGGCGAACGCCATCAGCGTTGCTGCGGTCAGTTGCAGACCGCCGCGATTGGACGGGCTTTGCAGAGCGGTCAACACGCGGAACCCTTGCGCGTTACCTTCGTAGCGCTCGAAGTCGGCGCGCTGCGCGGCGGTCAACGGCAAGCGGTCGAGCGCGCCGCCCGGTTGCGCGCACCATTCACGAATGGCGTCCTCGCCCGCGTGCCCGAACGGCGGGTTGCCGATGTCGTGCGCCAGACAGGCGGCGGCGATGACGGCGCCGAAATCCGACGCGTGCAACACATCTTCCAGACGATGGCGTGCGACCAGCACCCGCCCGACGGTGGTTCCCAGCGAACGGCCGACGCACGACGCTTCCAGACTGTGCGTCAAGCGATTGCGCACGTAGTCGCTTTGCGCCAGCGGAAACACCTGCGTTTTGTCCTTGAGTCGCCGGAACGCCGAGCAAAAAACGATGCGGTCGTAGTCTTGCTGGAAGACGCTGCGATCCGGCGCCGGCGCGGCGGAGGTAGTCGCGCCAACCCGGTTCGGCGAGAGAAAACGACGCCAGCGCTCCGCCAGCGCGGAGGAAGTTTCGTTTGTCGTTGAAGTTTTCATGGTGTTCATGATCTGCCCTCCGCACACAGTGCCTCTACTTCGGCCACGCTTTTCGGCACAGCGGCGGTGATCACGTCGATCCCGTTTTTGGTGATCAACACATCGTCTTCAATACGCACGCCGATATTGTGGAACGCGGCGGGAATATCATCGGCGGCACGGATGTAGCAGCCGGGTTCAACGGTGAGCGCCATGCCCGGTTCGAGCAGGGTCGGCGTGCCACCGCTCTCGCCGCGCTGATAACGTCCGGCGTCGTGTACATCCAGACCGAGCCAGTGACCGGCGCGGTGCATGTAGAAACGCTTGAAACTGCCGGTATCGAGCGCGGCATCGAGCGGACCTTCGATCAGTTTCAGGTCGATCATGCCCTGCGCCAGCACGTGCTCCGCTGCGTCGTGAAAAGCGTGAAACGGGGCGCCCGGTTTCAGCGCGTCGAAGCAAGCGCGTTGCGCCGCCAGCACCAGTTCGTAAACGTCTTTTTGCGCGGCGCTGAAACGGCGACCGACGGGGAAAGTGCGGGTGATATCGGCGGCGTAATTTTGATATTCGCCACCGGCGTCGATCAGCAGCAAATCACCGGCGTCGATTCGACGATGGTTGTCAACGTAGTGCAAAACGCAAGCGTTCTCGGCGCTGGCGACGATGGACGGGTACGCCTCTTGCGCGTCGTGCCGCAAAAATTCGTGCTGCAACTCGGCAGCCACTTGATACTCGAAGTGGCCAGGGCGCGCAAAGCGCATCGCGCGAGCGTGCGCTTGCGCGGAGACGGCGGCGGCGTAACGCATCAACGCCATCTCGTGTTCGTCCTTGCGCATTCGCATCGGATCGAGAAGATCGCGCACATCGATGAGGCAAGCGGGCGGCGCATGACCGGCGCGCGCTTGTGCGCGCAGCGTGCCCAACTGTTGGGTGATGGTGCGATCCCATTCGGGATACAAGCCGAGCGGCGTAAACAACGCCGGCTGATCCATCGCCAGCGTCGGCCATTGTTCGGCCAACGCCGAGATCGGGAAAGCGTCGTCGAAAGCGAATTTTTCGCGGGCGGCGTCGGGGCCGAAACGGAAGCCATCCCAGGTTTCGCGTTCCAGATTTTTCTCGCGACAAAAGAGAGTATGGCGCGTGGCGCCGTCGCGATCGCACAGCAATGCCAGCACGGCTTCGGGTTCGGGGAAGCCGGAAAGATAGTAAAAATAACTTTCGGGGCGGTAGGGGTAGAGCGTGTCACGGTTGCGAAACGCCTCCGGCGCGGTCGGCATCAACACCAGCCCGCCGCCGTGCGCTTGGTGTATCGCTTGCAGCAATCGCTCGCGGCGCGCCCGATAATGAAGGCCGTCGGGGGAGGCCGGAATGGCGAGGGGCGCAGCGGTGGAAGTCATGGAAAAGTCGATTTCGATAAGGACGCGGTTTTCATTATAATGCGCTATCAGGCTCAGGTATCAGGAAAATGCCCACCCCCCCATCTTCCGGCGTGCGTCTTCTCTCCAAGACGCAACTCGCCAAGCAGGAGATTCGCCTTCGCGTGCTGGCCATGCGCGACGCCTTGTCGAAGCGCGGGCGTACGGTTCGCTCCCGGCGCATCGCGCAGCGTATCGCCGCCTTGCCGTCGTTCGTTGACGTCCGCACGGTGTTGCTGTTTCACTCTTTCGGCAGCGAGTGGCGGTCGGAGTTTTTGATTCAGGAAGCGTTGTGGCGCGGGAAAACCGTGGTGTTACCGCGGGTGTTGAAATGGCCAGGGCAGATGGTGTTGCAAACTATCGAAAATATCGTCCGCGATACCGCGCCCAGCAAGCGCGGAATCCTCGAACCGCTGCCGGAACGTCCGACGATTTCGCCGGAAGCGATTGACTGGATTCTGGTGCCGGGTGTTGCGTTTACGCCGCGCGGCGACCGACTGGGTTACGGCGGTGGCTTTTACGATCGCTTGCTGGCGCAGCTTTCGCCGCAAGTGCCGCGTCTGGCGGGCGCGTTTGAAATACAGATCGTCGAGACGCTGCCGACCGCGCATCACGATTGCTCGGTGGATGCCGTCTATACCGAGCGCCGCGTGTTTCATTGCAACGAACAAAAAGGTTTTGAATTGTATTAAGATCACGATTTCGGAAAATCATGATCTGTCTCTAATTCTCCTGTAGCTCCTTTTGCAGTTTCCTTATTTGCAGCCCAGCACGTGGCGGCATGCTTCGTTATCGCGCGAAACCATCTGAACTGAACGATGTAATAGGCCAGAAAAATAAGCAGGAAAAAAATACCCCAAGGAATCGGGGCACTATCGCTACTGAAGAAAACGCCAGCCAATACAACGAAAGGATACCAATTCGCCAAGCCATCAACCCGCACTTGTCCCGTGAGCGGGTCAAACAACAACGAGCCATGCATTACGGGGAGGTAGGGAACGTGGAAATAGCCAGCTTTGAAACGTCCGCGAAAAGCGAAGCGGTGAGAACCTATTGGCGAAAACACCATCTTTTCAGAAATGGCGTGCGATAGGGCTTCCGTCAGTTGCTCGGCGGAAGGAACGGGGTTGCTCATGACGCCGCAACCAACTTCGGTTTTGAACAGCGGCAAGCCGATGGTGAAATAAAACCGATTGAGCTTCCAGGATAGCAGCACCTCAAGAGGGATAATGGTGTAAAACAAGACGAGAAAGATCGCTATGCCGGAAGTGCTCATGATTCATGCGCTTTTTTCATGCGTCTCTTTTATTTGCACTTTGGTTTTTCGTCAATTTCTTCATTGAAGTACATGTAAAGCGTTTGTTGCTCCTTGCCCTCCTTAGCGATCAAGTTTTGCTCCTCAGAGCTAAAGCAAGTGCTGATAGTCATCTTTTTTCTGCGCGTTCGTGCCTGCAAGAAATATGGAGAGGACGCGGTAACGCTCTCTGCCGCTTGCGCCAAGCCGACGGAAAAGATGAATGACAGGGGAAGAAGATGTTTCGAGTTGATTTTGCCCGCCATATCAACCCATCTAGTTTTTCACTCGTGACGGTTGAACCGTGAAACGCCTGCCGCTACGACGATGAGCACGATCATCACGCCGAATACGAACCAGTCGCCCCAGCGCAGGTAGGGGGTATCGCCTTTTCGTCCGGTGATTTCGGCTTCGAGGATGCCGGTGGTGAACCACGGCAAGCTCTTGAGGGTGCGGCCGCGATGGTCGATCACAGCGGTGATGCCGGTATTGTTGACGCGCAGCATTGGACGAGCGGTTTCGAGTGCGCGCATGGTGGCGATGCGATGGTGTTGCCACGCCGCCATCGAGTGGGCGAACCAGGCGTCGTTGGTGAAATTCGCCAGCAAGGTTGCTTGTCGCGCGCTGCGGATTTGTTCGGCGCCGAACACGTCTTCAAAGCAGATGGTGACGGCGACTTTTTCGCCCGCGGCAGCAAATGGCGGTTGGTTCGCCGTGCCTTCGCTTTGTCCGGCCAGCGGAATCGCAATCAGTGCGTTCATCAGCGGCGCGACGATGCTTTCAAAGGGAATTTTTTCGCTGAACAAAACGAGGTGACGTTTGCGATACAGGTTGATCGGCGATTCGCCCAGACTGATGACGCTATTGAAGTATTGGTCACGGCCATCGACGCCGAGGCGGCGTGTGAACATGCCGACCAGAAAATCGGCTGGTCGTTCGACGCCTATTCGCCGGAGCGCATTGATGTCTTCTTCCGGCACGCGATCGGCAAAATCGGGAAAGGCGCTCTCCGGCAACATCACCAAGCGCCCCTTGCTGATTTCGGCGAGATGGCGATAGCGCGCGTAGGTTTCTTCGACGAAGGCCGGATCGAATTTGATGTCTTGCGCGATGTTGCCTTGAATCAGCGATACCGGCAGCGGCGTGCCGACCGGTTCGCTCCATTCGATGTCGCTCAGCATTTGTCCGACGATCAGCAACAGCAGGATGACGGCGGCGCCGAGGTATTTTTGGATCGAAGGGGTGCGCAGCGCCGACACCATGAGCACGAGCGCCGCGCTTAACGCCACGCAAACGACGCTCGCCAGATAGACGCCTCCGACCGGAATGTATCCCGCCAACGGGCTGGGCAACGCTTGCGTGTAGCCCATCGACAGCCACGGCAGTCCCGAAAAAAGATGGGCGCGCAGAAGTTCGGACAAGCCCCACAGCGCCGGTATTGCCAGCAGTCTGGCGCTGCCGGAAAAAAAGCGCACGGCGAGATAACCGACCAGCGCCGGATAAAGCGCCATGTAGGCGATCAGCAGCGCCATGAGCGGAACGGCAATCCACAGCGCCATGCTGCCGAAGGTGGTCAGCGCAATGGTGATCCAGTGAATGCCGCCGCCGAACAAACCCGCGCCGTAAGCAAATCCCAACGCGAGCGCGGCGCGCGGCGTCGCGAAGCGTTGCCACAGTGCGATCAATCCCGTCAGCGAAAGGATCGGCAACAGCGGCATTACATCAACGAGGCCGTCTGACAAAATTTCGGCGGGGAGAAACGCCGGAACCGCTAAAGCCCCCAACAGCAAAGCGCCGAGCAGCGATACGAAGAAGCGACGGGAGCGAAGCGGTTGGTCAGAGGGCGACATGGGAAAGTGGAGGCGCGAAGGTTTTACTCGCCATGGCTTTTCGTCTTTTCGGCGGCAACGCGAGTCACTTGCAAGGTGTGCAAGCGGCGGCTGTCAACGCGGGTGACGCGAAAGCGAAAACCGTCGAGAGTGATGACTTCGCCGCGTTTCGGCAACCGGCCGAGCGCGTGCAACACGAGGCCGCCGACGGTATCGTATTCTTTGTCGGGGAAGTTCGCGGGGAGCACTTCGTTGAAGTCAACGATTTCGGTGTGCGCTTTGACGCGGTAGCTGCCGTCTTCCTGCGCGATGATATTGGTTTCGGCGTCGTCGAAATCGTATTCGTCTTCGATATCGCCGACGATTTGTTCGAGCACGTCCTCGATGGTCACCAGTCCCGACACGCCGCCGTATTCATCGACGACAATGGCGATGTGGTTACGGTTGGCGCGAAATTCGCGCAGCAGAACATTGAGCGGTTTGCTTTCCGGCACGAACACGACCGGCCGCAGCGTGTCGCGCAGATCGAAGGTTTCGGGATTGGCGTAATAGTTGAGCAACTCTTTCGCCAGCAGAACGCCAATCACGTCATCCTTGCTCTCGCCGATCACCGGAAAGCGCGAGTGTCGCGTTTCGATCACGAACGGAATGAACTTTTGCGGATCGTCGGCGATGTCGAGACAATCCATTTGCGCACGCGGAATCATGATGTCGCGCACGGCGCGCTCGGAAACGTCGAGCACGCCCTCGATCATCGACAGCGCGTCGGCGTCGAGCAGCTTGCGCTCGAAGGCGCCGCGCAACAATTCCTGCAAGTCCTCTTGCAGTTCCTGACGGTTTTCAGGTTCGTGAGACAGGAGCGCGGAAAGGCGCTCCTTCAATGTCGGTTTGTGAGAAAGCGATGAACGGGGATTAGGCTCTGGGTCCATAAAAAAGGTCGGGTCATTCCCGGAAAGAGTCAAAATAAGGATCAGGATACCCTAAATGGGCGAGAATTGCAGTCTCGCGGGTCTCCATTTTTTTCGCATCGCGGTCATTTTCGTGATCATAGCCCTGTAAATGCAACAAACCGTGAACGACCAGATGCGCGCAGTGAGCGCGCCAGGGCTTGCGCCGTGCCCCGGCTTCGCGCAACAAAACGGGCATGCACAGCACGATATCGCCGCGCACGATGTTGTCTTTTCGCCCAAAATCATTTTTCCCGTAGGAGAACGTCAGCACGTTGGTCGCATAGTCCTTGCCGCGAAAATGCCGGTTCAACTCGCGTCCTTCGCGGGCATCAACAAAACGCAAAGTCACTTCGACGTTGTTTTTTAACGCCGCCAGCGCCCAGCGCCGCAACGTAGCGCGCACCGGAATGGGATGGCGGGACGCTTGTTGAACGGATAACGCTAACGAGAAGAGTTTGTTTTTCAGCAACGGTTTCATGAGCGCGCGACTTTCGTGACGGTTGGCGCGCGACGCGGGCGTTGGTGTTTCGCGGTATCGTCGCGCTGCTGATACTCGGCATACGCTTCGACGATGCGCTGCACCACCGGATGGCGCACCACATCAACGCTGGTGAAATACGAAAACGCGATGCCGGAAACGTCGCGCAAAACCGTTTCGGCTTCGATCAGCCCCGAACGTTGCGACGTCGGCAAGTCGATCTGCGTGATGTCGCCGGTGACGACGACTTTCGCGCCGAAGCCGACGCGCGTCAAAAACATTTTCATCTGTTCCGGCGTCGTGTTCTGCGCTTCGTCGAGAATGATGAAGGCGCCGTTCAGCGTGCGCCCGCGCATGTACGCCAGCGGCGCAATTTCAATCGTCTGCCGTTCGAGCAAGCGCAGCGTTTTGTCGAAGCCGAGCAAATCGTAAAGCGCATCGTACAAAGGCCGCAGATACGGATCGACTTTCTGCGCCAGATCGCCCGGCAGAAAACCCAAACGCTCACCTGCTTCGACCGCAGGCCGCACCAAAACGATGCGTTGCACCGCGTCGCGCTCCAACGCATCGACGGCCACTGCTACCGCCAGATACGTTTTGCCGGTACCGGCCGGGCCGATGCCGAAAGTGATGTCGTGCGCTGTCATCGCGTCGAGGTACGCTTGCTGATTCGGCGTGCGCGCCCGCAATGTTGTTTTGCGCGTGTGCAAATGCGCGGCGGCGGAAGTGGAAGTCTTCGCGTCTTTCGTGGCGGCAGCGGCGGTTTCCGCCAGCGCCAACTGCACATCTTCCAGACTCAACGATCTTTTGGCTTGCACGTATAACGCTTGCAATACCGCCGACGCCCGCTCGGTATCGGCGGCGCTGCCGCGAAGGTGAAAAGCGCCGTGACGGTGTTGAATCGCCACCTGTAACGCCATCTCGATTTCCCGCAAATATGAATCCATCGGGCCGCACACGACTTGCAGCCTTCTCTTGGCCGCCGACGAATCGGTCGGCAGTTCAAGACTCAGCTCGGCAATCGTGGCGCCTTCTTTTCGGTTCATGGCTTCCTTTCCCGCGATGTTTTGGCGATGCGCGTTAAGGCGTGGTTCGTATCATCGGCGCTTGCAGCGCTTGCGTCAACAGTACCCGCATTTCTTCCAGATGCGCGACGGTTTCCGGCGACACTTTTTCCTGCGCTTGATGGCGGGCGCGGGCTTGCCGCTTTTCGATGTCCGTTTTGAGCTGTTCCGCTTCCAGCCGCAACAACGCCCGGGCATCCGCCGGATACGTCGGCGAGACCGTCAACAGCGGCGCGGCGATTCGGCGCGCGTATTCGCGTTGCAGATTGCGACGCATCAGCGGAATGTCGCCGCTGCCTTTCAGTTCGCTCCAAATCGCTTTTCGCAACGTCGCGTGCAATTCGCCGAGCGTCAACGCATCTTCGCCCGTCGCTGTCTTCGCCATGTTGTTCAACAAGCGTTGCGCCGTCCGCTCGCTTAACAGCGGGTTGAGCGCTTTTTTGTGCAGCGACAACACCAGTTGATCGACCGCCACGTCGGTCGTTACCGTTGGCGCGCCCAGTGTCTCCGCGTTTTGTTTGTCGAAAGCGCTCGCCGCCAGATGGCGCAGAAAAACGGGCGAGAAGGCAATGCTGTTCGCCGACAATACTTCCTGCGTCAAAAACTGCAACGCCTGCCGCTGCTTCGCGGCAGTTATTGGCGTCAACGGATCGACCGTATCGCCGGCGCGCGCCGGCTGCAAACGAGCGCCGCCGACATAGCGCACCGCAAAGGTGACGGCTTGTTCCGCGCCCAACATCCCGCGCGTGAAATTGCGTCGCAGCAAAGCGTAGCGCGTGCCTTCGGGGAGCGTCATCGCTTCACTGCGCGACCACAGTTCCTTGGAAAGCGCCATCCGTTTTTGCGCATACGCCAGCGGGTCGCTACCGAGATCGTTGGTATTCACTTCGGGATCGAGCGCGGACGGCGCCGCATCTTCATCGGTAGCATAAGCCAGCGTCGGGTTGTTGTTGGCGCGTTGCGCAATTTTTGCCAGCGCCGCCGCTTCATCGCTCGACGGCCAGACGCTGTAACCATATTCGATCGCCCAATAATCGTAAGGCCCCAGCGTCGTCATCTGATACGCGCCTTGCGGTTTGCCCGCCAACGCCAGATTCCACGGCAGATACTCCATGATCGAACCGCCGAGACCGTGCGTTTCGGTAAACGCCTTGTCGGAAAGTTGCGCATCGCTGTACGTCGTGGACGCATGAAAGTTGTGACGAAGCCCGAGCGTGTGACCGACTTCGTGCATCGTCACGCTCTTCAAGTAATCGAACACGAAGCGCTGCGTGGCGGCGTCTTCCGGCACCACATCGCCGCGCAACGCCAACAGCGACAAACCGAACTGCGTTTCCTGCATCGCGGTCGCGCCGATCATGCACGCTTCGTCCGACAACGCTTTGCGTCCCAGAAAAATTTCAGTGTTGGTTTCATTCGCGGACGCGCCGCCGATCGCTTCGCTGAAGATCGACGCGACGGCGCGCACTTGACTGGCGTCAAGTCCGATGTCGGCGTCGAGAATTTCGCCGGTGCGCGGATCGACGACGGAAGGGCCGATGCCGCCGAACGAAGCCTTCGCCGTCGTCAGCCAGCGGATCGACGGTTTCCCCAAGTCGCTGGTTGAAAACGTTGCGTCGTCCGGTTCGATCTCAACGCGAATCACGTCCTTGAAGCCGATGCGCTCAAAAGCCTTGTTCCATTCCAGCGCGCCTTCGCGGATCGGCTCGCGGTAACGCAGCGGAATCGTGCGATCCAGCCAGAACGTGATCGGCGTCACCGGGTCGGAGAGTGCCGCGTCGGGGTCTTTCTTTTCGAGTCGCCAGCGATTGATCAAGCGAACGATCGGCAAGCGCGCGTTGTTGTCGGTGAAGTCCAGTTGTTCAGTCACAAAATACCCGACGCGCTCATCGGCCACGCGTGTTTTCATCGGCGTAGTCGGCAACGGCGCCAGCGAATAGTGGAAGCCGAGAAAGAGGCTGCGTACATCCGGCAGCGTTGACGGTAGCGACGGCACGACGATCGGCGGCATCAGATCTTCGCCGGAGGGATGCCCCAGCATCGGCGGCATCACAATCCGCGACAACGCATAATGCGCGTTGACATCGAAAGTCAAAAGATCGGCAGACGCTTTCGCGTCGGCAAGATACGAGTTGCGCGCATCAAACGAATAACCTTGCCGATAGCTTTGTTCGAGCGCACTCGCCGCGGCGGGCATGTCGTTGACGAACAGTGCGTTCGCCTCGACCAGCACCGAGTTACGCTCGGGGTGCGGCTGCGACGCGAGCGGCGCGCTGGACAGCAAACTGTCGGAGAACGAGCGCGCCACCGCGCGCGCTTCGGGTGACTCCGGCGCGGCGGTGTAACCCATGTTCTTTTCCAGCATCTGCACCGTGCGTCCGACTTTGCGGAATTGCACGACGCCCTGCACCCCAGCCGGATAAGTCATCATCCCGCCGAAGAAACGCTTTTCACCGATGCCGCGATCGAGGTTCGACTTGAGATAAAACAGTCGGTCGAAATCTTCCGGCGTCAACTCGATCCACACCTTGTCGTCTTTGCGATAGAGTTTCAGAAAACCGTCGAATTCCTTCGCGTCTTCGATCACTTTGGCGAAAGGCGGCTCGTTGCCGGAAGGCTTGACAGGTTTCTTTTTGGCGGCTTCGCTGGCCTTTTCGGCATCATCGCTTTTCTCTTCACTTGCCGTGTCGTTCTTCGCATTTTCGTTTTTCAATGCTTCTTTTTTCACCGGCTCGTTTGGCGCTGCTGCATCTTTCGACGACGGCTCGATGCTCGCGCACGCCGTCAACCACAAAACACTTACGATCAAACACCACATGGTTTTCATCATCATCTTTCGTTTTCTGTGTTCGTCGTTACGCGGACAGCCGCTGAGTTCGCTTTTCACCGCGCAGCGAATGCGGCAGCGCCGCCGTGATCGTCACATCGACGTAGCGGCCGATCAGCGCTTCCTCGCCGGCAAAATTCACCACGCGATTGTTGTCGGTGCGCGCTTGCAATTCCTGCGGGTCTTTCACCGCCGGTCCCGTCACCAACACCCGCTGCGTCGAGCCTACCATCGTCTCACTGTATTCGCGATACTGCGCATCGAGTAACTTCTGCAACGCTTCGAAGCGTTGCTGTTGAACCGCGCGCGGCACCTGCTCGTCCAGCTCTGCCGCCGGCGTTCCCGGGCGCGGGCTGTAAATGAAATTGAAAGCGCCGTCAAACTTCACGTCGCGCACCAGCTTTAACGTCGCCTCAAAATCAGCGTCGGTTTCGCCGGGGAAGCCGACGATGAAATCGGAAGTCAGCGACAACTGTGGCCGCACTGCCCGCAAGCGGCGCACGATGGATTTGTATTCGATGGCCGTGTAGCCGCGCTTCATCGCCGCCAGAATGCGGTCGGAACCCGATTGCACCGGCAAATGCAACTGCGACACCAGCTTCGGCACTTTGCCGTAAGCCTCGATCAGCCGCGCCGACATTTCGCACGGATGCGAGGTCGTATAGCGCAAGCGCTCGATCCCCGGCACTTCCGCCAGATACTCAAGCAACTCCGCCAGATCAGCCACCGCGTCGCCTTTGGCGCCGCGGTAAGCGTTAACGTTCTGCCCCAACAGCGTGATCTCCTGCACGCCCTGATCGGCAAGGTCGGCCACTTCCACCAGCACATCCTCGAACGGCCGCGAAAATTCTTCGCCGCGCGTGTACGGCACCACGCAGTAAGTACAGTATTTGCCGCAGCCTTCCATGATCGACACGAACGCCGATGTGCCTTCGACGCGCGGCGGCGGCAGATGATCGAATTTTTCAATCTCGGGAAAGCGAATATCCACCTGCGAGCGACCGCTTGCCCGCTTGGCGGCAATCATCTCCGGCAAGCGATGCAAAGTCTGCGGGCCGAACACCACATCGACAAAAGGCGCGCGCGTCACAATCGCTTCGCCTTCTTGTGACGCCACGCAACCGCCAACGCCGATGATCAACTCCGGCTTGTCCTTCTTCAACAAACGCACGCGCCCCAGATCGTGAAACACCCGTTCCTGCGCTTTTTCGCGCACCGAACAAGTGTTGAACAAAATGATGTCGGCTTCTTCGGGGCGCTCCGTCAACGCCACGCCTTCGGCGTCGGCGAGAAGATCAGCAATGCGCGCCGAATCGTATTCATTCATCTGGCACCCGAAAGTGCGCAGGTACAGCTTTTTCATGACCAATAAAATGCAAAGAAAGATAGAAAATGCGCCAAGCCACCCGAATATTGCTCGGCTTATTCAGCGCAACCCAGAGTATAGCAAGTCGCTATAATGACAACTTCGTTTTCACTCATTTCAGCTTTCCGACCAACCCATGCTCGGTTTTGAACAATCGCTGCTGTTTCTCGCCGCCGCCGTGCTGGTGACGCTCTCGCCCGGTCCCGACAACCTGATGATCATCAGCTTGGGCATGGCGCGCGGTCGTCGCGCCGGGCTGGTCTTCGGGCTGGGCTGCGCGCTCGGGTGCCTGAGCCACACTCTGCTGGCGGCGCTCGGCGTCTCCGCCGCCATTGCCGCCTCGCCGCACGCCTTCATGGCGCTGCGCATCGCCGGGGGACTTTACCTGATCTGGCTGGGCTTCGGCGCGCTGAAAAGCACTTGGCGACGGCCCATCGAGCCGGTCGCGGAGGGTTCCACCTCAGTCTCCTTGCCCTCGGCTTTCCGGCAAGCCGCAGCACTCAAACTGTTCACGCGCGGCCTGATTGCCAACGCCATCAACCCCAAAGTCATCCTGTTCTTTCTGGCGTTTTTACCGCAATTCGTCGAACCGGCGCGCGGCAAAGTCGGCCTGCAACTGGCGCTACTGGGGCTGATCTTCACCACCCAAGCCGTGCTGATTTTTTCAACCATCGGCTTCCTCGCCGGCAGCCTCGGTCAGCGCTTGGCGCGAAACCCGCGCATCGGGCTTTGGCTCGACCGCCTCGCCGGCGTGGTTTTCATCGGTTTGGGGATGCGGCTGTTGTGGGTGTAGGGACGCCGATTCCTGGCGCCTACCGCCGGGCATTCGCCAATGCTTCCAGCACCGTTCCGGCGCGAGCGCCGCAGGCATGGCACCAATCGACAAAGAGCAACAAATCCACATAAGCGTCGCCCCGTTCGATCTTGGAGATGAACGACTGCCCTACGCCCAGCCGGTCGGCCAACTGCACCCGCGACAACCCCGCCTTTTTGCGTAACCGCGTCAATTATCCCAACCTTCCCCAGAGGGGGGAAGGAAGATGTCTGATCCCTGAAAATCACGCCCGATCAAACCGCCGATAACCCAACGCTTCGGCGACATGTGCCGTGGTCACGTCGGGCGCTCCGGCGAGGTCGGCGATGGTGCGGGCGACGCGCAGTAATCGGTGGTAAGCGCGCGCCGACAGAAAATTTCTCTGCATCGCCTGCGCCAGCAGTGTTTCGGCGTCGGCTTCGATTTGAATGTGGCGCGGCAACATCGCCGGTGACAGGTGGGCGTTGGCGCAACCTTGACGCGCTTTCTGCACTTTGTGGGCGCGGGTGACGCGAGCGCGAATGGCGGCGCTGTTTTCGGCGTTGGGGTCGGGCGGCCGTTTCAGCTTGAGCGCGTCGGCGGGCAGAGACGGGACGTCGAGTGACAAGTCGATGCGGTCGAGCAGCGGGCCGGAGATTCGGCTGCGGTAGCGCGCAATGTTTTCGGGCGTGCAGCGACAGCGCCCGCTCTCATGTCCTTGCCAACCGCACGGGCAGGGGTTCATCGCTGCGATCAATTGAAAGCGCGCCGGGAAGATGCTTTGTCGCGCCGCGCGCGAGATGTGGATTTCGCCCGATTCCAGCGGTTCGCGCAGCACTTCGAGCACGGCGCGATCCCATTCCGGCAGTTCGTCCAGAAAAAGCACACCATTGTGGGCGAGGGAAATTTCGCCGGGACGCGGATCGCTGCCGCCGCCGACCAGCGCCACGGCGCTGGCGGTGTGATGCGGCGCGCGAAACGGGCGTTGTCGCCACTGTTGCGGCGAAAAGCGGCCGGAGAGTGAGGCGATGGCCGCCGTTGCCAGCGCTTCGTTTTCGGTCAGCTTCGGCATGATGCCGGGTAGCCGTTGCGCCAACATGGATTTGCCGGTGCCAGGTGCGCCGATCAGCAGCAGCGAGTGTTGACCGGCGGCGGCGATTTCGAGTGCGCGTTTGGCTTGGTGTTGCCCGCGCACTTCCGAGAGATCGGGAATTTGCACACTTTCTTCGTCGGGGACTTCCGCCGTCTGTGTCGGCAAAAGTTCTTGCCCGCGCAGGTGAGCGCACACCGCGAGCAGCGAGTTGGCCGGATGCACGGTCGCGTTGCGCACCAACGCGGCTTCTTTGGCGCTGGCTTCCGGCAGGATGAAGGCGCGACCGTCGCGCCGCGCCGAAAGTACCATCGCCAGCGCGCCGCGAATCGCGCGCAACTCGCCGGTCAACGCCAGTTCTCCGGCGAATTCGTAGCGATCCAATTCATTCTGCGGAATCTGGCCGGTGGCGGCGAGAATGCCGAGCGCGATGGGCAGATCGAAGCGCCCCGAATCTTTCGGCAGGTCGGCGGGCGCCAGGTTGACGGTGATTTTGCGAACCGGAAATTCGTAGCGGGCGTTCTGCACGGCGGCGCGCACGCGGTCGCGCGCCTCGCGCACTTCGGCGTCAGGCAGACCGACCAGATTGATCGCGGGCAAGCCACCCGACAAATGCACTTCAACCGTGACCGGCGGCGCCTCGATTCCCGCCAACGCTCGCGAATGAACGACGGCGACGCTCATGAGCGCAGCGCTTTCAGGCAGCGAAGGGCTTCGGGTTTGTTTCCTGCTTCCAACACGGTACGCCTTTTGGTAGGGTCGAAATGACGTAAGTCTAGCAGGTTAATTCGGCGGGAGAAAATTCCTAGCGCCGCACTTCGATGTCCGGCACGAATTCCCGCAAGGTCTGCAACAGTTCTTCGTCGAGAACCTCCGCTTCGGCGGCGCGTGCCAGCAGCGCTTCGTTCTCGCAGCCCTGCGCCCGGAACGGCTGCAACACCCAGCGCGTGACGTCGCGCTCTTTGAGGATTGCCGCCAGCGCTTGCAGCGTTTCCGGCGGCGTCAGCGCGCCGTGAACGGTCGTGCGTATTTCAAACGGCACGTTGGCGCTTTGGATCAAGGCTAGCGCTTCGAACGCGGTCAGCTCGCTGTCGGCGATTCCGGTAACTTGCGCGTAACCGGCGGGGTCGGCCTTGAGGTCGAAGCCGATCCAGTTGAGATGCGGCAGCAAGGTTTGCAGCCGACGCGGGTAGGCGCCGCCGGTGTGCAAACCTATCCGGAAGCCTTGCGCGCGTGTTGCCGTGATCACTTCGAGCAACGCCGATTGCGCTGTCGGTTCGCCGCCGGAAAACACCACGGCGTCGAGCAAGCCGCGCCGAGTGTCCAACCATTGGCTGATTGCCGACCAGTCGAGCAGATCGTCGCTGCGCGACGGAATCAAATGCGGGTTGTGACAATACGCGCAGCGCCACGGACAACCCTGACAAAACACCACCGCCGCCAGCGCGCCCGGGTAATCGGTGGCCGTGAACGACACCAGCCCGCCGATGCGCAGCGCCGAAGCGGGCAGCGCGTTCGGCAAAGGCGGAGATAACGGAGGCGAATCGTTCATTCAATCATTCTCACAGAAGTGGGGCGCAAGAAAAACGGCCTTCCGATATTGCTTGGGGAAGGCCGCCTGGTGCGGTAAAGAACGCACCTCTAAGGAGAATTATTTGATCCGCGCCTCGCAGAAGAAGCGGCGCTCACGGTGCTCGCTTCTCTTACCGATATTGAACGACGCCACGGGCCGATGATAGCCCATGACTCGCGTCCATACTTCGCAGCGTTGACGCTCGCTGTCATTCAAAATGATGGGCATGGGGGTTTCAACTTTTTGCACATTCATTTTTCTAACTCCTTCAATGAAACTTCCTGTCTGGGTTGTTGGGTATTCTTGGATACTGCCTACTGCTTATTTTACTGCTTACTTCCACTTTCCAACAAAACGTTCGCGCGGATTTCAGACCGGCGCCAACGCCTGTTGTTTCTTTTTCGCCAACAGCGCTTCATCGCACTTCGGACAAAATTCATGTTCCCCGGCGAGATAACCATGCACGGGGCAAATCGAGAAGGTCGGCGTCACCGTTACATACGGTAAACGGAAACGCTCAAGCGCACGCCGGATCAAATCGCGGCAGGCGTTGGCGCACGACACGCGCTCGGTCATGTACAAATGCAGAACGGTGCCGCCGGTGTACTTGGTTTGCAACGGTTCTTGCCGCGCCAGCGCTTCAAAGGGATCGTCGGTGAAGCCCACTGGCAACTGCGTCGAATTGGTGTAGTACGGCGCATCCGGCGTTCCGGCTTGCAGAATGTCCGGGAAGCGTTTGCGGTCTTCCTTGGCGAAGCGGTACGTCGTTCCTTCCGCCGGGGTGGCTTCCAGATTGTAGAGGTGACCGGTTTCTTCCTGGAAGGCGATCATCCGTTCGCGCAAATGGTTCAACAAGTCTTCGGCAAAGGCGTGACCCCATTCGGTGACGATGTTTTCTTTGTCGCCGGTGAAGTTGCGAATCATCTCGTTGACGCCGTTGATGCCGAGCGTCGAAAAATGGTTGCGCAACGTTCCCAGATAGCGCTTGGTATAGGGGAACAAGCCCTGATCGATCAGGCGCTGAATCACTTTGCGTTTGACTTCGAGACTTTCCTTGGCAATTTCCAGCAGGTAATCGAGGCGGCGGTACAGTCCTTCGCGATCCCCGGCGTACAGATAACCCAGCCGCGCGCAGTTGATCGTCACCACGCCCAGCGAGCCGGTTTGCTCGGCGCTGCCGAACAAGCCGTTGCCGCGCTTCAACAGTTCGCGCAAATCGAGTTGCAACCGGCAACACATCGAGCGAATCATGTTGGGCTTCAGTTCCGAATTGAGGAAGTTCTGGAAATACGGCAGCCCGTACTTGGCGGTCATCTCAAACAACAATTCGCAGTTCGGGTGATCCCAGTTGAAATCCGGCGTGATGTTGTAAGTCGGAATCGGGAAAGTGAACACGCGCCCTTTGGCGTCACCAGTGGTCATCACTTCGATGTACGCGCGGTTGATCATGTCCATTTCTTTTTGCAGATCGCCGTAAGTGAACGGTTGCTCAACGCCGCCGATCATCGGCGCTTGCTCACGCAAATCTTCGGGACACACCCAGTCGAACGTCAGATTGGTGAACGGCGTTTGCGTTCCCCAGCGCGACGGCACGTTCAGGTTATAAATCAGTTCCTGAATGCACTGCTTTACGTCGTCGTAGGGCATGTTGTCCTTGCGGATGAACGGCGCCATGTAAGTGTCGAACGACGAAAACGCCTGCGCGCCCGCCCACTCGTTCTGCAACGTGCCCAGGAAGTTGACGATTTGCCCGACCGCGCTGCTCATGTGTTTCGGCGGCCCCGCTTCCACTTTGCCGGGCACGCCGTTCAAGCCTTCAAACAGCAAAGTGCGCAGCGACCAGCCGGCGCAATAACCGGCCAACATGTCGAGATCGTGAATGTGCACATCGCCTTCGCGGTGCGCTTGCCCGATTTCCGGTTCATAGACATGATCGAGCCAGTAGTTAGCGACCACTTTGCCCGACACGTTCAGAATCAGCCCGCCCAGTGAATAGCCCTGATTGGCGTTGGCGTTGACCCGCCAGTCGCGCTGATCGAGATATTCGTCGATGGCGTTGGCGACGTTGATCAGCGTTTTTTGCGTATCGCGCAACCGTTTGTGTTTTTCACGATAGACAATGTAGGCGCGCGCCGTCACATAGTAACCCGCAGCGATCAAAGTTTCTTCGACGCGGTCCTGAATTGCTTCAATGCTCGGTACGCCGTCCGGGGCTTTATAAGCCAGTACTCGACCCACTTGCGAGGCAAGTCGTTGCGCTTCGTCCTCGTCAAACTCGCCGGTTGCGTTGCCTGCTTTGGTAATCGCTACCGTGATTTTTTCCAACTCAAACGGCACCCGCGATCCATTGCGCTTAACGATCTGGCGCGGTAACAGAGAAGATTCTCCCAAGGAGGCGGGGGGGACTGGCGACGGAGCGAGCATAGTTTTCTTTCGGGGAAAAATTCAACCGGGTGGCAACACACAACCGCGGCAAAAAACCGCACCACTTCAAAAACTGTACAAAAACGGCACAAAAATTGCGGGGTAACTGGGTGAAACGCCAGAATGTCGTTTCTTTCGGAGTCCAACAGATACGTGATCAAAAGCAGCGACCGAAAACAGCAAACGGACAAAGCTATCGGAGGGCGATCTGTAACACCGAAACCGCTATATCTAGCGACACAATTGGATTCTACCGCAATAAATGGTGGAAAAAAACAGAAATGGGCAGTTTTTTTTCTTCATGGCTTTTTTGGCTGATCGGCGGGCGGAAACCGCGCTGCCAAGCCATTTTAAGTGTGAACAATCTGCAACACTCGACCGCGTTGTCGTGGCGGATGGTTATCACCGAAGCAGTCCAAAGGAATGCCGCCGGTGCGTGCTTTGTGAAGGAGTGGGCGGTTACGGTGGTGGCTTTTTGGGATGGTGCATACAAACTTTTTTTGTGCTATTGTTTAACAATAATAGCTAGTGCTTACCAACGCTTGGCTATTGCTTACGCTGGGAGCGTGATGGTAGTGACGCGACAACGAAAGTTGTGATGTTTTTGCGTAGGGGGAGATTATCTTATGCGTATTCTAGTACTTGAAGACGATGTAGCCCAAGGGGATGCTCTTATTTCATTGTTGGTGCAAGCCGGCCATGAGGTGCATGCGTTTGCTCGTGGCGACGATGTGATGCGAGTGTTGCGTCGAGAAGTTTTCGATTTGGCTTTGCTCGACTGGCAGACGCCGGGGGCGACCGGTCGGGAAGTGCTGGACTGGATCCGCGAGCAATTGCTGGAGCCAGTGCCGGTCATCTTCGTTTCGCAGCAGGACAACGAGGCCGACATCGTCGATGCGTTGACGGCAGGCGCCGACGATTACTTGACCAAGCCGATCCGGCCTGCCGAGCTGATGGCGCGCATTGGCGCGGTGATGCGGCGGCGCGCGAGTGTCGATTCCTCGCAACAAATGGTGCTGAACAGCGGCGCGCTGATGCTCGATCGCAACGCCCGAACGGCGATGATTAACGGTCGGCTGGTTGACCTGACGCAAAAGGAATTCGATCTGGCCTGGTATTTGTTCCGCCACATCGGCCAGCTGGTGCCGCGTGTGCAGACGCTGCAAGCCGTGTGGGGCGCTTCCGAGTCGGTCAGTTCGCGGACCTTGGATACCCACATCAGTCGGCTGCGACGCAAGCTCGAACTGACGCCGGAGAACGGCTTTTGCTTGATTTCGGTCTATGGCTATGGTTATCGTATCGAACACATTGAGCCGGAGCCGCTTTGACTTTTCAATTTTAACGGGTTGATTTTGACAGTCCGAATTCTTATGGCTGATTTTCGTCACACTGTCGCAGCTTCACTTCTCGGCTTTTGGGCGCTGACGTGGGCAGTTTCGGCGGCGGCGGTGGAATCAACTGCGCCAACTTCCGATGTGATCGATTACATCGTTCAGCCGGGCGATACCGTCAGCCATCTCTGCGAGCGCCATCTCGGTGGTCACGCTCGCTGGAGCGCCATCGAGAAGTTCAACCCCGGGATGGACATTCACAAGCTCAAACCGGGGCAAACGCTGCGTCTGCCGGAAAACCGCGTTCGATCGGTCAGCAAAAGCGCCAAGGTGCTGAAAATCAACGGGCAGGCGCAGGGCAACGGCGTTGAATTGCAGGAAGGTCAGCAACTGGTTGCCGGCACCGTGATCGAAGTTGCCGTTGACAGCTTCGTTACCTTACAGATGGATGACGGCAGTATTCTGGTCGTCGAGCCGAACACCCGCGCCCGTCTGGATGAATTGCGCCAACTCTCGACCGGCTCCCAGCGCTCGTCGGTGTACATCGATCGCGGTCGGGTCAACGTCAAAGCCGCGCCGCAAACCAAACCGGGCGCGCGCTTTGAAATCACCACGCCGAGCGCAACCACCGCTGTGCGCGGCACCCAATTCCGAGTCGGTGAAGGCCAGGACAAATCAACCGTGGTTGAAGTGAACGGCGGTCGCGTTCACGTTGCCGCCTCGAAAACGGGCAAACGCAAAAAGGACGCGGGCGTCACGGTTCCTGCCGGAGAAGGCAGTATCGTTGCGGCGGGCGCCGCCGCGGCGAGCGCGCCTATCCCGTTGCTGCCCGCGCCGGACTTGAGCGGATTGTCCGAGAAATACACCCAAACCGTTCTGGAAATCGTTTTTCCGCCGGTCGCCGATGCCGCCGCTTATCGCGTCACTGTGGCGCGGGACGCCGGGTTCGACGATGTGGTCGCCACCGATGAAAACGCCCAGCCGCAATTTAAAATCGCCGGTTTGCCCGATGGTAAGTATTACCTGCGCGCTCGCGCTGTTTCGGCCAGCGGCTTACACGGCATGGAAGCGGGCAACGCTTTTGTGCTGCACGCCCGTCCCGAACCGCCGTTCGCGTCCTCGCCTGTTGCCAACAAGCGCGTTGCCGCCGGAGCGGTCAAGCTAACGTGGGCGGCGCCGGAAGGCGCCGTGGCCTACGACATTCTGGTCACCCGCGACGGGCAGCCGCTGTCGCGCGTCGAGAACTATCAGGGAACGTCTTACACGCTGGAGGCCACGGCCGGCCAATACCTCTGGCAACTGGCCACTCGCAGCGCCGACGGTCGGCTGGGGCCCCTCGGTCAGCAGAGCGCGTTCACAGTCGTTGAGCCGCCGAGTGCGCCGGTCGCGCAAGCCACGCTGGCCGAAGACGACAAAGCGCTGACACTGGCCTGGGCTGGCGCTCCCGGTCAAACCTACCATTGGCAACTGGCCGCTGAGAATGATTTTTCGACCATCGCGAAAGAAGGCGATGCCACCGTTCCCAGCACCGACTTGTCGGGGTTGCCCGCCGGTACTTATTTTATTCGAGTGCGCGCCACCACCAGTGACGGCATCGAAGGTTCATACAGCAGCGGCCAGAAGTTTGTCGTTCCCGATCAAGAACGCGGCTTTCCGCCCTGGATACTTTTAATCTTTTTACCGCCATTATTCGCGTTATAAACAGTCGGCGGCGTCCGGGGGGATCGTGTCGTTTTTTCTTTTTTCGGGCAAAGCGCTTATCTTTATGATAAGTCAAACGTATGCGCTTGCCTGATCTTGTTGCAGCCCTGAGCGGGTATCTGACGCAGCGAGTTCGCTACTCGCCGCGTTTGTACGTCGAGTGGGTGCTGTTCGTCGTGATCGCGCTGGTTTTTTGCGGCGTTGCGCTGAGTAACCAATGGTTCTGGCGATTCAACGATATGCTCTACGACGCGTCGCTGGAGCAGTTTCAACGTCCCCCCCCCGACGACATCGTGATTCTGGAGATCGGCGACGAAGATATTTTCCGCATCGGCCAGTTGCCTTGGCCGCGCGAAATCCACGCCCGTGCGATCGACCGCCTGACCGAGGCCGGTGCGCGCGCCGTGATGGTGGACGTTCTTTTCAGCGAACCGGATCGACACTCGCCGAAGGCCGACGAACAACTCGCCGAGGCCATTCGCCGCAACGGCCACATTGTTTTACCGCTGATTCACGAGCGCATCGGCGACAGGTCGCGCGAACAAGCGCCGATTCCGCCGTTGGTGCAAGCCGCCGCTGCGCTCGGACACGTTCACTCTGAAATCGACCCGGACGGAATCATCCGTTCGGTGTATCTGTTTGAGGGACTCGGCGAGGCGCGCTGGCCACACGCCGCGTTGGCGCTGCTTCAACAGGTCGATCCGAAAAAAGCCCAGCGCTATCCGGGAGAGCAGGCGCCGAAACAGTTTTCCCATCACGCCGACGCCTGGCAGCGCGACAATTGGTATCACATCCCGTTCTTCGGGCCCCCTGGTTATTTCAAAACTTATTCTTACGCCCGCTGGGCTGCCGGCGAAGTACCGCTCGAAGCCGTGCGCGGTCGCATCGTTTTCATCGGCGCCACCGCCACCGGCTTGGGCGACGCCTATCCAACGCCGGTTTCCGGTTTCTCGCGCCCTATGCCCGCCGTGGAAATCGGTGCTCAAACTTTCGAGGCATTGCGTTTGGGCTACAACGTGCGACCGTTACCGGGCATTGTCTCTTGGGCATTGTTCAGCGCGATGTTGCTCGTCCTCTTTTTCGCTTATTTGCGGCTGCGGCCGGGGCCGACGGTCTTCATTTCCATCCTGATGCTGGTCGGCGGTTATTACAGCACCGAGTTTTTTCTCCGTTACACCCAATGGATCATCCAGCCCTTCGCTTTCCTGCTGGTCGTGATTCTGGCTTATCCGCTGTGGAGTTGGCGACGGCTGGCGATGGCGCTGCGTTTTCTCGAACAAGAAAATCTTTTGCTGCGACGGCGACCTGAAGTCCAGACGACGGGCGGCTCGCCGATGCTGCACCACGGGCCGATCGAGCCGGTTTCGCGCAGCATCGAAGCGTTGCGCGAAACCCGCGAACATCTCGAAGGCGCTCATCGCGAACGCGAATCGTTCCTGAACTTTTTGTCGCACGACATGCGCTCGCCACAATCGTCAATCATCGCGCTCATCGACATGCGCCGACAAGGGCGCTCCCGCTTGAACGACGACGAGTGCTTTGAAAAAATCGAGCTATACGCCCGCAAAACCTCTCGCCTTGCCGACGAATTCGTGATTCTCGCCAAAGCGATGCAACTGGCGCCGAGCGCGTTGAAAGAACTGGAGTTGACCTCCATCATCGAAGAAACCCTCAACGAAATCTGGCCGCTTGCTGTCAAACACAGCATCGCCTTTTGTCGCGACTACTATCACGAAGCCTTCGTGCTCGGTCATCCCACGTTGCTGGTGCGCGCGCTGTTCAATCTTGTGCACAACGCCGTCAAATTCAGCCCCGAAGGCGGCGAAGTCACCGTGTCGGTGATCGACGATCGCGAATTCTGGCGCGTCGCCGTGCGGGATCAGGGCGCCGGCCTTTCGCCGGATGCGCAACAGCGCTTGCTGGGATTGCCGGAGAGCCACGCCTCGTCGCAGGAGACGGGGCTGGTGCTCGGCTTGGCGCTGGTGCGCACCGTCATCGACCGCCACGGCGGTTCGCTGAAAATCGACAGCGAATTGGGGAAAGGAACGACTTTCAGCTTTCGCTTGCCCAAGATCGCCGAGCCGTAAGCGGCAGGGAGATTACCGCCCCAGCATAGGCATGGCGTGCAGTCGCAGCGTGTAGTCGACAACGATGCCGATAAAAATCACCATCACGATCCATTGCTGGTGACGGAACGTTGCCGCGCAGCGAGAAGGTTTGCGGCGGCGAATGAACCACAGAAAGAAAACCATGCCCGCCGCCGCCACGGCCAGCGCGATCCAGTACGCCATGCCCAGATGCCACCAGCGTCCGACCAGCGCCATACCCACCAGAAACAGCCCGTAGCAAACGGCCACGGCCGGCACATCGTAACGCCCCAGAAGGAGCGCGGAAGAGCGCCAGCCGAGCGCGGTATCTTCATCGCGGTTGGCCATTGCGGCTTCAATGTCGCAAGCGAGCACCCAAAACACATGAATGCCCACCAAACTCCAGGCGAACCATGACACCGGATGGTTGGCCGTCGCGAAAGTCATCGGAATGCCGAGCAGAAAAACGAAAGCGAAAGCCGCTTGCGGCAGCGAGAGCACACGCCTGAAGCGATGCTGCAACACCGCCAGCGCCAGCGCCAGCACCAGCGCGCCCACCGAGAGGTCAATGGCAACTGGGGCAGTGAACCAGATGAAGCCAAGCGAAGCGAGCGCCAACACAGCGGCCACGACCAGCGCTTCCCACGGCGCGATCACACCTCGCGCGGAGGCGCTTTTTTTCAGCGGCGCGGCGCGGGTATCGACCTTGTGGGGGACGCCGTCGCCGCCACTGCTGCCATGGATAGCGTTGTTGCGGTCGAGCCAGTCGGCGAGTGCGCAACCGGCGGAACGCATCAACAGCGTTCCCATCACGAAAATAATCACCAGTGAAATCGGCGGCCAGCCGCTCGTCGTCAACCACAGCGCCGACAGAATCGGCCACAGCAACAATAAAGCGCCGGACGGCTGATGCAAACGCAACAACCGTTCGTAAGCATTGAGACGATTGAGCAGAGAAATCATGGTCGGGTACTTGGCGTCAGAGAACGGGAATCAGTGGATGGTACCCGATTGCTGCCGCCCGTAGCGCCAACAAGGCATCGCGCCGGACGCCACCCAAGCCCATCGTTACCGATGAAAAGACCCCGAACATCATGAGCACCATCAAAAAGATGTGCCATTATGCCATAAGCAGGCGACGGCGCCAGTGCGCCGTTCCTTGAAAGGGGTGTGTTTATCTCCTTCCGAAGGGGTAGAATTGAGGCTGAAGGCAATAAGCCTGATGGGGGTAGGGATATGAGCGTTGCAGAACGTTTCCTTTTGCTTTTTGCCGGCCTTGCCGGCGCTGCGGGAGTTGCCTTCTCTGCGCTGGCGGCGCACGGCAACTATCCGGATTTGCTGAAAACCTGTGCCGACATTCTGCTGGTACACGCACCGGCGCTGATCGGGGTAACGGCGCTGATGCGGGTGGCAAACTCGCCGCGACGGCTGTTGTTTCTGGCCGGTTTTCTGCTGGTGGTCGGACTCGCGCTTTTCTGTGGCGACCTTGCTTGCCGGGTTTTCGAGGACATGCGTTTGTTTCCGATGGCCGCGCCGATCGGCGGCGGCGCCATGATTCTCGGTTGGGTGTTTCTGGCGCTGGCCGCGCTGATGCCGAGGCGGTTGTAAGCGGGGAGTACCCCTACGACATCTCAAGCGTTACGAGACGTTCATGGCGCGGTGTATTGTTCAGAGCATCCCTGATTGGCGAGCGCATCGGCGCGCTCGTTGCCGGGGTGGCCGGCGTGGCCTTTGAGCCAGTGCCATTCGATGTTGTGGCGGGCGGCCTCGCGGTCGAGCGCTTGCCAGAGATCGTCGTTTTTGACCGGCTTTTTGTTGGCGGTTTTCCAGCCGTTTTTTTTCCAGTTGTGGATCCATTGTTCGATGCCGTTTTTGACGTAAACGGAGTCGGTGTAAAGCTGCACGTCGCAAGAGCGGATGAGGGCGACGAGGGCTTCGATGACGGCGATCAGTTCCATGCGGTTGTTGGTGGTGTGCGCTTCGCCGCCGAAGAGTTCGCGGCGAGCGTCGCCGAAGACGAGCAGCGCGCCCCAGCCGCCGGGCCCCGGGTTACCTTTGCAAGCGCCGTCGGTGTAAATCTCAACGACGCGGGTCGTGCTTTTTTCCATCGTGTTTTTCTGTCTCTTTCTTCAAAGGGAAATGCTTTTCGTCCAGCGCTTCCCAAGGTGTTTTGGGCGCCGTCGCCCAGTTTTTACGGCGGGCGTGTCGTTGCCACACCGGGGTGATCACGCGCATACCCACCACTTTTTTGACGGCGTGCAGGAAGTAGATGCCGCCGGCAATCGGCCACCAGCGGTCGCCCGCTTGCTCGATGATTTTGCAGCGAGCGAGCCAATGGCTGTGCGTGAACGGCGGCGCGTAAACATCGAAGCCGCCGCCGATGATATCGAATCCGAGCAGCGCCAGCCAGTCTTTGACGCGATAGGCGCTCAGGAAGCGGCCGTTCCACGGCGGTTGCCGGTTTTTGCTGAAGCGCTGGCGCATGCCGAACAGCGAGTAGGGATTGATGCCGACGATCAGCAGACGGCCTTCCGGGCGCAGCACGCGGTACGCTTCGCGCAACAGTTGGTGCGGGTCGTCGGTGAATTCGAGAGCGTGCGGAATGGCAACGAGGTCGATCACGTCATCGGGCAGCGGCAGAGCGTGCGGGTCGGCACGGACATTGGCGGGCGGATCGAAGTCGAGCGTCCAGCGCTGCGGAATGCGCGACTGTGCCAGCAGCGGTTGCTGCGGCAAGCCGATTTGCAGCGCGTAAAAACCGAAGAGGTCGGGAACGGTGCGGTCGAACCAGGCTTGTTCGCGCGCCAGCAGGTATTGCCCGAGCGGCGTTTGCCAGCCGAGCGCCTTTTCTGGCGGTTCTGGCAGTTGCCCGGTTGACGGTTCAGTTGACATGTCCGGCGGGAGGTCTGAAGATGTGCCCATGGTGGCGATTATCCCTATCCCTGTTCTTGCCGACAACTTTATTTGGTTGATTCACGATGGTCGTTATGCCGTGGCGGTGGACGCGGGCTCGGCGGAACCGCTTCTGGCGAGGCTCGAAGCGCTGAAGCTGACGTTGTCGGCGGTGTTGTGCACGCACCATCATGCTGACCATGTCGGCGGCAACGCGGCGGTGGCGGCGCGTTGTCCGGCGCCGGTTTACGGTCCTGCCAACGAGACGATTCCGGCGCGTACCGTGCCGCTGCACGGCGGCGAGACGTTGACGTTGCCGGGGCTGGCGTTGTCGTGTCGCGCGCTGGCGGTACCGGGGCACACGCTCGGGCATCTGGCGTATGTGGTGGAAACGCCGGAGGAAACGGCGCTTTTTTGCGGCGATACACTGTTTGCCGCTGGTTGCGGGCGCGTTTTCGAGGGGACGATGGCGATGATGTGGGCGTCGTTATCGACGCTGAGGGCGCTGCCGGAGACGACGCGCGTTTACAGCGGGCACGAATACACGCTGTCGAACCTGCGCTTTGCGCGTGTGGTCGAGCCGGACAACGCGGCGCTGGCGGCGCGGGAAGCGGCGGTGCAGGCGTTGCGCGCGGCGGGCAAGCCCAGCCTGCCATCGACGCTGGCGGAGGAGCGGGCGACCAATCCGTTTTTGCGCGTCGAGGTTCCGGCGGTGCAAGTGGCGGCGCGCGCCCATAGCGGTTTGCCGTGTGAAACGGCGGCGGAAACCTTCGCCGCCCTGCGGGCGTGGAAAGACGGGTTTCGCTGAGGCGCCAACGTGTTGACGCCCGGCAACAGTCAGCCTACTATCCGAAAATCTTTGGCCGTCGATTGGCGGCAAGTCGTTGCCTTCGTAGAGAAAATCAAGGCAGCATCGGGGGACAACCGTTGTTTTCGAGGTTTATTTTGCGTTATCTGCTTATCGTTTTTCGCTGTTATCTTGTTGTTCTGATTGCCGTCGCGCTGTCTTCGTGCGCTTCTCTGCAAGACCAAGGGTCTGCCGAAACAACAGAAAAAGTTGCACCCGATGTCAGTGCGAGCGTCGTCGCCGAAACACCGCCGCCTGTCGAAGCCGAAGAGCCGCCGTTCACGCCGGAGCAACAAGCCGAGTTGGTGTCGTTGCCGCCGCCGGAAACCGATTTGTGGGAAGTGATCGTCAACGGCTACAGCATCCCCGATGTGGAAGGACCGCGGGTCGAGAAATGGGAAGATTGGTACAGCAACCGCCCCGATTATGTGGAGCGAATTTTCGAGCGCAGCCGCTTGTATCTTTATCACATCGTTCACGAAGTTCAGGCGCGCAACATGCCGATGGAGATTGCGCTCTTGCCGATGATCGAGAGCGGTTACAATCCGAATGCGTTGTCGCGCAGCAGCGCTTCCGGCATCTGGCAATTCATTCCGTCCACCGGCAAGAATTACGGACTGAAACAAAATTGGTGGGTCGATGAGCGCCGCGACGTGTTGTCGGCCACCGATTCAGCGCTCGATTATCTGCAAAAACTGTACGGCGATTTCAACGATTGGCAACTGGCGCTGGCTGCGTACAACTGCGGCGAGGGCAGCGTCGCGCGCGCGCAGGCGAAGAATCGCGCTCGCGGTTTGCCGGAGACGTATGAAGCGTTGAGGCTGACGAACGAAACGATGAACTACGTGCCGAAATTGCAGGCGATCAAAAACATCATTCGCGATCCCGAAAAATACAACCTCGAACTTTCCGACATGCCCGACGCGCCTTACTTCACAGTGGTGAAGACGAGGAAGCGGATGGATGTCAGTAAAGCGGTGGCGCTGGCCGAAATGTCGAAAGAAGAATTTCTGGCGCTGAACCCGCAACACAATCGGCCTGTAATTGCGGGCGCCGACGAATTCACGCTGTTATTACCGATCGACAAAGCGGAACTGTTTGCGTCGAAGCTGGAATTGGAAGATCAACCGCTGGTGACGTGGCAGGCGTATCGGCTGCAGAAGAGCGAATCCTTCGCACAAGTGGCCAACAAATTCGGCATGTCACTTGAAGCATTGCGAGCGGTCAACGGTCTGGGCCTTCGCGCTCACGCCCGCGAAGGCGTGAATGTGCTGGTGCCGGCGCAACAACCTTCGTGGACTGCCGAAACCTCGCTTACCCAAGCGGTGTTCACCACCGTGCCGTCGGCGCGCACCTCGCGCTACAAAGTCAAACGCGGCGACACGCTGGCGCAAATCGCCCATCGTTACGACACGACGCCCGAGGAGTTGATGCGGCTCAACGGCTTGAAGAATGCCAAACATTTGCGCGTCGGCAAAAACATTCGCGTGTATAACGAAAGGGCGCGTTACGACAGCGTGCGCGCTTCATCGGTATCGGCGCCGCGAGCGCTGTCGGAAAAGATCACGGATAAACCCACTGATAAGTCAACGGATAAAGCGACGCGCATCGTTGCAGCGCCAACCACATCGGCAACGTATCACAAAGTGCAGAAGGGCGACACGCCCGCGAAGATTGCTTCGCATTATCGGATCAACGTTCAAGACCTGATGCGCTGGAACGGCTTGACGAGCGCCAAAACCTTGCAGGTGGGGCAGAACTTGCGCGTCTCCGCCGACGGTCAAGTTTCAACGACGCAAGCGTCGTCGTCGCCCAAACTGTCGCCGATCAAGACCCCGGCAACGAGGCACCCGATATCGAAGACGGCCTATCACAAAGTTGAAGAAGGCGATACGCTGTACGACATCGCATCGCGTTACAACGTCAGTGTTGACGAATTGAAACGCTGGAACGGGCTGAAAAACGCCGCTCTGCGAATCGGGCAAACGCTTCGCATTTCCGGCGGCGTTCATACGGCGCGGCGGTGAGAGAAATCATGACGGACATTTCTTCTGAAGAATCGTTATTGCAGTTTCCCTGCGATTTTCCGATCAAAGTAATGGGGAAAAACGTGGAAGGTTTCGCGCAAGCCGTTGCCGATATCGTCGTGGCGCATGCGCCGGACTTCGATCCGGCAACGATGGAAATGCGCCCCTCCAAAGAGAATCACTATTTGTCGCTGACGGTGACCATCCGCGCCACCGACAAAGCGCAACTCGATGCGTTGTACCGCGCACTGACGGCGCATCCGATGGTGAGGGTGGTGCTTTAAGTTTGTAGGAGCGCTTCGCAAAGCGCCCCCTACAGAATTCACGCTAAACCCTAGTTAACCGTAATCTGATAACTGATTGTCTTGATGGCTTCCTGTTGCTCGTCGGTTTCCCAAGAGCGCCGATATTCAAACACCAGCACTTGGGTGCCCGGTCGCGCGGCGGTGAATGAAAAAATTTCCGTCCCGCCCGCGCTGGGGTTGGGTTCCGCGCCTTCCGGCGTCGGCAGAACTTCATAGCGCGGGCTGGCGTCGCGCAGCGCGCCACGCATCGGCTCGGTCTGTACCCATTGGTGGCCGGTGGCGTGATTGCTCCGCAAACGCACATCCAATTGCTGACCGACTTCCATCGGAATGTTGGCGCCGTTGAGCGCTTCGGTGGCGATGGTGCTGTACGATAACGATAGCGTTTTGTCAGTATCGGCGGAACGGGTCGCACAACCGGCCAGAACCGAAGAGGTCAACACGACGACAAAAACGGCGGAGAATATTTTTTTCATGGGGCGCTCCGAGAAGCATCAAGCAGTCAGGCGACAAGTTTACCCTAATGGCGCGTCGGGCGTTAACTTCGTGAAAAATAAGGAGGAACGATGACAGCCGCCTTGCCGATTTCGGCTCGTTCACAAAAGCGCGAAGCCTCGCCGTACAATGCCGCCATGACCTCAACGCTTTCTCCGACAATGCCCTACCGTTTTTGCGTGGCGCCGATGCTCGACTGGACGGATCGCCACTGTCGTTATTTTCATCGGTTGTTGTCGCCGCATGCTCGCTTGTACACCGAGATGGTGACGGCGCCCGCGTTGTATTACGGCGATGCGACGCGACATCTGGATTTCGACGCCGCCGAGCATCCGCTGGCGTTGCAACTGGGCGGTAGTGATCCGGCGATGTTGGCGCACGCGGCGCGACTGGGCGCGCGTTGGGGCTACGATGAAATCAATCTCAATTGCGGTTGCCCGAGCGAGCGGGTGCAAAGCGGCAGCTTCGGCGCTTGTTTGATGAAGGAGCCGACGCTGGTGGCGGACTGCGTGCGAGCGATGCGCGAGGCAGTGTCGATTCCGGTGACGGTCAAACATCGAATCGGCGTCGATGATGTTGAGGATTATGGTTTTGTGCGCGATTTCGTCGGCGCGGTGCACGAGGCGGGTTGTGGCGTGTTCATCGTGCATGCGCGCAACGCGATTTTATCTGGTCTGTCGCCGAAAGAGAATCGCGAAATTCCGCCGCTGCGCTATGAAGTCGCGCAACAGTTGAAGCGCGATTTTCCGCGATGCACCATCGTGTTGAACGGCGGTCTGACCGATTGGCCGACCATCGAAACGCAACTGGCGACGGGCATCGACGGCGTGATGGTGGGGCGCTGGGCCTACCATCAACCGTACTGTTTGGCGGAAGCCGAAGCGCGATTGTTCGGTGACGGTGCGCCGTTGCCGACGCGCCGCGCCGTGCTCGAAGCGCTGATGCCTTACATCGAAACACAGTTGCGGCAGGGCGTACTGCTGCGTGCGATCACCCGTCATCTTCTCGGCCTCTACCACGGCCAGCCGCGGGCGCGGCTGTTCCGGCAGCGTCTTTCTGATCCGCAGCAGTTGGAGCGGCAATCGGTGGCGGTGTTGCATGAGGCGCTGGCGCTGGTTGAGTGAATCCAGAACAACATTTTTTGTTACCGTCGCTGTTCCCTCTTTCATTCCGAAGGGCTACAATACGCTGATGATAAATCCATAACACCCTCATATCATGGAAAAACGTCAACTTGGAAATCTCGAAGTCTCCGCCCTCGGTCTCGGCTGCATGGGCTTCAATCACAGTTACGGTCTGCCGACGGATCATCACGAAGCCATCAGAGTGATTCGCGCCGCCTTCGAGCGCGGCGTCACTTTCTTCGATACGGCGGAAGCCTACGGCCCCTTCAAAAACGAGGAGCTTGTCGGCGAGGCGCTCGCGCCTTTTCGCAACCAAGTGGTGATCGCCACCAAATTCGGTTTTTCTTACGACGCGAACGGCGCGCAAACCGGCACGAACAGTCGCCCCGAACACATCCGCGAAGTGGCCGACGCTTCGCTCAAGCGTCTCAAAACCGATTACATCGACTTGTTTTACCAGCATCGCGTCGATCCTGCCGTGCCGATGGAAGACGTGGCCGGAACGGTGAAAGACCTCATTCGCGAAGGCAAAGTGCGCCACTTTGGCCTCTCCGAAGCGGGCGTCAAAAACATACGTCGCGCGCACGCCGTGCAACCCGTCACCGCGCTGCAAAGCGAATATTCACTCTGGTGGCGCGAACCGGAACTGGAAATCCTGCCGACGCTCGAAGAACTCGGCATTGGCTTTGTGCCGTTCAGCCCGTTGGGGCGCGGCTTCCTCACCGGCGCGATCAACGAAAAAACCACGTTTGAAGCAAAAGATTTTCGCAGCAACTTGCCGCGCTTCACGGTCGAAGCGCGCAAGGTCAATCGCGCGATTGTTGCGCAAGTGGCAAAAATCGCAAAACGCAAAAACGCTACGCCCGCGCAGATTTCACTCGCGTGGTTGCTCGCGCAAAAACCGTGGATCGCGCCGATCCCCGGCACGACCAAGCTATCGCGTCTCGAAGAAAACATCGGTGCTACCGCCGTGGAACTGACGCCCGCCGATCTGCGCGACATCGAAAAAGCGTTTGCGAAAGTGGTTGTTCAGGGAGCGCGTTATCCAGTGTCGATGCAGCGGCAGATCGATCGCTGAGTTTTCGGATAACGGGAGACCCCTATGTCGCAACCCATGCTTACTCTGAACGACGGCTCGTCGATTCCGCAACTCGGTTTCGGCACTTGGCAAACGCCGGAAGAAAAAGCCGCCGCCGCAGTCGCCGCCGCGCTGGCAGCGGGTTATCGTTTGATCGACACGGCCGCCATTTACGGCAACGAAGTCGGTGTCGGCGAGGGAATCCGCGCTTCGGACGTGCCGCGCGAAGACATTTTCGTGACCACCAAATTGTGGAACAGCCAGCAGGGCTACGATGAAACACTGCGCGCTTACGACGAAAGTTTGCGACGGCTGAAACTCGATCACGTCGATCTCTACCTGATCCATTGGCCGATGGCGCATCGGGGACGCTATCTCGATAGCTGGCGCGCGCTGGTCACGCTGAAAAAAGAAGGGCGTGTGCGTTCGATCGGCGTGTCCAATTTCCAGAAGGCGCATTTGCAACAGGCGATGGATGAAACCGGCGTTGTTCCGGCGGTCAATCAAATCGAACTGCATCCGTATTTTCAGCAACGGGCAATGCGCGCCTTTCACGCGCAACACGGCATCGTCACCGAATCCTGGAGCCCGATCGGGCAGGGCGGCGCTTTGTTGCGCGACGAAAAAGTTCTGCGCATCGCGCAAAAGCACGGCAAAACAGCAGTGCAAATCGTGCTGCGCTGGCATCTCGAAAACGGACTGATCGCGATTCCGAAAACCGTTCACGCGGAACGCGCCCGCGAAAATTTTAACGTGTTTGATTTCCGGCTCGACAGCGAAGACATGGCCGCGCTGAACAGCCTCGACAACCCGAAGGGACGTTTAGGCCCTGATCCCGATACGGCGAATTTTTAAGGGAGAGCAAGGCGTCATTGCGAGGAAGTGGTAGTGATGTTGGTTCGTGACATCGAACCGTTGGGGTTTGATGCCTCGTTCCAATCTACGATTTTTTATTCCGCTGAAAATTTTTGGTCTCGCCCGCGTTCAGTCGAGCAAGAATGTGTTGCTTTGTTTTTTCCATTGCCGACTGTTGCTCGTCTTCAGTGTCCGGTGAATTTTCATACAAGAACTGCTCGGACGCATGCAGCGCCTTGAAGGCTTCCTGCAATTCGGGATGAGCGATGAGCGCGGTTTTTTTCGGCAACTTTTCAAAGGCGACGGCGCGGCGGGGACGTACCGCGCTCTTGAACAGTTGTCGTAACGACGGCGTTTGTTCGAACTTGTCCATGTAAAAAACGACGCGCTTGCTTATGTCGTGATTGCGAATCTTCGGAACGGCCAATTCGCCTACCGCCCGATCGCGCGCAATGTTGAGCAAGTCGCGCCGCGTGTCGCTCAGGTTGAACTTGTCCCACGCCAATTCGTAGCCGCTTGCCAGAGCAATTTGTCGCGTGAATTCGCACAGCGCGCGGCTGTTGCCTTCGTAAAAAGGATGGATGTAATCGAGCTTGGCGTAAATCCGGCTGAGTTTTTCCACAAACTCGGCTGTTGTTTTGAGTTGCCGCAAGATCGCCGGAGCGGCGTTGCGCAACGTATCACGCAGATCATCGAGCGTCGCTTTGTTCATGTGCGAGTAACAGACAACTGAGCGCGTGTCGATGCTTTTCAGCTTGCGGGATTTGTACCAATCATCATCGTCCCGAGTGATTTCATAGCGAAATTTTCCGGGCAGCGGATCTTCGATACCGTAAAGCGGCAAATCCTGAAAGATATAACCGTGAACATATTTCAGATGCTGCGCGTCGAAGCGATCAGGCAAGGGCTGTCGGGAAAGTTCGTACAAACGCGCCCGCGTGACGAGCGCCTCGACCTCGATGGGACTACTGGAAACTTCATTGTCCGGCGACATCTTGCTTCACCCGCAGGTGCCCGATTTTTTTCTCGATGTACTGCCAGAAGTCCTCGATCTCGCTCTCGCCGTTGGCGTAACTTTCTTCCAACGTCTTGAAATCGTCGTCAGTGAAAAAACCTTCCATCTCCGTGTTGGCGCGAACAAAATCCACCGCGCGGCGGCGTTCGTGCAACTTGGTTTCGGACAACTGCGGCTTCACTTTGGACTGCGGGGCGCTTTCGACAAAATGACGAATCAACTCACGCAACACCTGCGCCGCCGAACGGTGCGAGGCGGCGGCAGCGCGGTTGAACGCGTCGCGCAACTCGGACTCGATCCGAATGTTGAAAGTCACCGTCTTCATTTCCCCTCCCCCCATCACGCGATTCTGGCATTATGGCAAAGTGCCTAATGTAACGTCAACTATTGAAGAACCTAATACACAGATTGGTGTGTTGTAGCTTCCTCTCTCACCTCGGATTGCTACAATCTCGATGCCGAAGTCCACGATGATCGCGTCGTTGTAGTTCCCTCTCTCACCTCGGATTGCTACAATGAGCCGCGTAACTTGCCGCTTTATCCACTTGTTGTAGTTCCCTCTCTCACCTCGGATTGCTACAATGAAACGGCCGCTGTTTCCATCTCGAAAGGCGTTGTAGTTCCCTCTCTCACCTCGGATTGCTACAATCAAGAAGCCGGAGCGCGTTCCAGAATTCGCGTTGTAGTTCCCTCTCTCACCTCGGATTGCTACAATACAGCGGCGCGCCACTACGAAACGCTCGGCGTTGTAGTTCCCTCTCTCACCTCGGATTGCTACAATCACAAAACGACTGACGGCTTTATCGAAACCGTTGTAGTTCCCTCTCTCACCTCGGATTGCTACAATATGGGGGAAGCAGCAACCTTTAGCCGCGCCGTTGTAGTTCCCTCTCTCACCTCGGATTGCTACAATCTTTATCTTGTTCCCAGGCCAGGAATTTATGTTGTAGTTCCCTCTCTCACCTCGGATTGCTACAATGAGTGATCCGCGAATGTCTCCAACAATTGAGTTGTAGTTCCCTCTCTCACCTCGGATTGCTACAATCGCGCCGCGCCATCAACGGCCTGCCCCCACGTTGTAGTTCCCTCTCTCACCTCGGATTGCTACAATACCGCTATTCTGTTATGTGTTACGGTATATGTTGTAGTTCCCTCTCTCACCTCGGATTGCTACAATTCGCTCTCGTAAAGCGCACGCATTTTTTCGGTTGTAGTTCCCTCTCTCACCTCGGATTGCTACAATTTTCGACTTAGTAACCGTCTGAACTTTATAGTTGTAGTTCCCTCTCTCACCTCGGATTGCTACAATCTCGAATTTACTCGCCCGCCCTGCCCCGCTGTTGTAGTTCCCTCTCTCACCTCGGATTGCTACAATAGGGTGCTAGGGTGTACGCTTGGCGCGCAGGTTGTAGTTCCCTCTCTCACCTCGGATTGCTACAATCTCTCTTCTTGTTTCTACGTCGCCGACTACGTTGTAGTTCCCTCTCTCACCTCGGATTGCTACAATCGGAAGGAGCACCAACCCTCTTGGCTCCGGGTTGTAGTTCCCTCTCTCACCTCGGATTGCTACAATTTTCGCAGCCAGTGTGGTTGCGGATTACGAGTTGTAGTTCCCTCTCTCACCTCGGATTGCTACAATAGCGGTAACCTCTTGACTAGTAGTAATGTCGTTGTAGTTCCCTCTCTCACCTCGGATTGCTACAATAGCCTAAGAAAAATCCCCGTCCAGCCTAGCTTGGCGGGGATTTTTCCTTTTAAAAACAGGCGTCAGAAAAGCAGCATTTGTTTGGAATCGACCTTTTTTTCCTGAAAAAGCGGCAGGCCGACCAGTAGTTTCATGCTAGCGTATTGCTTTTCGGTGACGGTTAAAGCACGGATAGAGCCTTCAGGCGGAAGGTTTGCCGACAAGCGTTGATGATGTTTTTCTTCAGCATCGCGCCCATTAAGGATACGGGCATAAACCGAGAATTGAAGCATGTCGTAGCCATCGTTGATGAGAAAACGACGGAATAATGTATATGCTCGACGGTCGGCGCGAGTGACGACAGGCAAGTCGAAAAAGACAAGTATGCGCATATAGCGCCTCGTTTCAATACTCACGGGCGTGTTGCCGTAAGCCGGCAAGTAAAGGAAGCTCTAAAGTTTCGGCAGCGGCGCCTTCGTAAAAACGAACGAAGCTTTCGACGCATTGTTCAATGGCGGAAAGCACACTCGTCGTGCCGCGTGGCATGGTGACATCAACATTGAGCAGCGCTACCAGAGCCACTTTATCGGTGGGCAATAGCTCGCGTTCTTCGATGAGCGGTTGGCTGACGACATGCAAATCAACAATTGGGCGGAACGGCTCGATAATGTCGTCAGCAAGGTTGAACGCGTTTTGCTCGCTGGCATGAAACAGTCCCAACGATGGCAGTAGCCCATGCGCAACCAACCCGCGCGCAATCGTTCCGCGCAGCACGGCATAGCCATAATCAAGTGCTGCATTGATCCAGCGCCCTTGGTCGCGGGAAAAATTGACACCAAATAACTGCGGAAAATAATGTGCTGATGCCAAGGCTTCACAGTTTGCCGGATCGCCCGAACGAACGCGACGCACGTACGACTCCAAACGTTCGGCGTCATCGCGTTTGGCAAGAGTCAGGCTGCGTGCTTGGTTGGTAATTTTTTGTCGGATTATCGCAGCCCAAGCTTGCTTGGCTGCTGGCTTGGTGATATCGAGTTGCAACCGCAACACGCGCGTGGCTCGCGAATGTTGCAAATAGGGCAAGAACACACCGTTTGGCTGATGGTTATCGCCGGTAGAAAAAAGGCTGATGCCGTATTCGGCGCAGGCTGAAAGCGCCGGATGAGTCAGCGTGATTTCCCGGTGATCGAGAACAATCACAGCGATGTCCTCGAAAGGAACAAAGGCCGTTTCTTCCTGTTCGATGGCCAACGAATAATGCTCCCGCCGCAGACGCGCCGGGCGGGAAATCATCACGCTACGCCAAGCCATGCGGAGAACCGCCGTTTACTTCTTTGTAACGACCTAGAACATCAACCTTGAATTTGCGGAGTTTTTTGATGTCCTTGGTGTTAAATCGGCGTAATGAGGTGTCTTTGACAGCATTTGACTGCTCATCATCATTGTTTTCTTCAGTCTGGTTTGTTTTTAGTGGAGTTTTCCCCGGTCGGTCATGTGTCCGAATTCGCATACGACCGTCGCCTTCGTACACGACGAAATAGCCTGGAAAGGCTCCTCCTGGAATGATTTCACCATTGGTCAAGACAACTTCTATGGGGTCGTCAATTCGAAGATTGAATATATGCTTTGCCCCATCTGGCAGATCTTCCATACCGAACATGGTCTCCTTGTCTGCTTGGTAACGGGGGCGGAAAAAATAGGCACTGCCTGTCCACCAGACTTCTGTCGATATGCTCTCACCTAGTCCGGTGATGCCACCGCGTACCAGTACACCGCTACCGTGTGTATCAGGAAGACGGATGGAGCGAATAACCGGTCGTTCCTTTCCGCTCTTGCCGGGCGGTGGTTGAAAGGGCTGAGCAAACGCATCTTTTGCTTTCTTGTCACCCAAGTGCGTTTTCAATGCCTCGATCAGTTCTTTGTTGCGCTGGTAGAAAGTGCTGCCCAGTTCTCCTTCTGTAAGCATTTTTTGTGTGAGGCTGGTCAATGGAACAGTCTTACGAGCGGTTTTTGACAGATTTTCGTAGAGAAGTTTCGCGTCTCCTTCCTTGCGTCTCTTGGCATTCTCTATCGTCAGAGCTTTGTTCCGTTGCTTGAGGTAGTCGTTAGGCAAACTCCACAGCGGCATGGCGATGCTGTAAATGCGTTTGAGCTTGCCGTGTTTCCCTTGGATTTCATAACCGTCAGCAAACGCCATTTGTGCATCGCCATTGGTAACTTGTAATGCCATGCGCAGCGCTTCGTAGTTTTCTCGCCGCCGTCTCCCGACTTCTCGTAGGCATTCATCCGTCAGCATTTCTTCTGTCAGTTCGACGAGGGGGACGGGCAAATAACGAATGCCTTTAGGGTTGGCGTCATGGACCTCGCCAGCAGATTTCCGTTTTGGACGGCGCGAGATAAAAACTTTCCCTAACGCATTCCGCACATCACGATGAAAATCTTCCCACGGAGCAGGCAGATAAAGTCCGCGTTCTCGCGCTTCCGCTTTGCTGAGATTCTTTTTTGTGCTGCGATTTGTATAAGTGCCGTCAGAATTACGCTTGAAACCGTGTCCATTTTCTTCTTCGGCAAAGTAGTTATTGACTCGTTGAATGATTGCCGGAGAACAGGCAGCGATGATGCAAGCGTCCAGTGCATGGTGAAGATCGCTTTTCTTTCGATCTTTGAGATGAGCTAGTCCCCACTTGCCACGCAGGAAATCCACCAGCCGTCCCTGTGGGGTACGAACCCGAGCACGTTGATAGCGATTCCAGCGGGTTTTGCCGTCGTCGTCTGGCGAAATGGCTTCCAATTCTTCCGGCGTTGCGCCGCCAGCAAAAAGAACCCCCTCTCGTAACATGTTGGCAAACATGCGAGTCGCATAACGTGTGTCGACGAGATTTCGAGCGAGAAATTCGTCGGCATCTTCCAGTGTTTTGGACAGGAGGCGGCGTTGCTTTTCGGCGTTTATGCCCTTACAGTCAAGTACCCTTTTCTCGAATTCTCTCCAGCGAGGATCGCCGCCAGCGCCATTGAAAAATTCATAAGGGATGAGGTTCCTTTTATCTTGGTTTGCTCCAGCTATCACCAGAACTCGATTATCGAGGCTGTTATCGAAGGTCTTGGAGCGCGGCCAGATATGATCAATTTCAACATCATTTGTGTTTTCATTGAGCATTGAGTCAATGAGCGGCTCAAGTGATTTTCCGGTGTACAGACATTGCCCTTTTTGTTCGAGATAAAGGCGCATTTTGAGAACCTGAGTGGAGTTGGGTTCACGGCCTAGTCTGTTTCGCAAATCATTGCGAATGATCTCTAACCGCTTGCCATTGGTTTCCTGTTGGCGTCTGATTTCATCGCGCAATTTTTTTGAGCGGGCTAAATCACGTGCTGTTTCAATATGTACATAGGTGGATGATCCATACTTGGCGACAAGAGAGTTAAAGACGAGTCGAGCTTGGTTGAATGACCGCGCTACTACGGGACTAAGTAATTCCTTATAACGTTTTTCGATATGGCCGGAAAGTTTTCCGTGTCGATAACGCTGGTAGATGAAGGTTTCCAGTGGCGGCAGGTATCGTGATCTCTGATAGTTTTTTTCAGAGTGAGAGAGGTTAGCCAGCGAACAACCTTTGCTATAAATATGCCCCTCTTCGAGGTGCGGCAGTATTTTGTGTAATGCTTCAAACCCAATGTTTCGGAATTTACTGAAACTGATAGTTTGTAATGCCTCAATTTCTGTTTCCGAATAGGCAAGGGTTCTCAATTTGTCTTCTATTTCATGGTCGGTCTGGCTTAGGGTCAAGATGGTAGCAATTTCATCTATATCTTTAGCTGTGCGCAATCCCTGCGTACTAGCAGGCTCTTTGTAGGCTACTTGTAGTGACGCCCATCTATCCGGAAATTTTTCGGCCAGTGCCAGCCGCATGGCGTGCCAACCTTTGAGTTCGACAAGTTTGTGGTCTGTTTCTACGGCTTGGGCATCTTCAAACTGCAAGGGAACGGTTCGCAATTCATCACTGACCTCTATCGCTTCTTCTTTTGTTTCGGAGTGTTCAAATTGCCAAGCGCCTTCCATGCCTTTGAATGAGGCAATGAGTGTGCGCCAGTCGGCTAATGTTGCAGTGCTGCGCGTGCGTAGCGTGGTAACTGCTTTCCAAGCAGCCTTAGAGAATACTTTTGGTTTGCCATCCGAGCAGATGTAGCGATACGATTGTCCCTTAGCAAGAATCCCCTCGCCTTGCGAAGAGAATGGAATGCGCTCTTGTTCGTGCTCGCGGGAGACGATGCGGGTTTCTTTGATGCGATAGACGAAGCGGTCTGAATCATCTAATTCGAGTTGTTCGCGTAAAGCCGTGAAAGTCATGGAACCGCCCGTAAGCTGTTTTTTGACTTCCTTTAGATTTTTTTTACGTTTCTCGGTATCAGCCCATTTGACAAGGCTGATGGGTTCTTCCCCGCGTGGAACAATGAGTATCCAAGCACCGTCATTGGCAGGTTTAGCTTGATAGCGGGCAACGTTGAAATTAGCCTCTTGCCACGAAGCCGGAAAGTCTGTGTTCGCCATCAAGGTTTCACGCACGAGCTTGAGCGTTACCTTGGTGTGCTCGTAGGGCAGATTTATCAGACATTCGCGTTCCTTCGGAGAGAGCTCCTCTGATCCATTTCGACGTATACGCAGTTGGTTTAGCTTTTCAAGCCAAGTAGCACGCTCCGATGAGAAGGCATTCTTGGGGGCGCGTGGTTGCCCTTCTATCAATTCGCATTCGCCAATCATTTCGTGAATTTGATCGCCGTAAAGCGGCGGGTGTTGGAGGTCGAACAGGTCGAAAACGGCTTGCTGAAATGTTTGCCCTACTAGGCGCGATTTGCCGCCAACTGGGATGGTCTTTTCTGGCGTTAGTTTTGTGTTGCCTTGGCCAAGCATGCGCTGTAGGTATTCACCATCGGCGGGCAATTCCAATGTGGTGTATGGATTGCCGTGATTAGTTTGCGTGGCGAACAGTTCTTGCAGCTCTTGCCGGAGTACTGCGCGGAAAAAGGAGTGACGATAGCTTCCACCTTTGTTTCTCAGCGATTCACGGAACAATTTGCAGTCATCTTCGTCAGGTTGTGGCTCGCTAGCTTCGTATCTGTCTTTTGAAAGCCAGGCAGCCAGAGCGCCAACTGTCAGATTGGGGTTTTGGGTGCGCTTCCGATATTTTTCTAACAGTGTGGTGGTGTCACTCAATGCTGCCTTGAGTTTTTTCTTGTCTTTTTCTGTTGTAACTTCGCTTTGTGCATCCTGAGTTTCGCTGATTTCCTCCGTTTTATCCGCTTCGGCATCCTTGTCTGCGGGTGAGTTGATTTCACTCTTGCGAAAGAATTCAAAACCTCGGTGTTTGACCATGTAGTAAAGAACGTGTGCCCACTCGATAGGTTCCAGCAGTCGCTTGAGTCCTTGATCGCGCAATTGCCATGGACTCGATGTGTCTGGTTTGCCTTTGCCGCGTGGTGGCGATATGAGTAACTGAGGCTCAGGGCGGGAGATAATGCCTACATCACAGAACAAACGCAAAAGTTGGTTTAAACGCCAGCGGCGCATGTGGAGGCGGTTGCGAGCAACTCGTTTTGATCGCCGCGTTTGGTTGTGAGGCTTTCCATCGTTGTCTTCGCCTGGGTCAAAATAGCGGACCCCAAGGTCAATGATATGATCTTCACCGAGTACACACCAGCCGACCGAGGCAATACCAATGTCGAAACCAAAAGTAAGAGGGTTTTTGGGTGACAGATTGCTTTTCATGAGATATCCTTTTATAATTTCAACCGTTGTGGTAATCCGAGGTGAGAGCCGTTACTACAATAAAGAATCGAAAGATTCTGTATCCACAGCCCGACAGGGAAACCTATCGGGCTGTCTCTTTTCTGTGTCGTCTATGTTGCTAGTTTAACGGGCAACAGTAGGAAAACTCAATATAAAGTAAAGCAATGCAACGCCAAGATAAGCGGAAACGCTTACCCGTTAATGGTTTAGGCATACACTTTTAAAAAGTGTAAATTTACTACCTCGAAAAGCGAAAGCTGCACAACCTCTGTGAGTTTCCTCATTTGAAGAAGGGGAAACATTGCAGCACTGCCAGTTGGCAAGATTCGGGGATTTTACCCTTTTCGCTCCTTGATTTTCTCGTAGATCGTGCTGCGCGGAATTCCCGTTGCTTGCGCGGCGACGCGAGCGGCGCGGGCGGGGGGCAGTTCTTCGAGCAGTGCCGGGAGCCAGCGCGCCAAGGCTGCTTCGTCGGGGGTGGTGTCGCGCGGTTTTGCGGTGGCGGCGGTATCAACGATGAGAACGAGTTCGCCGCGTTCGGTATCGGGGTGTTCGTCGAGCCAGGCGACAGCATCGGCGAGCGGGAGGCGTTGAACGGTTTCAAAGGTTTTGGTGAGTTCGCGAGCGATGATGAGGTCGCGCGGTTCTTGGAAAGCTTGCGTCAGATCGCTCAAAGTGTGGCGGATGCGGTGCGGCGCTTCGTAAAAAATCAAGGCGGCGTCAAGTGCGCGCAACGTTTCCAATTGGGCGCGGCGCGCTTTGGTGGGCACGGGAAGAAATCCGGCAAAGTAGAAGTGTTCGGCGTTCAATCCGGCGGCGGAGATGGCGGTGATCAAGGCGCACGGGCCGGGGATCGGCACGACCGGAAGCGCGGCGGCGCGAACGGCGGCGACCAGTCTTGCGCCCGGGTCGCTGACGGCGGGGGTGCCGGCATCGCTGATGAGGGCGATGCTGTGGCCTTGTTGCAGAAGGTCAATGATGGCGGCGGCGCTTTTGCGTTCGTTGTGTTCGTGCAGGGCGCGAAGCGGCGCTTTGATGCCGTAGTGGGTAAGCAGTTTGGCGGAGACGCGGGTGTCTTCGGCAAGAATGATGTCGGCGGAACCGAGGATGTCGAGCGCGCGCAAGGTGATGTCACGCAAGTTTCCAAGAGGGGTAGCCAGCACATATAATGTGCTTTTTTCGGCGCGGAAGATACGTGCGGACACGGCGGCGGAATGAATCGGCGCGGCGGGATCAGAGGGAATAGCAGAATCGTGGGACATGAGTATGGCGTCGGCGACGACAGAAAAAAGACAAGAATGGTTAAGGTGTTAAGAGCAAACGCCATTCTAGCGCTGTTCTTCGCGTTGTTTGCAGCGTGGGCGGTGGCGCAGCCGCAGCCGCCTGCGGGCGACGCCGGTTGGTCTTCGCCGGAACCCTCGGTACAGGAACGGCTCGACGCGGTGGAGGCGCAGCACGGCGGCAAAGCGCCGTCGGCCGGGAAGCGCTCGACGTCACCGTCAAAAACCACGCCGTCGCCTAAGGCAGCAACGAAAACAAACGCGAAGGCGACGATTGCGCTGATTTTGCCGGGCAAATCGCCACTTTACGGCGGCGCGGCGCAGGTGGTGGAGGTGGGGTTCATGGCCGCCGCCGAAGCGGCGCACGCGAAGGATTCGTGCCTGGTGATCGAGCACGGCGACGGCGATGTGGCCGCCGCTTTTCAGCAGGCGACGGACGCTGGGGTGTCGGTGATCGTGGGGCCGCTGGTGCGCGACGATCTGAAAACCTTGCTGGCAATGCCCCCGCTGGCCTGGACGATTTCGCTGACGCAGTTCGAGGTGGAGGATGCGAAGTTGCCGTCCAACTTGTTTGCGTTGACATTGACGGTGGAGAGCGACGCGCGCTATCTGGCGCGCGAAATTTTTATCGAGAGGCGTGACGGAACGCCGGTGGTGTTGAGCAACGAAACGCCGTTGATGAAGCGTTTCGCCGATGCGTTCATCGACGAATGGTTGCATTTGGGCGAGAAGGCGCCGGAGCGGGTGATTTTCTCGGCGGACGATGTGGCGAAGGTGAAGGCGCAATTGGAGGCGCTGTCGCCCTCGGTGGTGGTGTTGGCGGTGGAAGGCAACGACGCGGCGCTGGCGCGCACACAAACAAAAGCTTGGCCGACTTACGCCAGCGGCCACATTTATCAGCGGCAGGAACAGTTTGAAGCGGCGGCGCTCGAAGGATTGCGAGTTGTCGAAATTCCCTGGCTGGTGACGCCGCAAGCGGCGCGGTTCAAGGCGTTGCCGACCTTGCCGACAGCCCCGGCGGTAGCGCGGCTGTATGCGCTGGGTTACGATGCTTTTCAGACGGCGGAGGCTTTCACGGATGGTTTGCCGATGGCGATGTCGCTCGAAGGGGCGACCGGCAGCTTGCGCTTCGGTCGCAAGGAAGGCTTGATGCGTACCGGACAGTTGGCGGAGTTCAAGGATGGCCGCTTGCAGCCGTTGGAGTTACAGCCGGTGGGGAAAGAAAAATCCAAAAAAGAAAAAGACGGGAAAGAAAAAGCAGAAAAGCCGCCGAAAGAAGCGCCGCCGACGGAGTTGAAAGAGCCGTTACCGGTGGAGAAGGTTTCGCCGCATGACTGAGGGAACGCACGCTCGTGCGCTGGCCGGTCAGCAGCGGGGTCGCGAGGCGGAAGCGTTGGCGGCGGATTTTTTGGCGCGGCAAGGTTTGATCGTAGTGGCGCGCAACGTGCGCAACCGTTACGGCGAAATCGACATCATCGCGCGTGACGGAGGGGCGCTGGTGTTCGTTGAGGTCAGGTTGCGCGGGTCATCGACGTATGGCGGGGCGGTGGCCAGCATCTCGGCGCAGAAGCAGCAGCGGTTGTGGCGGGCGGCGCAGTGTTATCTGGCGGAGTTGGGGCAGGAGCCGCCGTGCCGCTTCGATGCGATTCTGCTGGATACGCTCGATGCCGGACGGTTGCATTGGCAGCGTGACATTTTGCACGCTTCGCGTTAGCCTACATACTTTGAAGATGACGGAACCAAGGATGGCGGGAATGGATTTTGAGCAACAAGATTTTGAAAAGCGCATTGTTGATCATTTTCTGGACAGCGCCCGCCTGAAAGAGGAAGCGGCGGCGCTGCTGGCGCCGGAAATTGCGCGCGCCGGACAGTTGATGACGGAGTGTCTGCTGGCCGACGGTAAAATTCTGGCGTGCGGCAACGGCGGCTCGGCGGCGGACGCGCAGCATTTTGCCGCCGAACTGGTCGGACGCTTTGAGCGCGAGCGGCCGGAGTTGCGAGCGATTGCGTTGACGACGGACACGTCGATTCTGACGGCGGTCGGCAACGATTATTCTTTTGACGCGATTTTTGAAAAGCAGGTGCGCGCGCTCGGCATTCGCGGCGACGTGTTGCTGGCCTCGTCAACCTCCGGCAATTCCGGCAACGTCATTCGCGCGATTGCCGCCGCGCAGGAGCGCGAGATGCGCATTGTCGCGCTCACCGGCAGGGGCGGCGGCGCCATCGGCGGAATGTTGTCGGCGGCGGATGTGCATTTGTGTGTGCCGCACACGCGCACGGCGCGGATTCAGGAAGTGCATTTGCTCATACTCCATTGTTTGTGCGATGCGATTGATGTTCATTTACTTGGAGAAGAAGGATGATGGAAAAAATCTCTCAGTCCCGGCAGTGGGCGACGCCGTTCATGGCGTTGACGGCAGCGGTGTTGGTCGTTGTGCCGATGTCGGGCTGCGCGCCGCTTCTGGTGGGCGCGGCGGCGACGACCGGCGTGGTGGTGGCAACGGATCGCCGTACCACCGGTTCCCAACTCGACGATACGACGATGAGCACGTCGGTTTTTCTGAAGATCAACGACAAATACGGCGACAAAGTGCACGTCGGCGTCGCAAGCTATAACGGTATTATTCTGTTGACCGGCGAGGTGCCCGATCAGGCCACTTCCGATGGCGCGGCGCAAATTGCCCGCAACGAAGATCGGGTGCGTGCGGTTCAGAATGAGTTGATGATCGGGCCGGTATCGGAATTGTCGTCGCGCGCTAACGACAGCTACATTACGTCGAAGGTAAAAACGCGCTTCGTTGACAGCCAGTTTTCGCCGACGCACATCAAGGTGGTCACCGAGCGCGGCATCGTTTATCTGATGGGGATCGTCAAGAAGGAAGAAGGCGATCAGGCTATCGAAATCGCGCGCAAGACGAGTGGCGTCAAGCGCGTCGTTCGCATTTTCGAGTACAGCGAGACCCCATGATCGACTTGCCGGCGCCGCGCTATCCTGCCAAGATGGTTGGAGCCGACGAGGCGTCGGCGCGTATCGCGCTCTTGCCGCGTCCGCTGGTGCTGACCAACGGCGTGTTTGATGTGTTGCATCGCGGCCACGTGACGTATCTGGAGCAGGCGCGGCAATTAGGCGCGGCGCTGGTGGTGGCGGTCAACAGCGACGCTTCGGTGCGTCGCCTGAACAAGGGTAGCGACAGGCCGCTCAATACACTGGAAGACCGGATGGCGGTGTTGGCGGCGCTGGCGTGTGTCGATCTTGTTGTGCCGTTCGACGACGATACGCCGCTAGCGCTGATTGTGCGGGTGATGCCGGATGTGCTGGTCAAAGGCGGCGATTATTCGGCGACCACGACGGCGGGCGCTGCCGAAGTTATCACGCACGGCGGCCGTTTTGTTGCCATTCCCTTTCAGTTTCAACGCTCAACGACGGCGCTGGTTGACCGCATCCGCGCGAGCGGCGCGTCATCATGAATTCGTCGCTCTCGGCGTTTGAAATGGCAGTGGATCGGGAAGTCGATACTTGCGGGTTGAAATGCCCGCTGCCGATTCTGCGCGCGAAAAGAACCTTGAACGAAATGGTGTCTGGGCAGAAGCTGCGCATCATCGCCACCGATCCCGGCAGCGTCGGCGACTTTCAATCGTTTGCACGACAGAGTGGTAATGCGTTGTTGGTGTTTAGCGAAAAAATGGACGGCATTTTCGGATTCGTGCTGCAACGAAAATAAAAACAACAAAAACTTCAGGCAAAGAAAGACCCCGGCACCAAGGGGAGTGATCCGGGGTCTAAGCCGCTCCCTATTGCTATAGGGAGCAGGCACCCGCTCAGGGAGAAAAGCGGGAGACGTTACCGTCCTCCTCTATGATAGGAGCCTTATGGGAAAGTTTCAGAAAAAGTTGATTCTTTTACGCGGGTTTACATCACTCATTACGTAAGCATGGTTTGCCAAAGAGGGCGCCGAAGATTTAATATTCATTTTTTGCCTTTGCCGGAGCCGCCCATGACTTTTGCTTTTACCGGAAAATTTCCGACCCGTCGTCCCCGTCGTCTGCGCCGCGATGCTTTCTCACGAGACCTTGTGCGTGAGCACTCACTTAGCACGAAAGACTTTATTTACCCTGTATTTGTGCAGGCAGGCGAGCAGCGTGAAGAGGCGGTACCGTCGTTGCCGGGGGTATCGCGCAAGAGCCTCGATCTGCTCCTGAAGGAAGCCGAGCGCTGCGTGAAGTTGGGTGTGCCGGTGATGGCGCTGTTTCCGGTGATCGACGCCAAGCTCAAGGACGAAACCGCCCGCGAAGCCTGGAATCCCGACGGGCTGGTGCCGGAGGTCGTGCGCCGCCTCAAAAAGGAATTCCCGACGCTGGGGGTGATGACCGACGTGGCGCTCGACCCGTACACCAGTCACGGCCAGGACGGTTTGCTCGACGCCAGCGGTTATGTGATGAACGACGAAACGGTGGAAGTGCTTATCAAGCAGGCGCTGTGTCACGCCGAAGCCGGTGTGGATATCGTGGCGCCGTCCGACATGATGGATGGCCGGATCGGCGCGATTCGCAACGCGCTCGACGCGAAGAAGCGGATTCACACGCGGATCATGGCGTATTCGGCCAAATACGCGTCGAGTTTTTACGGACCGTTCCGCGAGGCGGTCGGCTCCGCCGCCAGCCTCGGCAGCGGCAGCAAATACACTTATCAAATGGACCTGGGCAACAGCGACGAAGCGCTGTGGGAAGTCTATGCGGATTTGAAAGAAGGCGCCGACATGGTGATGGTGAAGCCCGGCATGCCTTATCTCGACATCGTGCGGCGGGTCAAGGACACGTTCGGCGTGCCGACGGCGGTGTATCAGGTTTCGGGCGAATACGCGATGCTGAAGGCGGCGACGCAGAACGGCTGGCTCAATGAGCGCGCTTGCGTGCTGGAAGTGTTGCTGGGCATGAAGCGTGCCGGCGCCGATGCGATTTTGACGTATTACGCGCTGGCGGCGGCGGAGTGGCTTGAGTAGCAGGGATCCGGGTGTCAGGCATCAGGGATCATGTAGGGGCGACCTGTGGTCGCCCGCAAATCAATACAACGGGTAAGGAATCGTAGGGGACGCCGCCCACGGCGTCCCGCTTTTAGCCCATACACGCGGATGGCGCAGTGAACTCCAACGAGCCGATGCTTCACAGTGATGAGTTTGTATCTGCCAAAGGACTGAAATCATGTGGGAGATGCTGGAATCAAGATTGAGGTTGCTGGCGCAGTTGCGCTCTTTGGGCTTTGGCGCCAGATTGCTTTTGGCGTTCGTTACGGGTTTGTTTGGAGTCGTGATGCTCCTGATTGCATTGACTGGGCCACCTGAAGGCAAGGCGCCACACTTTTGTGTTTTTGCCTTGCTGTGTTTGGCCATTGCTGTTGCCTGCTTTACGAAGGGGCGTGTTGCCCAATTCTTCGGTAGCCTGATCGCTTCGGGCGTACTTGTCGTGGCGCTGTTTTATCTGGGTCATGAACTTTCCGAAGGCTCTTTCTGGAAAGGGTCACGCAGCCAACCTTCCATTGTGAACGCTTTGTTTTTTTGTTTTTTGTTTGGCATTCCCGCTGCCGTGTACCTCATTGAGGCAAAATTCGGGTTGAGCAAGAAGCGAGATGAACGGCAAGATGCTCCTGATTGAGTCGCTGGTGTAGCACAATCCCAGCATCCATTTTGCTTGCGCGCAATACTGCTGGATTTCGCTTCGCTCTACCTAGCCTACGCCTGTTGATCCCTGACCCCTGACACCAGCAACGCCTTCAACGCCTTGTGATCCAGCGAGCGGTGGGTGGCGCGCTGTTGTTGGCGTTGAGCGGTCGGCGTATGGATGCGCAGCAAGACTTCGCTGTTGCCGTCGCTGACTCGCAGGAGGACGTTTTCGGCAGCGCCTTTGGCGAAAACGGTGTCGGAGACGGGCGCGTAGCGAATGCCGCCGTCGATCAATCGCAGTTCCACCGCTTTGGAGTCTTCGGCGATCAGTTCGAGACGAATATCTTGATGCTCGCCGCCCCAACCATCGGCGAGCGCGCCGTAGAGTTTCGGCGAAAAAGCGGCGAGGCGTTCCATCCAAACCAGCGCTTGCAGTCGGCGGGCGCGCAACTGTGAAGCGTGGGCGTCGCCACCGAACAGTGATTGGTGTTCAAAGAGCGCGGCTTCGATTTCATCGTTGTCGGGCAGCGCGCTGTTCTCCGGCAACAACAACTGGCGGGCGGCTTTGCGTTTGGCGTCGTGCCAGTCGGCAAGCCCGTGTTCGAGAATCAACACCGCCGCCGCCTGAGCGATGCGGGCGCGTTGTTGTTGTTCCGTTCGGGTTTCTTGTCCTGAACGGCCGAAACGGTGGTGGCGCGTCATTTTCGCTCTAAAAAATCCGGTCGAGCGAGCGACTGTTTTGCAGCGGCGAGGCGGCCTCCGGCTGGAATTCGCTGTAGAACCATTCGGTCTCGGGACTTTTGTCGCTGCGTTGCCCGGTTTCCGGGTCGATGTGAACGGAGACGACGCCCGGCGGCAGGGGGAGCGGGGTTTCCGGCACGTTTTTGAGTGCGGTCTGCATGAAGGTAATCCAGATCGGCAACGCGGCCGCCGCGCCGGTTTCGCGGGCGCCCAAGGACTTCGGTTGGTCAAAGCCGATCCAGGAGACGCCGACCAGGTTGGCGTTGTAGCCGCAGAACCAGGCGTCAACCGAATCGTTGGTGGTGCCGGTTTTGCCGGCGAGGTCGTGGCGTTTCAGCGTCATCGCTCGGGCGGCGGTGCCACGGGCGACGACGTCGCGCAGCATCGTGGTGATAATGAAAGCGTTGCGCGGATCGATCGCTTCTTGCCGCGCTTCGCCCTTCGGCAGATCGGGGCGGGTGTAAATCGTGTTGCCGCGCGCATCGGTGATATGGTCGATGAAGTTGGGGTCGATACGGAAACCGCCGTTGGCAAAAACGGCGTAGGCGCTCGCCATTTGCATCGGCGTCGCCGAGCCGGTGCCCAGCGCCATCGTCAGGTAGGGCGGGTGTTGCTTGGCCTGAAAGCCGAACTTGGTGATGTAGTCTTGAGCGTATTGCGGCGTGATCGCCTGCAAAACGCGAACGGCCACCAGGTTCTTCGACTTGGCCAGCGCTGTGCGCAGCGACATCGGACCTTCGTACTCGCCGCCGTAATTTTTCGGTTCCCAATCCTGGCCGCCGGCTTCTTCGGCGGGAACGAAGAACGGTCCGTCGTTGACCACGGTGGCCGGTGAAAATCCTTTCTCCAGCGCCGCCGAGTAGATGAACGGTTTGAACGACGAGCCCGGCTGACGCAAGGCCTGAGTAGCATGGTTGAACTGGTTGCGCTCGAAATCGAAGCCGCCGACCAGCGCCAGCACCGAGCCGTCCTGCGGCTGAAGGGCGATGAACGAAGACTCAGCCTGCGGCAACTGGCTGATCGCCCACTGGCCTTTGTTGTCTTGGGCGACGCGAACGACGGCGCCGCGCCGCAACCGGATACTGGCCGGCGCTTTCGGCGGCAGCGAGGTTTGGGCAAAACGCAAACCGGCGCCGGAGATGGTGGTGATGGTACCGTTGGAAATCAGGACGCGAACTTGCTCGGCGCTGGCGTCGATGACGATGGCAGCGAGCAGGTTGTCGTGATCCGTGAGGTTTTGAAATGCTTGATCGACGAGATCCGGATCGTTTTCGACGAGCGGCTCGGGCAGGTTGATGTAGCTTTCTGGGCCGCGGTAACCGTGGCGGCGGTCGTAGTCCAGCACGCCTTGCCGAACAGCTTGATAAGCGGCAGCCTGCATTTCGGCGGAGATCGTCGTCCAGACGGTCAGCCCGCTGGTGTAAGCGTCCTTGCCGTAACCCTCGAACGCTTTTTGACGCGCCATTTCAGCGATGTATTCGGCGTGCAGCCCCGAGCGTTCCTGAGAACTGATCGAATGCACGCGGATGTCCAGCGGTTGATTCAGGGCGGTGTTGTAAGCGGCGTCGTCCAGAAACTTCAGCTCGTGCATCCGACGCAGCACGTAAGCCTGTCGCCCTTTGGCAAGGGGCAGGTTGACCAGAGGATTGTACTTGGAGGGCGCCGCCGGCAGCCCGGCCAGCATCGCAGCTTCCGCCGGGGTGATATCGGCGAGGTTTTTGCCGAAGTAGATCTGGGTGGCGGAGGCGAAGCCGTAGGCGCGCTGCCCTAAAAAGATCTGGTTAATGTACAGCTCAAAGATCTGGTCTTTCGACAGGTTGGCTTCGATCTTCCACGCCAGCAACGCTTCGCGCAGTTTTCGCGTCAGCTTTTTTTCCCGGGACAGGTAAAAATTGCGGGCGACCTGCATGGTGATGGTGCCGCCGCCTTGAAGCTTGTCTGAGGTCAGATTGGCGATGACGGCGCGCAGGATGGAAAGGTAATCCACGCCGCCATGCGAATAGAATCTTTCGTCCTCAGCGGCCAGAATGGCGCTTTTGAGGACTTGCGGAACTTCGTTGATGTGGACGACGGAACGCCGTTCTTCGCCGAACTCTCCCAGCAGGACGCCTTCTCTGGAGACGACCCGCAGCGGGATTTTGGGCTGATAGTCGGTGATCGCGTCCAGATCGGGCAGCGTCGGGTAGAGCAGGGCGATGACGAAACCGCCCAGCAGCGCCGCCACCAAGGCTAATCCCAGGATGACGGAAGAAAGGTAAAGAAACCAACGGGTTATCACGATGAAATAAATGGGTTGAAAAAAACTTGAGTATTATGTTAAGGGACTTTGTAGTCGGGCATACAACACTTTGTAAAAAGGTTTCAGATATTTCATTGTATTCAGGGCTTACGTTCACATTTTAATGTAAATTGGTAGAAAAACATCCATCCATTTTGAATTATGCTAACCGATAGTCTTTCATCTTTGTTCGGCGGTCGGCCTTCGACATTGATCGGAGTTGATGTCGCGACAACTTCAATCAAGCTGGTTGAGTTGTCGGGGCGCAATGGAAAATTCCAACTGGAACGTTACGCCATCGAGAGCCTGCCGAAAGATTTTGTACAGGATGGCAATATTACCAACATTGACCAGGTTGGCGCTATCCTCAAACGCGGATTGAAGCGGTTGGGGAGCAGTTCCAAGACGGTGGCGTTGGCTTTGCCGTCGGCGGTGGCGATCACCAAGCGAATCACCGTACCGGCCGATCAGAAGGAAGACGATCTGGAATTGACGGTGGAGGCGGAAGCCAACCAGTCGATTCCCTTCCCTCTGGACGAGGTGAATCTGGATTACTGGGTGGTGGGACCGGCGCCGAACATGCCGGGCGAAGTCGAGGTGCTGATCGCGGCGGCGCGCAAGGAAAAGGTCGATGATATCGTGGCGCTGGCCGAAAGCGCCGGCGCCAAAGTGCAAGTGGTCGATATCGAATCGCTGGCGGTGCAAAATGCCTTCGCGGCGATGTCTTCCTCGTTGCCGGGGAAAGCGCGAGGGCAGAACGTGGCGCTGTTCGACATGGGCTCGCAAAACACCCATTTTTACGTTTTCCACAATCGGGAAATGTTGTTCTCGAGAGAACTGGATTTCGGCGGCAATCAACTGACCATCGAAATTCAGCGAGCGTTCGGATTGCCGCAGGCGGAAGCCGAAGCGGCCAAAAAAGGCGGCGGTTTGCCGGACAGCTACAAGAAGGATGTACTGAAACCGTTTATCGAGAATCTCTCGATGGAAATCGCTCGTGCGTTGCAGTTTTTCAGCACCACAACGACGTATGGACAAATTCAACAAATCGTTCTGGCGGGAGGATGTGCGTTGATTCCAGGGCTTGAAAAAGCGGTGGCGAAACAAACCGGGTTAACGGTAACGACAGCCAATCCGTTTGCGTTGATGAAAGTCGCCGGGCGCGTGCGCGCACAGCAACTGTCCCAAGATGCGTCGTTGTTGTTGACGGCATGCGGTCTTGCTTTGCGGAGTTTCGAATGAGTCGGCCACGTATCAATCTCCTTCCGTACCGCCAGGAAAAGCGCGCGCGCAAGCAGCGCGAGTTCACTATGATGATGGTACTTGCCGCCCTTGCGGGGGGGGTGATCGTGTTTGCGGTCTGGTATTGGCTCGACAACAGAATCGAAGCCCAGCAGGCGCGCAACCAGATTCTTCAGACCGAGATTACCAAGCTGGACAAGCAAATCAAGGAGGTTGACAAACTACGCGAAGAAATTCGGCAGGCGATCGACCGCAAGAAAACGATCGAGGCGTTACAGGCCAACCGCAGTCAGGCGGTGCATCTGCTTGATCAGATGGTGCGCCAGTTGCCGGAAGGCTTGTACCTCCAGTCGCTGAAACAGAAAGGCAACACGGTTACCGCCGTTGGTTTTGCTCAGTCCAATGCCCACGTGTCGGCGTTCATGCGCAACATTGAATTATCCAAGTGGTTGGCCAATCCGAAGCTGGTGGAAATCAAACTGGTGGAAATCAAGCAGGATCAAAAAACGCCCGCCAAAGGGGTGACGCTCAAGAAGGGAGCGACGGTTAACCAGTTCACGCTCAATTTTGATGTCAAGTCGGCAACTGCTGAGGCGAAAAAGCCGGCGCCTGCGGGGCAGAGCGGAGGTAAAGTATGAATCTCACGGTCGGATCGCTGAATTTTCAGGACGCCGGAAACTGGCCTAGTCAACAAAAACTGGTCGTCTATCTGGTTATTTGTGTCGTGGTCGTTATCGTTGGCGGGGCTTGGCTTTACTTGAGCGGGAAGTACGATGAACTTGAAAAGGGACAGCGGGACGAAGCGCGCCTGAGGGCAGACTACACCGAGCGCAAGGTGAAAACGATCAACTATGATCTCTACGTTGAGCAGTTGGATCAAATTCAGCGGGAGTTCGGAGCGCTGGTGAAAAAACTGCCGGAACGTTCCGAGATCGATGCTTTGCTGGTTGACGTCAATCAGGCTGGCGTGGCGCGCGGTTTGCAGTTCGATTTGTTCAAGCCGGCACCGCAAGAAAAGAAAACCGGGTTTTACGCCGAAATTCCCATCAACATCAAGTTGACCGGTGATTATCATGGAATGGGTGGTTTCGTCAGCGATGTAGCGGCGTTGCCACGGGTGGTGACGGTGGGAGATATGGCGATCGCCCTTAACAAAGAAGGCGTTTTGACGATGGAAGCGGTGGCCAAAACCTTCCGTTATCTCGATGAGAAAGAATTGGCCGAGCAGAAAGCGCAACCGGCGAAGCCGGGAGCGCCAAGGCCGGCGATGCCGCCGCAAGGAGCGGGCAAATGAAGAAATGGTATTTCATTTTAGGTTGCTTGCCTCTTTCTCTTTTATTGGCGGGTTGCGGTGAGCCGAACAGCGATTTGCGGACATGGATGAACGAGCAGGGAAAAGGTATGCGCGGCAAGATCGAACCGATTCCGGAGGTTCAGGAATACGAGCCGTTTACCTACGATGCCGGTAAATTGCAAGACCCGTTCTTCCCACGGAAAATCGATACGCAACCAGAGAAAGGCGACCCCAGAAATGGCCACAAACCAGAGCCGCTGGAAGCGTACTCGCTGGACGGTTTGAAGATGGTAGGAACATTGTCGCGCGACAAGGTCATGTATGCGCTGATTCAGGCGCCGGGCAAGGATGTTTATCAGGTCAGCGTTGGCAATTACATGGGACAAGACTACGGCAAGATCATTTCGATTACCGAAACGGAGATCCAGCTCAGAGAGCTGGTTCAAGATGGCACGGGCGACTGGACGGATCGGTCGAATACGGTGCATTTGGTGGAATCTGAGAAAAAGTGATGAGGACGATGGACATGGCAACGACACTCCAAAGCATTCAACCCGGGAAGGGAGTCACTTCCCGCTGGTTACGAGCGATAGGTTTGGCGACGGGCTTGGTTTTGATGGCGACGATGGCTTTTTCGGCGCCGGTTCAGGCACAAACCAATCGCCTCGAAAGCGTAGCGGTTTCCAAAGGCAGCGCCGGACAGACGATCGTCCGCTTTACGCTGACTTCGCCGATTTCTCAGGCGCCTACCGGTTTTGCCATTGCCAACCCTCCGCGGGTGGCGTTGGATTTTTCCAATGTGGCTAACGGCTTGGGCGGAACACGGCAGTCCATCGATGATGACGTGTTGCGTAGCCTCAATCTGATTCAGAGCGGCGGGAAAACCCGCGTCGTGATGAATCTGAACAAACCGCAACAGTTCAAAGCCGATCTGGATGGCAAGGTTGTGGTTGTGACGCTGACCGGTGAAATACAGGACGAGGCAACAGCGGCGGCCTCGCAAAAAGTACAGCATTTTTCCGAGGCCAAACCGAGCGATGTCCAGTATTCGTTGCTGGATGTCGACTTCCGGCGCGGAGACGGTGGCGAGGGGCGGGTGGTGGTGAATCTGTCCGACAGCGCGGTCGGCATTGATATCCGTCAGCAAGGCAAGCAATTGATCGTCGATTTCCTGAAGACGGATTTGCCGCGCAATTTGGCGCGCCGTCTGGACGTGACCGATTTCGGTACACCCATCGCGATGATCGACACCTTTACCCAAGGCAACAGGACGCGGATGGTAATCGAACCCAAAGGGCTGTGGGAACACTCGGCCTATCAGACCGATAAGCAGTTTATCCTGGAAGTCAAACCCATCGTTGAGGATCCCAACAAGCTGACGCAGGGATCGCGGCAAGGCTACAAGGGCGACAAGCTATCGTTGAACTTCCAGAACGTCGAAGTGCGGGCGGTGCTGCAGGTGATTGCCGACTTTACCGGCCTCAACATCATCACCAGCGATACCGTGCAGGGTAACTTGACCTTGCGCTTGAAAGACATTCCTTGGGATCAGGCGCTCGATATCATCATGCAGACCAAGGGTCTCGACATGCGCAAGAACGGTTCAGTGGTACTGATCGCGCCGCGCGAAGAACTGGCGCTTAAGGAAAAGCAAAAGTTTGAGGCGATGCAGCAGATCAACGATCTGGAACCGCTACGTACCGAAATGTTCCAGATGAACTATCAGAAAGCGCAGAACATACAGAAGCTGTTGTCTGACCCAGGGCAGAAGTTCCTGTCGAAGCGGGGAACGGCGGTGATTGACGAGCGTACCAATGTTCTGTTCGTTCAGGACACGGCAGCACGTCTGGAAGAAGTTCGGCAGTTGATTCGGAAAATCGACATTACGGTAAGGCAAGTGTTGATCGAAGCGCGGATCGTGATTGCGACGGATGACTTCAGCCGACAGCTCGGGGTGCGTTTTGGGACGCAAGCGGGATTTTCGTTCAATAATTACGCGGTGGGAACGACCGGATCGTTGGCTACCACGCCGGCGGTGACGATTAGTTCTGACGGAACCGTCACGCGACAGACGGTGACGCCGACGCCGTTTGAAATTGCTTCGAGCACGACGAGAGGCGCAGGTTATCCAGGTTATTCCGATGTGGGCGGATTGAACGTGAATCTACCTGCGGCTAGCCCGACAGGGTCTCTAGCGATGACGTTGATCAACTTGGGAACCGGCAATCTCGTCAATCTTGAGTTGTCGGCGATGGAAGCCGACCACCGTGGTAAAGTGGTGTCGAGCCCGCGGGTGATGACGGCGGACAATCAGAAGGCAGTAATTGAGCAAGGTACTGAAATTCCGTACGTGACGCCAGGAACGGCCAATAATCCGGCGACGGTGCAATTCAAGCCAGCGGTGTTGCGGCTGGAGGTAACGCCACAGATCACGCCGGACAACCGGATCATCATGGGTGTCGAAATCCGCAAGGATTCGGTTGGGCAGATGGTTAACTTAGGTGGCGGTTACCAGGTGCCATCGGTCGATACCAAGAACGTCACGACGCAGATCTCGGTCAACAACGGAGATACGGCGGTCATCGGCGGTATTTACGAAGAAGAAATCCTCGACTATGTGGATAAAGTGCCGTTCTTCGGTGACATTCCGCTGTTGGGGTATTTGTTCAAGAACACCAGCAAATCCAGCAACAAAACCGAATTGCTGGTGTTCCTGACCCCGCGTATCGTCAAGGATTCCGTGGAGGCCGTGCGGTAACGGTACGCTGATTACAAGAACGCTGAGTTGCTTTACAATGCCCCGATGCAATGGCATCGGGGCAATTTATTTCTGATCGGACTGATGGGCGCGGGTAAAACCACGTACGGCGGTCGCGCGGCGGCATTACTCGGCAAACCTTTCATCGACGGCGACGCGGAGTTGGAGCGCCGGCTGGGGTGTACCATCTCGGACATCTTTGAAAAAGAAGGCGAAGATATTTTTCGCGATCGGGAACAGGCATTGTTGGCGGAATTGACGCAGCGCGAGGGAATCGTGTTGAGTACGGGCGGCGGGGTGGTACTGCGTGACGCCAATCGGCAACAGTTGCGAGCCAACGGCGCGGTGGTTTATCTGCATGCCCTCCCCGAAGTTTTGGCGGAACGCTTGCAGGGAGCGACGGATCGGCCGCTGCTGCGAACTGCGGAAGATTTACCCACCCGACTCGCGCAACTCTACGCGGTTCGCGATCCGCTCTACCGAAAAACGGCGCACAAGGTCGTCGATGCCACGGGTGATGTCGTGGCGCGTCTGATTCAGACATCAGAAATCAAATATTGAGAGGCATCATGGATTGCCAGCACTCTTCCAACGTATTTTCCAGTATCCTGCAAGTCGATTTGGGCGCGCGCAGTTACCCGATCCATATCGGCCCCGGCGTGTTTGCCCAAGCGGGGCGCTTGTTGCGAGCGGTTTATTCTGGTCGCCGCGCGTTTGTGGTCAGCAATCCGGTCGTGGCGTTTCACCATCTGGCGACCTTGCAACAAGGGTTGAGCGCGGCGGGAATCGCCGTTGACGTTTGGCAGATTCCGGACGGAGAAAGCGCCAAGAATTGGGAAGAACTGTACAAAATTCTGGGCTGGCTTCTGGATGCACGCGCCGAGCGGCATACCCCGCTGATCGCGCTGGGCGGCGGTGTGGTCGGCGATCTGGCGGGGCTGGCGGCCGCGTTGTACCAGCGCGGGATGCCGCTGATTCAGGCGCCGACCTCGTTGCTGGCGCAAGTGGATTCATCGGTTGGCGGCAAGACTGCTGTCAACCATCCGCTTGGTAAAAACATGATCGGCGTGTTTTATCAGCCGCAACAGGTGTGGATCGACACGAACACTCTGTCAACGCTGCCGTCGCGCGAATACACCTCCGGCTTGGCCGAAGTTGTCAAGTACGGCGCGATCCGCGATCGCGTTTTTTTCGATTGGCTGGAAGAAAACGTGCAGGCGCTGCTGGCGCGCGAACCGGCGGCGGTCAACCATGCGATTCACCAAAGTTGTCGGATCAAGGCAACGATCGTCGCTGCCGACGAGCGTGAAACCGGCGAGCGGGCCTTGCTGAATCTGGGACACACCTTCGGCCACGCCATCGAGACAGCGCTGGGCTACGGGCAATGGCTGCACGGTGAAGCGGTGGCGGTGGGGATGGTGCTGGCCGGGCGGTTATCGATAGAAGTTTGCGGCTTCGGGCAAAGCGAGCAACAGCGGTTGGAAAGGTTGTTGGCAGCGCTGAAATTGCCGTTGGCTTGCCCCGACATTTCACTGGAGACGTGGATGACGCTGATGGGACGCGATAAAAAAGTGGCCGACGGCAAAATGCGTTTTGTGCTGCTGGAGCGTTTGGGGCAGGCGATCGTGCGGCAGGACATTCCAAAAGAGGCGCTGGCGGAAATTCTGACTCCTGCTTCCCGATAGACGGCGTCTGACAAATGCGTTGCCGGAGATGGCGCTTCCCGCATACAATAGCGGCTGCAGTTTGCAGCGGCAATTTGCGCTTGCAAACGGCAGGTGCAATTTTCATGGTATGCGGGTGTAGTTCAATGGCAGAACGGCAGCTTCCCAAGCTGCATACGAGGGTTCGATTCCCTTCACCCGCTCCAGCTTCGGCCACTCCCGTTTCAGGGGCGCTAACCAAGTCGAGCGGTAAGTGAGCGCTGCGAGCGAATCCGACGGGACGATTATGCTGACTTTCCAACAACTGATTCTTCGTTTACAAGATTACTGGAGTCGTCAGGGCTGCGCGCTTTTACAGCCTTACGATATGGAAGTAGGCGCGGGAACCTCGCACACCGCGACGTTTCTCCGGGCACTGGGCCCCGAGCCGTGGCGGGCGGGATACGTGCAACCGTCGCGTCGTCCGAAAGACGGCCGCTATGGCGAAAACCCCAATCGCCTGCAACACTATTATCAATATCAAGTGGTGTTGAAACCGGCGCCGGCCAACATTCTCGATCTTTATCTCGGTTCGTTGCAAGAGCTGGGTTTTGATTTGACCACCAACGATGTGCGCTTTGTCGAGGATGACTGGGAAAACCCGACGCTCGGCGCCTGGGGACTGGGTTGGGAAGTGTGGCTGAACGGAATGGAAGTGACGCAGTTCACTTATTTTCAGCAAGTGGGTGGACTGGATTGCAATCCGATTACCGGCGAGATCACTTACGGCATCGAGCGGCTGGCGATGTATCTGCAAGGCAAAGAAAACGTGTTCGATTTGGTATGGACGACCTACGAAGAGAACGGCGTGGTTCGCACCCTGACCTATGGCGATGTTTATCACCAGAACGAAGTGGAGCAATCGCGCTACAACTTTGAAACGTCGAACGCGCCCAAGCTGTTTGAACTTTTTACCTTTTTTGAGAGTGAAGCCAAACGGCTGCTCGAAGAAAAATTGCCGCTGCCGGGTTATGAAATGATTTTGAAAGCGGCGCACACTTTCAATTTGCTGGATGCGCGCGGCGCGATTTCCGTGACCGAGCGCGCTGCGTACATTGGCCGGATTCGGGCGCTCTCGCGACTGGTCGCGCAAACCTATGTCGAGTCGCGCGAAGCGTTGGGTTACCCGATGCTGGCGACGGAACACCGTCAACAAGCCGCTTGAGTTTCTGGAGTTTTCATGTCATCTACCTCGCTGCTTGTTGAATTGTTGACCGAAGAACTGCCGCCGAAAGCGTTGAAGCGCTTGAGCAAGGCGTTTGCCGAATCGCTGGAAACGCGCTTGAAGAACGAGCGTTTTCTCGAAGACGCGAGCGCGACGACAGCGTATGCAACGCCGCGTCGTTTGGCGGTTCGGATCACCGGCGTCAAGGCGAAAGCGCCCGATCAACCGTTTACTCAAAAACTGTTGCCGGTCGCTATCGCGTTCGATGGCGAAGGGCGCCCGACACTGCCGCTCAAGCGCAAACTCGAAGCGCTGGGATTGAGCGAAGTCGATTTGTCGCGTTGCCGCCGTGAGAGTGATGGCAAAGCGGAAGCCTTGTTCATCGACGGCGTGACCGTCGGACAAACTTTGCAAACAGGCTTGCAAGCGGCGCTCGATCAAGCGATCGCGCAGTTGCCGATTCCCAAAGTGATGCGCTATCCGGTGCCGGGCGGCTATTACAACGAAGTGAGTTTCGTGCGACCGGCGCATCGCTTGATGGTATTGCACGGCGATCAAATCGTGCCGATCAAGGCGTTGGGGTTGACGGCCGGACGAGTGACGGAAGGCCATCGCTTTCTTTCAATCGCTTCTGAAATCACGATCGACAAGGCCGATGCCTACGAGGAAATGCTGGAGCGTAGCGGGAAAGTTATCGCGTCGTTTGAGCGTCGCTGCGCGCGAATCGTCGAAGGATTGCAAAAGGTCGCCGGGAAAGCGCAGGTCGTGATGCCGGAGGCGTTGCTCGACGAAGTGACGGCGCTGGTCGAATGGCCGGAAGTGTACGAAGGGAATTTCGATCCGGCGTTTTTGAAAGTGCCGCAAGAATGTTTGATTCTGACGATGCAGCAGAATCAGAAATATTTTGCGCTGACCGATAAAGAAGGCCGGTTGATCGAGCGCTTCCTTTTGGTTTCAAATCTGAAAACGCCCGATCCGAAAGCGATTATCGGCGGCAACGAGCGGGTGTTGCGCGCTCGTCTTGCCGACGCGCGCTTCTTCTTCGAGCAGGATTGCAAAAAGCCGTTGGCGAGCCGCATCGAAGCGCTGAATGCGATCGTCTATTTCAAAGGACTGGGCAGTCAGCGCGAGCGTGTTGACTGCGTGAAGATGATTGCTCAAAAACTGGCGGTGCTGCTCGGCGCCGACGCAGCGAAAACCACGCGCATCGCAGAGTTGGCGAAAGCCGATCTCACTGCCGACATGGTTGGAGAATTTCCGGAATTGCAGGGAACGATGGGGCGCTACTATGCGCAACACGACAAAGAAGACGCGATCGTGGCGCAAGGCATCGAGCAACATTATTGGCCGCGCTTTGCCGGAGATCGCTTGCCGGAATCGTCGGAAGCGATTTGCGTATCGATGGCCGACAAGCTGGAAACGATTGTCGGGATGTTTGTCGTCAATAATCCGCCGACGGGCGACAAAGACCCGTTCGGATTGCGACGCGCAGCCATCAGCGTGTTGCGAATGGTGATCGAAAAAAATCTGTCGCTTCGTTTGTCGCAGCTTGTCGGCGCGGCGTTCGATGCTTTCGATTCGACCAAACGAGCGACGACCGATTCACGCAGCGTTCAAGCGGCGCTGGAAATTTTCTTCTACGACCGTTTGCGCGGCATGCTGAAAGAAGAAGGTTACACCACGCAGGCGATTGAAGCGGTGCTGACGCAAAAACCGGACGCCATCGCGCAAGTTCCGACGCGATTGAATGCGGTGCGGACATTCGCGGCGTTGCCGGAAGCCGAGGCGCTGGCGGCGGCGAACAAGCGCATCGTCAACATTTTGAAGAAAAACGCCGAAGGCGTGGCTCATGCCGAAGTGCAACCGGCGTTGTTTCAGGACGATGCGGAAAAAGCCTTGTACGCCATTTTTCACGAGCGCTTGAACGCGGAAGTCGAGACGGCGATGCGTGCCGGTGATTTCACCAAAGCGTTGCAAGTGTTGGCTGGAGCGCGCCGTGAAGTGGATCGCTTTTTCGATGAAGTGATGGTGATGGCGGACGATCCGGCGGTGCGCGCCAATCGCTTGGCGCTGCTTAACGAAATCCGGCAGACGATGAATCGCGTGGCCGACATTGCGATGTTGGCCGCGTAGTTCGGATAAACGGCGATCAAACTGAGACTATCATGGATCCTTCTCGCGAATATTCCCCCGGTTTGCGATCGAGCAAGCTGATCGTGCTCGACCGTGACGGCGTGATCAATCACGACAGCGCGTCGTTCATCAAATCGCCGGAGGAATGGCGACCGATCAGCGGCAGTCTGGAAGCGATTGCCAAACTCAACTTTGCCGGTTACCGCGTGGTCGTGGCGACCAACCAATCCGGGATCGATCGCGGCTTGTTCGACATGCAAACGCTGAACGCCATTCACGAAAAGATGTATCAAATGTTGAATCGGTTGGGCGGACGGATCGACGCGGTTTTTTTCTGCCCGCACACGGCGCAGTCGCAATGCGAATGCCGCAAACCGAAACCGGGCTTGTTTCTCACCATCGCCCAACGGTTTCACGCCGATTTGACCGGCGTGCCGTGTATCGGCGATTCGTTGCGCGATTTGCAGGCCGCCGCTGCGGTGGGTGGGCTGCCGATTCTGGTACGCACCGGCAAAGGCGAAAAAACGCTGGCGGCCGGTGATTTGCCTGAACACACCCTCGTTTTCGCCGATCTGGCCGAGGCGGTCAGCGCCTTGCTGGCAACGGGGCTTGAGTAATCGTCAGGCTTTCTCCTATGCGCATGTTTCTCGGTTCGCTGTTGTTCGCCGTCTTTCAGGCGGCGCTAACCCTTTTTTTCGTCCCGCTGTTCTGGTGCATGTTCTGGATGGCGCCGGTGCCGCGTTACCGCTTCATGTTGATTTGGCCGCGGCTCAATTTGTGGGCGGCGCGCGGGCTTTTGGGAATTCGTCATCGCGTGATCGGGCAAGAAAATTTGCCGGACGGATCGGTTCCGCACATCGTCTTGTCCAAGCACAGTTCAACGTGGGACGTGCTGGCGATTCCATTGACCGTGCCGCAGCCCTTGTGTTTCGTTGCCAAAAAAGAATTGATGTGGATTCCGTTTTTCGGCTGGGGGCTGAAACTGGCGTCGCCGATCATCATTGACCGCAAAGCCGGTCGAGAGTCGATGCAACAAATTTACGCGCAAGGTGAAGCGCGCCACAAACAAGGCTTCTGGGTCATCCTGTTCCCTGAAGGCACGCGGGTGCCGCCGACACAAAAACAGCACTACAAAACCGGCGGCGCGCGGTTCGCCGTCACGCTGGGCGTGCCGGTGCTGCCGATCGCGCACAACGCCGGTTATCTGTGGCCGCGCGGTATTTTCGGCAAGCGCGCCGGGACGATCACGTTGTCGATAGGAAAACCGATTCCCTCTGTCGGAAAGGATGCAACCGCGTTGACGCAGGAAGTCGAAACCTGGATCGAAACGGAAACCGCCCGACTCGGCGCGCCGTAGAGAAAGCCCATGACGGCATCGACGACCAGCGTTCGCACCATCGCGCTTCAAAACACGCTGCTTTCGTATCAACTGGTTCGCTCTTCCCGGCGCTCGGTATCGATTCGCGTCGAAGCTGACGCTGTCGTCGTCAAAGCGCCGCGCTGGCTGGCAATCGGTGAAATAGAAACCGCCTTGCGCGAGCGCGCTGCCTGGATCATGCGCACCATCGCCTGGTGGCGGCGTCACGCCCGCCCGCTGGTGAAACCGGCTTGGCAACCGGAAGCGGAAGTGCTGTATCGCGGCGCGATGGTGCCGCTGTCAACGCAACAAGGGCGTCGAGACGATGTGCAACGCGATTTGCTGGGCATTCGGGTGACAACCTCCTCTTCGGCGGAGCCGATGACCATCGAACAAAACGTGCGGCAATGGTGGTGGCGCGAAGCCGAAAACGCCTTGATGCCGCGCACGACGATGATGGCGACGCGGGCGGGGCGCGCGCCTGTCGGTATTCGTTTGTCGCGGGCGCGTGGGCAATGGGGAAGTTGCAACGCGCGCGGCGAAATTTTGCTGAACTGGCGGCTGATTCTGCTGCCGCCGGAGTTGGCCGACGACGTGATTGCGCATGAAGTGGCGCATCTGTTTGAGCTCAACCACTCGTCGCGTTTTTGGGCGACGCTGGAGACGTTTCACCCGGGAACGCGGCAACGCCGGAAAGCGCTGGCGGAGTGGGCGGGATTGCTGCGAGAGTGAGGATTGCTACGGCAATTCCAGAGGCTCGGAAATTCCGGCGCTGCGCAGGGCTTCGGTCAGCACGGCGGTGAATGGCTCGTTGCTGCGGGTGTCGTACCAGTCGCCGTGATTATCGCGCTGAAAATGGTGCGCGCCGCCGGGACCGGCCAACCAGAGTTCTTCGCGTGGTGCGTGGGCGTTGATGATCCATTGCCGGTGGCCGATATCGAGCGTCAGAATGCCGTCGCTGCGTTGCCAGTCGAGATCGTGGTCGGCGGCGAGCGCTTCAAACGCGCGTTCCAGCACGTCGAGAAAATGATCGACGGCTTCGTGAAACGGCAAGAGCGGTAGAGACATGATGATCGGCCGGAGAAATGAGTTGAAAAACGAAAAGTCTATGGGAAAGCCTATTGTAGCGGAAAGTGCAGGCGATGAAAGGTTAAAGCGCGTTGCGATAAAATACGGTATTACCAAAGGCAGGGCGGTAAAATACAAACAGCCGCATAAATCTTTCGGCTTTGTGAATTCGTCTGGCGCGGGTTTTCGGGGTTGACGATTTGTGCCCTTCATGGGATGTTGATAGATAAGGTTTACATGTTGAAACGCTCGTTCAAATGGTGGTTGATGGTGCTTCTTTGTTGCTTTTTTGCCGGTTGCGGCATCAAAGGGCCGCTGCATTTACCGCAAGACAAGAAGGCAACGCCGACGCCCGCTGAAAATGCGCCAGCTCCGGCCTCGGCGCCAGCGGAATCCGCCCCGACTCCGACTTCTCAGGGAACAACGAAATGATGACGAATTTTTTTCAGGAGCGGCAAGGCACGCTGCACGTTGAAGACGTGGCGTTGCCGGATATCGCCGCGCAGTTTGGAACACCGTGTTATGTGTACTCGCGGGCGGCGCTGACGGCGGCCGCCGATGAATTCCGCGCCGCGTTGAACGGCGTGGTCGATCTCACCTGTTATGCGGTCAAAGCCAACGGCAATCTGGCAATTTTGAATTTGTTTGCGCGTCTGGGACTCGGTTTCGACATTGTTTCGGGCGGCGAACTGGCGCGAGTGTTGGCGGCGGGGGGCGATCCGGCGAAAACCGTGTTTTCCGGCGTCGGCAAAACCGTGGCGGAGATGGAAGCGGCGCTGACGGCAGGCATTTTGTGCTTTAACGTCGAATCCGCTGCCGAATTGAGTGTGCTGGCGGCGACCGCCGCACGATTGGGTAAAGTCGCGCCGGTGAGCTTTCGGGTCAATCCCGATGTGGACGCAAAAACGCATCCGCACATTTCCACCGGCCTCAAGGACAACAAATTCGGCGTGCCGTTCGACGAAACGCGGGCGCTGTATCGGCAAGCCGCTGCCACGCCATCGCTGCGGGTAGTCGGTATCGACATGCACATTGGTTCGCAAATCACCGAGTTGTCGCCGTATCGGGAAGCGGCGGAAAAGTTGCTCTCGCTGGTGCAAATGCTGGAAGCTGATGGGATCGCGCTGGAACACATGGATATCGGCGGCGGCCTCGGCGTGTGCTATCGCGACGAGCAACCGATTGCGCTGACGGACTTCGCGCAAATGTTGCGCGAAGTGTTCGCCGGACGTTCCGAGCGTTTGCTGGTGGAACCCGGACGGCGGCTGGTGGCGAGCGCTGGCGTGTTGCTGACGCGTATCCTGTATCTGAAATCGGGCGCTTCCAAAAATTTTGCCATTGTCGATGCGGCGATGACCGAGCTGATGCGCCCGGCGCTTTACGAAGCGTGGCATCCAGTCAATGCCGTCACCCGAAGAGCGGTGATGACGAACGGAGGAGCGGCAGCCGATAGCGAAAAATGTTGGGACATCGTCGGGCCGGTGTGCGAGAGCGGCGATTTTCTGGCACAAGCGCGACCGCTCGTGTTGCGCGAAGGCGATTTGCTCGCCATCGGCGTTGCGGGAGCTTACGGAATGGCGATGAGTTCGAACTACAACGCGCGTCCGCGCGCGTGCGAAGTGATGGTTGACGGAAATGAAATCACGATGATTCGCGCGCGTGAAGAAGTGAAAAAATTGTGGGAAGCGGAACGAATTCTTTCAAAATAAAACATGAGAAAAACGCGAATTAATGTGTGCGAATCACAACACTTTGAAATTTGATGTCTTGAGTGACTGTTGAATGCTTGCAAATAAATCAAATGCGGTTAGAATTCGGCCAGCGGGTAAACGTTTTTGTCAAGAGTTGACATCGCGGCAAATTCAGAATCCGCCGATACTAAGAGTCTTAAGAGATCTCAACAACTCAGACAGGAGTAAATGAAATGGCTGAAACTTTTACGATGTTAGGCGCTCCGGTAGTGGCGAAGCGTAAAGCGAAAAAAGCTACCAAGAAGACGACGAAACGCGCAGTGAAGAAGGGCGCCAAGAAAGTGGCGAAGAAGGGTGCCAAGCGCGTTGCCAAGAAAGCAACGGCAAAGAAGGCGGTCAAGCGCGTCGCCAAGAAAACCACCAAGAAAGCTGCCAAGAAAGTCGCCAAGAAGGCGGGCAAACGAGTCGCTAAGAAGGCAGCGAAGAAAGTCGCCAAAAAAGCCGCCAAGCGCGGTGTGAAGAAAGCGGCCAAGAAAACCACCAAGAAAGCAGCAAAGAAAGTTGCCAAAAAAGCAGCGAAAAAGACGGCAAAGCGCGCTCGCAAAGTGGCCAAAAAGGCCTAAGGCTTAGTGAAGCGACGCAAGTCGCAAGAGGTTCGACGGGCAGCGGCAACGCTGCCCGTTTTTATTGTGCTGCCCTTTCCTGCCCTTCGGGCGCCTTCTCCCACAAGTGGGGGAGAGGATTCTGATCCTTGCTCAATGCGCTTCATCCCAATTCCGTCCCTTCCCCAGATTGACGACCAGCGGCACGCGCAGTTGCGCGACGTGGCACATCAGCGGCGGCAACGCCGACTCGACGCGGACGAGTTCGTCTTCGGGGACTTCCAGCACCAACTCGTCGTGAACCTGCAACAGCAAGCGGGTGTGCAGAGCGCTACTATCGAGCCACTGCTGGACGGCGATCATCGCCTTTTTGATGAGATCGGCGGCGGTGCCCTGCATCGGTGCGTTGATGGCGGCGCGTTCGGCGGCAGCGCGACGCGGGCCGCTGCCGCCGTTGATGTCGGTCAACGTCAAGCGGCGGCCAAACACGGTTTCAACGTAGCCGCGCTCATGCGCTTGGGCGCGGATGGCTTCCATGTAGCGGGCGACGCCCGGATAACGGGTGAAATAGCGGTCAATGAATTGCTGCGCGGCAGCGCGCTCGATGCCCAGTTGTTGGGCGAGGCCGAACGCGCTCATACCGTAAATCAAGCCGAAGTTGACGGCCTTGATGTAGCGCCGCTGTTCGGCGCTGACTTGATCGGGCGCGATGCCGAAAATTTCGGCGGCGGTGGCGCGATGAATGTCCGCGCCGTCGCGGAAGGCTTGGAGCAAACCGGCGTCTTCCGACAGGTGCGCCATGATGCGCAACTCGATTTGCGAATAGTCGGCGGAGAGCAAAATCGATCCGGCCGGCGCGATGAACGCTTCGCGGATGCGACGACCTTCGGCGGTACGCACCGGAATGTTTTGCAGATTGGGTTCGGAGGAGGCGAGCCGACCGGTGACGGCGGTGGTCTGTGAGAACGTCGTATGCACCCGACCGGTGCGGGCGTTGATCATCGTCGGCAGCTTGTCGGTGTAGGTGGACTTGAGCTTGGCCAGCATCCGGTGTTCGAGCAGCACTTTCGGCAGCGGGAAATCGGCGGCCAGCGTTTGCAACACTTCTTCGTCGGTGGACGGTTGCCCGGTTGACGTTTTCTTGACCGGCGGCATTTTCAACCGCGCAAAAAGAATTTCGCCCAGTTGTTTCGGTGACGACAAATTGAACGGCTGGCCGGCTAGCACGTGCGCCTCGTTTTCCAGCACCAGCAAACGCTGGCCGAGTTCGTGGCTGTGACGCGCCAACAAATCGCGGTCGATCAAAATGCCGTGCCGTTCCATCGTGAACAGCACCTCGCGTACCGGCAACTCCATCTCCTCGTAAATCGACAACAGCGACGGAACGGCTTGCAGACGCGGATACAGCGCTTGATGCAACCGCAGCGCTACGTCAGCATCCTCGGCGGCGTAATCGGTGGCGCGATCCACGGCAACCTGCTCGAAAGGAATGCGGTGCGCGCCTTTGCCGGTGAGATCGTCGTAGGAAATCGTTTGCCAGTTCAAATGACGGGCGGCCAGCGCGTCGAGATCGTGCGACTTGTGCGACTCCAGCACGTACGATTGCAACATGGTGTCGTGACGCACGCCGCGCAGTGTGATGCCGTGATTGGCGAGAATGTGCTGATCGTATTTCAGATTCTGGCCGAGCTTGGGCGCGTCGGCATTTTCGAGCCACGGCGTCAACCGTTGCAACACGGCGGCGCGGTTGAGTTGCGTCGGTGCGTCGGCGTAACGGTGGGCGACCGGAATGTAGCACGCCTCATTCGGCGCGCAGGCGAACGACAAACCGACGATTTCTCCCAGCAGCGGATCGAGCGAAGTGGTTTCGAGATCGAAGGAAATCGGCGTTTGAGTTTGTGCGGCGGCATCAAGGCGGACGCACCAGCGTTCCAGCGCTGCTTCGTCGCTCACCATTTCGTAAGCGGGCGTCGCCGGTTTTCCTTCGGGAAGCGCCCCGTTTTCTATCGGCACGTTGGTGGTATCGGCAACGCGCACATCGTTGTGTGCGGGTGCGGCGGGCAGGGTTTTCGCCGGACGGGCGGCGGCGTTTTTGGAGGCAAGGCGCAGCCAGCTTTTGAATTCAAAGCGGGTGTAGAGCGCCGTCAGCGCTTCGGGGTCAACGGGTTCGATGCGCAGCATCTCCGGCGTGACCGACAACGCACAATCGGTTTTGATCGTGACCAGTCGCCGCGCTTGCGGCAGCCACTCCAGCGCTTCGCGCAAGTTGTTGCCGACGGCGCCGGTGATGTCGGCAGCGCGCGCAACCAGTTCATCCAGCGTGCCGTATTGCGAGAGCCATTTGACGGCGGTTTTGGGGCCGACCTTGGCGACGCCGGGCACGTTATCGGAGGTATCGCCGATCAGCGCCAGATAGTCGATGATTTGCTTGGGCGCGACGCCGAATTTGGCGACGACCCCGGCTTCGTCGAGCGTTTCGTTGCTCATGGTGTTGATGCAAGTGACGTCGGGCGAAACGAGCTGCGCCATGTCCTTGTCGGAAGTCGAAATCAGCGTACGCCAGCCACGGGCTTGCGCGTGGCGCGCCAGCGTGCCGATCACGTCGTCGGCCTCGATGCCGGACTCGATGACGAGCGGCCAGCCCTGCGCGCGCACGCATTCATACAACGGTGCGATCTGGGCGACGAGATCGTCGGGCATCGGCGGCCGGTGCGCCTTGTAGTCGGGATACCAGTCGTTGCGGAAGGTTTTTCCCGGCGCGTCGAACACGACCGCAAAGTAATCGGGCACGTACTCGTCAACCAACCGTCGCAACATCGACAACACGCCGCGTAATGCGCCGGTCGGCTCGTGCTGGGAAGTACGCAAATCGGGCAAGGCGTGGTACGCTCGATAAAGGTAAGATGAACCATCGACGAGGACAAACAAAGGCATGATGAAGACTCCAAAAAATTCGGCTGCCGGAACGGAACTCCCGCAGGCCGGACACACGACGCCCGCCACCCTGAACGGCAACGTTTACGACAACGGCGAAGAAGCCTGGCGACTGATGGGGATTATGGCAGAGTTCGCAACGGCTACCGAAAAATTGCGGCATTTAGGGCCGGCGGTCAGCATTTTCGGCAGTGCTCGCCTGCCGCCCGAGCACCCGTATTACCGGAAAACGGAAATCATCGCTCGCAAACTGTCGGATGCCGGTTTCGCGGTGATTTCCGGCGGTGGTCCGGGCATTATGGAAGCGGCCAATCGCGGCGCGTTTCCGGGACGCTCGCCGGCGGTGGGGCTGAACATCTCCCTGCCGCACGAGCAAAAGCGCAACGATTATCAGGAAATCAGCCTGAACTTTCGCCACTTCTTCGTGCGCAAAATGATGTTCGTCCGTTGCGCGTCGGCGTATGTGGTGCTGCCCGGCGGCTTCGGCACACTCGACGAGTTGACCGAGAGCATGACGCTCGTGCAGACCGGCAAGGCGCGGAGCATCCCGATCATTCTGGTCGGCGGTGAATTCTGGCGCTGCTGGCTCGACTGGATGCGCGGTCCGATGGTGGAATGGGGAATGATCACGCGCGAGGAGCTGGAAATTTTGCAAGTCATCGAAGAGCCGGACGACATCGTTCGGGCGATTTTTGATTTCTACGAAGTCAGCGGTTTCATGCCGACGCCGGAAGAGCGCGAGAAAATGCTGAATTTGTGACATCGGGCGGACAGGAAGAAACATTACATGGCGATACTGGGCAGACTCCTCTTCTTTTGGGCTTGCGTGTTGAGCATTCAGATACCGGCATGCGCTATCGCCAACGAAGCGTCGGGGGGAATGGCAGATTCGGCGCACCGCTCTTCTTTCCAGATCGTTTTCCTGCAACAAAGCTGGGATGTCCTCCATTTGGGTTATGAAACCGATGCTGCTTTCGCAAAGCTACGGTCAGCCGACTGGTCAAAGCCACTTTTCGTCATCAACGTCGAGGATATCGAATCGTATCGCTGGTCAACCCAGACCATTCAACTGACGATTCCGGCGACCGACAGATTGGTATCGGCGCTGGCGCCCAAAGCCATTGTCGCAGAGAAAAAATACGGGCGGAAACGCTCATTGGAATCGGATATGGAGCTTCTGGGGCATCAGGTGTTCGGCGTTTTTGTTTCCGGCAAGCCGATTTACTACGGGGTTGTTCTGGATTCTCTGTCGCAGATGGGGATTGGCTGGCCGGTGAGTCGTGCGGAAGTTATCGACGGCCATGCGGTGATGCGCCTATTGCCATACCAAATATCTGGCCCCTCGTCAGTCAATTACGACAACGCTGCCGGAACCGCACAGGCGAAACCCAAGTGCGAGATGTGCGAGCGGATTCGCGATCCGCGCGTCGCCGAAATCATGGTTAAAGCAAAAGTAATGTCACCCTAAAGCGTACCAAACGGAGCGCGCGCAAGCGAACCCATGATGGTAAAATGCAAGGAAAACAGGGGTTTTTGAGAAGGAAGCGTGATGAATCGGATGATGGTAAGAGTGATGGCGGGATTGAGTGTCGGCGGGCTGGTGACGCTGGCGTTTCCGTTCGTTGTTGCGGCGGCAGAACCAGAGGCGCCGGCTGCCGCGCCGCCGACCGTTGCGCCGCCCCCGCCGCCGATGGTTGATGAAAAAACCGCCGACAAGGCAGAGGCCGACGCCGCCAAAGCCAAAAACGATGCCAAAACGAAGCCGCCCGAACAGGGCAACCAGAATCAGGGCGATCCCGATCTGGAACCGCAGGTGACGCTCATTGAAACTCCCGACGAAACGCGCGAAGAAGTGCGGGTCAACGGTGTTCTTCGCTACATCAAAGTCAAGCCCAAGGCGGGAACGGTGTATTATCTGTTGCCCGTCAACGGCGCTACCGGCATGTTTGTGCGCCGCGACAGCCTGGACAGCGGCTTGCGTGTGCCGATGTGGGAAATTCTTTCCTGGTAGATCAGGGATGCATTGATTGACCCCATTCGCCCTGAGCTTGTCGAAGGGCAAAGGGTGCATTATTGAGAGCTTCGACGGGCTCAATCCGAACGGTTGAGAATGTTTCAGAGCAACCCTAAAATTTTTTCGCCGATGTGTCGGTAGTGGAAGCGTATGTCTGTTTACACCAATGTCGCCGCCGAAGAATTATCGGTTTGGCTCGAACGCTACAAAGTCGGCGCGCTGCGCATGCAGGCGCCGATCGCTGCCGGCATCGAAAACACCAATTACTTCGTCACCACCGAAATCGGCGATTACGTCCTGACGCTTTACGAGCGCTTGCCCGCCGCCGACTTGCCGTTTTATCTCGGCTTGATGGCGCATCTGGCGCAAGCGAATTTGCCAGTGCCGATGCCCGAAGCGGATCGTGACGGCTATTATTTTTCAACGTTGAACGGCAAACCGGCGGGGCTGATCGCTCGCGTCGTCGGCGCGCCGCAACTGGCGCCGACCGCCGCGCACTGCGCGGCCATCGGCGAAGTGCTGGCGTGGATGCACTTGGCCGTTGCCGATTACTCGCGCTCGCTGGCGAACGCGCGCGGGCGCGCCTGGCGCGAAATGACGGCGCAAGCGGTACGTCCCTTTTTAACCGAGACTCAGCAACAGTTGCTTGATGCCGAAATGGCGGCGGTGCGCGACGGCGGTATCGAACAATTGCCGGGCGGCGCGGTTCACGCCGATCTGTTCCGCGACAACGTGCTGTTCGACGACCCGGAAGAAACGCGTATCGGCGGCATCATCGACTTCGGTTTTGCCGCCACCGATGCTTTCGGCTACGATCTGGCGGTCACCGTCAACGATTGGTGCATCGCCGATCCAGCTATCGGCGACCTCGACGCCGCGCGCGTCAACGCGATGTTGAGCGCCTATCAGCGTGTTCGTCAGCCGACTGCCGCCGAAAAATTGCACTGGCCGTTGTTGTTGCGCGCGGGCGCCTTGCGCTTCTGGTTGTCGCGGCTTTATGATTATTATTTACCGCGCGAGGGTTCGCTGGTGCATGCCCACGATCCCACGCATTTTGAGCGAATCCTGCGCCAACGCGCGCTCCTTTTACCCGACTGGCCCACTTCGGAGTTGTGAAATGTCCACGCCTGAATCTCATACCCAAACGATCACCTGTTGTTCCGCCGGTCGCGGCTGGCTGTGGTGGGTCGAAGCCTTTCGGATGGTCAAAGAAGCGCCCGGCGCGTGGTACTTGATCGGGTTGGGCTATCTCGCCATTTTGTTTGCGCTTGTTATCGTGCTGGCTATCCTGTTGGGAATAGGAACGGCTGCCGGAGGCGGGATAGGGAGCGGCTCCGGTGTTTTTCTCGTCGTTGGCGCACTTCTGGTCTATGCCCTCATCCCGTGTTTTATCGTAGGCTTCGTGGCGGCAGGCTGGACACAGGCGCGCGGCGGCAAGCCGAAATTTTCGCATTTGTTCAGCGGCTTCAAGGCCGACGTGAAAACGCTCATGGGCGTCGGTGTGGCGACGGCGGTGCTGATCGGGCTTTCTTTTCTGATTTCCTTTTTCATCTTGGGAAGCGATTTTTTGACGGAGATAAAAAACTTCGCTCAAATCAGCGCGGCGAATGCGGATGATCCGAGATCAACGGAAGCGGCGCTGGCGTTTCTCAATTTGTTGACGTCGCCGCGCATGTGGCTGGCCCTGCTCGTTTTGCTGACATTGGCGTCATTGGTCTGGATGGCGGCTTGGTTGGCGCCGATGGTGGTGGTGTTTCAGCGTACTGGCGTTGTTACGGCACTGTGGAACAGCTTCACGGGCTTGTGGATCAACTGGCGGGCACTGTTGATCTGGGGGCTGGTGTTGATGGGCTGGAACTTCGCTCTCTCGATAGTGATAACTGTCTTGATGTTGATACCGATGGGGATAGCGTTGGCGATTGGCGGCGAGAGCGGGATGGTATTGGTGCAATTTCTGATGTGGGGGATGGATTTGTTGATCGGGCCGTTTATAAGCTGCCTGATGGTGCTGTCCTCCTTCGTTGCCTATTGCGACATTTTCCACGCCAAAGACGGGGTGTTTCCAAGACCGGCAAAAGTGCCGAAAGTCTCGTAACGCCTTCGGATTTTGAAACGCAGGGACGACTGGATGCCGCCCCTGCGAAGCCTGATTCTCGATTTCCCCAAAGTGTTGTAAAACGGAACAGAAAACACGGCAACAGGCGATGCCGTGGCCGTTTTCCCCTACCGTCGGCGTCAACAAAAGCGCACAATAAGCGCGTTATAGAAAACCCGCAGAACCATTATGTGCCAGCTTCTTGGCATGAATTGCACTCAGCCTACCGATATTACGTTTTCGCTCAAGGGGTTTGCCGCCCGCGGCGGCTTGACTCAACACCACGCCGATGGTTTCGGAATCGCTTTTTTCGAGGACAAAGCCTGCCGCTTGTTCATCGACAATCAGCCTGCCTGCCGCTCGCCCGTGGCCGAGATGCTGAAGCATTACCCGATCCAATCGAAGAACGTCATCGCTCACATTCGCAAGGCTTCGCAGGGCGCTGTGCGCTTGCAAAATTGCCACCCGTTCATGCGTGAGCTGTGGGGACGGCATTGGATTTTTGCGCACAACGGCGAATTGAAAAATTTTCGACCGAGTTGGAACGGCGACTATCAGCCGGTCGGCGATACCGACAGCGAGAAAGCGTTTTGCTACATCATGCAGATGCTGCGCCAACGCTTTCCACAATCGCAGCCGTTGTTGCCGGTGCTGTTCGAGGCGCTGGCCGACATCACGCAGGAGATTGCCGCTTACGGCGTTTACAATTTTCTCATGAGCAACGGTCAGGCATTGTTCGCGTTCTGCTCGACGAATCTTTATTATCTGGTGCGGCAATGGCCCTTCTCCGTGGCGCATTTGATCGACACCGACGTAGCGATTAACTTTGCCGATGTCACCACGCCTGACGACCGGGTAGCGGTGATCGCCACTGCGCCGCTGACCGACAACGAAAACTGGATTCAACTGTCGGCGGGGGATCTGATGATGTTCGAGCAAGGCTGTTTGATGCAGAGCGTCAAAGTGCCGATCTTGGAAGCGGTTCAGGAAGCGAACGCCAGAGAAACGGTGTGCGTGTGATAAAAAATTCAGTATGGGGGTAATCCATGAGTGAGGCGTTTATCAAAGGACTGATGCAGCCGGAGTCCTACATTTTTCTTTATCTTTTTGCCGTGCTGTTCATCATTGTCATGTTCAAGTCGTTCTTTTACGACTTCCGAGTTTTTTTAATCATCGCCATCGTCTTTTTGCCGCTGGCGCTGCTGTGGGGCGCCGAATACAAAAAGGCCGCGATCATCGGCTTTGCGATTTTGGGCGTCGGCATCGTCGGCTGGATAATTTGTTACCTCTATCGTGACCGCAAGACCCGAGTCACGCGCTGGCTGGGCGGCGGGCTGCTGGCCTGCGCCGTGCTGACGGTTCTGATGGCGCTGAAACCCGTCGTCGGCCTCTGATTCGACGCACTCCTCCGCTTTTGTAGTAAACTGTATGAATCTTTGTGCTCCTTTGCGACGGCAAAGGAGTGCTGAGTCATCCAGTTTGTTCTTTGCGAGGAGATTGCTATGCAACTTTATCTGAATGAAACTTCCCCGGTCGCGCGCCTTGTTCTGATCACCGCGCTGGAAGCCGGCGCCGAAGACCTGCAACTTTGCTGGGTCGATCCGTGGGCGTCGCCCGATGCGCTGACCGAGATCAACCCCTTTTCCGCCGTGCCGACCTTGCGGACGGATACCGGCGCAGCCATTTTTGAAAGCTTGTTCATCTGCCAATACCTGCTCGGCGCGAGCCGAAAAAACACTACCGTCAAATGGAGCGACGCCGACGATTTGCCGCGCCTTGCCGTCGGGAAAGCGTTGATGGAAATGTCGCTTCGCAACGTGATCTTGCAGCGCTTCATTCCTCAAATCGAAAGCTGTGAATTGTTCTTGCGCGGCAAGGCGGCCATTGGCAGGGCGTTAACGACGATCGATCGCATTTTCGATGCGCCACCCGAGGACAAGGCGGCGAGTTTCACGATAGCCGATTTGTGTCTGGCGCTGGCGGTATCGTATGCGCGCAGCAAAACGCCCGAGATCGTTGTGGAAAAGGCCAGCAGCAGTACACAGGCGAAGTTGGCGCTTTGGGAAAAGCGGTCTTCTTTTGAGTTGACGACACCACAGGCGTTGAAAGCGAGACCTCAGACGTTGGCGGAAGTCAGAGCGGGAAGGAAGTGAAGGCGTAGGCGCAAAGCCCTTTTTTGAAAGGGATACCCGCACAAGTGGGCGGGGGGGTGGTTCATCGGGGCGCTTCGCGAAGCGCCCCTGCAATCGCTAATCCCGAAAATTCTGGTACTGCAACGGAAAATCTTCGATGCTTTTTTTCACCAGCGCGATGGCGTTTTGCAGGTCGTCGCGTTTGGCGCCGGAGACGCGCACGGTGTCACCCTGAATCGACGCCTGCACTTTCAGTTTGCTGTCTTTGAGCAGTTTGACAACTTTCTTTGAAAGCTCTTGTTCGAGGCCGACGCGGACGGTGATAGTTTGCTTGACTTTATTGCCGGAAATTTTTTCGACTTGCCCTTCTTTGAGACAGCGGATATCGATGCCGCGCTTGGCGAGTTTGCCGGTGGCAATGTCCATCACTTGCTGACGCTTGAAATCGTCGTCGGCGAACAGGGTCAGTTCTTTGTCTTTAAGTTCGACGCGGGCATCGGAACCTTTGAAGTCGAAACGGTTGGTGATTTCCTTGTTGGCCTGATCGACAGCGTTGTGAACTTCGACTTGGTTGACTTCGGAGACGATATCAAAGGAAGGCATGGTGTGCTCGGTGAAGGCGTGGTTAATTCGTGGTTAATGAAAAACAGCCGTCCGGCGGTGACCGGACGGCTGGCGCGGGTCAGAGGCGTTTGAGTCTGGCGGCGATGCGCAGACGCAGCGCGTTGAGTTTGATGAAGCCTTCGGCGTCTTTCTGGTTGTAAGCGCCGGCATCGTCTTCAAAGGTGACGACCTTGGTGTCGAACAGCGAATCGCGTTTCGAACTGCGGCCGACACAAGTGACGGTACCTTTGTACAGTTTGAGACGCACGGTGCCGTTGACGTGCTCTTGCGAGGCGTCGATCAATCCTTGCAGCAGCTTGCGCTCGGGCGTGAACCAGTAGCCGTTGTAAACCATGCGCGCGTAACGCGGCATCAAGTCATCCTTGAGTGCCAGCACTTCGCGGTCGAGCGTCAGCGATTCCATGGCGCGATGGCCTTTCAGCATGATGGTGCCGCCCGGGGTTTCGTAGCAGCCGCGCGACTTCATACCGACGTAGCGGTTCTCGACGATGTCGAGACGACCGATGCCGTGTTTGCCGCCGAGTTCGTTCAGTTTGGCGAGCACTTGCGCGGGCGACATTTTTTTGCCATCCACGGCAATGATGTCGCCCTTCTTGTATTCGAGTTCGATGATTTGCGGTTTGTTCGGCGCTTTCTCGGGCGACACGGTGATGCGCCACATCGAATCTTCCGGCGCAAAGTTCGGGTCTTCGAGAATGCCGCCTTCGTAGCTGATGTGCAGCATGTTGGCGTCCATCGAGTACGGCGACGTGCCTTTGCGTTTTTTGAAGTCAACCGGGATGCCATGCTTGTCGGCGTAAGCGAGCAGCTTTTCGCGCGACAGCAAATCCCATTCACGCCAGGGCGCGATCACCTTGACGTTGGGCATCAGCGCGTAAGCGCCCAGCTCGAAGCGAACCTGATCGTTGCCCTTGCCGGTGGCGCCGTGCGAGATGGCGTCGGCGTTGGTCTTCTGGGCGATCTCGATCATGTGTTTGGCGATCAGCGGACGGGCAATCGATGTGCCGAGCAGGTATTCGCCCTCATAGACAGCATTGGCGCGGAACATCGGAAACACGAAATCGCGAACGAATTCTTCGCGCAAATCTTCGATGAAGATGTTTTGTTTTTTGATGCCGAGTTGCAGCGCTTTCTTGCGAGCCGGTTCCAGTTCTTCGCCCTGACCGATGTCAGCGGTGAAGGTGACGACTTCACATTGGTAAACGTCTTGCAACCACTTCAGAATGACCGAAGTATCCAGGCCTCCCGAATAGGCCAATACGACGCGTTTTACTTTACTCATGGGTTTCCTCACTGTGACGCATTATCCGGCAACTTTTTTGCTCGGCTTCTTCCCGGCTCCGGAAGCCGACAAAACCTGTCCGTGGCCACCCACGAGCAGGCATAAGTATCTATTTTAGCGTATCCCGGCGAAAGTGGGGTCACCAAGGGATGCGCTGAATAAATCGAACGGCAAGTAGCGCTGCGGATCGGGATGGGCTGCAAGGCACAAACCGCTGCCATAGCAGGAACTATGGCGCGGTGATTTGTTCAGCGCATCCCCAGAGCGGTTGCCCGCTTTTCAAAGAATCCCACCGTTCGGGCTGAGTCTGTCGAAGCCCTCAGACATGCGCCGTTTGCCCTTCGACAAGCTCAGGGCGAACGGAATAACTCAAGAGGTTTTGACTTCGCCGATCAGCAGGAATTCGAGCAGCGCCTTTTGCGCGTGCATCCGGTTTTCGGCTTCATCCCAAACGAGACTTTGCGGCCCGTCGATCACCTCGTCGGTGACTTCCTCGCCGCGGTGCGCCGGCAGGCAGTGCATGAAAACCGCGTCGGCAGCGGCGTGTTTCATCAGCGCAGCGTTGACTTGCCAGTGCTGGAAATCGCGGCGGCGCTGCTCGTTCTCGGCTTCAAACCCCATGCTGGTCCAGACATCGGTGGTTACCAGCGAAGCGCCGCGCGCAGCGTCCAGCGGGTCGGCGAAGATTTCGAGGCGGGCGCGCTCGGCGGCGGTGAGGCGGGCATCGTCCACCGGATAGCCTTGCGGTGACGACAGGGTCACTTTGAAATCCAGCAGGGTCGCCGCTTGCAGCCAAGTGTAGAAAACGTTGTTGGGATCGCCGATCCAGACCACCGTTTTGCCGGTGATCGCGCCGCGATGCTCGATGAACGTATAAATGTCGGCCAGCACTTGGCAGGGGTGGTATTCGTTGGTCAGCCCGTTGATGATCGGCGAGCGCGAATAGGCGGCGAAGGTTTCGACCATCGTCTGGGCATACGTCCGAATCATGACGACATCGACCATCCGCGACAACACCCGCGCGGTATCTTCGACGGTTTCGCCGCGCGCCAACTGCATGTCGTTTTTCGACAGGCAAAGAACATTGCCGCCGAGTTGTCCCATGCCGGTCTCAAACGACACGCGGGTACGGGTCGAAGCTTTTTCAAAAATCATCGCCAGCGTCTTGCCTTCCAGCGTACGGGTGGAGTGCCCCTGCCGCAGCCGATCTTTGATCCGGCGGGCGCGCGCGAAAAGGTATTCGATCTCGGCGCGGGAGCAGTCGTTGAATTGCAGAAAGTGTCTCAGTGTGGCCATGGCGGTAGTTTCCTCTATGGTGAATCGGCACATTCGGTGCATATTGCGTAAAACGATTTTAACACGCTCACTTGTGTTTTCACTAAGTGTCGATGGCATGGGAAAACAAACAGTTGACGAGTCAATGAAAAACCGTGACTATCTTAGGGGGATATGTAATGAAGGCAGTGTGCAGACGATGATGAACACGGAGCCCGTGCTCAATATCGAAGGATTGGCGGTCGAATTTGCGACCGAGGAGCGAACCGTGACAGCGGTGCGCGATCTTTCGCTGCGCGTGAATGTTGGCGAAACGATTGCGGTGGTCGGCGAATCCGGCTCTGGCAAATCGGTGACGGCGCTGTCGATCATGCGGCTGGTCGAGCACGGCGGTGGTCGGATCAAAAGCGGACAAATTCATTTTGTTCGGCGAGACGGCTCAACGCTCGATCTGGTCAAGGCGAGCGCGACGACGATGTGCGCGGTGCGCGGTGCTGAAATCGCGATGATTTTTCAGGAGCCGATGACGTCGTTGAATCCGGTGTTCACCGTCGGCGAGCAAGTGGCCGAATCGGTACGCTTGCATCAAGGCAAGGATCAAGCGGCGGCGCGGGCGGAAGCGTTGCGCATGCTTGAACTGGTGCGTATTCCCGATGCGACGGCGATGTTGCGTCGCTATCCGCACCAGTTGTCCGGCGGAATGCGGCAGCGGGTGATGATTGCGATGGCGCTGTCGTGCAAACCCAAATTGTTGATTGCCGACGAGCCGACCACGGCGCTTGATGTCACCATTCAGGCGCAGATTCTGCAACTGATCCGCGAGTTGCAAGACGAAATGAAGATGGCGGTGATTTACATCACGCACGACATGGGCGTCGTTGCCGAAGTGGCCGACCGCGTGACTGTGATGTTTCGCAGCGAAAAAGTGGAAGAGGGCGAGGCGAAACAGATTTTCAGTGCGCCGCAACATCCGTACACGCAGGCGTTGTTGTCGGCGGTGCCGCAATTGGGCGCAATGCGCGGCACCGATACGCCGGCGCGGTTCCCGTTGTTGGCAGTGGGGGGCAGCGATGTTGAGAAGACTGAAGCAGCGACTTCTCCAATGACGCCGACAGTCGATGAAACGGCGTCACCGCTGTTGCGCGTCGAAAAACTCACCGCGCGCTTTGACGTGAAATCCGGCTTCTGGGGCAAAGTGCGTCGTCGCGTTCACGCAGTCGAGCAAGTGAGTTTTGATTTGCGCGCCGGTGAAACGCTGGCGCTGGTCGGCGAATCGGGTTGCGGCAAATCGACTACCGGACGCGCTTTGTTGCGACTGGTTGAAAGCGAAAGCGGCACGGTTGAGTTCGACGGCAAGAAAATCGCCGAACTATCGCGGCAAGCGTTGCAGCCGGTGCGTCGCAACATTCAAATGATTTTTCAAGACCCGTTTGCGTCGCTCGATCCGCGTGTGACTGTCGGCTTCTCGATTGCCGAACCGTTGTACATTCACGGCGTCGCCAAAGGCCGCGAAGCGGAAGAACGGGTGGTGTCACTGCTGGAACGGGTGGGCTTGCCGCCCGACGACGCGCGCCGTTATCCGCATGAATTTTCCGGCGGGCAGCGGCAGCGCATTGCCATCGCGCGGGCGCTGGCGTTGAATCCGAAAATCATCATTGCCGACGAAGCGGTGTCGGCGCTCGATGTGTCGATCCGGGCGCAAATCGTCAATTTGATGCTCGATTTGCAACAACAGTTCGGGCTGTCGTATCTGTTCATTTCGCACGACATGGCGGTCGTCGAGCGCATCAGCCATCGGGTGGCAGTGATGTACCTCGGACAGATCGTCGAAATCGGGCCGCGACAAGCGGTGTTTGAAAACCCGCAACATCCTTACACGAAAAAACTGATGGCGGCTGTACCGGTGGCCGATCCGACGCGTCGGCGTCGCCGCACGGCGTTGTCCGTCGATGAGATTCCCAGCCCGATTCACGATGTTGGTGATATGCCGGTGGTGCTGCCGCTGGTGGAAGTGGCGCCGCAGCATTTCGTGGCGCAACATCGGGTGGGCGGTGCGTATTGAAAAAAGCTGAAATAAAATGCGGGTAAAAAGCAGGGCAAACTTTGACTTTCGAGGAGGTGTTTGATGAAAATTTCTCAATTATGGGCAATCAGCAGCATCGTTTTGGCGATGGGTGTTTCCGGCACAGCGTTAGCGGGCAAGGATGTGACGATGGCGGTGGCTTCGACGTTCACCACGATGGATCCTTACGACGCCAACGATACCTTGTCGCAAGCGGTGGACAAGTCGTTCTACGAAGGGCTGTTCGGTTTCGACAAGGACATGAAGTTGATTCCGGTGCTGGCGTTGAGTTATGAAGTGGATTCGTCCGGGCTGGTCTATACCCTCAAGCTCCGAAAAGGGGTCAAGTTTCACGATGGCACCGACTTCAAGGCCGATTCGGTGAAGGCGTCTTTTGATCGCGCCACCAATCCCGCAAACAAGCTGAAGCGCTACAACCTCTACAAAAACATCGCCAAAACGGAAGCGATCGACGACGATACTGTTCGCTTCACGCTGAAGGAACCTTTCTCGGCGTTCATCAATCAGTTGGCGCATCCGTCGGGCGCGATCATCAGCAAGGCGGCGCTTGAAAAATACGGCAAGGACATCATGTTTCATCCGGTCGGAACGGGAGCGTTCAAGTTCGTCGAATGGAAGCCGACCGATTATCTGAAGGTAGCGAAGTTCGACGCTTACTGGAAGAAAGGTTATCCGAAAGTGGATTCCATTCTATGGCGGCCGGTGGTGGACAACAACACGCGGGCGGCGATGATGCAGACCGGTGAAGCGCAATTCACTTTTCCGGTGCCTTATGAAGTGGCCGATGTGTTGAAGAAAAAAAGCGATCTGGATGTGATCGCGGCGCCGTCGATTGTCGTGCGCTATCTGTCGATGAACATGCGGCAAAAACCTTTCGACAATCCAAAAGTGCGCGAAGCGGTCAACTACGCGATCAATCGGGACGCGCTGGTCAAAGTGGCTTTCAGCGGGTACGCGATTCCAGCCGACGGCATCGTGCCGGACGGTGTGGATTACAGCGTGAGGTTCACGCCGTGGAAACAGGACATTGCCAAAGCGAAAAAACTGCTGGCGGAAGCCGGTTATCCGAACGGTTTTGAAACCGAGTTGTGGTCGGCTTACAATCACACGACGGCGCAAAAAGTATCGCAGTTTCTGCAACAACAGTTGCAGCAAGTCGGCATCAAGGCAAAAGTGGTGATGCTGGAAGCCGGGCAACGGGTCGAGCGGGTAGAAAGTTACGCGGATGCGAAGACGGCGCCGGTGCGGCTGTATTACGTCGGCTGGTCGTCTTCGACCGGCGAAGCCGATTGGGCGATTTCGCCGTTGCTCGCTTCGGATGCGTGGCCGCCGCGTTTGTTCAACACCGCGTATTACAAGAGCGACAAAGTGGACGCCGGATTGAAAGCGGCGCTGCTGACGACCGACCGCGCCGAGAAAGCGCGCATCTACAGAGAGGTACAGGAAGAATTGTGGAAGGACATGCCGTGGGCGCCGCTGGTAGTTGAAAAATTGTTGTACGCGAAGAACAAGAAATTGCAAGGCGTTTATGTGATGCCCGATGCGTCGTTTCATTTCGACGAGATCGACTTGATGCCCTGACATCGACGAAAAATGCTGCAATACGTTATCAAACGTCTGCTGGGCTTGATCCCGACGCTGCTGATCGTGGCGGTGTTGGTGTTTTTGTTCATCCACCTGTTGCCGGGCGATCCGGCGCGTTTGGCCGCCGGGCCGGAAGCCACGCCGGAAACGGTGGATCTGGTGCGTCAGGACTTGGGGCTGGATCGGCCGATGAGCGAGCAGTTCGCGCGTTTCATCGTCGGCACGGTGCACGGTGATTTCGGCAAATCGTTGCGCACCAAGCGGCCGGTCTCCAGTGAAATCGCCGACCGCTTCATGCCGACATTTTGGTTGACGGTGTGGAGCATGGTGTGGGCAGTGATTTTCGGAATGGCGATCGGCGTGGTGTCGGCAGTGTGGCGCAACCGCTGGCCGGATCATCTCGGCATGACTCTGGCAGTATCGGGCATTTCATTTCCGGCGTTCGCGCTGGGAATGGTGTTGATGCAGATTTTTGCGGTCAAGCTGAATTGGCTGCCGACGGTCGGCGCCGACAGTTGGAAGCATTACATCCTGCCGTCGATCGCTCTGGGCGCGGCGGTGGCAGCGATCATGGCGCGCTTCACGCGCTCATCGTTCATCGACATTCTCGGCGAAGATTTCATTCGCACAGCGCGCGCCAAAGGCTTGCCCGAAAAGAGCGTGATCGCCAAGCACGCGTTGCGCAACGCCTTGACTCCGGTGGTGACGATGATGGGGCTGCAATTCGGTTTCTTGTTGGGCGGCTCGATTGTCGTTGAAAAAGTGTTCAACTGGCCGGGGCTGGGGCGCTTGTTGATCGACGCGGTGGACATGCGCGATTACCCAGTATTGCAAGCGCTGGTGTTGTTGTTTTCGCTGGAATTTATTCTGATCAATCTGGTGGTTGACGTGTTGTACGGATGGATCAACCCGACGATTCGTTATCGCTGAGAAAAAAATGCCCGAAGCCCTTTCCTCTGTGGTGACGATGACGGCGATGACGCGCGAAGTGCGCTCGCCCTGGTCGGAATTCTGGCGCAAATTCAAGAAGCAGCACATCGCGATGGCGGCGCTTGCTTTCGTGGTGTTGTTGACGTTGATCGCGATACTCGCGCCGTATCTGGCGCCGTTCGATCCGGAAAACTTTTTCGATTACGACCGCTTGAACGAAGGGTCGTCGTTGGTTCATTGGCTCGGTGTGGATTCGCTGGGACGCGATATTTTGAGTCGCATCATCTGGGGCGCGCGCATTTCGCTGACGGCGGGTTTCGTGTCAGTCGCCATCGGTTTGGTGGTCGGTACGGCGCTGGGTTTGCTCGCCGGTTATTACGAAGGCTGGTGGGATCGAATCATCATGCGCCTTTGCGATGCGTTGTTTGCGTTTCCGGGCATCTTGCTGGCCATCGGAATCATCGCCATTCTGGGTAGCGGCATGGCGAACGTCGTGGTAGCGGTGGCGGTGTTCAGTATTCCGACTTTTGCGCGGCTGGTGCGCGGCAACACGCTGATGCTGAAACATTTGACTTACATCGAAGCAGCGCGCAGCATCGGCGCGTCCGACTGGACGATCGTGATGCGTCACATTTTTCCCGGAACCATCTCGTCGGTGGTGGTGTATTTTTCGATGCGGATCGGCACCTCGATCATCACGGCGGCGAGCTTGTCGTTCCTCGGCATGGGCGCGCAACCGCCGACGCCCGAATGGGGCGCGATGCTCGACGCGGCGCGCTCGGACATGCTGGTGGCGCCGCATGTGGCGATTTTTCCGGCGCTCGCGATTTTCGTTACCGTATTGGCGTTTAATTTGCTGGGCGACGGTTTGCGCGATGCGCTCGACCCCAAGATAGAAAGAGGCTGATGAAGGCGAATTCTTTTGAAGCGCCGCGAATCGGAACGCTGACCAACGGCGAAAAGAATACGATTGCCGATGTCGGCAGCGTGACGGTGGGACATGCGACGTTGAGCTTTGACAATCTGCAAACCGGCGTGACGGTGGTTCGGCCGCACGCAGGCAATCCCTACGTTGATAAGGCCCCGGCAGCAGCCGTGGTGATCAACGGTTTCGGAAAGAGTGTGGGTCTCATTCAGATCAACGAACTGGGCACGCTGGAAACGCCGATCGCGCTGACCACCACCTTGTCGGTCGGCACAGTGGCGCAGGCGATGGTGCGACAAGCCATCGTCGAGAATCCCGAAATCGGACGCGCCGCCGGCACGGTCAACCCGGTCGTGTTTGAATGCAACGACGGTTATCTCAACGATACTCAAGCGTTGGCGATCACGGAAGCGCATTATCGGGAAGCGCTTGCGGCTGCGACCAAAGTGTTCGCGCAGGGCGCGGTCGGGGCAGGGCGCGGCATGTCGTGCTTTGGCTTGAAGGGCGGCATCGGTTCGGCGTCGCGACGCACGAGTGGCGGCGATTGGACTGTCGGCGTGCTGGTGTTGGCCAACTTTGGGCGCTTGTCACAACTGATGGTGAAAGGCGTGCCGCTGGGCGCGCTGGCGAGCGAGCGCTTGGCGCAGAGAGAAAGCCAGGCTCTTTCCTTGCCCGACAAAGGCTCCATCATCGTCATCATGGCGACTGATGCGCCGCTCGACTATCGGCAGTTGCGTCGATTGGCGATGCGCGCCGGTGCCGGATTGGCGCGAACCGGCAGCAATTACGGTCACGGCAGTGGCGACATCGCGCTGGCGTTTTCGACGGCCTACACGATTCCGCACACCGCGCCATCACCGCCGTTGCTCGATGTATCATTGTTGGCAGAGTCGGCGATGGACACGCTCTTCGACGCGGCGGCGGAAGCCACCGAGCAAGCCATCGTTCACGCGCTGTTCCACGCCCAGACCGTCACCGGCTTTGTCGGACACACGCGCTACGCGCTGCCCGAGTTGCTGCCGGATTGGCGGGCGCTGCTGTGATGAACCCTTTTTTTGTGTTTTCCTTCACATCAAAAAAACAATTTTATTGACGATGTCCAGCGCGCATAACGAAATTTCTTTCGCCGACCAACAGCGGCTGCCATTGACGCATGGCTTGTTTCTCCTCTTGTTGATGGGCGTGCAAGTGTGGGCAGGGTATCACAGCGTCGGGATTTACGACACGCACCGCGATTTGTATTTCGCGCAGAGCATCGTGCAGGGTGCGGAGCTTCCGCTTAACGGCCCAGCGATTTACGGAAAGATGCATTTGGGGCCGTTGTGGTTTTATCTTCTGGCGTTGCCGCTCTGGTTGTTTGATAACGCCGTTGCTGTTCCGGTGACGACGGCGTTTTTAGGCGCGCTGAAATATCCGCTGGCGTATGTGTTGGGACGACATTTCGGCGGTTCACGGTTGGGGTTGCTTTTTGCGGCGGCGTGTTTGTTTCCGGGCTGGTCGTCTTTCACGTTGCTGGCGCTGACCCATTCGACCGTGGTTGAGACGGCGTTGTTGGCGGGCGCGTTGACAACGCTTTTTTATCGAAGGAAAACGACAGCGGGCGCAGCGGTTTTATTGGGGCTGATGGTGGGGTTGATGTTTCACGCGCATCCCACGACGCTGATTCTGGCGGCGGCCATGGTTTTTCTGGCGCTCATCAACGCGCAAGGATGGAAAAAGCGGCTGGGGCATCTGGGCATCGTCGGGTTGGTTTCGTTCCTTTTCCTGACGCCCATGCTGATTGGTCAAGCGCTTCACGGTTTTCCCGATCTTCCCACGTTGACGCTCTATGGCAAAAGCGAGCCTTCATGGCCGTCACTGCAACGAATGGAGGGATTGCTGACGAGCTTGCTGTTTTACGGCGGCGGTTACGTCGCCCGTTTCTGGCTGGAGTGGCCGTTACTCTGGTGCAAAGTATTCTTGTGGGCGTTGGGTGGCACGCTCTTCTGGGTATTGATCGGCGTGGTTCGGGCGGTTTATCGCAACCCGGCGCGGCGGCGGTGGATCGTGGCATTGCTGATCGCACTTCTGGTGCAGACGGCGTATGTGATGATGTTGCGTTCCATCACACCCTTCTGGATGGTGTTCGCGCACCTTCCGATCTTGGCGGCACTGTGCGCGATCGGGTTGGAAGAAGGCGTCGGAATAAAGAAGATAGGCCGCCCCTTGACGGCGGTGACGTTGGTGTTTTGGGTGGGTGTGTCTCTGGCGGGAGCGCTGCTTTTTTTGGGGCGAGGGCCTTACGATGTGTTCATCGATACGCCGTCGCCGGGTCGGCAAGGGCTGATGAACATCAGTGATATCGAACCGTTGGGCGAAGGGCAGAGGATCATGGTCGCCAGAATTTCTTTTGACGATCTTTATCGCATTGGAGAAAAGCTGTGTCAGCCGGTGACGCTCTACGGGCATTATGCCGGATTTGTCGATGAATCTTTCGGCGTCGGCGCGACAAGGTATTGCTTAGGAAAGGATCAAATCGCGCTGGGCGGAAGGGCAGACCCGATAACGGCGTGGATCGGATTGCGTGATTACGCTTGGGCGCAAATCGGGCTTGAGCCGGAGGAATGGTTGGGGACACTGGGCATCATTCGGCCTGAAACCACAGCGGGAAATCCGCAGCCGTTGCCGATCGGAAACCCGCATCTTTATCCGCCGCACAATGAGTCGGTTGCCACGGAAACTTTCGAGGCGACGATGGAGACGCTGCCGGGACGGGCGGTGCTGATTTCGGCTCGTCTTGGTAGAGTAAAGATCAAAGAGGCGTGGCTGGGAGAAACGCCGATTTCTGCGGCCTACGAAGACTCTCCCGGCACCTTCGTTTTTGTCGCGCCGCAATCTCAGAACGAAGAAGGGTTGCGCTGGCGTTTCGTGCTGGCAGGCGATCCGCGCTACATCGACGTGGTTTCGTTTGTCGGAAAGCGGAAATGAAAAAACAGAAAACGGGAAAAAGAAAAATGCCAGTGGCTTGGTGCGGTTGAAATATAGGGAATTTGCGGCGACAATGCTTTTTGCTTGGCATCGTCAGGTGACAAGGGTTGGTTGGCACGGGTTTGTGGGCACGTCTTGGCATTGACGTTGGTCTTGGCGTTTATTATTTATTGGAAATTATCCGGGAGTAATGAATCATGAAAAAGTGGATTTCGTTAGCGGCAGTGGCGTTAGCGGCAGGGTTGCTTCTGCTGGGTTGTGACAGCAAGAAAGAAGAGAAAGCGGCTACGGTGGCGCCTCCGCCGCCTCCGCCGGCGGCAAGCAAGATCGTCATCGGGTTGGACGACAATTTCCCGCCGATGGGTTTCCGCGATGAGCAGAACCAGATCACGGGTTTCGACGTTGATCTGGCGAAAGAAGCGGCGAAGCATCTCGGCATGGCGGTCGAATTCAAACCGATTGACTGGAGCGCCAAAGAAGCCGAACTGAACGGCAAGCGCGTCGATGCGTTGTGGAACGGGTTGACGATCACCGAAGAGCGCAAGGCGAACATCGCTTTCACGACGCCTTATCTGAAGAATCGGCAAATCATCGTGGTGACGACATCGTCGCCGATCAAAGGCAAGGCCGACTTGGCCGGTAAAGTGGTCGGCGTGCAAGACGGCAGCACTGCGGTCGAAGCGGTTGAAAAAGACCCGTCGTCCAAAACTTTCAAAGAACTGAAAAAGTTCAGCGACAACGTGACGGCGCTGATGGATCTGACTGCCGGACGGCTCGATGCGGTGGTAGTCGATGAAGTGGTCGGTCGTTACTACGTCGCAAAGAAAGCCAGCGAGTATGTCGTGCTGGCCGAAGATTTCGGTGATGAAGAGTACGGCGTCGGCGTTCGCAAGGACGATACCGAGTTGCTGGCCAAGTTGCAGAAAGCGATGGACGCCATGCGGCAAGACGGCTCGGCGGCGAAGATTTCGGAAAAATGGTTCGGCAAAGACATCATTGAAAACCCGGCGCCCGCAGCGGCGCCGGCGGCGGCTCGCTAACCACGCTCACAAAAACCCCGGCGCGGATCATTCTGCGTCGGGGTTGTCATGATGGAATATCTGCTCTTGATTCTGGGGCCGCTGCTGAGCGGCGCGGTGGTCACGCTAAAGGTGTTTTTTATCACCCTAGTGCTGGCGTTGCCGCTGGGTTTGATGCTGGCGATGGTGCGGCTCTCGCGGTATCGCGCCGCCAGCGGTATCGCCAACGGTTATATCTGGCTGATGCGCGGCACGCCGCTGATGCTGCAAATGTTGTTCATCTATTTCGCGCTGCCGTTCGTGCCGGTGATCGGGATACGGCTGCCGGATTTTCCGGCGGCAATCGTGGCGTTCGTGCTCAATTACGCCGCCTACTTCGCCGAGATTTTTCGCGGCGGCATTCAGTCGATCGACCGCGGCCAGTATGAAGCGGCGAAAGTGTTGGGACTGACTTACGGCCAAACCATGCGGCGCATTGTTTTGCCGCAAGTGGTCAAGCGCATTCTGCCGCCGATCAGCAACGAAACCATCACGCTGGTCAAAGACACCTCGCTCATCTACGTGCTGGCGATGAACGACTTGCTGCGCACGGCGCGCGGCATCGTGCAGCGTGATTTCACCACATCGCCGTTTCTGGTGGCGGCGGTGTTTTATTTGGTGATGACGCTGGTGCTGACGGTCGTCTTCCAGCGGATGGAAAAAAGGTATGCCGTTTACGATGACTGATCAACTCATGATCACCGCGCGCGACATTCGCAAACGTTTCGGCACGCTGGAAGTGCTGAAAGGCATTTCGCTGGAAGTGAAAAAAGGCGATGTGATCGCCATCATCGGTCCTTCGGGATCGGGCAAGAGCACCTTTCTTCGCTGCCTCAACCATCTCGAAACCATCGACGGCGGCAACATCGAAATCGAAGGCGAAACATTGGTTTCGACCGAAGCGAGCGGCGCTTGCCGCTACGCGCCGGATGCCACAGTGCAACGCATCTGCCGCAAAATGGGCATGGTATTTCAGCAATTCAATCTGTTTCCGCATCTGACGGTAATGCAAAACCTGATCGAAGCGCCGGTCGTTGTCAAGGGAATGAACCGCGACGCGATAATTCCGAAGGCCGAAGCGTTGCTGCGCAAAGTGGGATTGCTCGAAAAACGTGACAGTTACCCGTCGCGCTTGTCGGGCGGCCAGAAACAGCGGGTGGCGATTGCGCGAGCGCTGGCGATGGAGCCGGACATTTTATTGTTCGACGAACCGACCTCGGCGCTCGATCCTGAATTGACCGGCGAAGTGTTGCGTACCATCCGGCAACTCGCCGAAGAACGAATGACGATGCTGGTGGTCACGCACGAAATGGCGTTCGCCAGAGAGGTGTCAACGCAAACAGTCTTCATGGACGACGGCGAAATCGTCGAAGCGCGCCCCCCCGCCGAATTGTTTGCGCACCCCGAACAGCAGCGAACAAGGGCGTTTCTCGAACACATGCTGTGATGAAGACCCGCGTAACGCGGGTGACGCTTCGCTAGCCAGCGCGACACACGCTGGCGGAGGTTTGTAGAAACGCAGGCTAGAATGCGCGAAGCAAATCCCAACGATCAAAAGCGTGACCGACTCGTTGGGGTTTGTGCCTCACCTCAACCTACGCTGCGCAACGATACAAACGATTACTTGATCTTCATTCCGACTTGCGCGCCGCTGTCGGGTTGCAGGAGATAAATACCGGGCGTTTCAGCAGAAGACGCGGCCAGCACCATGCCTTCGGAGACGCCGAATTTCATTTTGCGCGGCGCCAGATTGGCGACGGCAACGGTGAACCGGCCGATCAGTTGTTCGGGTTTGTAGGCGCTGCGGATGCCGGCAAAAACGGTACGCGGTTTTTCTTCGCCGAGGTCGAGGGTCAGTTTCAGCAATTTGTCGGAGCCTTCGACGGTTTCTGCGTGAAGGATTTTGGCGACGCGCAGATCGACTTTCATGAAGTCGTCGATGGTGATGGTAGAAGACGTTTGCGTTGTCGCAGGCGCGGTAGCGCTGCTCTTTGTCGCAGGTGTGGGCGCGGACGCTGTTACCACTGCCGCCGCGACTTTTTGCGCTTGCGCTTCCAGCAGGCGATCAACGTGCAACTTCGGATCGATGCGGGTCATCAAGTGGGTGTAATCGTTGATGGTATGACCGGCAGGCAGGGTGGCGGCGGCTTCGCGCCAGTTCAGCGGCGCGATGTTCAAAAATTGTTCGGCTTCGTCGGCGAGTTTCGGCAGGATCGGTTTCAGGTACAAGGTCAGCAGGCGGAAGACTTCGAGCGCCGCCGAGCAGGTGTCGTGCAACGCGGCGCGCTCGACATCGTTCAGTGCGTCGAAGCGTTTGGCGAGTGTCCACGGCGCTTGCTGATCCCAGTAAGCGTTCATCTTGTCGGCAAGTTCCATGATTTGCCGCACGGCGGCGGAGAACTGGCGCTTGTCGTAGAGCGAAGCGATGGCACTTGCTTGTTGCAAGGTTTCCTGCGCAATCGGCAGGGCGGTAAAGTTTTTTCCGAGTCGGTTGTTGAAATACTTTTTGATGAAGGTTGCGGTGCGGCTGGCGATGTTGACGTATTTGCCGATCAGATCGCTGTTGACGCGAGCGATGAAATCGTCGGGGTTGAAATCGAGGTCTTCGACGTGATCGTTCAGCTTGGCGGCGAGGTAATAGCGCAGCCATTCGGGGTTCAATCCCAAATCGAGATACAGTTCGGGGCTGATGCCGGTGCCGCGCGACTTCGACATTTTCTCGCCGGAGAAGGTGATGAAGCCGTGCACGAACACGTTGTCCGGCACATGATACGGCGCTCCGGCGAATTTCAGCATGGCCGGCCAGAACAAGGTGTGAAAGTAAATGATGTCTTTGCCGATGAAATGGTATTGTTCGATGCCGGGGTCGCGCAGAAAATCTTCGAGCGCTTGGTTTTCTTGTTGCAGCCGCGCTTTCAAACTGGCGAGGTAACCGATGGGCGCGTCGAGCCAGACGTAAAAGTATTTGCCGGGCGCGTCGGGAATCTCGATGCCGAAATACGGCGCGTCGCGTGAAATATCCCAATCAACGAGTTTGTTTTCTTCACCGTCGCCGCCGAGCCATTCGCGGATTTTGTTGCTGACTTCGCTCTGCAAGCGGTGATGCTGCGTCCACTCGCGCAGGAAGGCGAGGCATTGCGGGTCGGACAGTTTGAAGAAGAAATGTTCGGAGGTTTTCAATACCGGCGTCGCGCCCGACAGGGTTGAATAGGGGTTGACCAGTTCGGTGGCGTTGTAAACGGTGCTGCAATGTTCGCAGGCGTCGCCGTATTGATCTTTGGCACCGCACTTCGGGCATTCGCCCTTGATGTAGCGGTCGGGCAAAAACATGCCTTTGACCGGATCGTAAAACTGCTCGATGGTTTTCGGATAAATCAGCCCGCGCGCTTTGAGCTTGCGATAAATGTCGCACGACAACTCGGCGTTTTCCGGCGAATCGGTGCTGTGCCAATGGTCAAAGCTGATGAGAAAACCGTTCAGGCATTTCGGGCGCGTGGCGGCGATGCGCGCCACCAGCGCTTGCGGCGTGACGCCCTCGGCCTCGGCTTTCAGCATGATCGGCGCGCCGTGGGTGTCGTCGGCGCCGACGAAGTACAACTGATCGGCGGCGGTTAACTGCAAGCGAACATGGCGCACCCAGATGTCGGCCTGGATGTATTCCATGATGTGGCCGATGTGAAACGCGCCGTTGGCGTACGGCAATGCTGTTGATATAAAAATTCGGCGGGGACGAGGCGTTGCGGGCGGCATAATCGGATTTCTTGAAAAGCGAAGCATCATTCTAGCAAAGCGCGCTGTCGGGTCGCACGTTTTAAGTACAAATTGCCAATTATCCAAGCTAAAATACAACATTTCGCGCCGCTTTTCCGTAGCGCTATGATGAACTGGAGCAACCATGACGTCCCTTGAAACCGACGTGCAATCGTGTCTGAAAACGCTGATCGATCCCAATACCGGCAAAGATTTTGTCGCCGGCAAGAGCGTCAGGAAAATAACGGCGACCCATGAAGGAGTGCAGGTCGATATCGAACTGGGCTATCCGGCGGCCAGTCAGATCGGGGTGGTGCAAGAATTGATCGAAGACGCTTTGAAGAAACTCGCGGGCGTCGGCCAAGTGAGCGTCAACGTTAGCCAGCGCATCGTCGCGCACGCGGCGCAGCAGGGTTTGAAGTTGCTGCCCGGCGTGAAAAACGTGATTGCGGTGGCGTCCGGCAAAGGCGGCGTCGGCAAATCCACGACGGCGGTGAATCTGGCGCTGGCGCTGGCTGCCGAAGGCGCGAAAGTCGGAATGCTCGACGCGGACGTGTATGGCCCGTCGCTGCCGATGATGCTGGGCATCGACGGCGCGCCGACTTCGGTGGACGGCGAAAGCATCGAGCCGCTCGAAGCGTATGGCTTGCAAGTGATGTCGATCGGCTTCATGGTCGATGCGGATACGCCGATGGTGTGGCGCGGGCCGATGGCGACGCAGGCGCTCGATCAACTGTTGCGCCAGACGAAATGGCGCGATCTCGATTATCTCGTCGTCGATTTGCCGCCGGGAACCGGCGACATCCAGTTGACGCTGGCGCAGAAAGTGCCGGTGACCGGCGCGGTGATCGTCACCACGCCGCAGGATATCGCGCTGATCGACGCGCGCAAGGGCTACAAGATGTTTGAGAAAGTCGGCGTTCCGGTGGTCGGCATCGTCGAGAACATGAGCGTTCACATCTGCTCGAACTGTGGCCACATCGAGCGCATTTTCGGCGAAGGCGGCGCGGCGAAGATGGGGGCCGATTACCACTTGCCGGTGCTGGGCGCGTTGCCGCTCGACTTGAGCATTCGTGAGCAGGCCGATTCGGGACACCCGACGGTGGTGAGTGACCCCGACGGCAAAGTCGCGGCCATTTACAAGGAAATCGCTCGCAAAACGGCGGTGGCGATTGCTGGTAAAGCGGTGGACTTCTCATCGAAGTTTCCGAACATCGTGGTGCAGAATACTTGAGAATGAAAAGTTCGCGGGAGACAACATGATCAAATCAGACAAATGGATTCGCCGGATGGCGACGCAGCACCACATGATCGAGCCGTTTGAATCGGGGCAGATACGGCAAGTCAACGGTTCGCGCATCGTGTCGTATGGAACGTCGAGCTACGGCTACGATATTCGCTGTTCACGCGAATTCAAAATTTTCACCAACATCAATTCGACCATCGTCGATCCCAAACACTTTGACGAAAAAAATTTCGTCAATTTTGAAGGCGACGTTTGCATCATTCCGCCGAACTCGTTTGCGCTGGCGCGGACGATTGAATACTTCCGGATTCCGCGCAACGTGCTGACCATTTGTCTTGGCAAGTCGACTTACGCGCGTTGCGGCATCATCGTCAACGTCACGCCGTTCGAGCCGGAATGGGAAGGTTTCGTTACACTGGAGTTTTCCAATACCACGCCGTTGCCGGCTAAAATTTACGCCAACGAAGGCGTGGCGCAAGTATTGTTTTTTGAATCTGACGAAGAATGCGAAACATCGTACAAGGATCGCGGCGGCAAATACCAGGGGCAGACGGGTGTGACGTTGCCGAAAATGTAGGAGAGTGAAATGAAATTCCGTTTTCCCGTTGTGATTATCGACGAAGATTTCCGCTCGGAAAACACCAGCGGCTTGGGCATTCGCGGCTTGGCGCAAGCCATCGAAGAAGAGGGCTTCGAGGTGTTGGGCGTGACCGCTTACGGCGACTTGTCGGTGTTCGCGCAACAGCAAAGTCGCGCATCGGCCTTCATTCTATCGGTGGACGACGAAGAATTTTCGGGCGAAGCGGCGGAGCAGACAGTCGCCAATTTGCGCGCTTTCGTCGAGCAGATTCGCCATCGCAACGCCGACATTCCCATCTTTTTGTACGGCGAAACACGCACGTCGCAACACATCCCGAATGACGTGTTGCGCGAGTTGCACGGCTTCATTCACATGTTCGAGGACACGCCGGAATTTATCGCTCGCCATGTGGTGCGCGAGGCGCGTGCTTATCTCGACGCGCTGCCGCCGCCGTTCTTCCGGGCACTGACGCATTACGCGGCGGACGGTTCGTACTCGTGGCACTGCCCGGGACACTCGGGCGGCGTCGCGTTTCTGAAAAGCCCGGTCGGGCGGATGTTCCACCAGTTTTTCGGCGAAAACATGCTACGCGCCGACGTGTGCAACGCCGTCGATGAGTTGGGACAGTTGCTCGATCACACCGGCCCGGTGGCAGCGAGCGAGCGCAACGCGGCGCGGATTTTTCACAGCGACCACATGTTTTTCGTCACCAACGGCACTTCGACCTCGAACAAGATCGTCTGGCACTCGACCGTCGCGCCGGGCGACATTGTGGTGGTCGATCGCAACTGCCACAAATCAGTGCTGCACGCGATCATTATGACTGGCGCGATTCCGGTGTTTCTGATGCCCACGCGCAACCACTACGGAATCATCGGGCCGATTCCGAAATCGGAATTTTCCTGGAAGAACATCAAAAAGAAAATTGCCGCGCATCCTTTCGCCAAAGATCAGAAAGAGCATCCGCGCGTGTTGACGATCACGCAGAGCACTTACGACGGTATTCTCTACAACGTCGAAGAAATCAAGGAAGAACTGGACGGCAAGATCGACACGCTGCATTTCGACGAAGCCTGGTTGCCGCATGCGGCGTTCCATGATTTTTACGGCGACTATCACGCCATCGGCGAAGGGCGACCGCGTTGTAAAGAATCGATGGTGGTTTCGACGCAATCGACGCACAAACTGCTCGCCGGTTTGAGTCAGGCGTCGCAGATTCTCATTCAGAACTCAGAAGAGCGCTCGCTCGATTTACCGCGTTTCAACGAAGCGTATTTGATGCACACCTCGACCAGCCCGCAATATGCGATCATCGCGTCGTGCGACGTGGCGGCGGCGATGATGGAGCCGCCGGGCGGCACGGCGCTGCTGGAAGAATCGCTGCAAGAAGCGATGGATTTTCGACGGGCGATGCGCAAGATCGGTGACGAGTGGGCGTCGAGCAAAGACGGCTGGTGGTTCAAAGTGTGGGGCCCCGACGCCTTGCCGGAAAACGGCATGGGCGAGCGCGAACAATGGATGCTGCACGCCAACGAACGCTGGCACGGCTTCGGCGATTTAGCGCCGGGCTTTAACATGCTCGATCCGATCAAGGCGACCTTGATTACGCCCGGGCTGGACATCGACGGCTCGTTTGCCGACGCCGGCATTCCGGCGGGCGTGCTGACGAAATACCTCGCCGAGCACGGCATCATCGTCGAGAAAACCGGACTGTACTCGTTCTTTATCATGTTCACTATCGGCATCACCAAAGGTCGCTGGAACACACTGGTCACCGAACTGCAACAGTTCAAAGATGCTTACGACGCCAATTTGCCGCTGTGGCGCGTGATGCCCGAGTTCATCGCCAAACATTCGCTGTACGAAAAAATGGGCTTGCGCGATTTGTGTCAGCAGTTGCACGATTTCTACAAGGCCTATGATGTGGCGCGACTCACCACCGAGATGTACGTGTCGCCGATCGAGTTGGCGATGCGTCCGGCGGAAGCGTGGGCGAAAATGGCGCACCGCGACATCGAGCGAGTGATGATCAACGATCTCGAAGGACGGGTAACGGCCATGCTGGTGACGCCGTATCCGCCGGGGATTCCGCTGCTCATTCCAGGCGAGCGCTTCAACAAACAAATCGTTCACTTCCTGCAATTCGCGCGCGAACTCAACCACACTTTCCCGGGTTTTGAAACCGATATCCACGGGCTGGTGTCGGAAGTGGTTGACGGCAAGAAACGGTATTTTGTTGATTGCGTGATCGAGTAAACGGGGAGTATCGTGGGGATGGCGGCGGCACAGTGTGGCAGCTGCGGTACAAGCCAAAACCTATAGGTAACAAAAAGAAGCTGCTCCTTGTCGGGTTTTTGGCGACGGCGTAAATTATAAGAAGTACATATTCGCATTCGCCTGAAATCGTGTCAGGGAGATGTGTTGTTTCAACAAGGGTTCAGGAACACACAAAAATCACCGCCCCACCTTTCTTCCGAAAGCGAGGGGCTTTCTTTTTCAAAGGTTTTTTTCATGAAACGATTGCTTTCTCTTGCGCCCGGCGCGATTTTGATCGTTGCGCTTTTTCTGCTTCCCGTGTCCGGCGCGTTGGCGCAAGTCACCATCACGCCTGGCATATCGCCGGTTGCTTACGATGTTTGCGGTAACGCGGTCAACAAGGCGACGGGCGACTGCGTTGCGGTCAACGGCAGCAATGGTAATACCGTCACCGTTCAAAACGGCGCTACGGTGAGCGCGGGGTGGGGTGTTTACGGCAAGAACGACACAAGCATGACAAGAGCTACCGCCGCTGCGTCCAACCACGTTTTTATCTACGGCGCTGTGGATACCGTCATGGGAGGAGAGGCCTCCAGCACGGCGAGCGGCTTCAATGCCACGGTCACGAACAATCAGGCCACGGCTTCCGGCGCGGGCGCGAGCGTCGCAGGCGACTTCTATGGCGGACAAGCTTTATCCTCCGGTAACGCCACCGCCCGCGCCGAGAGTAATGGGGTTTTGGTAGAGCTTGGCGCGGCGGTAGCAGGTTCGACGTTCGGCGGATACGCCTATTGCTTCAGCGGCAACTGCGTTGCGCAAGTCGTGAGCAATACTGCGGCGATCACCGGCGGCACGGCCACAGATCTCTACGGCGGGTTTGCCGTCGGCGCCACCACTGCCACCGCTTCGGGCAACACGGTGTCGATCACCGGCGGCACGGTAAGTGGTAGTATCCTCGGTGGGCTTGCCTCTACTGCCCTCACCGGCACCGCCGCCATCGCTTCGGGCAACACAGTGTCGATCACCGGCGGCACGGTGGAAAATGGTTATATCTACGGCGGATTTGCCGATAGCCCCACCCCCGCCGCCTTGGGCAACACGGTGAACATCGGCGGCAACGCGAACATCGGCCCGGGGATCAGCCTCTACGGCGGCTACGCGAGCAACGGCGGCCCTATCACCAACAACACCCTGAACCTTGCGCTTGGCGGCGTGACCGTGGATTACTTGTTGAATTTTCAAAATCTGAATTTCCAGGTTCCTGCCGGCTTGGGCGCCGCCGCCATGCTGACTGTCACCGACACGGCGACGGTCTTTGGCGCTACGCTCAGCACTGGCGCCAAAATCTCCGTGACCGTGAGCGGGCCGATCAAGATAGGCGACACGATAGTTCTCATCGATGCAAAAACGGCGTTGTTCGGTATGCCCGACAGCGCCGTGATCAGCCCGCAAGGCTATGGGTTTCAGATCGACCAGACCGAGTTGGCCAATAACAGGTTGGTGGTGAAAGTGACGAGCATGCCTCCCGTGCCTACGCTGAATCCCATGGTGTTGGCGCTGCTGGCGTTGTTGCTGGCGGGTGTGGCGGCGGCGACGCAACGCCGGATGGCGACCATGCGGCGCGGGCGGTGATCGCCGAAATTCGCGGGTTTTTCGTAGGAGTGGATTTGAACTCCGCTCTTTTTCATTCGTTGTCTTTTGTTGCAGCATCATCGTAGAGGGGCGCTTCGCGAAGCGCCCTTCAATCACCCCGTCCGTTTTTCCCCCTCCTGGGAGGGGAATTGTTCTGTTCGCCTTTCGACAGGCTCAGGGCGAACGGTTGATGGCAGTGCCCGCATCTCTCGTAAAACCACACCCACAAGTAAAACCGCATCCATAAAAAAACCGCCGCAGGTTTGCGGCGGTTTTTGTCGGTCAACAACTCGATGAGAGTGTTCAGACCAGATTAGAACCAATGCATCATGCCGACTTGGATTTGGTACTCGTTGTCGTGACGGCCATCGGTGAATTTATCGCTAGCGTATTTGATGTAACCGCCGGCGAGATAAAGCTTCGAGCGTTTGCTCAACACATAGTCGGTGCCGACGATGTATTGCTGGTAGCCGCTGTCGTCAAGCTTCTTGCCGTTGACTTTGGCGTTGAAACCATACGCAAAGCTGGCGCGCGGGACGAAGCTGCCGACTTGGTAGCTGACGGTGACCGCTGCTTCGTTGGTTTCCATCTTGTCGTTGTCGCCGAAGGCTACGTTTGAAGCGCCCAGCGTGCCGCCGTAATTGCCGGTGGGACGCATCCAGATGCTGTTGGTGCCGCCGGTGGCCGACGAGCCGTACTGCGTGGATTGCTGATAGGCGCCGATGATCGACAGGGTGCTGTCGTAACCGCCTTCAACCCGCCAGTAGTTGCCGTCTTTGTTAGCGCTGCCGTTTTGTTGCTGATATTGGGTATAACCGGCTTTGGCGAACAACGCATTCCAAGTATAACCGGCGCCCAAGCTCCAAACCGAACGGTCGTCATTGTTGGTTTTGGTTTCGTCGGTGCTGTACATGGCGTTTAACTCGATACCGGGAACGAAGGCCGGCGCATCGTAGCGAACCGCGTTATTGAAACGGGTGTCGAAGCGGGTAATCATGCCCAAGGTATCAATGCCGATGCCCAACTGGCCGGCCCAAGAGGCCATCGTTTCCATTTCCATATTCTGGTAGTTGGAAAGACGTCCCAAGCGTACTTTACCGAAACCGCCTTGCAGGCCGAGGAAGGTGTCACGGCCGGCCAACTGATTGGCACGGCTGCCGCCGTTGAGGTTGGTGCCGTCAGCGCTCAGCCAGGATTCAACTTGGAAAATGGCATTTAACCCGCCGCCCAGCGACTCGGTTCCACGAATACCAATCCGTGACATATTGTCGTCAACACGGACGGTGTTTTTCATGTCGGGATTGTTGCCGAACATTTTGGCGGTACTGACGCCGAGGTCGAGCATACCGTAGATGGTGACGTTTGACGTTTGCGCCAAAGCAGAAACCGGCAGCGCCGCCGCGACGGCAAGAACGAGAAGTTTTCTTTTCATAAGATTCCTTTGCAAAAAAAGTGAGCCACGGGTAGAAACAGCGGCACCCCCAAAAAAACGTGCTGCCTTGGAATTTTACTATGAGAGAGCAAACATGCCAGAACATCGGCGCGAATTACCCTTTTGGAAAAGAAGGGTGTTGTAAAGACGATAAAAGGGCGGTAATGCGAGATGAGCGGAATACGAGCGGAATGAAAAAAGAACAAACGGAATTCTCAGGATGCAAAAAGAATAAAAAATACCGCCGAGGTCGGCGGTATTTGAGTGCAAACCGGCGTTTATCCGGGTCGCTTATTCAAGCGAGGTATCAATTTATTTATTCGTTCTCAAGGAAACTGCGCAATTTTTCGGAACGCGACGGATGGCGCAGTTTGCGCAAAGCCTTCGCTTCGATTTGCCGGATGCGTTCGCGGGTCACGTCGAATTGTTTGCCGACTTCTTCGAGGGTGTGGTCGGTATTCATTTCGATGCCGAACCGCATGCGCAGCACTTTGGCTTCGCGCGGCGTCAGCGAGTCGAGAATTTCCTTGCACACGTCGCGCAGGCTGGCGTTGACCGCCGCATCGGACGGCGCGATCACCAGCGAATCTTCGATGAAATCGCCCAGATGGGAATCGTCGTCATCGCCGATGGGCGTTTCCATCGAGATCGGTTCTTTCGAGATTTTCAGGATTTTGCGAATCTTGTCTTCGGGCATTTCCATTTTTTCAGCCAGCAACGCCGGTTCCGGTTCCTGTCCGGTTTCCTGAAGAATTTGCCGCGAGATCCGATTCATCTTGTTGATCGTTTCGATCATGTGTACCGGAATGCGGATGGTGCGCGCCTGATCGGCAATCGAGCGGGTGATCGCCTGGCGGATCCACCAGGTGGCGTAAGTCGAAAACTTGAAGCCGCGACGGTATTCAAATTTATCGACGGCTTTCATCAACCCGATGTTGCCTTCCTGAATCAGATCGAGGAATTGCAAACCGCGGTTAGTGTATTTCTTGGCAATCGAAATGACCAGCCGCAAGTTGGCTTCGGCCATTTCGCGTTTGGCTTTGCGCGCTTTGCGCTCGCCGTCGTTCATCTGCTTGTTGATGTCCTTCAGCTCTTTGAGCGGCACCATCACGCGGTTTTGCAGATCGATCAGTTTCTTTTGTTCATCGACGATGGCTTGCCGGAAGCGCGCCAGTTGACCGCTGTAAAGCGCTTCGGAAGCGATTTCCTTGTCGATCCATTTCAGGTTGATTTCGTTGAGCAGAAAACGCTCGATGAACTGCGGCCGCGGCATTCCCGATTGTTCGACGACAAGGTTTTGAATCTTGCTTTCGATCTGGCGAATGTTTTCCACTTCAAAGCGCACCGCTTCACACAGACGCTCGACCACACGAACCGAGAAGCGGATACCGGTCAGTTCCTCTGAAATTTTCTTTTGCAGCGTTTCTACTTTAGGAGATTTGGCGCTTTCCTTGGCGATGGTGCTGCGCATCCGAAGGAAATATTTGCGCAGGGTCTCGAATTTTTCAAGCGACCGCTCTCGCAGGCGCGCGAGGTTTTCCGCCGAGACGGAATTGGCGCCGCCGTTGCCATCATCATCGTTTTCGCTGTCTTCGTCTTCGCTTTCCTCTTCGTCGGCGCCGTTGCTGTCGGCCATTTGCAGCAAAGCTTCCGCTTCTTCTTCGAGATCGGTGAGACCATCGACCACATCGTCGACTCTCATTTCTCCGGACTTGACCTTATCGGCCATGTCGAGAATTTGTGCAATGGTCATCGGGCACGCCGAGATGGCGTTGACCATATGCTTGAGTCCCTCTTCGATCCGCTGGGCGATAGCGATTTCATCTTCGCGGGTCAGCAAATCCACCGTCCCCATTTCGCGCATGTACATCCGCACCGGATCGGTAGTGCGGCCGAATTCGGAATCCAGCGTCGAAGCGGCGGCTTCGGCTTCTTCTTCGACATCTTCGCCGGACGCGCTGGGTGCGGTTTCCGACATCAACAGTGTTTCGGCATCGGGCGCTTCATCATAAACATGAATTCCCATGTCGTTGATCATCGCAATGATGCCTTCGATTTGCTCGGGGTCGATGATCTCGTCGGGCAAATGGTCGTTGACTTCGGCGTAAGTCAGATAACCGCGTTCCTTGCCGAGCACGATCAGACTTTTCAATCGGTGCTTGCGCGCTTCGGCTTCGGCCGGAGAAACTTCGCGCAGATTCAATTCGTCGGCGACCTTGGCCGTCTTCGCCGATTTTTTGGGAAGCGGCGCCTTCGAGGTTTCCACCATCTTGGCGACGGCATTATTCAGCGCGGCTTCGGCAGCCTTTGTCGGCTGCGCTTTCACCTTGGCGGCAACGGCGGCCGCCGGACGAATGGGCGCTCCCTTCTTCTCGACGTGCTTTTCAACGACGGGCGCGACAGGCTTGGGCGCAGCCGCTTTGGGCGCGGCTACTTTCGGGACTGGCGCTTTGACATTCTTCGGCGCGGCAGCCACCTTCGGCTTTACCGCGACGGTTTTCTTTTCCGGTTTTGTCGCAACGGGTTTTGTGACAGTGATTGTCTTCTTGGCCGGCGTTTTGACAGGCGCTTTCGTCGGCGTTTTGGTTACTGTGCTGCGTTTTTGAACCGGAGCGGCGGGCTTGCGGGCAGCGGTTTTCGCTGCCGTTTTTGTAGTCGCTGTTTTAACCGAGGTTTTCACCGAGGCTTTCGGTGTCGTTTTGGCGGTTGTTGTTTTAGCTGCGGGCTTGACAGTAGCACGGCTCGTCGCCGCTTTCGCAGCGGTTTTCACGGCGGCAGTTTTTACGGCAGTTTTAGTCGTCGTTTTCGCGATCGCGCGCGTGGCCTTTTTCGGCGTCGCCGTGGTTTTCGTCGCGCTCGCCGTTTTGCGAGTAGTCGTTTTCGCCGCGGTTTTGGTCACAGCCTTCCGCGCCGTGGCGGTTTTGGACGTGACGGTCTTTTTCGCCGCCGCGTTGCGTGAAGGTTTTTGCCGCGATGGCGCGGCGCTGTTTTTCCCTGCGGCGGGACGCGCTTTGGCAGGCGTTTTGACGCGCGTCGTCGTGGAGGCGGTGCGCCGGGTGGCAGGTGTGCGGGAAGTTTTCGCGAGTTTTTGAGCCATGATTATCCAGTTAACAACGCCCCTGACGGAAGGCGAGAGCGATGAGAAATGTGTCGAAATATGTGCGGATCGGAACTCTGGGCAAAAAATGCTTTTCTTGCGCGCTCGCGGCGGGGCCATAGCCATAGCGCGACGAGAACCCTTGTTGCATATCTAACATAACCCCATATTATAACATATTGCTTCGTGAACAGTTCACCAACGTTACGCTATCATGCAGCCTATGCCGTTCGTGAAGCGCGGGATCATCAATTGTTTTAAGGTGATCTGAATAAGCTCAAAATCTCTTAGACTGCCAAACATATTTCATTGTTTCAGCAGAGAGATTTCGTTGGATTTGCTGTTATTCCTTCGTGGGGGGCGGGTTTCAAATCCGCCCCTCCAAAGTCGTCATTTTTTGTTCCCGCTTTTTCTACTTCAGCCCCAACACTATAGATTCTTCGCGGCTTTTTTTATTATGTTCTCGCCATTAAGATGCTTCGAAATCGGCAAGGGCGCTTCGCGAAGCGCCCTTGCGACTTACAACTGCTGCACCGAAAACGTATCGCAAGCCTTTATGTCGCCGGTTTTGTAGCCCTGTGTGAACCAGTGCACACGCTGGGCGCTGGTACCGTGGGTGAAGCTGTCGGGACGTACTACGCCGCGTTGTTCGCGCTGCAACTTGTCGTCGCCGATTTGCGAGGCAGCGTTCAGAGCCGATTCGATGTCGCCCTGATCGAGCCAGTGGCGCGCCTGATCGGAATGGTTGGCCCAGATGCCGGCGTAGCAGTCGGCCTGCAACTCCACCCGCACCGACAAGGCATTTTGCTGGCGCGCATCCAAACGGCCGCGCTGTGCATCGACTTTGCCGGTGATGCCTTGCAGGTTCTGCACATGGTGACCGACTTCGTGCGCCACCACGTAGGCGCGGGCGAACACGCCGGGCGCGCCGAGCTGGCGGTCCATGGTGTCGAAGAAATCCATGTCCAGATACACCTTGCGGTCGGCGGGGCAATAAAACGGCCCCATCGCCGCTTGTCCCGTGCCGCAGGCCGTCGGCGTCATGCTCCGGTAGAGCACCAGCGTGGGGCGTGTGTAATGCCCGCCCGCTTGCTGGAACATTTGATCCCACACATCCTCGGTAGAAGCGAGGATGGTGGCGACAAATTCGGCGTTCTTGTCGCCGGTACGCGGCTGCCCTGTCGGAGCGTGGTGTTGCGGCTGCTGTTGCTGTACCGCCGTCGGCGCGCTGCTGCCTCCCGACAGTAAGCTGAGCGTGGTCAGTGGGTTGATGCCGAATACCCCCCAGCCCAACAGCGCCAGTACCACCGCGCCAATGCCAATGTGACGGCCGCCAAGAGCAAAATTACCGCTGCCCATGCCACCCCCGCCGCTGCCGGGTTCTTCGTCGCGGCGATCCTCAATGTTGTCCGACTCGCGGTTGCCTTCCCATCTCATGATTTGATCCGTTTCTGTTGCGCGTCGCGCAGCCTGTGTTGTTGTCAATTCCGCGTCAGTGAAACCCACGAAACTCATGAATTCTTGGTTCTTACATCGGCGGTCAAATGGAGTTGACGCCGTTCAAGTGCAAGTGGAATTTTGCCCAAAAAGCATCGTCGCTGCAAATACATTTTGCGATGGTTACAATGCTTGTCGAGCGGCAAATCAGTCGGCAGGGGAGAAAACCGCAGGCGGAACAAAGACATTTAACGTTCCGTTTGCAAACAATGACGCAACGGCAGCAAAAACATCGTCGATAACATCGTCCTCGGAGATTTGGGGGTTGATTTCTTTAAGGATACGCTGATTTGTTCCGCTTGCCTTGAGCAAGTTGTTGGGCAAACGGCGTATCGTTGCGAGCGTTGCCCCTTCGACAAGCGCAGGTTCAGCCCGAGCGGTTGGGAAATTTGTAGGGGCACGGCCGTGTCCCTACAAAACCTCAAAACGGCGGCGTGTCGTCGTCGGGGACGAACAGCGACGGTTCTTTCTCGCGGGGGTGCGTGGCGTGGCGGTGGGCAAGCTGGACGGCAGAGAATTCCGGTTTGGGGGCACTCTCGGTGTTCGCTTTGACGGGGGGCGTTGTCTTGTGCTCTTCGCGACGCATTTGCGCCAGCCGTTCGCGCTGTTCTTCGCTCAGTTGCGACAGCGGCGTTTGCAGCAAGGCGGCGGTTTCCCGCTGCTGTAACTGTTGCCGCCAACGCGCCAGCGCCGCGTCAAACTGCGAAGCGACCAGTTCCGGCGGCAGCGCTTGCGCTTCGGCGGCGGCCAGCATCTCGGCGATCAGCGCCTGATGCGGCGATCCGGCGAATTGCTGGATCACGCCCGCGACGGTGAGCGGCGCTTGCGAATCGCGGCAGTAGCGAACCACCTCGTTCAACGCCAGTGCTTCCGGCGAACGTTCGTCGGCAATGGGAACCGTTTGCTGGCGGGCGAGTTCGGGTTGCTGGACGACGGCTTGCAGCAGTTCGCGGAGCAGCGAAGGGGCGCGACGGACGGCGCGAAAAGCGGCGCCGCGCTCGGGGATCGACAAGCCACTCGCAGACGGCGCGCCGGAAGGGCGTTTTGTCGTAGCTTTTCCCATCGACGGGCGTTGACTCAGCAGTACGCGCAACTCGGATTCGGGCAGTTGCGTCAGTTCGGCGAGCCGCCGTCGCAACAGCGCCGCCAGCGCGGGCGCGGTGACAGAGGCCAGCAGCGGTTGTAGCGCGTGGATCAAAGCGGCGCGACCTTCGGCGCTGTGCGGCGGATTCTGCGCCGTTTTTTCGGCGAGCAGAAATTCGGACAAGGGCATGGCGCGGGTCAAGGCTTCTTCAAACGCGGCGCGGCCGCGTTGGCGAACGAAATCGTCCGGGTCGAGGCCGTCGGGCAAAAAGAGGAACGCGGCGCGCTTGCCGTCCTGCAAAGTCGGCAACGTGTTGACCAGCGCTCGCCAAGCGGCTTGTCGGCCGGCGTTATCGCCGTCGAAGCAGAAGACGACATTATCGGTCAGCCGATAAAGTTTTTGCGTGTGGACAGGCGTCGTTGCCGTGCCCAGCGTAGCGACGCAGTAGTCGATGCCGTGCTGCGCCAGCGCCACCACATCCATGTAACCCTCGACGACGATCACGCAACCTTGACGGCGAATCGCATCGCGCGCCTGAAACAAACCGTACAACTCGTTGCCTTTGGAGAACAGCACCGTTTCCGGCGAATTCAAATATTTCGGCTTGTCGTCGTTGTCGATCACTCGCCCGCCGAAAGCGATGGTGCGTCCCCGTGCATCGTGAATCGGAAACATGATGCGATGGCGGAAATAATCGTAGCGGCGGTCTTCTTTTTGAGCGACCAGCCCGAGCGCGTCGAGCGCGGCGTCCCGATAGTCAGGGAGCGCTTGCTCCAGCGCCTGCCAGCCTTTGGGAGCGTAACCGATGCCGTAGCGCGCCGCGATTTCGCCGGTCAGCCCGCGCTGCTTGAGATAAGCGATGGCGCTGGGCGTTTCGCGCAACTGGGCGCGGTAAAAACGCGCTACCGTCTGCATCACCGCAAAGTAATCGGGAGGCGCCGGTTTGTCGCGCTCGGTATGAACCTGCGGCACCGTCAGCCCGACATCGCGCGCCAAATCCTCGACGGCTTCCGGGAACGTTTTGCCGGAATACTCCATCAAAAAACCGATGGCTGTGCCATGCGCGCCGCAACCGAAACAGTGGTAAAACTGCTTGGTCGGACTGACCGAAAACGACGGTGATTTTTCCTTGTGAAACGGGCAGCAGGCAACGTAATTGGCGCCGGCTTTTTTAAGCGGCACCAGGCGGTCGATCACCTCGACGATATCGACGCGAGCCAGCAAGGATTGAACGAAGTCGTTGGGAATCACAGTATCGGGAAACGGGGAGTTCTTTTATAAACACTATATCAGGGTTCATGGTCAAAATCGGACAGCCTGATGCCAAAACCACGCGCAGGCGAGAAATCACAAAAAAGCAAAACACTTCTTGCCGTCATTCCCGCCTTCGCGGGAATGACGGCAGTGGAATAATGTGGCTGCGTGGGCCCATCGTAGGGGCACGGCGCGCAAATCACGCGCAGTCGTGCAGGCGGCAGAATGCCGCCCCTACTTTGTCGACAGTTTGCCTTGTGCTTGACGTAGCTCGTGCAGGTTGGGGGGGGGGCGCTGCACTCACCCCAACCTGTGCTCCTCATGGTTCCGCAAGAAAAGCAAACGTCGCCATGCGCCCCTCATCGCGTCCCCGCCGCCAGGAAAAAAACCGCCGGGCATCGCTGTAGGTACACCACGTTCCGCCGCTGATTTTCGGGACGCCCAGACGGCGCAGCCGCAGCCGCGCCAGCGCGTACAAATCGGCATGCCACTTACCGGCAACGCCCGTGGGAACGAAGCAGGCGGCGGCCTCGGCGTCATGGGGGGCGTCGAACGCAACATGAACGTCTTCGCCGACTTCAAACGCGGCGGGGCCGATGGCCGGCCCCAGCCAGGCCATCAACAAGGCGGCGGGACAGGCCAGATGGCGAACGGTATTTTCCAGAACGCCGCCCGCCAAACTGCGCCAACCGGCATGGACGACGGCGAGCGCGGCGCTGTTTTCGTCGGCGATGACCACGGGCAGGCAGTCTGCCGTCAAGAGGGCGAGGACGACGTTCGGGGCGTCGGTAACAGCCGCATCGGCGACTGGCGGCGCTTGCCTGATTGCGACGACATCGGGGCTGCGATTCATTTTTGCCACGTCGATGCCGTGCACTTGTTCCAGCCACAGCGGTGGCGACGGCAGAAAGTGCTGCAAGGGTTGACCGCGCTGCACGAAGGCGGCTTCGATCGCGGCGCCTTTGGCGTGTGCGGTCGGCGGCCAAATTTCTTGAATCTGTTGAAGCCCGCCCGGAAACGCCGCTTGCCCTTCGACAAGCTCAGGGCGAACGGCAGGAAACCGCGTTGTCGTCAGCACCCGAACGCGGGGCGGCAAGTCGTGCGGTGACGGGGTGATGAAAGATGTGTCAGGCATCAGGTCTCTGGTATCAACGTAGGAGCGCTTCGCGAAGCACCTTTATTCGTTCCCTCTCCACAAGGAAAGAGGAAAAACAAACCGCCGCCCGCCTTTGGCGGGCACCCCTTTTCAAAAGGAAGGGGCTTTCGGCGGGCGGCAGAATGCCGCCCCTGCGAATATCTGAAACTCGCTTACTGAAAATCGCCCGCAATCGAATACACCACGTTGTCGGGAACCAGATATTTCTTCAGCGCGGCCGCGATTTGCTCAGGCGTGACGGCGGCGATTTCGTCGTCCAGTTGCGCCGAATCTTTCCAAGTGCGTTTCAAGTAGAGTTGGTAAGCAAGGCTCGTTGCCTGTACCGAGTCCTGCGCTCGCGCGATGTGACGTTCTTGCAGCAGCGATTGTTTGGCGTCGGCGATTTCCTGCGCGGTCAAGCCGTCCTTGGCGGTTTGGGTCAGAACATCGCTGAACGCTTCCTGCACGCGCGTCAGATTCTGCGGCGCGAAGATCGCGTAAAACACGAAGCGCGAGTTAGCGTCGAGCGAGGTCGGTTGCAGCGCCGAACCGACGCTGTAACTCAAGCCGTCTTGGGTGCGGATGCGGTTGGGCAAGCGCGCTTCGGGCGAGCCGCCGAGCGCTTGATTGGCGACGAGCAGCGCGGCGTAATCGGGGTCTTGATCGTTGATGGGTACCGCCAGCCGACCGATCAGGAAAGCGTTGGCTTTGTCCGGCGTTTTGAAACTCAGCGTAGTCGGCGCGACTTTCTGGTAAGGATCGTCCACGCGCGCGTAAGCCGCTTTGCTCTTTAACGGGCTGAAAAGTTTTTCACTCAGCGCGCGAATTTCCTTGGCGTCGAAATCGCCGACCACGGCCAGTTCGCCGTTTTGCGCGCCGTAGAAATTTTGATGAAAGGTTTTCAGATCGGCGATGGTCAGCGCTTTCAGTTGCGCTTCTTCTTCGTCAACCGTCAGGATGTAGCGCACATCGCCGGCAGGGAACGGTTGGGTGTAGCGGCGCAAGGCGCGGGAAGCGATGGCTTGCGGATCGCTGCGCGACGTTGCCAAAGAAGTCAGCCGTTCGCGCACCAGTTTGTCGAGTTCGTTCTTGGGGAAAGACGGCGCGCGCAGCGCTTCCGCCGCCAGCGCGAGAAGTTCGGGCAAATGCTCGCGGGTGGTTTCGCCGCTGATGCTGGCGCCGGTGGCGTCGCCGCCGATGTCCAACTGCGCTTGCAGACGGTCGATTTCATCCTCGAAGACTTGGCGGTCGTGCTTGGTGGTTCCCATCGACAACATGTCGGCGGTGATCCGTCCGGTCATCGCCTTGTTTTTCAGCGACTCGGCGTTGCCCCAATGCAAACGCAAGCTGAAACGCACGGCTTCGCCGCGGGTTTTCTTCGGCAGCAGCGCCAGCTTCAAGCCGTTGGGCAGCGTGCTGCGCTCGGTGCGCGCTTCGAGGTTTTCTGTCGAGGCGTCGAATGATTCGCCGGCGGCGAGGGCTTCGTCGCCGCGATAATCATTAACCAGTGCTTCAACATCGATCTTCGGCGGTGACTTGGCGCGATTCGGCGCATCTTCGGGCAAATATTCGCCGATGGTGACGTTCGACGGCTTGATGTACGACGTGGCGGCGCGCTGCACATCGGCGGCGGTGAGTTTGCGCCACTGATCGCGCTGCAAGAAGAAGAGCCGCCAATCGCCTTGCGCGATGGATTCGGACAGCGCCACGGCGAAGTGTTCGGGGTCGCGCAGCAAATCGTTGTAATCTTTCAGTGCGCGGGTGCGCACACGCGCCACTTCGGCATCGGTGATCGGTTTTTGGGTGACGGCGTACAAGGTGTCGGTCAAGGTTTTCTTGACCGGCGTGATTTTGTCTTGCGGCGTCAGCATTGCCCAGAAAATCAGCATGCCGGGGTCGAACAGCGAGAAGTTCCACGCTTCGACGCCGCTCGCTTTGTGAGTGGCCACCAGCGCTTTGTACAAGCGCCCCGACGGCGCGACGGTCATGATTTCGCCGAACGCTTCGAGCGCCACGCTGTCGGCGTCAGGGCCGGAGACCGTATGATAAAGGGCGCCCACCACCGGCGTGTTGCCGTTGCGCCGCACGGTGATGGCGCGTTCGCCTTCCTGCACCGGTTCCACGGTATAGAGCATGGGCAAGACGCGCGTCGGCTTGGGTAGCGCGCCGAAAGTGCGGCCGATGGTCGCCAGCGCTTTGTCCGGATCGAATTTACCGGCGACGATCAGCACGGCGTTGTCTGGCTGATAATAACGATGGTAAAACGCTTGCAGCCGCTGAATATCGACGTTTTCGATGTCGGAGCGGGCGCCGATGGTCAGGTTACCATAATTGTGCCAATCAAATGCCACCGACTGCATCCGTCCCCACAGCACGAGGCGCGGGTTGTTTTCCCAATTTTCGTACTCGTTGCGGACGACGGTCATTTCACTGTCGAGGTCTTTGCGGGCGATGAAAGCGTTGACCATCCGGTCGGCTTCCATGCCGAGCGCCCAGTCGAGCACGTCCTGATCGGCGGTGAACGTTTCATAGTAATTGGTACGGTCGAAATAGGTCGAACCGTTGAAGCGCATCCCGCGCTTGCCGATTTCCTCAAAAATGTTGGCGGTGGTCGGCGTGCCCTTGAACATCAAATGTTCGAGCAAGTGCGCCATGCCGGTTTCGCCGTAGTTTTCAAAGCGCGAACCGACTTTATAGGTAATGTTAACCGTCGTCGTTGGCTTGCTGTCGTCGGGGAAAAGCAAGACCTGCAAACCGTTGTCCAGCGTGAAAGAAGCAATGCCCTCGATGGTGGGGCCGGAAGTGAAACCGGCGGGAGGGGCGGCAGACGCGGTAGCGAGCATCATGGAGCATCCAAAGAAAAGAAGAAAACGAAAAAAAATTGACATGAGAGAAAACTCCAAAGCCGGATTGCCGAAGCAGACCGGCCATAGAATAACGCCTACCAGCGAATGACGCCGGTGCCGCTTGTCACCAAAATAAACAGCCCGAAGGCCAGCCGATACCAGGCAAACGGTACGAAATCGTGACGGCTGATGTAGCGCAACAACCAGCGCACACAGAAAAAAGCCGACACAAAAGCGGTGACGAAACCAACGCTCAAAAACGAGGTGAGGTCGCCCGACGAAAGCAAATGACTGTCTTTGTATAACGAGTAAACGGTGGCGGCGAACATGGTGGGGATCGCCAGAAAGAACGAAAATTCGGTGGCCGCCACTCTCGAAAAGCCGAAAAACATGCCGCCGATGATGGTCGCGCCCGAACGCGACGTGCCGGGAATCATCGCCAGCGTTTGGGCGAGACCGACTTTCAGTGCGTCCTTCCAACCGATCTCGTCAATTGACTGAATGCGAATCGTGGCGGGGTTTTTCTTGTAGCGTCGCTCGGCCAGCAGAATGATGAAAGCGCCGACGATCAGGGCGCAGGCCACCGGAATCGGCTTGAACAAATGCGATTCTAAAAACGAGTGCAGCAAAACGCCCAACACGATGGCGGGCAACAGCGCGATGATGAGGTTGAGCGCTAACTTCTGCGAAGGGCGGGCGCTGAAAAGGGTGGTGCACACCGTCCAGATACGTTGGCGGAACTCCCAGCAAACGGCCAAAATGGCGCCCAACTGAATCACGATTTCGAAGGTGATGGAACTTTCGTCGTTATAACCGAGCAGCGAACCGGCGATGATCAAATGACCGGTGGACGAAATCGGCAGAAATTCGGTCAAACCTTCCACGAGGCCGAGGATGAAGGAAATGAGAAAGAGATCGGGCGTCATGAAGGGGCGTTCATTCTTTTGGGAAGTGCGGATTATAAGGGTTAATCCTGACGGGTGGCAGAATGTCACCCCTACGATCCCTCGCTTCTTGTGAGAGAGAGGTTGGGCCAACCCCCGTCCGCCTGCGGCGGCCATCCTTTGAAACGGGGGGACTTTTCATCGGTACACGGCACGTCGTGTGGGAACCGGCGCGCTTATGACGACGGCAGTACCGGCTTACCCCTAATTTTTTTAAGGGGCAAAGAACGGTGGGGAATAAGCAACAGCCATTCATAATGCCCGCTTCAAAACCTTAACAAAACTTTCACAATGAATGAAATTTCTAGTATGGTGCTACATTAAGAGTCTATCGGCGAGCGGTGCGGAAAATGAAATCAGGGCGCGGGGCATCCCAGCCTTCCTGTTGCCGCAGATCGGTCAATAACAGTGCTTGTGGGAGGTTGAGATGTTTTGGGAGCTTTTCCGGAAATACCGCGCGATTTTTATCTCGGTGTTGATCTTCTTTATATGCGATGCGGCGGTCGTTACTTATAACTACCTCAATTCGAGCAAATTGGAAGCATCGGCGGTGTCAATCAACCTCAGTGGTCGGCAGCGGATGTTGTCGCAACGGACAACCAAGGTGCTGCTGTCTTTGCAGGAGGATGCGAGAACCGGCGCGTCGCAAGAGGCCGATCTGAAAGAACTGGCGCTGGTGGTGGACCTTTTCGATACGACGTTGAAAGGGTTCCGCGACGGCGCGATGGTGACCGGCGGCGACGGCAAACCGGTTTTTCTGGTGCGGGTCGAAACGGACAACGCGCACCAGATCGTGAAGAACGCCTATGAAATCTGGAATCCGTACCTGGAGAAACTGCAGCCGCTGTTGAAAGGCTCGCGCTTCAGTTCGGAAGAATTGGTCGGTGCGGTATCGTATGCGCGCGCCAACAACTTGAAGTTGCTGGGGTTGATGAACGATTTGACGACCGACCTCGAACAGTCCGCCAGCCAGCGGGCGAAATGGTTGCAGATCGTTCAGATCGTCTTCTTGGTGGTCGTGATCATGAACGTGTTGTACACGGTGTTCAAGTCGATCCGGGATTTGATGGAAGGCGACCGCGCGTTGACGAAGGCGCGCAAGGAGACCGAAGAAATTCTGGGAACGGTGAAGGAAGGCTTGTTCCTGCTCGATCGGGAATACAAGATCGGTTCGCAGTATTCGGAATCACTGAAAGATGTGTTGCGGCGCGAAGTGGCGCCGGAAACGCCGTTCCTGCCGATTCTGGAGGCGATGGTCTCCAAGGAAGTTTATGAGAGTGCCACGGACTATATCGAACTGCTGTTCGGCGACCGCGTGAAAGAAGCGCTGATCACGTCGCTGAATCCGCTGAGTCAGGTCGAAGTGCGCGGCAAAGAGGGCGATTCGTCCCATTATCTGAGTTTCAACTTCAACCGCGTGCTCGAAGGCGGCAAGATCGCGCACTTGCTGGTGACGGTGCAGGACGTGACGGAACTGGTGCAGTTGGGCGCGCAACTGGAAGCGGCGAAGGGCTTGTCACGGGTCGAGGTAGAAGTGTTGCTCAAGATGCTGAACACCGACGCTTCGGTGTTGCGGCAATTCCTGGATAACGTCGGCAAGGGTCTGGCGCAGATCAATGAGCGGTTGCGCTCGGAAGACGACAGCGAGCAGGCGCGCTTGCACTTGCTGAATCACATCATGCGCATCGTGCACGGCATCAAGGGCGAGGCGGCGGCGCTGGGCGTCGAGCTGTTTGAAGATTACGCGCACGGGTTCGAGAAAGAACTGGTCGGCATGCGTGAAAAAGGTGAAGTGCGCGGCGAGGACATGGTGCGGATCACGGTGTTGCTGGACGGTTTCTATGAAAGGCTGGCGTCGATCACCAACATCGCCGAAAAAATGGCGGGTGCGAGTGGCGGCGATTCGGACGCCAAGTTCCTGAAAGCGTTTACCGACGGAGCGCAAGGGCTGGTCGCCCGTATCGCCGGTGACGAACAGAAGGAAGCCACGGTGGTGTTCGATGTCGACGATATCGCGCGCTTGCCGCGACGGGTTGCCAATGAGTTGAACAGCGTTGCCATTCAGTTGTTGCGCAACGCCGTCAAGCACGGCATCGAAACGCCGGCGGAGCGCGAGGCGCAGGGCAAAGAGGCCAACGGCGAAATTTTCGTCGAGTGTAAAGAGACCGGCCGCGACCAATATGAGTTCACCGTTCGTGATGACGGTCGCGGTATTTCGGTGAACCGGATTCGGGAAACGCTGGTACAGAAGGGCTTGTTCACGAAGGAAGAAGCCGATGCGCTGAGTGTTGATGAGGTGATGATGCAACTGTTCGAGCCGGGCTTTTCGACCGCTGAGGAAGCCGACCGCGATGCCGGACACGGCGTCGGTCTCGATGTGGTCGCCGAAAAGGTCATGCAACTGCGCGGGTATTTGACGCTGAACAGCAAAGCCAAGGCGTTCACCGAGTTCAAGATCCATTTTTCGTATTGATGGGTGAGTATCGGAGGCGCTGAGAAAGGGATGTTACGTGAAATTATTGATTGTCGATGACTCCAGTATCATTCGCAGCCGGATCGCCAGAATCATGAGCGATCCGCGTTTGCCGTCGCTGATGATTGTCGGGATGGCGAGAAACGGCGCCGAGGCGTTGGAGCTTTTCTCGCAAACGCAGCCCGATCTGGTAACGATGGATTTGACCATGCCGGAAATGGACGGGGTCGAGTGCACGGAATCCATGACGCACTTGAACGCGGACGCAGGCATTCTGGTGGTGTCGGCGTTGAGCGATAAAGCAACTGCGATCAAGGCGCTCAAAAAAGGGGCAAAGGGGTTTTTGTATAAACCATTTACAGACGAACAGTTGGTGAATGCGCTTCTGGAAATGATGAGTTGAGATGGCTGATATTACAGAACAGGAAATTCAGGTTTTCGTGGGGGCGGTCAATCGCTACTTTGAACAGATGACCGGAGAGAAGGCCAAGATACAGGCTTCGTTTTTGGCTGAGGGAGAGATATTGCCGCCGATTTACGACTTCACGGGGTTGATTAACGTCGGCGGTCAATATCAGGGTTGTATCTATTTTTCGGCGTCGAAAATTCTGCTGATGCGGCTTTTGCTGGCGTTGCATGAGCCACGGCAAAACGATCTGCACATGCTCGACGCGGTGGGCGAAATCGCCAACACGCTGGCTGGAAACGCGCGCGAGTATTTCGGCGAAGCGATGACCATTTCGGTGCCGATCACCTTTCAAGGCGCTTCCGACCTGCTGAAATCGGCGGTGCGCAAACGGCCTTACATCATCATGATTAAATGGAAGCAGTACGAGGCATCGGTGATCGTCGATGTCGTGCGAAAATGATGTGAGCCAGCCAAGGGGTAAGTTGGCGGTGGGCACAGCGGACCCCAACATAACGAGATATCGACCCGTTGGGGTTCGTTCCTTACCCCAACCCACGCCGGATCAATGGACCACCGTCGCGGCAAAGAAATGCACGACCATGCCGTTTTTCAGCCGGAAAAAATCAGCCCCCAGCGGCTTCGCCTGATCGATGTCGGAATGAATCAACGTCACTTCGGTGTCGTCATGGCTCGCTTCCAGCACAATGTCGTCGGCCACGGTGTTTTCGTCGGGAATGCGCAAATAGCGCGTCTCAAAAATTTCGCGGTCGATAAAGACGAAATCCGCGTTTTGCATGGCTTCGATAAAGTTCAACATGGGGCTTCCTCCTGCTTCTTTCTAAGATAAGGGGACGGGCGCAGGAATTCAAGGGGGTGGTTTTTCCCTCGCCTGCTTGCGGGAGAGGGGTGTAGGGGCGTGGCGCGCCGTAGGGTGGGCAGGCTTGAAACTCGCCGTTACAACCTCCGTAGCCACAATGCCAACACCAGCGAAACGCCAACGCTCGCCGCGCCCAGCGCGAAGATGGCCGGGACGCCGTACCATTCGCCGAGCGGGCCACCGAGCGCCATGCCGATGCCGAGGCCGCTGACGATGCAGGTCGATGACCAGGTAAACGATTCGGCGGTGTAGCGCTCCGGCGTGTAGCGCGAAGTCAGCAGCGTCAGGGCGGTGATCGACGGCGCGATCAGCATGCCGGCAGCGACGGCGAGCAGCAAAAGCAAACCGGGAGCGCTGGTGATGGTGTGCAGCGCGATGAACAAAAAAAGTGCGGCGAACAGCCCAGTCATGTGTTGTTCGACTTTCGATTTGAAATGAATGCCGCCGTAGATCAGGCCGCCGGTGGCGCTGCCGATGGATGAGAAGGCGATCAAAATACCCGCCCAGAAAGATTCGCCGTAGCGCGTGGCGAAAGCGGTGTAGCCCAATTCGAGCGTTCCCAGCGCCATCGCTATTGCGGTGGAGATCACGAATACCAGCAACAAGCGCGGTTCGGTCAACGGGCCTAACCAGTGGCGCTCGACATCGGGATCGTGTTTGATGTAGCGAACGGCGGGCGAGCGCAGAAAAAGCGGCACCGAGAGCGTCGCAAAAATCACCAGCAGAAGAAAAGTCCACTCCGGCGAAGCGAAGGCCAGCGTAAACGCAATCAACATCGGGCCGACGACGAAGTTGAGTTCGGTCAACACGGCGTCGAGCGAGAAAGCGGCTTGTCGCAAGTCGGGCGTTTCAAAACGATAGCGCCAGACGGCGCGGGTAAGAACGATGAGCGGCGGGCAGAAGATGCCGGCGACGGCCATGCAGGCGGTGATGAACCCGTGCGGCAGAGGCATCGTGACGGGCAGAAACAGTAACCACAACGCCAGCGGATAAACGATGCCGGTGACCCACAACAAAAATCGCGCTCCGAAGCGGTCGATCAATCGACCCATGACCGGCGCCGCAACGGACATCGCCACCAGATAAATGCCAACGTGCGCGCCCGCGAACGCCAGCGAACCGGTGACGTGACTCAAGTACATCAAAAACGCCAGCGACGACATGCCGACCGGCAAGCGCGTGATCAGCGCGGTGATCAGAATGGCGCGAACATCCGGTTCTTGCAGAAATCGCCGATAGCGATCGCGGGCTTTAAGCAAAGGCATCAATAAACAAAGCGGGCGGCGGTGACGCCGGGCAACGTAGCGAGGTGTTGAATCAGGGTTTCTTCCGGCGCGATGCGCCAGAGATCGGGCAGGGTGACCACGCCACTGGCGCTGGCGTTGGCGTAGTTGATGATGACCGGCACGCCGGAACCGTTCTTTCCCGAGAACGGGCGCAGAATTTCGAGAAGCGTGGCGGCGTTGATGCCGGTGCTGCAAGAAATGCGCAGCGTTTTGGCGCGATTGCGGCGCAGGGTATCGAGATCGTAGAGCGCGTCAGCAAGAATGCGCAAACTGCTTTGCGCATCGTCGCCGTCGCGTTCTTGATGGCGGGCGGAGATGCGCACCTCGGCGATAAGGAGGCGGTCTTCCTGCAACAGCGCGCGGGCGGTGTCGAACACTTCGTTGTAAATCACGACTTCAACGTTGCCGACGCTGTCGTCAAGGGTCACGAAAGCCATTTTGCCGCGCTTGCTCGATTGCACGCGAATCGCGGTGACGATACCCGCGATCAGCGCGCGCTCCTGCTGCGGCTTGAGATTGTCGAGCGGCGCGGCAGTGAGCGCCAACAATTCCTCTTTGTATTGATGGAACGGATGCCCCGACAAATAAAAACCGAGCACGCTTTTTTCTTGCGCTAATCGTTCGGCTTCCGGCCAGGGCAGCACTTCGGCGAGCGCGTGTTGGAACGGCAGCGCTTCGTCCGAGAACAGAGCGGTTTGCGCGGCATGAGCGCTTGCTTGCTCGGCGGCGTCCATTGCCATCGGTACCGAGGCGAGTAAGGTGGCGCGATTGCTGTTGAGCAAATCGAAAGCGCCGCCGCGAATCAGCGCTTCGACGACGCGACGGTTGACTTGACGACGGTCCACGCGCTTGCAGAAATCAAAGAGATCGGTAAAGGCGCCGCCGGCCTCACGCTCGGCAACGACGTTTTCGATGGCGTGTTCACCGGTACCCTTGATCGCGCCCAAGCCGTAGCGCAAGGTGTGCGTGTCGATCGGCTCGAAGCGCCAGGTGGAAGCGTTGATGTCGGGCGGCAGAATCGTCAACCCTTGCGCGATCGTATCGTCGTAAAACAGCCGCACTTTGTCGGTATCGTGCATCACCAGCGACATGTTGGCAGCCATGAACGCGGCGACGTGATGGGCTTTGAAGTAAGCGGTTTGATAGGCGACCAGCGCGTAAGCGGCGGCGTGCGATTTGTTGAAACCGTAACCGGCAAACTTCTCCATCAAATCGAAAAGCGAATGGGCGTTCTTCATCGACACGCCGTTTTTCTCGGCGCCGTTGACGAAGATGTCGCGGTGCTTCGCCATTTCTTCGACGTTTTTCTTGCCCATCGCGCGCCGCAACAAATCGGCGCCGCCGAGCGAATAACCACCGATCATCTGCGCGATCTGCATCACTTGTTCCTGATAAACCATGATGCCGTAAGTCGGGCCGAGAATGGTTTTCAGGCGGTCGTCGAGATAGTCGATGCGGGCGCCGTGCTTGCGTTCAATGTAATCGGGAATCAGCTCCATCGGGCCAGGGCGATACAACGCCACCAGCGCGATGATGTCTTCAAAGTGATCGGGGTGTGCGCGCACCAGCAACTCGCGCATACCGCGCGATTCAAACTGGAAAATGGCGGTGGTGTTGCCCTTGCGGAAAATATCGTAAGTGGCTTTGTCGTCGAGCGGCAAATTCTTGAGCGTGATGCCGGAAGTCGAATCGAGTTTTTTGACGAATTTCAACGTCCAGTCGAGCACGGTCAGCGTGGCCAGTCCGAGGAAGTCGAACTTCACCAAACCCGCCGCTTCGATGTCGTCTTTGTCGAATTGCGAAACGGCGGCATCGGAGCCGGGTTGAAGGTACAACGGGCAAAAGTCGGTGAGCTTGCCCGGCGCAATCAATACGCCGCCGGCGTGCATGCCGACGTTGCGCGTCAAGCCTTCGAGCGGCTCGGCGAGCGCCAGCAACTCGCGCACTTCTTCCTCGTTCTTCTCGCGCTCGGCGAGCAACGGCTCGGCTTTGCGCGCTTCGGCCAGCGTGATTTTGTTGCCAGGCGTGAACGGAATCAGCTTGGAGATGCCGTCGCAAAACGAGTACGGCAAATCCAACACGCGCCCCACATCGCGCACGACGCCTTTTGCCGCCATCGTGCCGAAAGTGGCGATTTGTGAAACGCTGTCACTGCCGTACTTGCGGCGCACGTAGTCGATCACGCGCTCGCGCTTGTCTTGACAAAAGTCGATATCGAAGTCAGGCATCGACACGCGCTCGGGGTTGAGAAAACGCTCGAACAGCAAAGCGTAGCGCAGCGGATCGAGATCGGTGATGTCAAGGCTGTACGCCACCAGCGATCCGGCGCCCGAACCGCGACCGGGGCCGACCGGCACATCGTTGGCCTTCGCCCAGTTGATGAAGTCGGCGACGATCAAAAAGTAGCCGGGGAATCCCATCTGCACGATGGTATTGATTTCAAAATCGAGGCGCGCCTGATATTCGGCGCGTCGGGCTTCACGCTGCGTTTCATCGGGAAACAATTCGCGCAAACGCCGCTCCAGGCCTTCGGCGGCTTGCGTTTTCAGAAACACTTCGACGCTCACGCCTTCCGGCGTCGGGAAAATCGGCAGATGCGGTTTTCCGAGCGGGATCGTCAGATTGCAGCGCTGCGCGACCTCCGCCGTGTTGGCGAGCGCTTCAGGCAGATCGGCGAATTTTTCCGCCATCTCGTCTTGCGTCGTGAAATACTGCTCGGTCGTGAATCGTTGCGGGCGACGGGTGTCCGACAAAGTGTAGCCGTCGGCGATGCAGACGCGCGCGTCGTGCGCCCGAAAATCACTGCGGGCTTTGAACTGTACCGGATGGGTGGCTACCAGCGGCAAATCCAGGCGACGCGCCAGATCAGCGCAAGCGGCCACCAGCAAATCATCGTCGGCGTGACCGGCGCGCTGTACTTCGAGGTAGAAGCGGTCGGGGAAAGCGCTTGCCCACGCGCGCGCCGACGTTTCGGCGGTCTCGGCATCACCCTGCAACAAGGCTTCGCCGATTTCGCTGCCGCGCGCGCCGGCGATCAACAGCAAACCTTCGTGATGCTCGCGCAACCATTCGGGGGCGACGCCGACTTTGCCTTGGTGCGCTTCCTGCGTCTGATAAGCGCGCGTCAGCAACGTACACAGATTCAGATAACCAACGCGTGATTGCACCAGCAGCAACACGCGCTGCGGCGCTGCGCGCGGTTTCTTGGGGATGACGCCGATGTCGGCGCCGACAATCGGCTTGATTCCGGCTTTGCGCGCCGTCTTGTAGAATTTGATGAGGCCGAAAAGATTGTTGAGATCGGTCAGCGCCAGCGCCGGCATGGCATCGGCGTCGGCGGCGGCGATGGCCTCGTCGATGCGCAGAATGCCGTCAACGATGGAAAACTCACTGTGGCAGCGCAAATGGACGAAACGAGGGGCGGCGAGGGTCACAACAACTTCTTTCGGCGACAGGTGTTAAAATCCGACAATCTTTGGCGCAAGCGCACGACAAAGCACTATGAAACGACTTTTCATCAGTTTCGTTATTTTAACAGCGGCGGCAGGGTGTGCGGTGAATCACCCGGCGGAGAAACCGGCGACCATGTCGTCGGATGACGTATTCGTCGGTCCGCCGGTGCAAACACCGCCCGCCGTTGAGCCGCCGAAGCCAAAATACAACCTTTCCGGTTTTCCGTTGCCGTATCGGCAAGGCTATGACGACGGCTGTCACAGTGTCAAAGGCGGTGAGCGCAAAGATGCGCAGCGGTTCGCGCACGACATGGATTACCGGATCGGCTGGCAGGACGGCTACTCGATGTGCGCGACCCAAAAATAACCGAAACACTGCTTTCACTTTCTGATACGAAAACCAACGACCGGTTTCCAACCGTCGGCTTCTGACATGAATTCGCCCGCTCTCTTTCTCGCCACCGCCGCCATCTGGGGATCGACCTGGCTGGCGATCACGGGGCAATTGGGCTTGGTGTCGCCGATCGCGTCGGTCACTTATCGCTTTGCGATGGCTACCGTGATTTTGCTGGCCTGGTGCCGGTTGCGCGGCTTGCCGCTGCGTTTTCCGTGGCGAATGCATCTCGGTATCGCGGGGCAGGGCGCGTGTTTGTTCAGTCTCAACTACCTGAGCATTTACATCGCCGAGCAATACGTTTCTTCGGGGTTGGTGGCGATCATCTTTTCGTTGCAAGCGGGATTGAATGTTTTTGGCGCGCGCGTCTTGTTCGGCGCGCCAGTGGCCGCGCGCACCGTCTTCGCCGCCGTTCTGGGCGTTGGCGGTGTGGCGCTGATGTTCTATCCCGAATTCGGCTTGATGCGCAACCATCCCGAAGTTCTCAAAGGCATCGTGTTCGGCGCGCTCGGCACCTTGTTTGCCAGCGGCGGCAACATGGTCGCCATCTACAACAATCAGCGAGCACAAGTGCCGGTATGGTCGGGCGCAGCGTGGGGAATGCTTTACGGCACGGCGCTGTCGGCAATCATCGGTGTCGTGACGGGCGTCGAATGGACCTTCGACGCGCGGCCGACCTACATCATTTCGCTGCTGTATTTGTCGGTGTTCGGCACCATCGCCGCGTTTCTGTGTTATTTGACGCTGCTCAAACGTGAAGGCGCCGGCATCGCTTCTTACGTCAACGTGGTCACGCCGGTGGTGGCGTTGTTGCTCTCGACGCTGTTTGAAAATTACCAGTGGACCATCATTGCCATTCTCGGCGCCGCGCTGGCTTTCGTCGGTAACTTTTTGGTGATGCGGCGGGGAAGGTGACAGAGATCAGGAATCCGTTATCCGAAAATGCAAAGGGCAGGTTTCAAACCTGCCCTTTGTTGAATCAGCGAGCGTAGAAATAGTTTACAAAACAAAATTAAAATAACGCAAAATTTTTTATAGGTTTTTTCTTCGAGTTTTTGCTTCAAAAGTGAACGCTTACGCATCAGTAATGTTGTGTTATTCAACAAATGTATAAGATGCTTTGTTAAGCACCATTCTCTTCATGGATTTAATACCCCTAATAAAGAAGATGTTTTTTTATTGCAATTAACGCTTGACAAGCAAACAAAGTGAGAGGTTTAATATTTTCGTCTTCCGACGAGCAGGTGGAAAGACGGAGTATTGAGGATGCCTCGATCGCGGGGTGAGTTTTTTTATGAGCGCGACGGTAACCTCTCAGGTGCGGCGCTCGTTCAATGAGGAGACACAAAATGCGTCACGGTGATATTTCCAGTAGTAATGATTGCGTCGGCGTTGCCGTTGTGCAGTACAAGATGCCGAGTTTGCACACACGAGAAGACGTGTTGGCAAACACTCGCGAGATTGCAAAGCGCGTTGAAGGCATCAAGCGTGGTTTGCCGGGCATGGATCTGATCATATTCCCGGAGTATTCAACGCATGGGATCATGTACGACGCGAAGGAGATGTACGACACGGCCTCCGCCATTCCCGGCCCGGAAACCGATATTCTTGCTGCCGCTTGTCGCAAGGCCAATGTCTGGGGCGTTTTTTCGCTGACTGGCGAGCGCCACGAAGAGCATCCGAACAAGGCGCCCTACAACACGTTGATACTCATCAACAACCGCGGCGAAATCGTGCAAAAGTACCGCAAGATCATGCCGTGGGTGCCGATTGAAGGCTGGTATCCGGGTGATTGCACTTATGTGACCGATGGCCCGAAGGGCATGAAGATCAGTCTTATCATTTGCGACGACGGCAACTATCCTGAAATTTGGCGCGATTGCGCCATGCGGGGAGCGGAACTGATCGTGCGCTGTCAGGGGTACATGTACCCGGCCAAAGATCAGCAGGTGTTGGTTGCCAAAGCGATGGCGTTCATGAACAACAGCTATGTTGCGGTCGCCAATGCTTCGGGATTTGACGGTGTTTATTCTTACTTCGGACACTCGGCCATTGTCGGCTTTGATGGCCGCACCTTGGGTGAATGCGGAGAAGAAGAGGATGGCATTCAGTACGCCGAACTGTCGATCAATCTGATTCGAGATGCGCGTCGCAACATGCAGTCGCAGAATCACTTGTTCAAGCTGCTGCACCGTGGTTACACCGGTAAAATCGGCTCGGGCGAGTCGTACAATGGCGTGGCCAATTGCCCGTACTCGTTCTACTCCAAGTGGGTCAACGATCCAGAAGGGACGCGCGCGATGGTCGAGTCGCTGACTCGCACCATGCCGGGCACCGAAGAATGTCCGGTTGAAGGAATTCCGTCGAAACCGCCTGCACACCGTTAAGCGCAGCGTTAACCATCTCCGCCGCTGACGGCGGCGGAGCCTTTACCTTTTTCAGGAGCATTCATCATGTTGGGTGTCGCTTTGTTTTTTATCGGCGCCGTTCTGATCGTGAACGGTATTGGATTAACCGGTCGGATCGAGCCCAGAGATTCGGCGCTTTTCAATTTGCTTGTCGGCGTGCTGGCATTGCTGCTCAATGTGATTGGCCTGTTGCATGCCAGCGCGACCTCTGATTATTTCGGCGCTGCCGGTGGGCTATTGTTCGCTTTTACCTATTTGTATCTGGCAGGCGTGCAGTGGTGGGGACTCAAAGGCGTTGGGCTGGGTTGGTATTGTTTGTTCGTTGCCATCAGCGCGCTGGTTTACGCGGCGTTGTCGTTTGGCTCGGATGTGCGCGTGGGCGTTATGTGGTTGTTGTGGGCCAGCTTGTGGTTTCTCTTCTTTCTTGCTTTGGGTTTACAGCGCTCCTGGCGTTTGCTGCCTGCTTATACGGTCATTGTTGGTGTCGTCACCTGCTGGGTACCGGGGCTGCTGATGCTGACAGGGAGGTGGTGATGTCTGATAAACCTCAACTGAAGATGGCTTCGGTCGGAGATTCAATGCAACAAAACCGGATGGCGGGCTACCGCATCAAGGCACAACCGTATTTCCGCGCGGTCGGAGATGAGGTGGAATTGTTCGAGGCAGCGCATCGGCTGAAGTTGCCGGTGCTGCTCAAAGGGCCGACAGGCTGCGGCAAAACACGGTTCGTCGAATACATGGCGTGGCGGTTGGGTTTACCGCTGGTTCAGATTGCTTGCAACGAAGACACCTCAGCATCCGATCTTTTGGGGCGCTTTTTGCTCAATCGTGACGGCACTTACTGGGTCGATGGCCCTTTGACTCTGGCGGTGCGTCACGGTGCGATTTGTTATCTGGACGAGTTTGTTGAAGCGCGACAAGATGCGACGGTGGTCATCCACCCGCTGACCGACGAACGCCGTATGTTATTGCTGGATCGTAAAGGAGAAGCCGTACAAGCGCCGCCTGAGTTTCATCTGGTGATTTCGTACAATCCGGGTTACCAGAGCGAACTGAAACGCCTTAAGCCGTCAACGCGGCAACGCTTCGTGGCGTTGGATTTCGACTACCCGTCAGCTTCTCATGAAGCGATCGTGGTGGCGGCGGAAGGCGGGGTCGATCCAGCCTTGGCAGCGCGGCTGGTTGATATCGCGCACCGTTCGCGACAGCTCAAAGGCAACGGTCTGGATGAAGGATTGTCCACGCGCATGCTGATTCGCGCGGCGCGGTTGATGCGCGATGGCTTGTCGCCGTTGTCGGCTTGTCGCCTGGCGTTGAGCGCGCCGGCCTGCGACGATGCGGAAATCTGCACGGCGCTGCAAAACTTTGCCGAAGCGCATTTCAGTGCGTGATGACGGCCATGTCAGACTTTACCATCATGGAGAGTGCAGAGACTTTGCGGCGGATCGACAAACTGCCCTTGTCTCTGCGCGGGGCGCAGGTAAGAACCGTTCTGCTGCCCACCCATCCGCGCAGCAGTTTGCATGCTTTTCTGCATGGGATGTTGTCGCGACGGGTGGAGGTCGTCCGTCGAACCGCTGAAGCAGAGGAGATGCTGCGGCCTGTGCTGGAAGACAATCGGTTGGCGTTGCCGATGGATTCCTGGTTGAAGTCGAAACAGAACAGCTTGTGCCGCGCTGCGGCGGCGCACGCTCTCGCACACTGGCGTTATTCGCCTGCCGCTCAGGCCATAGACGGATTGAAGCCGATCGGGCGTCGCGTTGCCGACGCGATTGAGGATGCGCGGGCAGAAGCATTGTTGTTGGACGATTACCCCGGTTTGCGCAGCCTCTGGAAACCGTTTCATGAAGCCGATGAGTCCTCCGGAGTGAGTTTGGATGCCTTGTTGGCGCGTCTGGCGCATGCTTTGCTTGACGCGGAATATCACGACGGTAATTTCTGGGTCGACAAGGCGCGGCGATTGTTCGACGCGCAGCGTGATCACCTGAGTGATTATTCCGGCTTTCGTCATTTGGCGTCGATACTGGCCAATGATTTGGGTCAAATGCGAGTGCGTTTTGAGCCGGACAGCGGCCGGTACCTGCGTTATCGCGACGACAACACCTGGCTGTGGGCGCCCGACACCGAGACGGTTGTTATTGCAACGAACGAGTCGAACGAGAAAATGGACGACAACCCGTCCGACAGTGCGGCTTCAGGGGCTGCCAGTGAAGTGCCGACCGAGCGCGACGATGCCGCGCAAGCGACGGCGTTGTACACTTATTCAGAGTGGGATTACCGCTTGGGGCGCGAACATCCTCATTGGGCAACCGTGTTGGAGCGCGCGCCGACGCTCGGCGAGCTTGACGCCGCTTTGCGCGCCAATGTTGCCGCCGATCGTCTGGTGCGGTTGCCGCATTGTCGCACGCGCCGCACAACGCACCCTTCTATCATCCGGCGGCGTTACTTGCAGTCTGAAGGTGACACGCTCGACATCGACGCCACCATCATGCTGCGAGTGGCGCTACGCCAAGGCTCGTTGCCGGAACTGAATGTTTTCAGCGCAATTCGTCCCAGCCCGCCAGAAACTTCGGTGCTTATCCTGCTCGACCTGTCGGCGTCGACCAACGAGTACGCCGCTGCGCTGGAAAAACGCGCCACCTGTCAACTGGCAGAACGGTTGAACGACGGCTACCACCGCGTGGCGGTTCATGGCTTTTGCTCCGATGGGCGCCATCGGGTTTTCTATCATCGTTTCAAAGATTTCGACACGCCCTTCGATGAGGCTTGCCGAAATCGTCTGCTTTGCGCGCACAGCGGACTCTCGACGCGTATCGGCGTGGCGTTGCGGCACGCTGTTGCGCAAATGCGTGCAGAACTGCCGCGCCGCGTAAAAATCCTGATGGTTGGCGATGGCGAGCCTGCCGATATCGATGTTTTTGACCCGCGTTACTTGCCGGCCGATGTGGCGCATGTAATTTACACGACACGGCGGCGCGGCATCGATATTCTGGCGCTGTCCTTTGCCAGCGGCGCGACCGCTTCCGAAGTTGCGGACAACGCCACAAACAAAGGCGATGAGGACATACGGCAAAGCCAGTTGGTTTATAACGCCAACACTTTCACGGCGGCGATGGCGCGCGCGCACGCTTTCATCGCGCAATAGGTCGAAGCCCGCAGCGGTATTCCGCACGCCCTTCGACAAGCTCAAGGCGAACGGAACCCGTCAGCGCTTGCTCACTGCTCGCCACATGCCCACGCTCATCAGCGCCAGCGTCAACAAGGCCAGTGCCCAAGCGCCCAGCGCGGGGACAGGCGCGGGAGCGGGAGGTTGCGAAGCGCCCAGCAGCGGAGTGATGTCCCATTGAAAGGTGTAATTTCCGCTGACGTTTCTCGATGCGTTACCGACAAACCACGGTATCCCTACCATCACTCCAAACAGTGGGGAGGTTTTACCCGGTTGGAGGACGATGCCGCCGGACGGCCAGTTTTCGCTGGCGTCGCAGGCAACAGTTCCATCATGAAAGGAGGAATTACCGGCGCCGTTGATGCCGCAAAGTGTGCCGAAGATGAAGGGGGCAATGGCGCCGTCGGCGCTGAAATCGGCGTAAGATATTTTGACGGGCACAGACAGGTCGTTATAAAAAGCCATATCGGCGCCGAACACGCAACCTGGAATGATGAAGTTGAGATCATTGCCTCCCGATGAGGCTCCGCTACCGGAAGCGTATAAAAGCGATGGGGTATTCAAAAGGGCGCAACCTTCATCGAAATCATCGTCGTGCCAAACTCTATCGTACACTCGCTCGACGCTATAGGTCACGATGGGCTGCGCGTTGGCGACGGCTGTCCCTCCGAAAGGTACCCCGGCTTGAAAAGAGATGGCGAACGATTGCCCTGAAGCAAGGGTGATGTCTGACGGTGGGTTTCCGCTCACCAGCGTCAAACCGGAAAGAGTCATCGCCGCTGTTCGTGTAAAGTGCAGCGGATAGGCCGTGTTGTTGGTGACGGCGTAGGTCACGTCCCAAAGTGTACCTGCGACGGTGGCTCCCAATGAGATAGTGTAAGTTTGATCTGTTCCGTAATTCACTACGGATGTGCCGCCGGCCTTCGGCGTGGGCGGGTTGTATTGCGCTTGCGCGCTTCCCCACGCCCACAGCAGAACGGCAGCCAGGGCGATGTTGAACCAAAAACGCAAAATGCCCGCAACCAAGCGTGGACACACGAACGTGTAATGCTCTTTCATGACTCTCCCCCCTGAAAATTTTTTATTTTTTGCTATGTGAATCTTCACATAACCATGTGCGCATTGCTGTCACGGTGGCCGGAACGAACAACGCAATCGTAAAATCATCCTATCACAAGAATTTGCGGCATTGAGCAGTGCCCCTACTGCAATTATGGATACGTGAAGCAATTTGTTGCGTTATCGCAAAATATTTCTTTTCATTAGATGTTTTCAGGTATAGTAAAAGGGCTGGAACCATCCACGCTCAAGTCAGAAACGCTGTAAACCTCCGTAATCGCTTTTCTTCAACTTAAGGAGATCACGCCATGACCATTATCGCCGAAATTTTATCCGCCCGTAAGAATAGCCAACTGGTTGCGCTGCCGCCTACCGCTACTGTGCGTAATGCCCTTCAACTGATGGCCGACCGCGATGTCGGCTCGGTGTTGTTGATGGAGGGCGACGCGCTGATGGGTATTTTCACCGAACGCGATTACGCCCGTCGAATTGTGCTGCAAGGCTTGTCGTCTATCGACACGCCGCTGGCCAACGTGATGACTTCGCGTCTGTATGTCGTCGGCCCGCGCCAGACGGTACTGGAGTGTTTGTCGATCATGTCGCAGGGCAGAATGCGCCACCTGCCGGTGGTTGAGGGCGGGAAGGTGTTGGGGATGGTATCCGTCCGCGATCTGGTGAACGCGCAACTGGAAGAGCAACACTTTCTGGTCAAGCAGTTGGAAAATTACATCGCGGGGTACGCTGTACCTTAATGGGGCAGCAAAGAAATCGCTGAACAAGCTCACCGGCAGAGCACAAAGTTGCTCTGCCGGTGCGATGGTGTTTGCTGATACGGAGTCATCAGATTCAAAAAATTTTCCGTAGATGAAACCGATCAAGATTCAGATTGAGAGGCTGGGAGATGATGGATGTCGCAAGGCTCAACCCATCCTGCCAACTCAATCTTTCTTCTTCTTGCCCTTCTTTTTCTTGTCGCCTTTTTTGTCCTTCTTCTTGTCTTTCTTTTTCTTCTTGAGCTTGATCAGGTAGCCGCGACATTTTTCGCTGCCGCAATGGCAAGCGTAATCTTCCAGTTCTTTCTTCTTGAGCTTGCCGTCAACGGAGAGTTTGTAATCGTAGGAAAGTTCTTCGCCTTTGGCGATGTCGCGGATTGCCTGAATCCAGACACGGTCGTTCTCGTCCTCGAACGATTCGCAGTTGGGATCGCAGGAATGGTTGATCCAGCGCGCTTCGTTGCCGGCGCTGCCGCCGTCGATCACTCTGCCGTCGGAGAGTTCAAAGAAAAAAGTATGGGTCGGATTGTCGGGATCGCTGGGCGGCAATTCGAGAGCTTCGTCCCAACTCATCCGGTTGCCTTTGTACTCGATGACCGAGGTTCCCTTTTTGATGTCGCGGGCGGCGAAGACGCCGCGCCCGTGAATGCGGGAAGTTTTGACGCGGCAAAGGGGCGCAGGGGTGGCGGTTTTCTTGCTGCGCTTGACGGCTTTCGCTGTCTTGCGCTTGGGAGCAGTGGTGGTCTTGGGGGTTTTCGTTGCCATGATGGTTCAAAAGAAATGAAGGGGGTATCTCAAACTGACTCACAACAGTGAGACAATACCACGTTAAGGGGCGGCGCGCACTATGTCGCCGCAGTGATACAAAATTTTTTACGCATCGATATGGAACCCCGTTTTTCCAGGGAAGCAAGGCAGGCATTGGCGGCGAACTTTCTGCTGGTGACGCCGAATAACCGGATGGCGCGAACGCTGGTGCGCGCGCACGACGCCGCGCAGCGCGCTGTCGGTTTGGCGGTCTGGCCGACGGCGCAGGCGCTGCCGTATGCGGCGTTTATCGAGCGCTTGTGGCGGCAACTGGCGACGGTGATGCCGTTGCCGCGTTGCTTGAATGCGCGGGCCAGCCGGAGGTTGTGGGCGGAGATTATCGAGCAGGACGCGGCGGCGGCGTTGTACGCGACGACTGGCGCGACAACGCTGGCGCAGGAAAGCTGGCGGCTCATGCATCTCTGGCGCGACGCGGCGGATGAAACGCCGTGGCGGCAGTGGCGGCGCGAGGGCGGTGGGATCACGCACGATACGGCGCGCTTCGCGCGTTGGGCGGCGCGTTATCACGAGCGGCTCAACGACGGCGGTTTCATCGACGAGGCGCTGATGCCCGATTTCATCGCGCGCCATGCGTCGCCGTGGCGGGGGGTGGCGCCCAAGTGCGCGATGGCGGGGTTCGACGATCATACGCCGCAAGCGTTGCGGCTGATAGCAGCGCTGCGCGCGGCGGGGTTCGAGATCGTCGAAGTGCCGTCGCTCGACGAAACGATCGGAGCGGCTTTTCAATACCGCGCCCGCAACACGACGGCGGAGTTGAGCGAGGCGTTGAGTTGGGCGTGGTGGTGGGCGCATCGCTCGGATCGCCATGAAACGCAACAAGTGGCGATCGTGATTCCGTCGCTGGGTGCGCAGGAGCGGGCAGTGCGTTGGCTGGTCGAAGATTTGTTGCCCGATCCGACGCTGTGCAATGTTTCGCTGGGCGAACCGCTGGCGCAAAAGGCGTTGGTGGCGACGGCGCTGGAGGTGTTGACGTTGCTGGATCAACCGCTACCGACCGAGCGGGCGGCGGCCTTGCTGCAATCGGCGTACTTGCCTAACGATGTACAGAGTCGAGTGAAACGCGCGGCGCTGGCGCGGCAGTGGATCGAGCGCGGGCAGCGGGAAGTGTCGTGGCGCGAGATGTTGAGGGCGTTGGCGACAGTGGACTCGGCGTTGTCTTCTCGCTGGCATGAGGTGGAAGCATTGCCGATGCGCGCTGCCACCGGCGCTTGGCCGCATCTGATGTTGACGTGGTGGCAAGCGTTGGGTTGGCCCGGCTCGCAAACTTTGGACAGCGTCGATTATCAAGTGCGCGACGCCTGGCGACGTTGCCTCGAAGCGTTGCCGACGATAGAAGCGGTGACGCCGCAGATGTCGCGCCGCGAGTTGGCGCAGACTTTGCGGCAGTGGGCGACGGAAACTTTGTTTCAACCTGAAGGCAGCGACGATCCGATTCAGATTTTGGGCACGCTGGAAGCGGCGGGACTGCCGTTCGACGCGCTGTGGGTGACGGGACTCGACGGCGAGGCTTGGCCGCCGTCGGTGGAAGCGCAACCGTTGTTGCCGCTGGCGTGGCAACGCGCACGCCGAATGCCGCGCACGGCGGTTGACCAGATATTGGTCAATGCGACGCACACGCAAACACAGTGGCAGCGAATGGCGCCGGAAGTCGTGCTGAGTTATCCGGCGGAGCGCGACGGGCAACCGGTCACCGCATCACCGTTGATAGCGACGTTGTCGCCGTATTCATTACCGACGAAGTCGCTGCCGAGCCGGATGATGCAGACGCCGGAAGTCAAACTGGAAACATTTATCGATGATAAAGCGCCGCCGGTGGCGCGCGATGGCGAAGGCCGCATCGTCGAAGCGATTCGTCACGGCAGCAGCGTGTTGCAGCAACAAAGCGATTGCCCCTTCAAGGCGTTGGTGATGGCGCGCTTGAAAGTATCGGCGTGGCCGGAAGCGAATGAGGGTTTGTCGCCGATCGAGCGCGGCAACTTGGTGCACACGGTTTTGCAAAAGTTGTGGCGGCGTCTTGAAAAGCAAGAAACCTTGCTGGCGCTCGACGCGGTGGCGCTCGATGCGCACATCGACGCGGCGTATCAGGAAGTCGTTGTCGAAGGCGAAGCGGTGACGGCGGAACGCTGGCGCCATTTGCCGTCGGCCATCGTGGCGATGGAGAGAGAGCACATTGCGACGCTGTTGCGAACGTGGTGCGACATCGAGCGCGCGCGCGCGCCGTTTCAAGTCGCACACACCGAAAAAAAATTGACGCTCGAACTGGCGGGAATGACTTACACGTTGCGGGCGGACCGCATCGACGCGCTCGACGGCGGCGGTGTCGCCCTGATCGACTACAAAACAGGGCGGGCGGAGTCAACGAAAGCCTGGTTTGATGAGCGACCCTCGCCGTTGCAACTCGGCGTTTATGCGTTGGCGTGGCAGGCGTCGCCAGAAACCGTACCGGTGCGCGCCTTGGTGTACGCGCATTTGCGCGAAGAAGGCGTGGAAGTGCGTGGGATGACGGATGAAGGAAATCCGGCGTTGTTGCCCAAGCTTGAAGCGGTGGCGCGTTTCGGTTTTGATACGATGGATGCGGCGCAACAACGTTGGCGAGAAATCTTCGCTTCGTTGACGCAAGCGTTTCTGGCCGGAGAGGCGCGAGTGGCGCCGCGTCACAAAAATTTGTGTGAGAAGTGCGATCTGAAACCGTTGTGTCGAATCGGTTATCGAGAAAACGATGAGGACGAAAGCGGCGCGGGAGAAGGCGATGAGTGACATCGTTTATCAAAAGCTGATCGAAGAAGACCGGCAAGCGCGCGCGCAAGCGCTCGATGTTGCGCTGTCGTTTCTCGTACAAGCGCCCGCCGGTTCCGGGAAAACCGAACTTTTGATTCAGCGTTTGTTGGCGCTGTTGGCGAAAGTCGATCAACCCGAGCGCGTGCTGGCGATGACCTTCACACGTAAAGCGGCGGCGGAGATGCGCGAACGTATCGTCGCGGCGTTACGTGCCGCACATGAAGGTAAGCCGCTGGAATCGGCGCATGAGCAGCAGACTCGTGACCTCGCGCTGGCGGTGCTGGCGCAGGACGCCAAAAAGCAATGGCGATTGATCGAGCAACCGGCGCGCTTGCGGATATCGACGCTCGATGCTTTTTGCGCGCAACTGTTGCGACAAACGCCGTTGACGAGTCGCTGGGGCGCGATGCCGTCGTTTGAAGATTTTGTTCAGCCGCGTTATGAGGCGGCGGTGCGCGAAGCGTTGCGTGATAACGATGAAGACGCGCAGCCGTTCTGGCGCGAGGTTCTCAAGACGCTGGGCAACAACGGCGACAAACTGGTGGAAACCATGAGCGCGCTGCTGATGAAGCGTGAGCAGTGGTTGCCGCTGTTCGGTAGCGCGGTAGGGAAAGAACAGAGAGAGGTTTTGCAAAAAGTTTTACTAACCGAGATCGCAAGCGAGTTGACGCAAATTCGTGATGTGTTGCAACGGATGTGGTCGGTGAGTGAACGCGAGGAAGTGCGCGCCGCGATGCGCTACGCGGCGGGGAATCTCGGCGTCGATGCGGCGTTGGCGCAGACATTGACGGAGTGCGCAGCGCGCGAAGACCTTTGGCCGTCGCCTGAAGCGATAGCGTTACCCGACTGGCTGCGCTTGGCCGGTTGGTTGTTGACCGCTAAGGGAGAGTGGCGCAAGAGTTTCAGAAAAACCGAAGGTTTCCCGGCTCAAAAAGAGGGCGGCAACGCGGAGCTGAAAAATTCGCTGGCGGCGCTTTTGGCGGAACAATCCGGCCACGATGTGACGCTGGCGCGCGTCAAAGTTTTACCATCGGGGAGGTATCACGACGACGAATGGCGATTCATCGATGCGCTGCTGTATTTGTTGCCGCGTTTGCTGGCGCGCTTTCAGTGGATGTGCGCGCAAGACGGCGTGATTGATTTTGCCGAAGCGCAGTTGGCGGCGATCGAAGCGCTGGGCGAAGAAGACGCGCCGAGCGATTTGTTGTTGACGCTCGACATGCGGATCGAACATTTGTTGATCGACGAATTTCAGGACACGTCGCTAACGCAAATGAGATTGCTCCGAAAGTTGACAGCGGGTTGGCAGGTGGGCGACGGGCGAACCTTGTTTGCGGTCGGCGATCCGATGCAATCAATTTACCGTTTCCGGCAAGCGGAAGTCGGCTTGTTTCTCGAAGCGCAGGCGACGCAACGCATCAACGACGTGCCGGTGACGTTGTTGACGTTAACGCGCAATTTCCGTTCGCAAGCGCGCTTGGTCGATTGGACGAACGCGGTTTTTCCCGAAGTGTTTGCGCGCGATCAGGATGCCTGCCGCGGCGCGGTGGCGTTCAAACCTTCGGCGCCGACGAAACCGGCGGAAAGCAACGAGGTGACGGTGCGCGTGTTGGCCGATGCGGATGAAGAAGCCGACCATGTCGCGCAACAGACGGCAGCAGCGTTGGCGCAGGGCGCGCGCGATGTTGCCATTCTCGTGCGGGCACGCTCGCATTTGAACGAAATTCTTCCGGCGTTGCGCGAGCGAAACATCGCGTTCACGGCGGTACGGTTGGATCGTCTCGGCGAAAGACAAGCGATCACCGATTTGTTAATGCTGACGCACATGCTGGTGCAACCCGATGATGAGTTGGCGTGGTTGTCGGTGTTGCGAGCGCCGTGGTGTGGATTGACGCTCGCTGATTTGACGGCGTTGGCGCGAGCGCGAACGGATTGCAGCGTCGATGAAAAATCGCACTCGCCGCGTTGGAGCGAATGGCTGTCAACTTTGCCGGAGCGTGTTGATGGGTTGAGCGAGGACGGGCATCGTCGTTTGGCGCGCCTGTTGTGTTGCTGGCGCACGGCGTATGAGGCTTGCCATGATCGCTTGGCACAACGGATTTATCGTTGCTGGTTGGCGTTGCAGGGGCCGTCGTGCTTGAATGAGCGCAACGATGCGCTGGCGGCGGCGCGCTTCTTTGAAGCTCTCGATGCCGAGGAGAACGCCGGACAGATTTTTGATTGGTCATTATTCAAGCGTCGCCTCGAACAGGCTTGTCTGCCGGAAGAAATGATCGACGCGGAAGAGGCGGGCGCGGGGGTCAAGGTAATGACGCTGCATCAGGCGAAAGGCTTGCAATTCGACACGGTGATCATTCCCGGATTGGCGCGGGGTACGGGACGAACGGAAACGCCGTTGTTGCGTTGGCGGCAGCGACCGCAGGGGTTGTTGTTGGCGGCGCGTCAGGCAAAAGCAAAGCAAGAGAGCGGGACGTATTCCGGTCTCGATGATTATCTGAAGTTTCTCGAAGAGGAAGAAGCGCGTCACGAATTGGCGCGTTTGCTTTACGTCGGCGTGACTCGCGCCAAACGGCAACTGATTCTGTCGGCGGTTGCAAGCGCTAAAGAGGAAAAAGCAACCGAAGAAAACGAGGGCGATAGCGATAGCGTTGCATTACAATGGGCGTCGCCGAGGACAGGGACGGCGATGGCGCTATGGTGGGGCGCGTTGTGCGCAAGAGGAATGATAGCGCTGCCGACCGAAATGAAAACAGCAACGACTTCATTCGGCGAAGTCGCTTCCAGTTTGCCGTTGTGGCGATTGCCGTCGGCGTGTTTCATGAGCGAGGAAACAGCGACGGCGGAAAGAGCGCGCTCACACGCGACGCCGTTATCGTTTGATGAAGCGAATGTGGCGGCGCGACACGTCGGGACAATGGTGCACGATTGGCTGTCGCGGGTCGGCGTTCCCGACGGACAGCGTTTGCAGGATTGGACGCCGACGTTTCTGAACGCGCAGCGCGAAACCATCGCGCACGGCTTAGGTGAGTTGGGCGTGACGAAGGCGCAACGCGACAACGCTACGCAGCGCGTGCTGGCCGTGTTGAGCGCGGTACGCGATGACCCGTTCGCGCAATGGCTGCTCGATCCGGCGCGGGAGGCGGCGCGCAACGAGTGGGCGCTTTCGGAAGTTTCGGAAACTTCTCAGGTGAACGCTCACCACGCGCGGCTGGATCGAACCTTCATCGATAACGGCGCTCGCTGGATCGTCGATTACAAGACGGGCGGCGCCGAAGTTGCGGATGTCGAGCACTGGCTCGATGCTGAAGTCGAACGCTACCGCTTGCAGATGGAAGGCTATGCGGCATTGATGAGGCGTTTTGAAACGCGACCGTTGAAACTGGTTTTGTATTACCCGATGGTTCAGCGTTGGCGTGAAGTGGAGTAAAGAGAAACAAACGGAAAATGCTGGGAAACTGAACCCTGCTTGCAAATGAAGTATTTGATGTATCATGATAAAAGTTACCCTCAAATCAGACTTTTTTTAAGGAGCGCCCAATGAAAACGAAAAGAAGTCTCTATCTCTGCATGCTTGTGGGCTTGCTCCTGACGGCATGTGGCGGCGACAGTGGCGGTGGCAACAGCGGCGGTAATGGTGGTAACGGCGGCGGCGGCGGTGGCGGTAGTGGTAGCGGAGCCGTCGGCGACAAGCGGCTGGTGAGCCGGATCGTGACCGAAGGCGGAGGAGAAAGGACTTTCCAGTACGATGATCAGAATCGTCTCATCGCAGACAGCAAGTTGGGCGTTGGCAATAAAATCGAATATCAAGGTGACGACTCTCGCCCCTCGTTGGTCACTTATGGAGCGCCTTATCCAACATGGACGGGCTATGATTCTCCGGCCGGAGGAATTGTCACGTTACCGATCCTTTATGTTCAATATCAGTACGGCGAAGACAGTCTTTTTAATAGCGCTCCTGAGAAGTATTATCAAACGCGGCAACTGGATCAAAACAAAAAACCGTTTTACAACAACGAAAACACTTTTTATCGTCACTATCTGAATTCGGCGGGTCGAGAAATCGCACTTGGTTATTACTATGCTGATACTAACTTCTTTCAGAATTCATACAGTTATATTTATGATGAACGCGACAATCTGCTAGGCCGATACAGATATTACTTTTTTCCTATGGGGGGAGTTTACCAAACCGCTTGGGAATACATCTATGATGACAAGAAAAGCTCGGCTTCAGGGATGGCAACGCCTCTTTGGTGGTTTGAAAACAGTGATGATTTTACAAGTGATATTGATGCTGCCTTTTCTGATAATTTCTTTGCCAATCCCAACAATTCGCTGAGCTATACCGTTACCAGATACCTCCCTCCCGCATTCGATTCCGGTCGCCAATTGTCGAAAGAAACTTATAGTTATACTTACGACCAAGATGGCTTTCCTACGGCGGCTGTTGTGACGAGCACATCGTTCGACTCTCAGGGCGTCGGAACAACGACCACTTATCGAAGAACCTTCGAGTACATCCCCGCGCATTGAGTCGGCGAAAGCGCGGGAGCGCAGCAATCACGAAAGGGTACGTTAGAAACGTGCTCTTTTTTTGACCGGGTTCTCTTTTTTGTAGCAGTGATGACTCACGGGTTATCGCTCAACTTATTCGGCGAATCCCTTGAAGTTGCCAACCACTTGCAAATATTCAGCTTACAGTCTATGCTTTTTCCTGTCATGACCGCGCTGTGTCCCTTTGCTCGCTCGTTCGGTGTGCGAGAAGGCGGATCGTGAAGCTCCCTCACCTTTCCATCAAGGAGATATTGCATGTCGGATTTCGATCACGTGATTTTAAGAGACCTGAAAACGGATGAATACGAGCATTCTTTGGACAGAACGACACTCGATGTCTTGAGAAAGATTCCGATTCTGCCGAAACTGGTGGAACTGGTGCAGTTGCCGACAAGCATGACTTCAAGGTACGCCATGCTGGGTAGTGATTTGCGCGTCACCGACAGGCAGTTTCCTTCGCTGTACAAAATTTTTCGGAAGGCGTGCGAGGTGATGGAAGTGCCGGAGCCGCTTTTCTATATCAGCACGGCGCCGGAGTTGAACGCTTACACCGCTTGCCCCGACAAGCCGATTGTCAAGATGTACAGCTATTTGCTGGACATTCTGGAAGAAGATGAAATCATGTTCGTGATCGGACATGAGTTATCGCACATCAAATGCAGGCACCTCGTTTACACGGTATTGGGCGAATTGATCAGCACGGGGGTTCTCCGAGTGATCATATCCACGATTCCGGGTATGGGCGCGCTCTACACGCCGGCGGAAATCTCGTTGAATTACGCGTTCTATCAATGGATGCGGGCGTCCGAATACACTTGCGATCGCGGCGGTTTTTTGGCTTGTCAAAACTTCGAAGCGTCGTGTCGCGCCTTGATGAAGTTGGCAGGTTATTCAAAAACCTACGCGAACGAGTTGAATCTGGATGAGTTTTTTGAGCAGGCCAAGGCCTTTGATGATTTGAACGAAACGGCGTTGGGAAAAATTCAACAAATCTTGTTGAGTTTCGGGTTGACCCATCCGTGGGCGGTTTTGCGCGTTCGTGAATTGATGAAGTTCAAGGATGGCGGTGATTACGACCGAATTTTGAAACGTGAAATGCAGTTGGCCAAGCTGCCTGAACCGTTGTCGCCGAACGAGGAGGTGGGCGTGTCGAGCGGTTTGGCGGCCGCTTTGCCGAAAGACTTGAAGTTCAAGAACCCGTTCAAAAAGTAAGAGTTTGCGTTATTCGTGTGGCGTGAGTGGCGCGCAAACGAAACCCGCGTCACACGAACCGATGATGAGGCAACAGGATTGATATGCGAACGTTGGTGATGGTTGTGATCATGGCGACGGGGATGGTTGCGGCTTCGGTAACTGTCGCCGCTGCCGAAACTGCTGCTTCTGCGAAAGCAATTTCCTGGCAGCGCGAATTGCCCAAACGCGCGCGCGTGATAGAGACGGTGAAAGTTCCGTCGAAACATGGTCAACGGTGCCTCGTCCTCTGGGTTGCCGATCCCAAAGAGTATCGCGAGGAGTCCTATGGCGATCCGCTGACCTGCCCGGAAATGGCTAAGGGAAAGCATTACATTGATGGGCTGGTGCGGTTATCGCTGGTGGACGAGCGTCGTTCTCGAATCATCAATACCGTACCCATCGAGAACGAGAGATATATAGCGTATCTTTTTGACAACCCCGCCGACGGAAACAAAAAGACCTTGGCCATTGATGTCCCCGATCCGGAGAACAGAAAGCAGAGCATTCCGCTCGACGTGACTCAAACGCTGTACGAGGTGTCGAGAGGTAAAGACAAAGGCAAAGGCCGGGTGATGCGAATGCGCGACATCAACGGTGATGGTTTGCCCAACGAATTTGCGTTCTATACGAGTGAGTCGTGCTCAGATATTTACGCTGCCGTCGCCGGTTACAGCGAACGTACCGACAAAGCGATCTTGTACAATTTTCACCTTCAAGTCAACGACGAAGGCAAGATAAGCACCGAAGACATTCACTGGGTTCCGGCGGCGTTTGACAATGCTTCGCAATGGCTTGAGCACATCCCTCCCGACAAAGGCGTTTGGCGGTTTACATGGCGCTATCCAGAAGAAGTTCCGCGCGAGTATCGCTACGAGATTCGCTACGATGCGGCGCGCGAGGCGTTTGTCGGAACGGAAACCATCGTCAGGGTTCCGTAGAGGGCGCTGGATGGCATTCGAGGCGTTTCGATTGAAATACATTTTTGCTCTTTTCTTTCTTGTTTTACTAAACGCATCGGCGTTGGCTGCTTCGTTTCAGCCCGTCTCGCGCATCGTCTGTCCGGGCGGTGAGCTTGTCGTTGATGCGCGGCCTTACCTCGAAGACGAGGCCGGTGGTTCGCAGGTGCAGTTGCGTTACCGTTACCGCGGCATCGAACTGGCCGCCATCGAGTACGAAGCCTATTTCAAAAATCTCGACCTCTGGTTCAATCAAGGAAGCCCGCGCATCTACAATCTGGGGCTTGAACTCGATATGAGCGGCAACAGCAAGACAGGCGGTCGCTACGATCGCGGCGACACGCTTTATCTTCCGCCATCGACATTTTCTCAAACCGAAACGCAAAGCCTGTTTGATTGCCTTGTCGAAAGCGGCGCTCAACAGCAACTACGGCGTGACTTCAAGAGCGCGGTTATCCGCTCCAGTATCTTCCTCGGTCTGCTGAAGACCCAAACGGGAACCCGCCGCAACGGCATTGCGCGTCTGGCGCATGCCGACGCGCCCCTTATCGGTATTTACGGGCGAGGGGCATTGATGGTTCTGATAGAGCGCAGCGGTCACATGTGGCTGCACACCGGATGGACGGACAACAATCGGGCTGACTCGGTGGAGTGGGGAAGGATCGTGACGCAAGCCGATAAAGCCGCACACACCCGGCCGGTACTGCAAGCGCCGCGCTACGTTCAGTTCGACGGCAAGCAGCGCGATATGAGCCTCTTTCTGCGCGAACGCGAAGGGAGAACCGGACGGCAGCTTCAGGAGGATTACAACGTGGAGTGGCAGTGAAAGGAATCTTTTATCTTTTGAGAATTTGCGGAAAATGGGAAACGTAGCGCAATATCGTAGGGGCGGGCTCCAAACCCGCCCCTGCAACTTTTCTTTCCTCTTGTGGGAAAGGAAAAGGACTTTGTGTTTTTGAAAGCGCAACCGCCTCAAATCTCCGTAAACAACACATCCGCCGCAAAACGCGACTTGGGGATGTTGGTGTTGAAGTCATCAGCGCCGTGGTAGCCGACGGGCACCAGTGCGCTGCTGACGAAGCCGCGCTCGCGCAGCCCCAGCTCGCGGTCAAGCACGACATTGTCGAAACCTTCGATGGGGGTGGCGTCGAGTTCGAGTTCCGCCGCGCCCAAGAGCAGGAAGCCGAGCGCGATGTAGGTTTGTTTTTCCATCCACGCTTGTGGGTCGCGCAAGGTGTAGCGGTGCATGTCGATATAAGTGAACAGCGTGTCGCGTCGGGTTTTCTGATCTTGCGGCGTCGGCAGGCGACCGTCGCGCACTTCCTGTTCGATTACGGCATCGACGTGCGCGTCGGTCAGCGTGTGCCGCGTGCACAGCACGAAGACGTGCGAGGCGTTGAGGATTTTGGGCGCGTTGTAAGCGAACATGCCGTGCGTGGCTTTGGCGATACGCGCTTTGCCGGCGTCGGTGGAGGCGACGACGAAGTGCCACGGTTGCGAGTTGACCGACGACGGCGACAAGCGCAACAGCGCGCGCAGTTGGTCGATCAGCGGCGCGGGAACTTTACGAGCCATATCGTAGGCTTTGGCAGCGTAGCGGGTACGGGCGTATTGGGTGACATCCACTTTCATGAAAAAACTCCTTCGATGTTTTGAGTTGGTGATAAGATGAAATCTGAAATACTTTAATGATACGCTGTTTGCCCAACGGTTGGCTCAGGGTGAATGGAAAAAATCAGTGCTTCTTTAGCGTGGTTTTCATTTAATCCTGTTCAGTGCCGGAGTGCTTTGTTTCACGTGCATCGGTTATCGGATAATCGGTTTGTACGGCTGGGCTTCTTCGGCGTCTTCGATCAGTTTGGCGACCTCGCTATCCTTGGCGATTGCGACGATGATGCATTCAGCCCAAGGCGGTCTCATGGTGGCTGTATCTTTGTAGGCGTCACCGCAATACACGCGCACGACGTAGCGCGTATTCTCATCCGCGCACAGCGCCACACCCAAAATCGGCTCGGTCGGTCGGAGGCGGCGCCCCAAATCCTCGGCTAACACCAGCGCGCGTTTACGGGCGCGCCGCCGCGCGCGAAATTTTGCAAGCCGCCGGAACAGGTGAATCATTTAACGGCCTGAGTCAAAACTCCTGCAACGTAGGT
>Ga0123354_10000010_pt1 | contig 167069 bp, 169 predicted proteins | sample TergutLab28metaG_2_FD_97872 | JGI IMG/M metagenome (GOLD analysis project Ga0123354, IMG submission 97872) | Labiotermes labralis P4 segment gut microbial communities from Petit-Saut dam, French Guiana - Lab288 P4 | ecosystem: Host-associated > Arthropoda: Insects > Digestive system > Gut ... | reverse complement strand
CGCGTAAGGGGTTGGCCATGGGGCTTGATCCCTCATTGGTTAAAAAACAAGAAAAGCGCCTTGCCCGTCAAAATGCTGGGAATACGTTTGAATCCCTTGCGCGGGAATGGCATGAACATCAGCAAATGCGCTGGTCGGAAGGCCACGCCAAAGATGTTTTGCATCGTCTTAGCATAGATATTTTTCCAGAAATCGGCTTTCGACCAATCAAAGATATTTTACCGCCGGAGATTTTGGACGCGCTTCGCAAGGTTGAGGATCGAGGAGCCTATGAAATCGCGCGACGTTTATTGCAAAATTGCGGACAGGTCTTTCGTTATGCCGTTGCCACAGGGCGTCTTGACAGCGATCCAACGCGAGATTTGAAGGGGGCGTTGAAGCCGTTTAAGAAAAGCCACTTTGCCGCGTTGGAGGTCAAAGACCTTCCTACATTTTTGTATGATCTTGAGACAAACAAGGCCCGCCTTTACCCGCAAACCATCAGAGCCATCAAGCTGTTGATGTTGACCTTCGTCCGCACGGGCGAGCTTATAGGCGCGAGATGGGAAGAAATAGACCTTGACGGCGCACAATGGGAAATCCCCGCCGAGCGCATGAAAATGCGCCGCCCTCATATGGTTCCTCTTTCGCGGCAAGTCATCACACTTTTGCACGAACAGCACGAAATAACAGGCCGCTGGCCTTGGGTTTTCCCCAACCAAATCCGCCCCAAAGACCATATGAGCAACAACACCGTCCTTATGGCGCTGCGGCGCATGGGCTACAAAGGCAAAATGACCGGCCACGGCTTTAGAGCATTGGCCATGTCCACCATCAAAGAAAGGCTAGGCTATCGGCACGAGGTCGTGGACAGGCAGCTTGCCCATGCCCCTAAAAATAAAGTGGATTCTGCTTATGATCGGGCGAAGTTTCTGGATGAGCGCAAAATCATGATGCAGAACTGGGCGGATTATCTGGAAAGTCTGGCTTCCGGGTGTTCTGGCAAGGGCGCGGGATCTGTCGGCAAGAAAGGGAAATGTCCGTTATGAACAACGCTGTAAATCCGACGTAAGTTTTATGGTTAATGCAAAATTAATCATATTAACAATGACTTAACCAATCGTTTTCCGATTTTTCCTATATGAAAGTATTACCGTGTGATAAACTATTTTCTATCTATAGACAACTTTTCAGGAGGAAGTTATGCTCAAGTCCAAGATCAATATCATGAATCAATCTATCCGCCTTCTTGGGCGGATTTGGAGCTGGTTAATAGTGCAGCAGCCCGTTGAAAAATATACCGCCCGATTGGTGGCAGAGGTTGGCCCAGGAAATGGCCCAGAAGCGATTAATGGTGCTATTTTTGAAGGTGAAGATGGCCGCGTCTTCTACGCATCAGTTATAAGTATTGATATAAATGAAGGCTATGTCAGAGAAATCCTTCCGAAAGACTTCTCTCCTGCGTTGATTGCTGCTCTGGACGGTAAGTTTATAGAACATGAAAAAGGATGGATTTTACACGCGCCTGTTTCACGAGAACCTTTTTCTGAAATAAAACTAATCACTGATCCAACGATCACAGCGGCCCTTAAATGGGCTTATAATCCTTATCCGAAGGTAGAGGAAAGGCCATATAGGCCACCTACGCCAGAGGAAGAGGCGTATGACAAAGAGCTTGGCAGGGCATGCTGGCAAGGCATACTTAAGAAGTGTTGTCCTAATTTTTCGATCTGCGGCTAATCGTTTTTCACAACAAGGAGAAAGACGATGTGGCCGTATGACGACTGGCGTAACGCCTATCATATTAATAAGCATGTTATTGACGACATGGTTTCGTCTATGAATCGCCGTGCTTTTGCCCGTGATGGAGCTATTATTCCTTTTTTCGGTATCGGTTTTGGATTCTATTCGGGGCCAGATCAGGAAAATGTAATCGACAACATGAAAAAACCCTTTGGCCCTTATAATTCTAACGACTTTATCTATCATCATGCCCGCATTTTACAGATGGCACAACGCACAGGCATTGTACTGATTGACCATACGCCTGTTGGACAAGTTCTTGAGAACTTCAGAGGTTTCGGAAAAGCACTTATTCAGGGCAAAGGGACAAAGGCTTACTTTAAAGAACATCCTGAACGTGAAAGCATGTCAGAAAATGAAAAAAATTGGACTATCCCTTGGATGCACGCTTCACGCTATTTTGCATGGACCGCACATGGGCATATCCTCACATTCTTCTGCGGCTTAAATCCTGAGCGTGTGGCCTATCGCGTTGAGATTCCCTCAATCATCAATCCGTTTGCTCCCGTGGACGCTCCGCTCTCGCCGGTTGATCCCGCTATTCAAGCCATCTTTTTGCCGCGCAAACATCCTTACATGATTGAAACCATCAACGGCTTTCCGTTTGAGTGGTTCCAGCGGTTTAATATGCCCAATGATTTGCGTCCCGCATACGAAGCCTTTTGTACCAGCGAGATACATAAGGCTAGGATGGATTATTTAGTGACGATTAACCCGAAAACAATTCGTGCTGCTGTCGATCAAGCCTCAGCGGAATTGCTTGTTCCCAATGCTATGGAAGCCGCCTCGCTTTTTCTGGAACTGCGTGAGGCTTTCCGCGTTGGTCAGGCCTACATCTTTAATCACACAAGCCCACCGCTTCGGAAATCAGACCTTGCACCGCCGGAAGTTCGCAGTGAAAAACGCAATTTCAAAATGACAGAGATCGGCTTTATGGTATTTTCGTGCCTAAAAGCGGAAGATTTGCTGCGGCCTTTTGATAAACGTCTGAACATCAAACTTCCAAATGTCCTTAGCAGCAAGATGACGCCTAAAGCGGGGTTGATCTTATAGGGTCTGTCAGAAGTTTTTCGTCACAGGTTCCGCAAGGTGTGGGTCGTTTAACAATGTTAAACGACCCGTGAAAAGCCGAAACGTTTAACGTTCAGCTTTTTCTTTGCAGGGGGCTGCGCCCCCATGCACCCCTGTAAAGAGGTGTTGATCTATTTCAGCCCAAAAAATATAGCTTTCTCTTTTGTACCCGTTCGTATAGGCTAAATGCGGTTAGAAATGTCCTCATTTTTCAAAATGGGGACAGGATTGGGGGCATGGCAAACATTATAATTGGCCCGAGTCAAATCTTTGCAAATTGTTATGTAGCCTGTATGACTGCCCCTCTCGCCAGTTTTTATTTTCTGGAAAATAAAATGCTCGACAAGCTGGATATGCCCTTAAAAATCCAAATGGAAGACATGTCTCTTATTAAAAGAGCATCTTCGTATGACAAGGAATTGTGGGCGCTTCTCAATAAGCATAAAGATTTTCTTGGAAAATATCTTAATTGGCCGAACAGGATTACGACTTATAACGAGCTGGTTGAAGAAACCGAAAAAGAAATTGCTCGTTGGGAAACGGGTGAGAGGTTTTACTATTACATGCTTTGCGACAATAAATTGGTTGGGGGTGTCTATGTACTCCATATTGATTACAAACACCATGCGGCAGAGTTTGGTTATTGGCTCAATCCCGAACATGCCGGTAAAGCTTATGTAAGCTGCGCGGTGAAAGTTTTAGAAGAACATCTTTTTAAGCAGAATATTGTCCGGCTTGTCATCCGATGCGATGTCGAGAATATCGCATCCGCGAATGTTGCGCAGAGAAATGCTTATCAGCTTGAAGGAATATTGAAGAAGAATTATTGCAACCAAGATGTTTTTAAAGACAACAAATTATATGCAAAAATAAATCCTGATAGTTAGACGCAAGATCGTAAAATTACGACTTGAAAAAATGCAAAAGCCCCGCGCGCGCCGCGAGGCTTTTTTGTTATGCGCTGAACACCCTCGCATGGGTTGCATACCCTTGTAATATATACAAATTATAGTTGTGCGAATCTTTGAGGTCATGCAGATATGGGGCGAAAGTTTTTACCTCAAGGAGCCTGATAATGAAAACAAAATGGCTTTTGAATTCGTTTCTATCTTTAACAGCCGCATCCGTAAGTGGAGCCGGCGCGTTTGCGCAGAATGTCTCGACCTCTGCGACTTTTGCGGACGTATTTAATACATCGCCGGATGGCTCGGCTATCACCGTCATGAACAACATCACGCTGGAAGACATTCTGAACAGGCGAGGTCTTAGCATCACCATCAGCGGCAACACGGGCGCGGAAATACTATCGCTTGATGAACAGAGGCTTTTGTTTGATCCTAAAATAAACCAGCCGATCAACATCACCATCAGCAATTTAACCATTGATGGCGCCATACATGGCGCGATGGGATTGACTGGCGGCGGCCAAAGCGCTCATCAATATATGATAAGCAACGTTACCTTTATCGACAATGTGACCTACTCCAACAATGGCTTTTCCGGCAATGGCGGCGCGATTTATATTAATTCTGCAGGCCAGAGTAACCCTGCTGATTTTTATACCATTCGCCACTCCACTTTTATCAACAATGCGGCAACTGATGGCGGCGCTATTTATAGCACGATCGGAGTCAACGGCGAAAAACCGCAAGGCGGGTCGACGACCATCGCCATTGACGGTGTGTTCACAGACAATGTTGTCAGCAATTATGGCGGCGCCATTTATAACGAGGTCAGAAGCGGCGCATCGACAGTTACGGTTGATTTAGGGAGCAATATTTATACGGACAACAAGGCGGTAAGCGGCGGCGGCGCGATTTACAATGCGGCCATAAACGACAGCGGCGTAGCGGAAGAGACAAACGTCTTGAACATTGCCGATGGTACGCAGTTTATAAACAACTCCGCCACATATGGCGGCGCTATTTATAACGATCATCAGGGATGGATCAACCTGAATGCGGATGAAAAAGGCATTATCTTCACGGGCGACATCGCCGAAGGCGGTACGGAATACGGTAGCAGCATTTATCAGGCCACAAAGAAAGGCGTCATCAACTTAAACACAGCCAACGCAGACGCCCTTATTTCCATAGGCGGCGGGATCGGCGGTTTGGGAACAGTAAACAAAAACGGCGCGGGAATCCTTGATTTAGACAGCAGCAGCAACAGCGCAGGCTTTTTAGGCACTTTCAACCATACAGGCGGCACAACGAACGTCACCGGCGTCATGTTCGGCGGCGTGAACAACATCAGCAACATGCTTGATGACAACCCTGCAAGCAGTGTGCTGAACATCACCTCGAATAAAAACAACATCGCCTACAACGCCAATTTGTTCAGCAATGTAACGTTGAACCATAATTTTACAACGATGGATGCCGTAAACATCACAGGACAAACGGATGGCCGGTCTGCAGGCTTTCAGTTTATGGAAAGCAACGCAACCATCAATTTTCTGAACAGGTCGAGCGGCCAGACCAATTATGCCCTGCAGACAAAGATTGATAACGGCCAGACCAACTTTGTCAATTTCGGTGTGCTTGGCCTGCCCAACCGCGTGATGCTGGGCGTGACAGACTACAGGGGCGGAACGGTTTACAGTTTTAACAACACCCACCTTGATCTTGCTTATTCAAGCGCCTTGATTGGCACGGGGACGCCTCAGGCCTATTATTTCAGCGGCTTTTTCGCATCGCCCGACACGACACTTGATATTGCGGCCACGCATGCGGACACAGGCGACAGCATTGTGTCGGATGAGCTTCATTTTGCAGCAACGCAGGACTCGACCATCAATGTTGGCAAGATTTATATCTATATCAAAGACTCCGCCGGCTCTCCCCTTTCGGGCACAAAGGAAGTTCTGTTCAACACCGGCCCCTATAATTTGTTCTTCGAGCCTGAAACAGGCACGCAGCATATCGCAAACAGCAACTATGTTTACACGCTCACCGTAGCCAACACGCCGGATAACAGCAATGCGGACGGCATGAACAGCCTGAACTTCAGCGCTCAGGACAATCTGCTCGGCAATGGCGGCAATCTTATCTTAAACGATGTCAACACGCTGGATGCGGCAGCTCTTTCCATGGGCTTCAGCACAGAAAACGCCAGAGCTTGGCAGATAGGCGCAGGAGAAACCTATTATAATTATGTCAATCTTGGCGATATGGCAGCCGGAAAGTTCTCTGTCACGGGCAACACGCCGGGTGATTCAAGCGCCGTTCTTAGCGGCTATCTTCTGAATGCAAACGGCCAGATTCAGCCGGACGCCCAGAAAGGATCGCTGTTCAGAGTCACCGAAGACGGCACGGATTTTTCCATGGATAACCTGACCATCCGCGATGCCTATACTGTCAACAACGGCGCGGCATTGGTGATGCTTACGCCCGACTCCAGTGTCACGCTTAACAAGATGAGGTTTGAGGACAACATCGCCTATGGCAATGGCGGCGCCATGGATATTGAGCTTGGCATCGTCTCCATCACCAATGTTGATTTTTTCAACAACAAAGCCCTGACAGGAAGCGGCGGCGCCATTCTTCAGTGCTGCGGCATGTCCTTTCTTACCAACAACAATTTCACCGGCAATGAAGCGGCGCAGGATGGAGGAGCCATTTATTATAATGGCACCGACATTTCAACCCTTTCGACAACCATCAACAATTTTACAGGCAACACAGCGGGCCGCAACGGCGGCGCGGTTTATAACGTCAGGGATCTGGCAGTCGGCGGAGGAAGCACCTTCACGGGCAACATAGCGGGGGAAAATGGCGGCGCGATTTACAGCGAAGGCACCTTGTTCCTGACATCGGAGGAAGGCAGCTCGATTCTGTTCTCTTCCAACACAGCCGCCGGAAAACCAAACGACATCTATACCACCGGTGACATCCAGATCAACGGCTCCGGCGGCACGGTAAGCATTGAAAACGGCATAGCAGGAAGTGGCACCATTGAAAAAACCGGCGCAGGCATATTGGCCATAGGCGGCGACAATAGCGATTTTACGGGGACATACACGCAAACAGCCGGAACGCTTGCGGTTTCAGGAACATTCTTCGGCGGTGACAGCACCATCAGCGACAGCACATTGGTTTGGCTTGACGGCGCAGAGAAATTGTCGACATCCCGTCTTTTCATGGATTCCGGAGTCCTTCTGATTTACGGCGGCGACCTGAAACTGGACAATCCGGATGATTTTCTTGCGGACGCCGTCCATTACTACATCATGCCCGGCGCTATGATGGAAGTCATGGCGGGCAACAGCGTAACTTTCGACAATGCCGATGTTTTTGAAGGAACAGTCGTGCTGTCAAACGGAACCGTGACATTTGATGAGGCAGAAAATACTTTATCTTACGGTTCTGCCTACAAACAAACCGGTGGAACCATGCGCATGATTAACGGGTCTATCATCACGCTTAATCCCCACGATGAGATCACAGGCGGCGATATCGAAATCACCCATAGTACGTTAAACGCGTCAGGAAATACTTTATCCGTGGGATCGGACAGCAGTGGTGTTTCTGTGAGGTCAACCGGCGGCAATCTCACGATGAATCATAGCTATTTTAACGCAGAAGACAATGTCATTTCTGCCAATAGTTTTGCCGGAGACTTCACCGCTACAGGCATAAATTATTTTAAAATAGACATTGACGGAAAACAGGGTATTTCAGACAGCTGGGCTTTCAGCGGAAAGTTCAGCGATGGCGGCGCGGATGTATCTATTGTCGATGTTTCTGATATGAACTTTATTACAGCGCCGACTCAGAAAGAGCTGTATCTTCCTATCTTCACCGCATCCAGCAATGATCCTGTGACCTTTGTGACTAGCACGCCGGTTGTCGAGACACCGATTGGTAAATATGATTTTTCGTCTTTGGGTGACGGGCTTTATCTGCTGCGCTTTTTATCGCCTTCCGCGCAGGCGTTGCGCGGGCAAGTGGCGACACAATCTGTGTATAGCGGGCAGCAGCTTCTCAACAATACCTTGTTCGACCATGTATATCTGGACAGCAACGAGCGCATAGAAACCCGCTTTGCGCCATGGCAGTTTCTTGAGCGTAGAAGCGGATGGTGGGCCAAGGGCTACGGCGCGCACGAAAGACGCGCCTTTAACCAGGATATAGGAACAGTGAACAACAATATCTACGGCGCTGTGATCGGCCTTGATATGCCATCAGCACAGCTGAATGACACATGGCGTTTTCTGCCGACATTTTACGCGGCCTATAACGGCGGACATCAGAAATATGATGATGTCAGCATGAGTCAGAATGGCGGTCAGGCCGGATTTATGGGAACAATCTCGGACGGCGATTTTATCAGCTCAATCATGGGTTATGTCGGAGGATACCAAAACAGAATGAAAGTCGCCGGTTATCAGGATAATCTCGGCAACTGGTTCGCCGGTTTGATTGCCAAAAGCGCTTATAATATTCATGTGGCGAATAATTTTGTCATCCAGCCGAGCGCTCTTATTTCCTACAATTTTTATGGCCGCCAGAAATGGGATTCAGACTATGGCTCTGTGGCTATGGAAACAAGCAGCCTGAATGGCGCAAGCATAGGCCCCGGCCTTGCGGCGATTTACGATGGAGGAGGATGGAACAGCCACGCCTCAGTTCTCTACATGCAGAATATAGGAACGAAAGTCAGCGGAAAAGCCGGCGACATAGATTTGCCGAGGACAGGCATGAGAAACGGATATTTTGAATACGGCCTCGGCGCAGCCAGGCAGATCAATGAGGCGCTGTCATTCGAAGGCAAAGCAACATTACGCAATGGCGACGGCACCCAAAGCTATGGCGGCCATATAGGCGCAATATGGAAGTTTTAGACGCTAGCTGCGCTCAGGCCGGAAAGTCATACTGCGACCATCCGGAGATCTGAGGATCAATTTGCCTTCCTCGCTCCTCTCCACAGACGTCATCTGGGGCAGCAGCGCAAGGAAGCGGCTTTCCTGCTCCATCAGCGAATTGGCAATACAGGCGCGCATGGTGGAGACAAGGTTTTTGCCGATCGACAGAACATGGCCCTCCAACGTGTAATTTCCGGCATAGGAATTGCAGCCGGAAGATCCATTAACGCGGCTGTTTGTATCAAAACGAATGGTCAGATGCGAGCGGTCGATAATGCCCTGCCCATCAAGATCCTCAAGCTGCCATGTGATTTCACGAATAGCACCGGTCGGAACGATGTAGGGGCTGGTATCTTCAACAAAGCGCGCGCAAGGGAGTATGGTGCCGTCTGCCTTTGTAAGGCTCGCCGTAGCGCCCATGTCGTGAAAAACGATGGAAGGATCAACAACAGCAACATAACGCTGGCCTGTTTGCGTTGCCGTGCGGCTCATCAGATAAGACACGTTGGCAATGGAAAGACTTCCCGCGCCATTTCCATCAGCAACAAACCGTGCCGCGTTATTATCGCCGCATGAAAAGGTGTCAGGAGCATCAGGTTCCGTCTGCGCTGAGCCCGCACAAGCGCCAAGCGCAAATGTGCAGAAAACAAATGTCAGCATGGTAAGTCTGGGAGATAAAGCGCGCATGATGATCTCAAAAGTTCAAGATTGGGGCTTCTTCTTGTTTTTATTCTCTCTCATACAATCCGGTGATCGTGGCCTGCGCAAGGGAGCTTGCTTTGACGGTGGCATCAATTTCATGCGGTTTCATGTCGGGAGTTAAGTCAAGCTCTTCAACATCCAGCGCGTAGAGCATAAAATGATAATGATGCACCCCGTGCCCGATGGGCGGACAAGGCCCGTTATAGCCAGGCACACCATAGTCCGTGGCAAGCTCGCGCGCAGGCGCATCAAACTTTGCGCCCTTTTCCACGCCTGTGACCGATGGAGGAATATCAACCACGATCCAGTGATACCAGCCAAAATCGCGTGGCGCGTCCGGATCATGAACGATCAGCGCCAAACTTTTGGCTTCCTCCGGCACGTCGAACCATCGCAAATCCGGCGAAATATTCATCCCGCCACATTCGCTATACGCCTGTTCAGATGCCATAAAAACGTTGTTTTCTATTGTTGAGCTGTCCATCTCCATGGCTTTGGCCTGTGCTGCCATGATAAACGCCCCCGCAAAGATGATCGCCAGAATCTTTTTCATGCCCACATTACATCACAGCTTTTCCCATCAATCAAGGCGCTTGCTATTTCCCCACCCCACGCGGGCCCTCCCCCCTCGTGGGGGAGGGTTGGCCTTAATTCACCTTCACATCCACGCGATCACCGTTGCCGCTGGGGATGTTTGCGCCCATGGGGCGCAGGTCAATGCGGCTGGTGGGGATGCCGCGCTGGGTCATATAATCCCGAATAGCCAGCGCGCGGTTGAGGGATAGATGCCTCGCCTCGCGCGGCGACATCTGGCCGTCCACATCCGCATAGGCCGTCAAAGTCAGACGCGCGCGCGGGTAAGCGGTAAGCGCTTTCACAAGATTGTCGGCAATCGCGCGCCCTTCCTTGCTAAGATCAACGCTGCCCTTTTCAAAAGAGATCGTTGTGAGGTGAGAGTCCAAAACCAGCCGCGAAGTCTTCACCGGCTCCACGCTCTCAACCACAAAAGCAGGCATGGTAGCCCGAGTCTGCACCATCTCACCCTCAGTCAGGGGCGGCAGCGGTGCGGTTGGCGCTGCGCTTGCCGTTTGTGGCAGGTTTGGTGTAACAAGCACCAAGGCTTCCGTTGTTACCGGCTTGGCTTTGGGTGGTGTTGCCACGGAAGGCAAAAGCGCCTGCCGTCCGTCTTTGCTTGCCGAAGGCGCCACGCAGCTGGCCGCGCTGCCGCCATTGGTGCCCGAGCAGCTCCATGTCCACGGCCCCGTGCCGCTTACGGCGCTGATAATCCCCGCTTCGCAAAGACCGGATTCAGGTTTAAGCAAGGCCGGCTTGCCATGCGCGCTGCCGCATACGCCTTCAATAGGATCAGGCGGCAGCAAAGGCGCCGTACAGCTGACCGTCAAGCCGCCATTGGTGCCCAGACAACTCCAGTTCCATGGCCCGTCGCCGCTGATGCCCGAAGTGATCCCCGATGTGCAAAGCCCGTCCGTGGGCTCTTCAGCGCTGAGCGCGCCATTGGCAAAGCCGCAAGCGCCATGAATCGGCGGCCCGGGCGGTGGCGGCGCGGCAGGTATGGTCTTTAAGGTCGCGCAGGAAGCAACAGCGCCGCCGCGCAGCCCTTCGCAGCTCCAGCTCCAAGGGCCATCGCCAAGGACATCACCTGCTGCGCCGCTTTCGCATAAATCATGATCCGGCGCTTGCGTCATCACCTTGTTGGCCGCCGCGCCGCAAATCCCGTCAACGGAAACCAGATCTTCCACCTGAGCCAGACAGCTGGCATTGCTGCCGCCTGCAATCCCCATGCAGTTCCACTGCCAAGGCCCCTGCCCCACAAGCGGCTCTGCTGTGCCGCTTGTGCATAAATCCTGCGCGGGCGCTTTTGCGCGGACAGAGCCATGAGCCGCCCCGCAAATCCCGTCAATCATTTTGGGCGCTTCGCAGTCCACACTGTTATTTTCGCCAAGGCTGCAGCGCCAGCGCCATGGCCCCTGCCCTTCGATCACGCCGGCTTTCCCAAGAAGACAAAGCGAAGCTGTCGGCACGCTTTTGGTTCCGCGATCCGCCGCCAAACCGCAACGCGGCAGCACCACAGGAGAAGCTGCAATGACTTCTTCTTTTGCTTCTTCATGCACAACATCTGCCAAAGGCGTCGCCTCAGCCGCAAGCGCCAAAGGCGCAGCTTCAGCAGGCGCAGGCGCCACAGGCTCAGCTACAGGAACTTCTGGAACAGCAGGCTTTCTTTCCGGCGCTTGCTCGGCCATGGCGATGTTCAAGCCGCCCTTCATTGGCGCAAAGCAGATTTCAGTTTTTCCGCTGTCCAGCTCCTTGCAGATCCAGCGCCAAGAAGATTTTTGAAAAGCCGTAACCTCCCCCGCTGTGCCAAGGGCGCATAAATCCTGCTCCGGCGCTGCGCTGACTATTTGTCCGGCTGCGGGCCCGCAAAGACCTTCCGCTTTGATCGACGGCACGCCGCCAAGACCGGCGGCGCAGTCCGCATGCTCACCTTGGAAAGAACCGATGCAACGCCAGCGCCAAGGGCCATCCCCTTCAACCGCAGAAGCCTTTCCGACTTCGCACAAATCCTTGACGGGTTTTTCTTCAAAAAGACGGTCATGCGCTGCGCCGCAAACGCCGTTAACAAGCGCAGGCATGGCAGGAATCGCCACAGTGCTGGCAGACACAAGCTGCACCAAAGGCGCGGCTGTAGCCCTTTGCAGAGAATCCTCAGCAGGCACCTCATATAACAAGTTCACAAGCCTGATGGGCATTCTGTCAGCCGCGCGCGCAGAAGGCGAAGGCGGCGCACATTTATTGGTCAACCATATATCCTGCGTCTGGCCCGAAGGGCATTCCGTGCGCGTTTCCCCCGTAACTTCGCCGACAAAATGGGGCGGATAACCGACATCAGCACAGCTTTTGACCCATGACTGAACGCTTGGCTCGCAAGGCGCTTGAGTTTCTTTTAAAGGCAGCGCGGCCTCATCCTCATCAACAGGCTTGCCGAAAATGCTGGTGACAGGGCTTGCCTTCTTTTCATCACGCGCCACTTGCTCAAGCGGCTGCGGCGCTTGATCCAGATCAGTGATTTTAGGCGAGGCGATCCCCACCGTCGGCGTTGAAGGTGCAGTAGCGGCAGGAGCAACCTGCGCTTTGGGCGGCAGCGGCATCGTGCTGTCGGGGAAAATAACTTCCATATATCCGTCTTTCAAAGCGCGCACCACAGGCGCCTGAACCGGAGTCTCCTGCGCCGGAGCGGCCCAAGACTTGGGTTCCTGCCCCTGATTGTAAGGCGGCGGCGCGGAAGGCTCAGGCTCAGCCGCGACAGTCGCTTCCGCCACTTGCAGCGTTTCTTTCACGGCCACCACAGTCTGAGGATCGGCCTGCGCGGCGACCTGTAAATCGGAAGGAGCAAGCTGGACAAGCGTCTTGTTGTGGAGATCAGGATTCTGCCCGTATTGTGCCAGCGCTGCGCGCATACCATGGAGCATCATCATGCCTTGCGTGCTGCTTGCACCGGCGGCAAAACGCGGAGCCTGCACATCCGCCGCCCCGCGCGAAGAAAGGCGCGGCGCTTTAAGCAAGGCCGGCGGCGCGGCGGCCTCGCGCGCTGAAAGAGTAACTTGTCTTTCAGGTGGCGTCAGTTGCGGCAGAGTCAGATCGCCCGCTTTAAGAGGTTTGTTCCATGTTATGCCCGCAGGCATAATCCCTTCATACATGTCCGGCGCGGGCTGAAACGCCGCTTGGGCGTGAGGGCTGCAGGGTAAACAGTAAAGGACAAGAGCCGCCAGCAAGACGCCTTTAAGTCCCGCAAAAAATCGTGCAAAGTGAACCATGGATAAGCCGCATCCAAGTAAGAATCGAAGATAGGTTAATGTTCTATAAGGTTATGGGCCTTCTGTCGATAGTTTATCGCTTCATACCCGTAATAATCTTACAAGTTGATCGTGTATGGCGCCTGTACCGGCCACAAAGGAAAGGCTGGCCAGAGGGTCTTTTTCCTGCGTATCCAAAGAGCTTACAAACCCGCCCGCTTCCTTGACCAGCAAAACCCCTGCCGCCACGTCATAAAGCTTGAGCGCCATAAGCCAGGGAACTTCCACACAAGCGTCATACCGCCCCGCCGCCACATAGGCCAGAGCCAAAGCCGCCGAACCCGCGCTCCTGACACCGGCAACAAGAGGCAAAAGGGTTTCAAGCGTTTTAAGTGCCTGCGGCATGGTTTGCTCCATGCCTTTACGCGGCAGGCAGATACCGACCAGACTGTCCGCCAGATTTTGGCGGGTCGCCACGCGCATGCGCTTGTTGTTGCAGTAAGCCCCGATCCCTTTTTCAGCCCAGAACATTTTGTCTGCTAAAGGATCATAGATCATCCCCGCCACAACCTCTGCGCCGCGCATCGCGGCGATGGAAATACACCAGTGCGGCATGCTGTGAAGAAAGTTTGTCGTCCCGTCCAAAGGATCGACAATCCAGCGCTCCTCCTGCGTAGAAAAATTGGGGCCACCATCATCTTCTTCCATATAAAAACCGAAAGAGGGACGCGCTTTGGAAAGCTCCTCCCGCAAAATCTTTTGGGATTTCAGATCAGCCGCGCTTACAAAATCCGCAGGGCCTTTGCGTGAGATTTGAAGATGCTCAACCTCGCCGAAATCGCGCACAAGCGCCCGCCCCGCTTTTTGTGCAGCGTTTGCCATAACATTGATAAGAGCCGGCCGCATGACCATAAAAGATCAATCCTTTGCGCGTTCAACGTAAGAGCTGTCAACGGTGGAAACAACAATGCGCGTTCCCGCCTCGATAAAAGGCGGCACCATCACGCGCACGCCGTTGGACAGCTTGGCGGGCTTGTAAGAGGACGACGCCGTCTGGCCTTTGACGACAGGATCAGCCTCGACAATCTCAAGCGACACTTGCGGCGGCAGCTCAACCGACAAAGGCGCGCCTTCATAGGTTTGAACATTGCACACCATGCCGTCCTGAAGAAACACAGCGGAGTCGCCGAGCACATCGGCAGGAACCGTATATTGTTCGTAGGAATCCTTGTCCATAAAAGTGTAGAGATCGCCATCGGCAAAGAGATATTGCATCTCGTGATCCATAAGCTGAACCCGCTCGACAGTTTCCTGTGTGCGGAAACGCTCATTGGTTTTGACGCCCGTGCGGACAGCTTTCATCTCGATCTGTACAATGGCATTGCCTTTGCCCGGGATCATGATCTCACTTTTAATCACAACCCAGAGCTTGCCGTTATGATCCAGCACATGTCCCTTGCGGACGGTATTCGCATCGACTTTCATAAAAAACCTTCTTCCTTAAACCGAAAACGCCGCAGTGTGGCGAAAAAAGGCCCAAAGTTCAAGAGGTTTTCATAAAAAAAGCAACTTAATCCGGATCCCAGATTTCCTGCAAAGAGGGATAAATCTCAATCAGATAGTCCGTCACCTTGTCGATGGGGCGCAGGACGCCGATATAGGGGATCATTTCCTCGGTAATGATCTGCCTTTCAACATCCTCTTCGCTGATGGTGATGCGATCCCAGAACAGGTTGTAAAGGTTTCTGGGCCCCTTAATCAGCACGCATTGCAGCGTTTTGGTAAAGGTGGGGTCATCAAGATGAACCTGCATGTAAGGTGTCTGGGTGCCGTCAGTCTTTTTGTCCCAGCCGAAACCGATGTCGCTGTTGAAAATCTCGGCGCCGGCTTGCAGGACGATCCATTCAGGTTCAGTGCCGATGGTGCGGTAAGGATTAGGCTTGATCGTAGCCTTGCATTTAAAGTTCATCGTGGCGACATGCCCGACATATTCGCCGTCAATCAGCTCAAACACGCCGCAACGGCGCATCATGGATTGACGCGAACCCAGCTGCTCATTAGCCGCTTTGAGGGCTTTGTTTACCTGAACGTTCAGAAACTCTGACGATGCTGCAGTCAACTTCATAGCGAAACTCCTTTGCCACATTGATGGCAGCAAAAGATTTTCAAGGCCGAAGCATGTAACGGAAAAAGCGAAAAGAGAAGTAGCAGAAGCAGCATCGACTCATGCGAGTCATCGCCCTGCAACCTTCCAGCCCTGTTCCTCGTTGTCTTTGCCATCAACCAAGAACTCTCTTCCCAAGAAAGAGAAATCCTTTGCTGCATACCACATTCCCTGATCCCTTTCACAAGAGACCAAAGCGGCAAAGCGTCGTTACATAAACCATTGAGGAACAGATATAGGTGGTAATCCAAACCTGTCCCGGGCCAGTGGTACGTGCGCTTCCGTGGGGCGGATTATGCCAAAGTACATATTTGAAAGCAAGAAGAAATTGATCTAAAACCCTTTTTAGGACATAATGGGGAGAAGGATAAATCCCTACGGAAAGGAAGGTCTTCTATGGACCCCGTCTATCAGGCCATCGCAGCGATCTTATTTGTAGGCCTTGTTATCATGATGGGCCCGCGCGTTTTGGCCAGAAACAGGGGGAATATTCTGCGCAATATCGCAATTTGGGTAGGGATTTTCTTATTTCTGGCCTTGGCCTATATCGTGATCCAGCCGGAAAAGCGAGGAAGCCGCGCCCCGATCCCTTCCGCGCCGTTTGAAGATAAGGATACCGCGCAACAACCGCAGGAAGAATCTTCAGACCTTTTCACTCCCAAGCCCTCACGCGAGGAAGACGGGTTTTCAACCGCCATGTAAGTCCGCAGGTTACACGGGTTCAGGGGATTGCCCCGACTCTGCCTTTACAGACGGCCTGGATGGAGAATCTGAGGGCTCCGGCTGTTGTTTCATCAGTTGTTTGTTGGCGATATTGTAAAGAATCCAGAGATTGGCTCTTTTCTCAAAAGCCTCCTGACCTTCTACAGTCTTCAGTTTTTTTGTCTCCAGTTTAGCACTGTTTACAAGCGCTTTGAGAGTCTCTGGCGAACACCTCTCGAATTTTTCCGTCAGATTCTTCATAGCCGCCCGCTGGCGTTGCTGACCTAAACGGTACTCCTGCGCGAGTTCTAAAGAGCTCTTTTTAAATTGGGTAATATTATTTCTTTTCATAGCGCCACCCCTTTCACTTTCTTTCAAATATTACGCTTGTAAACAGTATAATCTTTCTTTATGAAAGTAAAAAGAACAAAATGAACCTTTCCAAAAAGTTAACAGGTTAAATCACTCAACCGTAACGCTTTTGGCAAGGTTTCTTGGGTGATCCACATCCGTGCCTTTGGCAAGAGCCGTGTAGTAAGCCAAAAGCTGCAACGGCGCGGCGTATAAAATGGGCGCTATCGCCTCGTGAATGGCAGGAAGAACCAGAGACCATGTTATACCGGCGCCTATATTGGCATGGCCCACCTTGTCCGTGAACAAATGGATGCGCCCGCCGCGCGCCACGATTTCCTGCACGTTGGAAGAGGTTTTCTCAAACAAACTGTCATAAGGCGCCAGAACAACGACAGGCATATGCTCATCCACCAAAGCAAGAGGGCCGTGTTTAAGCTCGCCCGCAGGATAGCCTTCGGCGTGAATGTAGGAGATCTCTTTCAACTTCAAAGCGCCTTCCAGCGCAAGCGGATACATCAACCCACGCCCGAGATAAAAGATCGCTTTTGTCGTGGCGATATTTTGCGCAACTTCCTGCAAGCGGTTGTCGTCACGTAGGACATCATTCATTTTAGAAGGAAGGCCGCGCAGCGCGTCAACAATTTCCGTTGCTTTGTCTGTGCTGAGGAATCCGCGTTTTTCGCCCGCCTGCAGCGCCATGCACAAAAGAACGATCAGCTGTGATGTAAAAGCCTTTGTCGAGGCCACACTGATTTCAGGCCCGCATAAGGAAGGAACAATAGCATCGGACTCCCGCGCAATCGTGCTGTGCTGGACATTAACGACAGAAACGATTTTCTGCCCGCGCTCTTTGGCGTAACGCAGCGCGGCCAGACTATCCGCCGTTTCGCCCGATTGCGAGATCACGATCATCACGTCAGACGGATCCACAAGCGCACCGCGATAGCGGTATTCCGAAGCGACATCAAAATCCGTCGGAAGGCCCGCAAGCTGTTCAAACCAGTAGCGCGCCGTCATACCGGCATAATAGGCCGTTCCGCAGGCCACAATGCTAAGGCGTCTGATATTTTTCCAATCAAAAGGAAGATCGGGCAAAGCAATTTGATAATCGCCGAACGTCATCGTCTCAAGCGCATCGCCGATCACGACAGGCTGCTCGAAGATTTCCTTGAGCATATAATGGCGGTAGGTGCCTTTGCCGATTTCAAGCGCGGAAAGTCCCGTTTCATGAATGGCGCGTATGGCAATATCGCCGTGCTTGTCGTGGATAATGGCGCTTTCAGCCGTGATTTCCACCCAGTCGCCCTCTTCAAGATAAGTGATGCGGTTTGTCATGGGTGCAAGCGCCAAAGCGTCGGAGCCGAGATACATCTCCCCCTCGCCGTAACCGATGGCCAAAGGACTCCCGCGCCGCGCGCCGATCAAAAGATTATTGTGATCCTGAAAAAGAACGGCCAGAGCAAAAGCTCCGTCCAAACACGGCAAAGCGGCGGCAGTCGCCTCTTGCGGCGTCATGCCCATATTGAGGAAATCAGTGATAAGATGCGCAATGGATTCCGTGTCGGTTTCTGATCTGAACACATGGCCCTTGGCTTCAAGAGCGTGGCGCAGATCGCGGTAATTTTCAATAATCCCGTTATGGACAAGCGCGACTTTTTCCGAAGAATGAGGGTGCGCGTTATCTTCGCTCGGGCGGCCATGCGTGGCCCAGCGTGTATGGCCGATACCGACATGCCCGCGCAAAGGATCTGATTCCAGTTTGTCCGACAGCGCTTTAAGTTTCCCCGTTGCGCGGCGCATGGCAAGCTTGCCGTCAATCAAGGTCGCAATCCCCGCGCTGTCATAACCGCGATATTCAAGCCGTTTCAGCCCTTCAAGAAGACTTTCCGCCACATCGCGCTTTTCGGAAACAATGCCAACAATGCCACACATAAGATGATCTCCTTAATGTTGAGCCATAAAGTTTTCTATGGTCTGAAAGACTTGAGGAATGGCTTTGGTATCAGAGCCTCCGGCCTGTGCCATGGCTGCGTGACCGCCAAAACCCCCGCCACCCAGCAAGGGCACGATATTTTTAACAAGATCAACCGCGCTGAAACGCGAGGTCAAATCATCCGTCACCCCAGCAACAAGCGAAACTTTTCCTTCATGTATTGTCGCCAGAACAACCACGCCGGATTTTATTTTCGCTTTAAACTGATCCGCCATGGGCTTGAGATCGCGCGGCTGAATATCCGTAAGCGTGCGCGTCACAAGATTGACTCCGGCAACCTGCTTGACCTCATCATCACTTTTGTTTGCGCTGCCCAAAGCTGCTTGCTTGCGTAAAGAACTAAGCTCGCGCTCCATATTTTTGCGCTCTTCAACAAGCTGCGCGATACGCGCGGCAGCGGCTTTGTGCTCCTTTTCAAAATAGCTTAGCACCCCTTGTCCGGTTACGGCTTCAATGCGGCGCACACCGGCAGATACGGCACTTTCGCCGATGATTTTGATAAGGCCAATATCGCCTGTGCGGCAAACATGCGTGCCGCCGCAAAGCTCGACGGAAAAAGCGAACTTGTCATCATCGTCACCGCCCATGGACACAACACGGACTTCATCGCCGTATTTTTCGCCGAACAAAGCCATGGCACCGGCATCCATTGCCTCTTGCGGCGACATCAGGCGCGTGGCCACTTCATTGTTGCGGCGGATGATGTTGTTGACTTCTTCCTCAATAATCGTCAGCATTTGATCGCCGATGGCTGTCGGCTGGCTGATGTCAAAGCGCAAGCGGTCAGGCGCAACAAGAGATCCTTTCTGCGTGACATGCTTGCCAAGCCGCCGCCGCAAAACCTCGTGCAAAATATGCGTAGCCGAATGGTTGGCGCGGATAGCATCGCGCCTTGCGCTGTCGATAGCCAAAGAAATAGTCGCGCCGACTTGCAAACTTCCTTTTTCAAGACGCCCATGGTGAACAATAAGACCGCCCGCCTCTTTGCGTGTATCAAGAATATTGAATACCGCGCCGTCCGCGCTTGTAATCATACCGGTATCGCCGACCTGCCCGCCGGACTCGCCATAAAAAGGCGTTTGATTGGCCACCAGCCAAAGCTCATCCCCTGCCGCCGCCTTTTGCACGCGCTGCCCGTTTTGAACCAAAGCCGTGATAACGCCTTCGGCTTTGTCGGTGCTGTAGCCAAGGAAATCTGTCGCGCCGACCTCATCCGCAACTTCAAACCAGATTTTGGAGATGCCCGCATCACCGGAACCGGCCCAGCTTTTACGCGCCTCTTCCTTTTGCTTTTCCATGGCCGCCGTAAAGCCCGCAACGTCCACGCTTTGCCCCCGCGCGCGCAGGACATCCTGCGTCAAATCAAGCGGAAAACCGAAAGTGTCATAAAGTTTAAACGCCACAGCGCCGGGCAAAACATGGCTTTTGTCAAGCGAAGAAGATTCCTCATCAAGCAATTTAAGCCCGCGCTCAAGCGTTTGCTTAAAGCGCGTTTCTTCAAGCTTGAGCGTTTCGGTAATAAGAACTTCTGCCCGCACAAGCTCGGGATAGGCGACGCCCATTTGTTTGACCAGCTCAGGCACCAGACGATAAATCAGAGGCTCTTTCGCGCCGAGCAGATGCGCATGGCGCATGGCGCGGCGCATAATGCGGCGCAGCACATAACCGCGCCCTTCATTGCTCGGCAAAACGCCATCCGCAATCAGGAAAGAAGTCGAACGCAAATGATCGGCAATCACGCGAAAAGACGGCGCCTGCTCCCCTTCGGGTGCGACTTTGACAAGATCGGCTGCCGTGGCGATCAGCGCGTGGAAAAGATCAATGTCGTAAACGGAAGTCTTTCCTTGCAGGATTGACGTAATACGCTCAAGTCCCATGCCTGTGTCGATCGAAGGCTTGGGCAGACTGCTGCGGCTCCCGTCCTCACGCTCTTCAAACTGCATAAAGACAAGATTCCAAAACTCCAAAAACCGATCGCCATCTTCATCAGGTGACCCGGGCGGCCCGCCCGCAAGCGCAGGCCCCTGATCAATAAAAATCTCCGAGCAAGGCCCGCACGGCCCCGTATTGCCCATGCGCCAGAAATTATCATCCGTGGGAATGCGAATGATTTTGTCATCCGAAAAACCGGCAACTTTTTTCCAGATTGAGGCCGCTTCGTCGTCCGTGTGATAAACGGTCACCAAAAGGCGATCTTTCGGCATGTCATAATACTTGGTAATCAGCTCCCACGCAAAGGCGATCGCATCTTCCTTAAAATAATCGCCGAAGGAAAAATTGCCGAGCATTTCAAAAAAAGTGTGATGCCGCGCCGTATAGCCGACATTTTCAAGATCATTATGCTTGCCGCCCGCGCGCACGCATTTCTGCGCCGTACTTGCGCGGCTATAAGGGCGGTTTTCAACGCCGGTGAAAACATTCTTGAACTGAACCATCCCCGCATTGGTAAACATCAGCGTAGGATCATTGTCCGGCACCAAAGACGAAGAGGCCAGAACCTTGTGGCCCTTTCCTTCAAAGAACTTTAAAAAGGTTTGGCGGATATCAGCAAGCGTTTGCATAAGATAAGACTCCGAGGTTGAAAAACTAGCTCTTAAAGTGATTGAGGCTGGCGCGCCAGTAATCATAAGCCGTGACAAGAGTGAAAATCCCCGCCACCCACAAAAGAATGCCGCCGATCAGGGTGGAAGGAATCCATGACGGCGCATTTTCAGTGCCGACAATAAGAAAGCCCAGCGCAAAAATCTGGATAGTCGTTTTCCATTTGGCCAGACGGCTGACGGGCATGTTGACGGCAAGGCTGGCCAAAAACTCCCGCAACCCCGAAACCGCAACTTCGCGCAAAAGGATGATAAGCGCCGGAATAATAGCAAACCCGTCAATCTTGCCGTTAAAAGCCAAAAGAAGGATCACAGACGCAACGAGAAGCTTGTCGGCAATAGGATCAAGAAACTTTCCGATCTGCGAGACCTGATTTTCGCGCCGCGCCATATAGCCATCCAGCCAGTCCGTGACTCCCGCAAGGCCGAACAGGAAAAGCGCAAGCCATGCTGCCCATCCGAAAGGCAGCGCAAGCAAAAGAAGAATAACCGGAATCACAAAGATCCGCGAGAGGGTCAATTTATTGGCAAGAGTTCTAAACATGGGCTATGGCCTTTCTTTCCCCCTAACCTACAACATTTCCATGGAAATAATCATATATTTTTTTTGCCAGAGCGGCGCTGATTCCATGAACACGCCCTATATCGTCCGCCCGCGCGTTTTCGATGGCCTTGGCCGAACCGAAATGCTGCAGCAAAGCCTTTTTCCGCCTTGCGCCGATGCCGGAGATTTCCTCAAGACCTGAATAGCTTATGGCCTTTGCCCGCTTTGCGCGGTGCGTGCCGATGGCCATGCGATGGGCCTCATCCCGCAGGCGCTGGAGGTAGTAGAGAACAGGATCCTGCGCCGGCAAAACAAGGGGCGGGTGGCCCTTGCGGAAAAACCGCTCCTGCCCCGCATGGCGGTCGGGGCCTTTGGCGATGCCGATCACGGGGATGTCCTTGATCCCGAGATCAGCCAGCGCTTGCGTCACCTTACCGACCTGTCCCGCCCCGCCGTCAATCAAAAGAAGATCCGGCCAGACTCCGGAAGTACGCGCGGGATCTTCGGCCAGCAAGCGCTTAAAGCGGCGGCCCAGGACCTCCTGCATCATGGCAAAATCATCTTGGCCGTGCGCTTGTTTGATGGTGAACTTGCGGTATGTTTTTTTCAAAAACCCTTCCGGCCCTGCGGCAATCATAACGCCGACGGGAAACTGCCCCGCAATATGTGAATTGTCGTACACTTCAATTCTTTGCGGCACGCGCGGCAGATGAAAGATTTTTGTAAGCGCTTGCAGAAGTTTTTCCTGCTCGTTCTGCTCGGCCATCTTGCGGGCTAAAGCTTGCGCGGCATTGGCTTTAGCGTGATCCATCAGGCGTTTCTTTTTATCAAGTTTCGGAACGCTGAACGTCACTTTGCCCCCAAGCGCTTTTGCCAGCAGCGTGGAATCAGAAGGCATCTCGCTGACAAGAATAAGCGGCGGAACGTCCTTGTCCGCATAAAACTGCGCGATAAAAGCGGCCAAAATCGCGGCGCTTTCATGATCTTCATCATGCGCAGGAAAATAAGTCCGCGCCCCGTAATGGCGATCAGCGCGGAAAAACAAAACCGTGATAGCGCTATGCCCGCCTTCCTGATGCAAGGCGATCACATCGGCATTGCCAAGCCCTTCCACATAAACATCCTGCCGCGATTGAATGGATGTCAGCACGGCGATGCGGTCACGCAAACTTGCGGCGCGTTCATAATCCATCGCGTCACTTGCCTGCTGCATGGCCTCATTCATTTGTTTTTGTGCCTTGCGGCTGTGGCCCGAAAGAAAAGCGCGAGTCTCAGAAACTTGTTGAGCATAATCTTTTGCGGAAACCTTGCCGCAGCAAGGCGCCGTGCATCGTTTGATGTGGTATTGCAGGCAAGGCCTTTTCCGCGCAGCAAAATAACTGTCCGAGCAGTTGCGCAGCATAAAGACGCGCTGCAAAAGGATCAAAGTTTCATTGACGGACGCCGCTGAAGCAAAAGGCCCGTAATACCACCCCTTCTGCGTCTTCGCCCCGCGATGCTTGAGGAGCTGAGGATAAGGATGATCGCGCGTGATAACGATAAAAGGAAAACTTTTATCATCGCGCAACAGCACGTTGAAAGGAGTCTTGTAATGCTTAATAAGATTGGCCTCAAGCAAAAGCGCCTCAGCCTCGCTGGCTGTGACGACAATCTCAAGCCCATAAGTCTGCGCCACCATCCGCTGGATACGCCGAGGCAGCCGCGCCTGCTGCGTGTAGCTTGTCACGCGCTTTTTTAAGTTCTTGGCCTTGCCCACATAAAGCACCTGCCCCTTAACCCCCACCATCCGGTAAACCCCCGGGCCGGAAGGCATGGTTTTAAGCTGCGCGCGCAAAACATCCGCGCCGCGCTCAAACAGAGAGTTTTTTGAAGAAGGTTTCGTCATGAAACAAAAGGTTAAAGAGTTTAAAGCCTCACCGCAAGCCAGCCCAAAAGAATCGTAAGTCAATGAAATATAACAATATTTAAGCATGAAATCATTGTAAGTAATCAAATATTTACATTAAGGGAGTACAATAAGGCCATGAATGCCACCTTACCCTTTCGCCATTTCAAACAGCGTCTTGCTTATCATAGAAAGCTCACGCAGCTTCATGATAAAGCAATCCCCCTTGTGCTGGAGCTGAAGGAACGTCGGCGACAGGATATAGAAGAAAAGATGTACAATTTTCATAAAAACCCACCTGCGGTTTCTGAGATGAAAACTCTTCAAGATAATATTGTCAGAGAAGTACAAAGAGGTTTTAAGCTGCGTAAAAATTGGGATCGGCTTTTGGGGGATCCTGCCTGGTATTATTCTGTTTTATACAAAAAGCTGCCAGAGCATAAAGCAAGTCTGAAAGTCCTGACATCTGGTTTTCAGACTTTAGGGAAAGAAATTAAACAGGACATAAGACATCTTGAGCAGAAAGAGGAAGAGCAAAGGAAAAAACCTTTATACAAGCTTGGGTTTGTTTTCTTTACTGTTCCCACAGTGGCACTGGCTTGGTTGACCGCGCTTATTCCTGAAAACAAAAGACTTCCTGTTGTCCTTATTGCAGCCAGTGCGGTGATGGGCGCAACCATTTATCGCCATCACTTGAAAGATTTGTGGAAAAAAACGATGAAAGAGCTTAGCCAGAAAAAAAGAAAAAACAGCTTTCTGTCACCCTTCTCTACACCAAAAGAAAATCCAGCAGCCTCAGAACGAAAAGAAAAACCGCTGGGCAAGAAAAACGTTTCCAGCAAACTTAAAAACGGATAAGGTTACAAATTACAAAAGCAACCCTTTTTGTTCACGATAAGATTATTATTTTAAAGTCAATACTGAAAACTTCCCCCCTGAAGATTCAGGTTTCTTTTGCTTGTAACGGCGCTGTACATCTGAATCAATTTTTAGCAAATTACTTACTCCCCACATACACAAGCCGACATGGGCACCAAATATAACAAGTTGAGCAGGAAAAGGAAGCTTTGTCACCTCTACACCCGTATAATTGAATAAAGCCGGCACGCTCATAATTACAGCCATTGTACCCGTAATTTTAGCAGCCGTTTTAAACAAATCGATTAAGATCTCTGATGATTTTGACATCAAGGAATCCTCCTTTCCCCAACTACTTTGCTTTTCTACCCCAAACATGTCAATGAGATTAACCATATTAATAGTTTCAATATATAGCCCATCCCAAACCTAAATAACCCAACTTTATTCCCCAACCTCAAACAACCACCCCTATTTTTGCGCGAACTTGATGGCGGCGGCGAGCAGACCAAAAGCAAGGAGTCCCCTCATAGTGCTTTACCCGCCCCCCACCGCAAGCCAGCCCAAAAGAATCGTAAGTCAATGAAATATAAGCATATTCAGGCTAGAAACTATTGAAAGTAATGAAATATTCATGAAAATGAGGTATAATAAGGCCATAATTCTAAGGAATGAGCTATGAAACATGACATCACATTCTCCACTGTAGAAAACCCAACATCCGTTTCGGATAGGGCTATCAATGAAGTCTTGCTTTTAAAGAGCGAGATGGAAACATGGCTGGGGCGCGAGATTGTCATCATTGACGGCACAAAACTGCAAAATAATCCTCACGGAGTTCTGAAAGATTCACTGCCTCATATGACGCAGCACAAAATTGATGCGCTTGAAGCCAGAATATTTAAACACAGGAACGAGGCAGGTTTTTGCGCCACGCTTGGCAAGTTAGAGGATCTGACGACCTTTGTTGTTATTAATGATAAAGATCCTTTTACAATGTTTCACGAACTTTGCCACGCTGTTATATTGACTCGGACATCAGTGGACGGACGCGCCAAACTCATCAACCATTTCTTGCGGATTCCTGCAGATGATCCTACCTCGCAAGATTTCATTGCTTCCAAAGAAACAAATTATAAAGAACATATGTCCGATGGCTTGGCCGTCATTAAAATGGCGCAATGCGAAGGCGATACACGGGGAATAGCAAAACAAAATCTTCTGGCCGCAACTTATTTTGCCAGAGCCTTGCACAAAAACAATCCGGACGAAATATTGTCCAGAATAGAACATGACACGCATGAAAGCATAGGGAGCATGAACGTCCTTTTATCCCGAAGGGATGAAAATGTAAGCCGGTCAATCTTTTTGGATCTTCAAGAAAGCTACGATGCCTTGAACCGCGAGAATACCGTTATTATGTCCGACATTTCCACCGTCAACTGGCAGGAGATAGAGCAAGTTCTTGAAGACGGCGACATAAAAAAGCTTACCAACAAACAGTGCTGTCTTTTGGCTGCCGCTATGGCCGCCAGAAATGGCAAGACGCAAAAAGATATACAGGATTGTATGGATGCTGTAGTTGGAGATGAAACGCCAAAAGACGCTGCCGAAAAAAAATGGTGCCATACTTATTATTTACTGAAAGACCATGTGGCAAAGGATGATCCCGCATTTCAACCGGCTGTGCGCGCTTATGAAAGCACCATGAAAGCATCGCAGGAACCTGTTAGAGGTACAAAAATTGCGACTTCTTTCCCTGCCCACACGCTACAATAAACCGGCCTTATTCCTCAACCTCAAACAACCAGCCCTGCTTTTGCGCAAAGGCTATGGCCGCTTGCTGCGTATCAAAAGCAAGGCGCCCTTTCATGGTGCTTTGCCCGTCCTCAGCCGCAAGCCAGCCCATGAAAGGCTCGGGCCTTTTCTGGATCGCGCTGACAACCTCAAGCCGCCACGCATCGGCCCAAGGCGAGCCTTGCGTCAAGCTTGCGGCGGGGCGAAAAATACGAACCTGCATACAGGGTTACCCTTTGAAAACATGCCTTTTATAATGCTGGAAAAACACCGAAAAAGTCAAGAATCTTGCAGCGGCCTAAGGTCTGTTGTAAAAGAAGAACCTAACTGATTCAAAGGTTGATGCTGCGCATGTTCCCACCCTTCTCTTTTTCGCGTTTGGCCGTAGCTTTTCTGGCTTTGGGGCTTCTTGTTGGATGCGCTTCCCAAAAGCCCGAGGAGCCGTCCGAAAAAACCGCCGAGGCTCTTTACAATGACGGCCTCAACCTTATGGAAAAGCGCCTGTTTCGGGAGGCTGCGACGCAGTTCGAGGAAATTGAGCGCCAGCACCCATATTCGCAATGGGCCCCGCGCGGCCAGTTGATGAGCGCTTACGCCATGTATGAGGCGCTCGATTATGACGCGGCCATCAAAGCGCTGGAGAGCTTTATCCGCCTTCACCCGGGGAGCGAATATATCGCCTATGCCTACTATCTGCGGGCGTTAAGCGATTATGAGCGCATCGCCGATGTCCGGCGTGACCAGACTTATGCGCATCTTGCGCTGTCCGAGCTGCAGACCATCATCCGTCGTTTTCCTGACACGGCCTATGCGCGTGATGCCAGACTTAAAATTGACCTCGTCAACGATCACCTTGCCGGCGCCGAGATGGAAGTCGGCCGCAATTACATGACACAAAAACTTTTCACAGCAGCCGTAGGCCGTTTCCGCACGGTGGTCGAGCGCTACCAATCCACCAGCCACGTTCCCGAAGCCTTGCACCGGCTTGTTGAATCCTATCTCGCTCTGGGCATTTTGGATGAAGCCAAAAAAACCGCCGCCGTTTTGGGCCACAACTTCCCCGGCAGCCGCTGGTATCAGGACAGCTACGATCTTCTTAGGAAGAACGGCCTGATTGATTAAGTCTGTTTATTGCGGCGTATATTTGGAAGAAGAGGAAACCTTATGGCCACGCGGTTTTCTGGCAGGCGGTTCTATGCTTTCACGCGCGCTCGTGACCTGTTGATAGGCGGGATCATTCCGGAGTTCCTGCATCTCAGGATCATTCTTTAATACCGGATTGTTCAGCATACGGCCTACCTGAAGCCACGCGCCGCGGGCGGCTCCTACGGGTGCTTCATCGCCAAGCGCGGCGGCGTTAAAATCCTTGCCCTCTTGCGGATTAAGACTATACATGCACGCAAAACCGGCAGCCAGATGAGCGGTTTCTTGCGGTGAAAGATTTTTTATGTCGCCTTCTTCTTGGAGCTTGTCCATAATCACCCGCCCGGGGAAGATGGGATTATCAACAGGAATCAAAACATCCAAAGCCGTCATCTCGTTGTATTTTTCTTGGATTGTATAAAGAGCTCGCGCAACCTTTGGCCAGTCTTTCTCTTTAACATGGGACAGAAAAGTTTCTGTCGCCGCCAGACTTCTGTAAGTATTATGTTCTGTGACTTGGTAATCCAAAGCCTGCGGATTGTTATAAAGCACTTTTCTAAAAAGGATCGTAGATTGCAAAAGATTTTCAGCCGCCATGCCTTTTATCCCTTCGCCCCTTTGCGCCCTTGTAAGCATGTCGGCAACATCCGCCATATTTTCGCGGTAGTTTGTTAAAAGGAAAAGCTGGTCAGGATCCGAGATCTTGTCAAAAGCTTTTAAAGAAATCTGGGGTTTCGAAACATCAGGGACTTTTAAAACAGAAGAGTGTAAGTTACCGTCCTTTGCATATTCTTGATTCCCATGTCCTACGATCTCGTGACCCAGTATTTTGGGATCAGAAGGATCAAATAAGACAACCAAGTGCGATTTCCCGACTGAAACATGCAAAGCTCTATACTCAAGCGCCTTTGCCTGAAGTATATGGAATGCAATATTTCCTATTTTGTTGGGCGTTAAGGGTGTAGGGAAGTCCGCGTTTTCTAAAACATCGCGGAGATTAGATAGATTGAAAGGCATTTGCTTTTGGTTAAAGATGTTATCGATTTTGCTGCCGTCGATAATAGGAAGAAACTCTTGTCCTGTCACTTCCTCCACCGCAGCCATATGCGGAGCGAGCTGCTTTACAACTTTCCCCGCTTCAGATTTCGGGTCAGGGGAGTACATAATATCATACCCGCCTTTTGCATCAGCAGGCAAAAGCCCAACCGTGAGCGCAGCCATCGTAGCCGCCGTAAATCTAACGAGCGGCGAGGATTTTTTAACGTCGTCTTTCACGGCCCTATTATACCTCTTTTTGATAAATCTTTTATTACTTTTAATAATTTCACTCTAAACGTGGTTATTTTTCATTAACTTATAGGACGACCCCTCTTTCCTTTGGACTGGCTTGCGGCCATGCGCTAAACTCTTTAACCTTTTGTTTTCGGCAAGTTTTTAAAGCGAAAGAAGATGCTTAAAACCCCATGACCAAGAAAGAACAGCTCTCCCTTTTTTCAGAAGATCCGGCCGCTTTGTTGCAAAAGCTGGCCAAGGATATCGCGCATCATGACCGCCTCTATCATCAAAAAGACGCGCCTGAGATTTCCGATGCGGCTTATGACGCCTTGCGCGCGCGTTATAAGGCTTTGGCCAAAGCGCACCCCGACCTTGTTCCCGCAGATGATCCTGACGCCCGCGTCGGCGCAGCCCCTTTAGGCGGCTTTCGCAAAGTCCGCCATAAAGTGCCGATGCTTTCCCTGAACAACGCTTTCACGGACGAGGATATCATTGATTTTGTCGAGCGGATCAGAAAGTTCCTCAATCTGAAAGAAACCGATAAAATCCCCATGATGGCCGAACCCAAAATTGACGGTCTTTCAGCAACGCTTTTATACGAAAAAGGAAAACTGGTTGCTGGCGCCACGCGCGGCGATGGACAAACGGGCGAGAATGTCACCGACAACATTAAAACGATCAAATCCATCCCCCATAAACTGAACGGCACATTTCCCGATCGCCTTGAAGTGCGCGGCGAGATTTTTATGACTCATAAGGATTTCTCCAAACTGAACGCGCAACGTGAAAAGGATGATGAACCGCTTTTCGCCAATCCGCGCAACGCAGCAGCCGGCAGCGTGCGCCAGCTGGACTCAACCATCACCGCAGCGCGCCCTTTGGCCTTTTTCGCTTATGCTTTGGGCGAAGTTTCTCACATGACTTGGAACAGCCAAAGCGGTCTTCGCAAAAAACTGGCAAACTGGGGCTTTACGCTGAACGAGCCGTCCGCGCTTTGCGAAACGACAAAAGACATGCTGGCCTATCATCACAAGCTTGAAGAAAAACGCCATGAGATGGATTTTGATATGGACGGCGTTGTCTATAAAGTCGATCTCTTTGCATGGCAGGAGCGTTTGGGTTTTGTCAGCCGCGCGCCGCGCTGGGCGCTTGCGCATAAGTTTGCCGCTGAAAAAGCGCAAACAAAGCTGAATGATATTTTGATTCAAGTTGGCCGCACGGGCGCCATGACTCCTGTTGCGGATCTGGAGCCTGTGACAGTCGGCGGCGTTGTCGTCAGCCGCGCCACGCTTCATAATGAGGACGAGATCAAACGCAAAGACATCCGCATCGGCGATGAAGTTATCGTTCAACGCGCCGGCGATGTTATCCCCCAGATTGTTGAGGTAGTGCTGAGCAAGCGCAAAAAAACCGCTTCTGTTTATGAGTTTCCCACCCATTGCCCCATTTGTCATTCTCTGGCTCTGCGTGAAGAAGGCATGGCCGTGCGCCGCTGTACAGGAGGTTTGATCTGTCCGGCGCAGATTGTCGAACGCCTTTGTCATTTCGTCAGCCGCGATGCGCTGAACATAGACGGCTTTGGCGAGCAGCGTGTCAGAACGCTGTGGGAAGAAGGTTTTGTGAAAACGCCTGCGGATATTTTTCTTTTGCATGAGCATGAAGAAACCCTCAGCGAACGCAAAGGCTGGGGCGCGTTGTCGGTAAGGAATCTTTTGGACGCCATCGAAGCGCACCGCACAGTGCCGCTGGATCGTTTTATCTTTGCGCTCGGCATCCGTCAGGTTGGCGAGGCCACGGCCAGACTTCTTGCGCGTCACTACAAAACATTTGAAGCATGGCGCAAAGCCATGATCGCCGCGCATGATGAAGATGGAGAGGCATGGCAGGAATTGACAGGCATCGATCAGGTCGGCCCTTTGGTCGCGCGGGATCTGGCGGCGTTTTTTGCCGAACCTCATAATGAAAAAATCCTTGATGATCTTTTAAATCAAATCACCGTCCGCCCCGCGCAGCAGGGTGCGCAAAACACGGCGCTTGCGGGCAACACCATCGTCTTCACAGGATCGCTCACAACCATGGGCCGCCGCGAAGCCAAGACCAGAGCGGAAAGTCTCGGCATGACCGTCAGCGGCTCGGTCTCCAAAAAAACGGATTATGTTGTTCTGGGCGAAGATGCCGGAAGCAAAGAGAAGAAAGCAAAAGAACTGGGCGTTAAAATCCTGAATGAAAATCAATGGATTTCTCTGACAGAAGGAAAAAAGATATGAGCGAGCAAGAGTCTGAAGATAAAATGCTGGAAATTGTCGCGCAGAATGTGCGTAAGGAAATTGAAAAACTCATGCTTGTGGTCGAGCAGTCCGCCAAAGACGCGAAAAACTACGACAGCAGCCTGACCGATTTTTCCGGCAGCCTGCAATCTTCCACATCCATGGAGCAGATCAAGCAGGCTGTTTTGAAAGTCGCGCGTGAAACGCAAGTCATGGCCGCGCAAAACCAAAAATTGCAGGATCAGCTTTCACACGCGGCGCAGGATATGGTTGATCTGCGCTCGGATCTGGACAAAGTCCGAAAGGATTCTCTGACGGATCCCCTTACCGGCATCGGCAACCGCGCTTATTTTTCCGAGCAGCTCGCCCATGTCCTGCAGGAGTCGCGCGAAACAGGAACGCCTGTTTCGCTGTTGATGGCCGACATCGATCACTTTAAAAAGTTCAACGACAATTACGGCCATCTTATTGGTGACGAGGTCTTAAAACTTGTCGCCAAAACGCTTGTTGAAAATCTGAAAGGCCGCGACATCATCGCGCGCTATGGCGGTGAGGAGTTTGTGATTATCCTGCCCCATACAACTGTGCAGGATGCCGCGCGCGTGGCGGATAGTTTGCGCGATCATTTATCGACCAAACAGATCCGCCGCCGCAAAACGCATGAAAATCTTGGGATTGTAACAATTTCTTTAGGTGCAGCGCAGTATAAAGACGGCGAAGACCCCCAAAACCTGATAGATCGCGCGGATTTAGGCCTCTACGCCGCCAAACAGGCCGGACGTAATAAGGTCGTGGTGCAGAATGAGAATAATTAACCGTAAGTTAACGCCCCCTCTCTTATAATTCAGCCCGTTATGGCCACAACAAAAAAAACATCTCAAAAGGCGGCGCAAGCTTTGCCTTTGAACAAAATCCTGATCGGCGACAGTATCGAGCTGATGCGCGCGCTGCCGGATGCCAGTATTGATGTTGTTTTTGCCGACCCTCCTTATAATTTGCAGCTTGGCGGCGATCTGCTGCGGCCCAACCATACGCTTGTCGATGCCGTGGATGATGATTGGGACAAGTTCAGCGACTTTGCCAGCTATGACAAGTTTACTTATGATTGGCTGAAAGAAGCGCAGCGCGTGCTCAAGCCTGACGGGTCTTTGTGGGTGATCGGAAGCTACCACAATATTTTTCGTGTCGGCACTATTTTGCAAAATCTTGGCTTTTGGATTTTGAATGATATCGTCTGGTGCAAAACCAATCCTATGCCGAACTTTCGCGGCAAACGCTTTACCAACGCGCATGAAACGCTGATCTGGGCGGCAAAATCGCCCGATGCGCGCCCATGTTTTAATTACGAGGCGATGAAAAACCTCAACGATGAAAAGCAAATGCGCAGCGATTGGAATCTTCCCATTTGCAGCGGCAAGGAACGCCGCCGCGATGATGAAGGTGAAAAACTTCACCCCACGCAAAAGCCGGAGAGTCTTCTTTACCGCGTGATCGCCTCCTCCACAAAACCAAACGATGTGATCTTGGATCCCTTTTTCGGCAGCGGCACAACGGGCGCGGTCGCGCGAAAACTGGGCCGCAACTTTATAGGGTTTGAGCGCGAAGAACGCTACGCGCGCTTTGCCAAAAAAAGAATTGCCGAGATTAAGGATATTCCCGAAACAGGATTCCTGCTCACGCCTGCCAAGCGCGAGGAGCCGCGCGTTCCTTTCGGCACGGTGCTGGAGCGCGGTCTTTTGCATGCGGGCGATTTTCTTTTTGATGAGCGGCAGCGCCACCGCGCCCGAGTCAAAGCTGACGCGACTTTGATTGCCGCCTGCCGCGACGGCGAAGAAATCCGTGGCTCCATTCATAAAGTCGGCGCCACGGTTCAGGGCCTACCGGCCTGCAACGGCTGGACTTTCTGGTGCTATGAGGCCAAGGGACACCTCCTCCCCATCGACCTCCTCCGCCAACGCATCCGCGCCGAAATCGCCCAGATGATGGGGTAAGCCCCAAGCCCCCCCTAACTGTCATTGCGAGGCGGGCCGCAAGGCCCAACGGGCGCCATCTCGGCGATGTTGCAGAGATTACCGCGTCAGGCCTGAAGGCCTTCCTCGCAATGACAATCTCCCCTCTCGTCATCCGCAAGCCCCGAGAATGACAAGGAAAATCACATAAGTTAATGAAAAATAACCATATTTAAAGCGAAACTATTAAAAGTAATAAAAGATTCACAAAAAAATAGTATAATAAGGTCATGGAAAACGACGATAAAAAACCCCTGCTCAAAAGGGTAGTAAACCTGACAGCCGCTACAGCCGTAGCGGCATGTAGCTTATTACCGCTGCCTGCCGGAGCAGCAAAGATTCCCGACAATCCTGTCGCAGTAAAGCCCATATCCTTGGTGGATGAGGCTAAAAAAGAAATTGTTTCTCAAAAAGAAGAAATAGAACAGGCGATAGGACAAAAGATTTATTTTATTGATGGGCGAGAAGTGAAAAAAAGATCTGCCGCGCTGGCGCATGGCAAAGGGGAATCAGGAAAACATGACGTAGATGAGATTTTAAAGATTTTAAGTGAAAGGGAAAACGACGACTCTGCCGTAAAGGGCATTCTGGAGGATTCAGGCGTTTCTGCGGAAAAGGGAGAGAGTGCCATACTCGCGGCTAGTATAGGAAGACATTTAAGACAGGATATAGGATACGAACCAGTATGTGACCCTTCTTTCGATCAGGTCAACTCTGGTGTTATTTCAACAAAAGACAGAGATGGTAACAACATAAAAGTTTTTGTCGCGTTCGGTGAAAATAACAAAGACGGAAATACTGTTTGGCGTGAGAGGTTGTCTTGTCCCGAAGGTACAGGCGTTGATTTTTCAAAAACAGATTCTAATTTTGTAAAACAGCCATATGATGAAGCGGCCGCTTTTACAGCATTTCACGAAAAAGCGCATCTTTACAATACTGAAGTAGAGGAACCCGCGTTTTTCATGAAAGTCCCTAAAACAGATAATAAAGGTGAAGCTTGGAAGCTGCGGGAAAATCGCCAGGAAAATATGTCAGATTCTTACGCCGCGATTAAAATGGCGCAAAAAGGAAATTACACAGCTGCCACTAAACAAGCGCAAGCCCGTCTTTTTGACTCAACTTACCTCTCAACGAGTCAAGAACTCCCGATGTCGTACCAAGGGCATAACACCCATGAAACTCTGTTTGCGACAATCTCTCTTCTGGACGATATTAAGAACGGGAAAATGGATAATGTTAAGTCAAAGCTTGATGGTCTTCAAGAAACTTATGACAACACGGAATCACGATCCGAGGTTAAACATCCCTTCAATGGACAAGCTATTTTTGCCAAGTTAGAAACAGGTGGACTGAATGCTCTTACAGACAAAGACAGCCTTTCTCTTGCGTCAGCTTTGGCAACAAAGCATAGCCCGTCTTTGTCTGATATGAACGATTTTGACAACGCAACCTTGGGAAAGGTGCCGCAAGGAAAGGCCGCCACCAAAGCATGGAGTGACACGTACGACCTTCTTAAACAAGGAGACGCTGTGGTGGATAAAGACAATAACACCGCATTTAAACCGGCCATACTTGCCCATGAAAGCATAAAAAAAGAAGCGCAAGAAGCCGCTGTAGCGGATAAAGACAACAACACCGCTTTTGAACCGGCAAAAAAAGCGGCGGAGCCTTTGGGCGTGGCGGCGGAGCCTTTGAAGGTGGCGAGCTTTGACGAACCGCAAAGACCCGCCGGCAGGAGCACAGTCACGGCTCCCACCCCCAAACTCACACCGCAATAGCCTAGGCCATGGAAAACGACGATAAACCTATGGCAACCAAAAGCATCAAATCGGCAGCCCTTGCGGTGGCCTCGGCAACGCTGTTGGCAACGCCTTCCCTTGCAGAAAAAGCCCCCCTTCACGATATCCTGATCTTCCCTGATAAAAACCCCGAATGGAGCAGAGCTGTCAATGAAGTCTTTCGGAATAAAGGCGAAACGGAAAAGATGATAGGGCAAGAAGTTGTCTTTCTTGACTATGGCAAAATAAAAGAAGCTTTGAAGGGTGAAAAACCGTCACATGATGGATTTAGCAAGGTTCTAAAAAACTCAAATGCTCCCATAGCGGAAGGCAAGATTAACCGCCTTTCAGCCGCGTTGCTTGAAGTCGAAGAAAAAAACTTGGGCGGTTTTTGCACTTCAATTGGAAACTATCGTTCCACACCTTTTTTAGGAACTTCGGTTGAGGATAATCCCTTTTCAGATCGAACCAGCGTTGTTGTCGTAGATAAGAAAAATATTCAGACGCTGTTTCACGAGGTTGGCCATTTAACCCAGTCGGTTCCAACACAAATAGACGGACAGGATAAGACGATCAATCCTTTCTTAAATGTTTTTTATGCTCCTACAGGCGACATCGATAAAAATACGCCTGCAATGCTCCAGTCCCTCCGAACAAATCACAAGGAAAATATGGCAGAATCTTACGCCATGATTAAAATGGAGCAATTAGGCGTAAGTACCTTAGGAGTAGCAGAAGATGGAATCCTGCGTTCAACTTACAATTTTAGAAACAAGCTCTACAGCGATCCGAATGCTGCCGATAAGGCTGACAACTTTATAGCTTACAACGCCTATAAAAGCCTGTCGGTAACGAAAGATTTTTGTATACAAGCTAAACATAAAAAATGGGACAGGGTTGATAAAATCCTTTCTGGACTTCAAGAAGAATACAATAACAAGAAGGGCTATAACATAATCGAGGCCGATAAGCCTACCTTCGACGATCAGGAAAAGCAAGCGATATTGAAAGAACTCAAAGACAACGGTTTTGAAAAACTTCCGGATAAAACGTGCCATCGCATAGCCGGTCTTATAGCAAGCACACATAGTCTGACGCCGGAACAGATCAAAGATTTAAAAGACGCCGCGCTTGGCGACGACGTGCCAAAAGGGGATGCCAGAGATTCATGGAATAAGACTTACTATTGGTATAAGGACGATCCGGAAGCGAATAATCCCGCATTTAAACCGGCTATACGCGCCAATGAAAGCATAAAAGAAGAAGAAGCACAAAGGCCCAGCAAGAGCACAGTCACAGTCCCCATCCCCAAGCTCACACCGGAATAACGCGGCCCCCCCCCACTTGTCATTGCGAGGAAGGCCATAAGGCCTGACGCGGCAATCGCGCTCTTGATGTTGCCGAGATTGCCGCGTCAATCCGCCTGCGGCGGCCCTCCTCGCAATGACAAGAGAGAGGGAAAAATAACCATACTCACAATGAAACTATTAAAACTAATGAAATCTTCGCAGAAAAAAGTACAATGCGGGCATGAAAGCTTCCGTTAAAAAGATAATAAATTGGTCGGTTATTGCGGCTGCGGCGGTAACATTTGGGTTGCCTTCGCTTATGGGAAGGGGGCTGCCTTTTCATGATGTCACGCTGTCCCCTGAGAAAAACCCGACATCCGACTGGCACAAGGCTGTCAATGAAGTCTTTCGGAATATACCCGAGATAGAAAAGCGTCTAGACAAAAGATCATCATTATTGACGGCAGCAAAATGCCAAATCTTTCAGGTGACCAGCATTTTCTTCTTTGTGGGATTTTGGAAGATGCACAACTTTCCATGTCACGCAACAAGATTTCTACACTTGCGTCCATGATACTTCTAGCAAAGTCCATGGGCTTAAGCGCTTTTCAAGCTTCAATCGGAAACGAGTTTCCTATCCGCATTTTTAAAACCCCGCTTATATTGAAAATGCCCAACGCTTCCGCTGATCAAAGCAATGTTATTGTCTTGCTCGATTCTACCTCCCCCCATATGTTGTTTCATGAGTTTTTCTACACAGATCAAAATGAAAAAGCCGGCAAACATCTCAATGAAAACATAGCCGATGTTTATGCCATGATTAAAGTGGCGAAGTTAGGCAAAAACACGGATAGGCTGGTAGAAGACGTCCTTGCGTTCTTAACGGATCTGAATGATGGCGTACCCCGCAGATTCATTGTCGAACACGACACTTATGAAAGCATGAAAGAGGCAAATAGTCTTCTATCCCATATTAAACGTCAAAATTGGCCCCATGTTGCGCGAACGCTTTATAAGCTTCAGGAAAATTACGATGACGTAAACACCATCATCCATGCCGACAACCCTATCTTCAACGGGATAGCGATATTGAAAAAACTTCAAAAAGGCGGCCTAAATAACCTTTCAGATCAAGATTGCCGTCGCTTGGCCACCGCCATAGCACTTAAACATAGCCTGACGCCAGAGCAAATCAAGACAAGAATAAAAGACCCCGATTTTTATCGAACCGCCTTTACGCCGCGTTAAGCCGCGCCTGAACGTCGCGGTCATTTTCGATCGCGGCCTGCGCTGCCGCCAGACGCGCAATAGGAACGCGGTAAGGCGAGCATGACACATAATTCAAACCAAGCTTGTGGCAAAAGCGGATAGAGGCCGGATCGCCGCCATGCTCGCCGCATATGCCGAGCTTGAGATCCTCGCGTGTCGCGCGGCCCCGTTCGGAGGCGATTTTGATAAGCTCGCCCACGCCGTCTTGGTCGATGGTGACAAACGGATCCAGCGCCATAATCCCCGTTCTATAATAATCAGGAAGGAAAGACGCGCTGTCATCGCGGCTTAAACCGAAAGTCGTTTGAGTCAGATCATTTGTGCCGAAGCTGAAGAACTCCGCCGTCTGCGCAATCCCGCCGGCGCGCAGCGCCGCGCGCGGCAGCTCGATCATCGTGCCGACCATATAGTCAAACTTTATGCCGGACTCCTTCATCATTGCATCCGCCGCATCGTGGACGACTTTTGCCAGAATATCCAATTCCTTTTTCAGCGCGACAAGAGGAATCATCACTTCAGGAAGCACAGTTTTCCCCTGTTTCTTCATGGCAATCACGGCACCGAAAATAGCGTGCGCCTGCATCTCGGAAATCTCGGGATAAGAAATGCCGAGCCTACATCCGCGATGCCCCAGCATGGGATTGGTTTCATGCAGCATCGCCGCGCGCCGTTCAACCTGCGCCACATCGACACCGGCATATTTGGCGACATCTTCGATTTCCGCTTTTGTTTTGGGCAGGAACTCATGCAAAGGCGGGTCCAGAAGGCGGATCGTCACAGGAAGCCCGTCCATAATGGTGAAGAGATCCTCAAAATCCTTTTGTTGCATCGGCAAAAGCTTGTCCAAAGCCTTGCGCCGCCCTTGCGTGTTTTCCGCCAAAATCATCTCGCGCATCGCAATGATGCGACTTGTATCAAAAAACATGTGTTCCGTGCGGCAAAGGCCGATGCCCTCGGCGCCGAACTTGACGGCTGTGCGCGCATCCAAAGGCGTTTCGGCATTGGTGCGGACTTTCAATGTGCGCACGCTGTCGGCCCACTGCATCAAAGTCGCAAAATCGCCGGAAAGCTCGGGCTGTACCGAAGGAACTTCGCCCAGCATGATCTCGCCCGTCGCGCCGTCAATCGTGATGGCCTCGCCCGCTTTAACAATGATGTCCTTCACGCGCATCTCGCCCTTGGCATAGTCCATGGAAAGCTCGCCCGCGCCCGCGACACAGGCGCGCCCCATGCCGCGCGCCACAACAGCAGCATGACTTGTCATACCGCCGCGACTTGTCACGATACCCTGCGCGGCATGCATGCCGTGAATATCTTCGGGGCTTGTTTCAACGCGGCAGAGAATAACTTTTCTGCCTTTGCCCGCCATATCCTCGGCCTCGTCAGCCGTAAAGACAACAATGCCTGAAGCCGCGCCCGGGGAAGCAGGCAGACCCTTGGCAATCACCTGCCGCTCAGCTTTGGGATCAAGTGTCGGGTGCAAAAGCTGATCCAATGAAGAAGGCTCGATACGCTTAATAGCCTCTTCCTTGCCGATTGTGCCTTCTTTCACCATTTCAACCGCAATCCGCAAAGCCGCCATCGCCGTGCGTTTTCCGGTGCGGGTTTGCAGCATATAAAGCTTGCCGTGCTGGACGGTGAACTCAATATCCTGCATGTCGCGGTAATGTGACTCCAGTTTCAAGCGCACATCATTAAGCTGTTTAAAGACATCCGGCATCACCTCTTCCATGGCCAGAAGATCCGAGTCATTTTCCTCTTTGCCCTTGATCGTCAGATGCTGGGGCGTGCGAATACCGGCAACAACATCTTCACCTTGAGCATTGACAAGATATTCGCCGTAAAAAGAGTTCTCACCCGTGGAAGGGTTGCGCGTAAAGGCAACGCCCGTGCAGCAATCCTCGCCCTTATTGCCGAACACCATCGCCTGAACATTAACAGCCGTGCCCCAGTCCGCAGGAATATCATTCAAGCGGCGGTAAGTAATCGCGCGCTGGTTCATCCAAGAACCAAACACCGCGCCGATGGCGCCCCAGAGCTGCTCATGAACATCCTGCGGGAAGGCTTTGCCGCGTTCTTTTTGCACGATCTGAAGATAGGCCGTGACAACCTCGCGCCAGTCATGAGCCGTCATCTCGGTATCAAGCGCAAACCCGCGCGCGCGCTTGACGTCTTCGATAATGTCTTCGAACTTGTGCAGAGAAATATCAAGCACCACCGCGCTGTACATTTGAATAAAGCGGCGATAGCTGTCATAAGCAAAACGCGCATCCTGACTGATTTTGGCAAGACCTTCCACGGTCGCGTTATTCAGGCCGAGATTAAGGATGGTATCCATCATCCCGGGCATGGACGCCCGCGCGCCGGAGCGCACCGAAAGCAGCAAAGGATTGGCCGGATCGCCAAAGCCGCAGCCGACCGCTTTTTCCACCTCCGCAAGAGCGTTATTTACTTCACCCTTCAAGCTTTCGGGATAAAGGCGGTCATGCGCGTAGAAATAGGTGCAGACGTCCGTTGTGATAGTAAAGCCCGAGGGAACAGGCAGCCCCAGCATACACATTTCCGCAAGACCGGCCCCTTTGCCGCCCAGCAGATTGCGCATATCCGCGCGCCCTTCAGCATGGCCGTCTCCGAACGAATAAACCCATTTTGTTTGTGTGGACATGGGCACCCCTCCCGTTAAAGGATCAAGAATTGCGGGCAACTTAACCGCTTTAGCCGCCTCGGACAAGTGGCTTTCCTATAGGCCCGCCCCTGCAAGGGGGGTTATAAAAGCTTTCTCTTGCATACCCCGCCTTTTAGAGCTAAGAAAGCGCCTGTAAACCTCCTTGCCGGACGCCTTGACGTTCGGCTTGACCGGTGCGGCTGATGTTTTTGAGACGGTCTCAAACCAGCGGCTGGTCGCATAGACCCGAAAGGAGTGTGGATTTATGCCATACTATGAGTCTGTCTTTATTGCGAGGCAGGATATTCCGGCCACGCAAGTTGAAGCTCTCGCAGCTTCTTTTTCCGACATCGTCAGCCAAAATGGCGGCACGGTCACCAAGACCGAGCAATGGGGCCTTCGCGCCCTTGCCTACCGGATCAGGAAAAACAAAAAGGGCCATTATGTCCTGATGAATCTTGATGCCCCGCCCGCAGCGGTGGTGGAGCTTGAGCGCAACATGCGCCTGAATGAAGACATCCTGCGCTACATGACGGTCGCGGTTGAGGCTCTTGAAGAAGGCCCTTCCATCATGATGCGCCGTGAAGAACGCGACAGCGAGCGCGAAGGCCGCAGCGAGCGTCCCTCGCGTGGCCGTGGCCCCCGCATGGATGCGCCTTTAACAGATGAAGCAGAATAAAAGGAGTTGACTTATGAGCATGGACGAAATCGAAAATGATGCCGCAGACAGCAAAAAGCGTCGTACCGGCAAATCTTCCCAACCGGGCGCGTTTTCCGGCGGCGGTGGCGCCGGCCACTTCTTTGGCCGGCGTAAGACCTGCCCTTTCAGCGGCGCGGGCGCACCGAAAATTGACTATAAGGATGTCCGCCTTTTGATGCGTTTTATTTCCGAGCGGGGCAAAATCGTCCCTGCGCGCATCACAGCCGCCAACAACAAAAAGCAGCGCGAACTTAAACAGGCGATCAAGCGCGCGCGTTTTCTGGCGCTCTTGCCCTATGTCAATGATCGTGCCGGAGCTTGAGGAGGAAAAACATGATTGAAGTTATTTTGCTCGAACGCATCGAGAAACTGGGCCTGATGGGACAGACCGTGAAAGTTCGCCCGGGTTTTGCGCGCAATTATCTGTTGCCGCAGAAAAAAGCCCTGCGCGCCACCAAGGCCAATCTTGAAGCTTTCGAAAAACAACGCGAAGCGCTTGAAGCGAAGAACGCTACGCTGCGTACCGAAGCGGAAAAAACCGCCCAGACCATAGATGGGGCCAAAGTGGTTGTCATCCGTCAGGCCAGTGAAACGGGCATGCTCTACGGCTCGGTCAGCGCGCGCGATGTGGCGGAAGTGGCCAAAGAAGCCGGCTTCCCGATCGAGCGCCTGATGGTGCAGATCGATCAGCCCATTAAAATGCTCGGGCTCTTTCCGGTAAAGATCAAGCTTCATCCTGAAGTGGCGATCAAACTGACCGTCAATGTCGCCCGCTCACCCGAGGAAGCGGTTTTGCAGGCCGAAAAAGGCGAAGCCCTGATCCGTCAGGCCGAAGTTGCAGCCACAGCGGAAGCTGAAAAAGCCATGGTCGAAGCCATTGGCCCCAGCGAAGCTGAATCTGAACCGCCCGCCGCAGACGAAACAACCAAAAAAGCAAAAAAAACCCGCGCCAAAAAAACGGCAAAGGCTGAAGAGGTAGAAGAGTAATTTGAACAAAGCCCTCCCCCGCGAGGGGGAGAGCTTAAAAACCCTGTCATTGCGAGGAAGACCTTTAGGCCTGACGCGGCAATCTCGGCGATGTTGAAGAGATTGCCGCGTCAATCCGCCTGCGGCGGCCTTCCTCGCAATGACAAGAGGGGCTAGATGGGGAGGCGACATGTCCATGCACATCACCAACATCGGAAAAGAAATCGCCGAAAACATAGGCGCAGAAACTATTTTCAAAGCATACGGCCCCGCGCTGGTGCGTCTGGTTGAAAAAGAAAATCAAACGCACCCCTATGATCTTCAGCAAACCGCTTTCAAGGTTGCTAAAGAAAACATGGGCACTTTATTGGAAAAATACGAACTTCTGGACTTTAAGGACGAAGCCTATAGAAAAGGGTTATTGCTTGAAGACATCTATTCCATTTTCGGCGTGATGCTGAGGGATAAAATCTTTACGGACAAAGGAATCCCCGTTCCTGTCCGCCCTTCAACGGCCCCTACTCTTACGCATTCTCCAGTGCTTTAATAATATCTTCGCACATCTTCTTGGCATCGCCGAAAAGCATCATGGTGTTGGAGCGGAAGAAAAGCTCGTTATCGACTCCGGCATAGCCTGCCGCCATCGAGCGCTTGATGAACAAAACCGTTTTCGCCTTCTCCACATCCAAGATCGGCATGCCGTAAATCGGCGACAGAGGGTCGGTCTTGGCGGCAGGATTGGTCACGTCATTTGCGCCGATCACAAAAGCAACATCCGTGCTGCTGAAATCGCGGTTGATTTCGTCAAGCTCCAAAACCTCATCATAAGGAACATTCGCTTCCGCCAGCAGCACATTCATATGGCCCGGCATGCGTCCTGCCACAGGATGGATGGCATAACGCACCTGCACGCCGTGTTTTTTGAGAATATCCGACATCTCGCGCAAAGCATGCTGCGCTTGTGCAACAGCCATGCCGTAGCCCGGCACAATAATCACGCTTGAAGCGTTTTTCATGATGAAAGCCGCATCCTCAGCCGAACCGGCCTTGACGGGCTTGTCGCCATGCGCCTTGCTCGCGCCCGCGCTTTGTTCACCGCCGAAGCCGCCGAGAATAACATTGATGATCGAGCGGTTCATCCCCTTGCACATAATATAGCTGAGGATAGCGCCCGAAGATCCCACCAAAGCGCCCGTAACGATCAGCAAAGGATTTTCAAGCGTAAAGCCTGTCGCCGCCGCCGCCCATCCCGAATAGCTGTTGAGCATCGAGATCACAACCGGCATATCCGCCCCGCCGATAGGAAGGATCAAAAGAAATCCCAAAAGCCCCGTCAAAAACACAAGCCCCCAGAAGAGAGCAGGCGAAGGATTGAACACCAGCACAACAACAATCACAAGACTTAACGCGCCAAGCAGCAGATTGACATGATGCTGAAACTTGAAAACCAAAGGCGAGCCGCTGATAAGCCCCTGTAACTTTCCAAACGCAATGATGGAGCCTGTAAATGTAATCGCGCCGATCGCCACGCCAAGGCTGATTTCAATCAACGAGCCGTAGGATATGCGCCCTTCATGCACAAGGCCGAAAGCCTCAGGCTCAAAAAACGCGGCCCCCGCAACCAAAACAGCCGCCAGACCGACAAGCGAATGAAACCCTGCCACAAGCTGCGGCAGCGCAGTCATGCGGATGAGTTTGGCAATCAAAGCGCCGACCACACCACCCGCAAAAAGCGCCGCCACAATCAGCCCGTAAGAGGCCACCTGAGGAAGACACAGCGTTGTCATAATCGCAAGCGTCATCCCAAGAATGCCAAGGCGGTTGCCTTGTACCGCGCTTTCAGGCGAAGACAGCCCGCGCAAAGCCAGAATAAACAGTACGGCGCAAACAAGATAAGAGATAGCGATGAAAGAAGCTGTCATGGGATTACTTGGCCTTTTTCTTGTACATATGAAGCATGCGCGCGGTCACGATAAACCCGCCGAAGATATTGATCGAAGCTAAAAAGACGGCCACCAGCCCCAGCCACGAAGCAAAACAGAGCGTTTTAAGCCCCGCTGCCACCAAAGCGCCGACAATAATCACCGAGGAAATAGCATTGGTCACCGCCATCAAGGGCGAATGCAAAGCCGGCGTCACGCGCCACACGACATAATAGCCTACAAAGCAGGCCAGCACGAAAATCGTCAGGCCCGTTATAAAAAAACCGCCCGAAGCCATAGAAATGGTTTGGGGCGCGAGATCCTGAGTCTGCTCCGCAAGTTTGGATAGTTGGCGAGAGATGTCTTCCTGCGTGGCGGCGATCGCGGCAAGGCTGGCGGCAAAAGAGGTTGTATCCATAAGAATCCTTCGCTTTTCTGGCTTATTAGTCCGAGGTCGGCGGTGTTTCAATAGCGTCGATCATGGGAAGATCGCTTGGAACTTTAATCCCGTCACTCGGCGGCGGAATGGGAATGGAAAAATCAAGAGCCTGCGGCTCGGATAGTGATCCGGGCAGTGAATCCTGCAGCGAAGGCGCAGGCGCAACAGGCGGCGGCGGCATTTCCAAAGATGGCGGCGTGATAAGGGGTGCCTGTGGCGGCGCGGCATGCGGCGTCGGCATGGCTGCGCCCTTGTGCCGCAGAGTCATTTTCTCCGCCTCAATCATCGCGAGCCTGTTTTGAAGCAGAATATTACGCTCCGACACAAGATCGGCTTTGAGGGTTAGAACAGTAATTTTCTCATGAATATTGACGATATACACGGCAAAAACGACAAAGAGAATGGCGCAGCACACCACGCATACCGCAAGACTGACAATCCATTGCGCGATAAGCGGCATGCTCACCTCGCCGATGCGCGCGCGTGGCGCGGGTGTTTTCTCAGAGATTTTTTCGTCCGTCACATCCATGGGAACCTTAACCTGCCTTTTGAAACTGATTGTGAACAAGCTCACCATCATGGCTTAACGTCACCGCGCGGACGATCTCATCATCCCAGTCAATGGACAGAGACGCACCATTCTCCGCCATCAAAAGAGCAACAAAATTGTAAATATTGCGCGCATAAAGAGCCGAAGCGTCCGTTGCAATACGGCTTGGCACATTGCGATAGCCGACAATGCGCACGCCTTTGTAAGCCACAACCTTGCCCGCTTCGCTCATGGCGCAGTTACCGCCCTGCTCCACCGCAAGATCAACCACAACAGAGCCCGGTTTCATGCTGGCCAGCATCTCTTCCGTGATAAGCTTGGGCGCCGCGCGGCCCGGAATAAGCGCTGTTGTAATCACGATGTCCTGCTTTTTGATGGTCTCGGCCACCAAAGCGGCTTGCTGGCGTTTGTAATCTTCGCTCATCTCCTTGGCATAGCCACCGGCGGTTTCGGCTTGCTTGCTTTCCTCATTCTCCACCATCACGAAGGAAGCGCCGAGGCTTTGCACTTGCTCCTTAGCCGCCGCGCGGACATCTGTGGCCGAGACAATAGCACCAAGCCGCCGCGCTGTCGCAATCGCCTGCAAGCCTGCAACACCTGCCCCCATCACAAAAACGCGAGCGGGCGCAATGGTTCCTGCCGCCGTCATCATCATGGGAAAAGCGCGCCCGAACTGGTCTGCGGCATCCAAAACAGCCTTGTAACCCACCAGATTGGATTGGCTGGAAAGAACATCCATCGACTGCGCCCGTGTGATGCGCGGCATGAGCTCCATCGACATGGCCGTGAGCTGCTTGCCTGCGTAAAGATCCAAAACTTCCGGCGCGGCGTAAGGGTTGAGCATGCCGATAAGAACCGTCCCCGGTTTTATGGAAGAAAACTCATCATTTCCTTCAGATGCCAGCATGGGGCGCTGAACTTTCAAGACGATCTGCGCGGCCTGCATCGCAGCCTGCGCGTCAGGTGCAACAAAAGCACCGGCGGCCTGATAGGCGCTGTCAGGGTATCCCGCCTGCTCACCAGCCTGCGCCTCTACAGAAACATCAAAGCCATCCGCAATATATTTTTTCACGGTATCAGGCGTTGCGGCCACACGTTTTTCAAAAGGACGGCGTTCTTTTAAAACAGCTATTTTCATGAGGATCACGGACAAAGGTCAGAAGTCGAAAGAATCACAAAACCAATGCAAGTTTGCCCCATTTACCTGCAAGAGTGAAGCCCATTTTGATTCCGCTTATCTCGCAGCGCAATAAAGGCCAAATACAAAGAGATGGCCCTATAACAAGTTGATATTAAACAATATATTTGGCGATCTTTTTAAGATGAAATCTGCGGCAAAAGCTGCTAAACTGCGCCCTATCATGTGTTTGCGAAAAACCGATCAGGCGCAAACCTTGTACGATCCAAGAACAAGTGAAAAGCTCTGGATCGTCCGAAGGCCCCAAAAAGGCGTTCGGATGCCAAAGCATTTTGCCCAAGAGAGAAAACAAAGGAGATATCAATGCCGCTTCCCTTAATGCCCAAAGCCACAGCGGTCTGGCTTGTTGAAAACACAACGCTGACGTTTGAGCAGATCGGCGCTTTTTGCGGTCTTCATAAACTGGAAGTTCAGGCCATAGCGGACGGCGAAGTGGCCTCCGGCATCATGGGTCTGGATCCTGTGATGAACGGCCAGCTGACGGCTGAAGAAATCAAGCGTTGCGAAGAAGAGCCGCGCGGGCATCTTAAAATGCAGCGCTCGTCCCTTCCTCAGCCGGACGCGCGGACAAAGGGGCCGCGTTATACGCCTGTCTCCAAGCGCGCCGACAAGCCGGATGCGATTCTCTATCTGCTCAAAACCCATCCCGAGCTTTTGGATGCGCAGGTTGCGCGTCTTTTAGGCACGACAAAAGACACGATCAAGAAGGTCAAAGACAAGACGCACTGGAATATGAACAATTTAAAGCCGCGTAATCCTGTCCTTCTGGGCCTTGTCAAACAGGCTGATCTTGATGCCGCGCTGCAAAGAGCCCGCCGCCGCATCGCGCGTGAAGAAAAAGCCGCGCAAAAAGCGCAAGACGCGCAACCCAAGCCGGACAGCGCCGCGCTTTTCGGAAACTTTGATGAGCCCGCGACAACAGCAAGCGCTACCATCATCAATTTTTCCAAGGGTGAAGAGCAACCGGACGTATCTTTTGACGAACTGCTTGAGGATAAGAAAGACGATGAAATCCCCTCATAAAGGCGTCGGCAGGATTCTTAAAGCTTTTGTTTATTCCGCAAGCGGGTTTAAACAGGCCTTTCAAAGCGAAGCGGCATTTCGCCAAGATCTTTTATTCTGTCTCGTCCTTTTTGTTGTTGCACTGCTGCTTCCTTTGAGTATCGTGGAAAAGCTTTTGATGATCGCCGCGCTGTTTCTTGTTTTGTTGATGGAGCTGGTCAACACGGCGATTGAAGCGATCATTGACAGAATCTCGCCGGACTATCACGATCTTTCAAAGAAAGCGAAGGATATAGGCAGCCTACTGGTTTTAATATCCTTTCTCAATGTCGCCCTTGTATGGGGCACCATCCTCATCACAAGGTTCTTATGAAAAAACCCGCTATAAAAAGTCATCTGTTTATCATACTGATGACCTTTTATTTTGGCTTTTGTTTGAATCTGGCTTTTTGGCGTTATATCCATGAAAATCTTGCTGTAACCAACACGCAGACAGCCTTGTTTGCCGTGTCTTTGGTGTTTTTTATTTTGATCCCTTTATATGTCTTTTTTAATCTTGTCGTTGTTCCTTTTTTCGCCAAAACTTTGACCGTCATTTTGTTGCTGATTTCAAGCGCAGCCAATTATTGGATGGTGCATTATGGTATTTTTATCGATCCCGATATGGTGCGCAATGTTTTTGAAACCAATCGAAGGGAAGCTCTGGATCTCATTACATGGTCTTTTTTATTCTGGTTTGGTTTAACGGGCGTGATCCCTGCCCTGCTCGTGGTTTTGGCGGACATCACCTACCAGTCTTTCGGAAAGGAGCTGAAAAAGCGCTTTGTTCTTATTGTGATAAGCCTGGTTGTTTTCGGCGCGCTGGCCGGAGTCTTCTATAAGGAATACGCCGCCTTCGGAAGACATCACAAACACGCGCGCGCGCTTATCAACACGGCCAATTATATTCATGCTACGACACGTTATATCCGCGCCAAAACGCAGGTTCCAAAAACTTTTGAAACCATAGATCAAACCGCTGTTGTGGTTTCTTTTGAAGACCAGCATAAAACCGTGCTGGTTCTTGCTTTGGGCGAAGCGGCAAGGCCGCATAATTTTTCATTATATGGTTATAAAAGAGATACAAACCCGTTGCTTGCGCAGCAGGATATTATCCGTTTCCGTGATGTCAGCGCGTGCGGCACAACGACGGCTATTTCCGTGCCGTGCATTTTTTCGCATAAACCGCGTAAAGATTTTGATGTTGATGATGCGCGTTATACCGAAAACCTTCTGGATATTCTCAAGACAGCGGGCAATGACATTATATGGCTTGAAAATGACGATGGCTGTAAAGGCGTATGCGCGCGGGTTTATACGGAAGACATGGTCAAAGTGAATGACCCGAGATATTGCAAAGGCTCCTATTGCCATGACGAAGCGCTGCTTGACAGGCTTGAAGATATTTTAAACAACATTAAAACCGACACGCTTATTGTCCTTCACATGATGGGAAGTCACGGCCCGACCTATTACAATCGCTATCCTGACCGCTTTAAGGTTTTTCAGCCGACCTGCGATACGGGTAATTTGCAGAACTGTACGCGCAACGCCATCATCAACACCTATGACAATACGATTTTATACACGGACTTTGTTCTTTCTTCGATCATAGATATTTTAAAGAAGCACCCCGATTATGAAACCGGTTTGCTCTATGTTTCGGATCATGGCGAGTCGTTGGGCGAAAATAATATCTATCTTCACGGCCTCCCCTACAAAATCGCGCCGCAGGAGCAAATAAAAATCCCCATGATTTTATGGATGTCTGACACTATGAAAGAAAACGACCATATTGATGAAGATTGTTTAAAGCAAGAAGCCGAAAAACACGCCTATACGCACGATAACCTCTTTCATTCCATCGTAAGCTTGTTTGAGATCAAAACAAAAGTCTATAACCCAACCCTCGACCTATTCAAAACCTGCCGCACCAAAGCGCTGCTTTTTTGAAAGCATCCCACTTGTCATCCTCGTGGCTTGTCTGCTGGTAGGCAGACAAGAGCACGGGGATCTGACGGTAAAACGATGCTCTGATGTCAGATCCCCGGGCTCTTGCTTCGCAAGCCCCGAGGATGACAAGAAGCATCTAACCCTCTCCCCTCGCGGGGGAGGGTTGGGAGGGGGGCCACCCTCCCCCTCCCACCTTCCCAGCCCCCCTATTTTTCCTTATGATAATCCTGAAGCGAATCTATCTTTTTCTCACATAAGGAGAGTTAACCATGAAAAACAAAGAGTTAACCATGAGAACCAAGCTGGCGGCTGAGTTCTTGGGGACGTTTGTCCTTGTCTTTGGCGGGTGCGGAAGCGCCCTTATCGCAGCCGGCTTTCCTGATCTGGGGATCGGGTTTGTCGGTGTGGCCCTTGCTTTTGGTCTGACCGTGTTGACGATGGCTTATGCTGTCGGCGCCATTTCCGGCGGGCATTTCAATCCGGCTGTCTCTATAGGATTGGCAACAGCAGGCCGTTTTGACTGGAAAGATGTTGGCCCCTACGTCATCACGCAGGTGATCGGCGGCGCTGTGGCGGCATGTGTCTTGGCGGCGATCGTAAGCGGTCGGGCCGATTTCTCCACTTTCGGCGGTTTTGCTTCAAACGGCTATGGTGATTTGTCGCCCGGGAATTATTCCATGCTCGCCGCGTTTCTCACGGAAACGATTTTGACGGGGTTCTTCCTGATCGTAATTCTCGGCGCAACGTCAGCCCGCGCTGTACCCGGCTTTGCGCCGATTGCGATTGGTCTGGCACTGACCTTGATTCACCTGATTTCCATTCCGGTGACCAACACGTCTGTGAATCCGGCCCGCTCAACGGCAGTCGCCCTTGTCACTCTTTTTGAAACAGAAGCCTACTTCCAGCAGCTCTGGATGTTTTGGGTAGCGCCCATCCTCGGCGCTGTCCTTGGCGCTCTGACCTATAAAAAGATCTTTGCCGGACGCAAGTCTTAAAAGTCATTCCTTATTGTCATCCTCGGGCAATCGCGCAGCGATTGACCCGGGGATTTGACGCCAGAGCATCATTCCAAGTGTCAGATCCCCGAGAGCTTGCTTCGCAAGCCTCGAGGATGACAAGAGAGAAGTTTTATTTATCCTTTGCGATAAGGTAATCCGACATGCGCGACAAGTCCGTGAGAACCTTGTTGTATTCGACCGTCAGTTCATGAAGTTTCTGCAGGACGGTATCTGTGCTTTGCTTGCTTTGATGCAGACGCAAGGCCTCTTTAGCCAGCGTATGAACCTTTTCATGCGGCGAATACAGACTCTTGAATGCATCCGCGTTTTTAAGGTCGGTGTCGGTCACGCCGTCATACCATTGTCCGAGACGACAGCTATGGTGATCCGGAAGATCATGGTCATGATTGTCAGCGAAGCCCATAAGGGTGTCGGTGACCCGTTTTCTAAACAGCATATGGTCAAGACGGGTAAGCTCGCCCATGAACTCAGGAGTCTTGCGGTTGGTGATTGAACCGGTGCTCTTGACGATGTCCTCGTTTGCGGTGTTGATGGCCTTAACAATATCGGAAACCAGAGTGTCATTATGAGTCAAGCTTTCCGAAATGCTGGTAATGGATGTTGATATCTCGGAGGTCGCCTGACTTTGCTGGGTCAGCACGGTCAAGGCTTCCTGCATCTTGGTGTGGATGTTTTCAATCTGGGTGGACACGCTGCTCATCTGCGCCGAGGATTCCTTGATAACGGTCTCGCCTTCCACAACCGCCTCGCTGCTGCCGGCAATCGCGGCTGTGATGCTGGACATTTCCTCTTTAAGATTGGTCACCCGCTGCTTGATATCATCAGTCGCCTTGGAGGTCTGCCCCGCCAGCAGCTTGACTTCATTGGCCACCACCACAAAGCCTTTACCGGCTTCGCCCGCCCGCGCCGCCTCGATCGTGGCGTTAAGGGCAAGAAGATTGGTCTGTTTGGAAATGCCGTCGATCGTCTGCAAAATCTCACCGATTTTCTCGGACGCCTTGGACAGGCTTTCAATACGGCCCGACACATCCTGTGTTGTTTCAGAGATCTTGGTGATCGCCGAGATCGCGCGGTTTGAAGCCTGAATCCCCTTTTCCATACTGGCAACTGCCTGATCGGTGTTGTGGTTGACGCCTTCAATATTGTTGGTAATTTCCTTCACCGAAGCATCCAGCTCATGCACGGCTGAGGCCATGGCATTGCCTCGGTTTTTAATGTCTTTCGAAGACAGGAACAACGCGATCAGAGGTTCAGTCGTATCATTGATTTCCTTGGCCGTGTTTGCCAGAATGCGCAGACTCCTGAACTCAGAAGACGCATAATTCTTGTCGGAGATCACCCTGTACAGCGACTCACCACTGTTGAATCTGAGCGTGATGTTGGTGCTGTGACGTAAAGCATAGAGATGTTCCAGCCTCGGGAAATCGGTCAAAAAGGGTTTTACGATGGCGCTTAACTGCGGCTCCATATTCTTCTTTTGAAAGCGCGATGTCGTGAGCGCTTTGTGAAACAAAATCGTCATAAGCTTTCCGAAGATTTCAGAGGGAGGTACCCCAACTTTAAGATGCTCAACGATCATGCTTTCAATCAGAGAGTCATGTTCTTTACTGCCTGAGTCGCTGGAATCAAGATATTTCACATACAAGCTTTCCAGCTCTAAATACTTGGAATCTCCGGCAAACAGCTCGCGGACGAGATCATCGATCATATACCCCTCCCAAAATCAAACAGTAACCATATTCGGCGCAACTTTCCTAATTTTATATTAACCATATTGCTATCTCGAAAGCAAGCGCGACACAGTGAAACGAAAAAACGGATGGTGGACCTGATCGGGATCGAACCGACGACCTCATCATTGCGAACGATGCGCTCTCCCAGCTGAGCTACAGGCCCTTTATGCCCGAAAAACGGGCGGTAGGTGGGAAGTTTATGATCCGCCGCGCCTTGTCTGTCAAGCTTCCCTTGCCATCTGTGCGCAAAACGCATAAGTTAACCAAAAACCAGCCTGAAGGAGCAAATATCATGGGCATTTTTTCATCTCTCACAGCCGCCGCCTTGGAGATTCTCTATTTCCTTTTGGGTCTTTATATCGGCCTTCTGGTTGTCGGCGCATTGTTAAGCTGGCTGGTTGTTTTTGACATGGTAAGCGCGGACAACCGCGTGATTCGCGCGGTGAATGAGGTCTATAAGAAACTGACCGACCCTATCTTGAATCCGATCCGGCGCGTCATGCCGTTGATAGGGGGCATGGATCTGTCGCCTGTTGTCCTTGTTGTCGCTATCATGTTTTTACGCGCCTTTGTATGGCGTCTTTTTTAAGAGGTTCTTTCCCGTGACAGCCCAGATTATTGATGGCCGTGCCGTAGCAGCGCGGATGAAGCAGGAATTGGCTGCGCAGGTCTGCGAAATGAAGCAGCGCCATGACGGCCTGACGCCGGGCCTTGCGGTTGTACTGGTAGGCGAAGATCCGGCCAGTCAGGTTTATGTGCGCAACAAAAAGCTTGCCTGCGAATCAGTGGGATTTCGTTCCACCAGCCACACCCTGCCCGCCGCGACCACGCAGGACGAACTTCTGGCGCTTATCGCGCAGCTGAACGCAGACCCCATGGTGAACGGAATACTGGTTCAACTGCCCCTGCCTTCCGCAATCAACGAACAAATGGTCATCAACGCCATAGACCCGCTTAAAGATGTGGACGGCTTTCACCCCGTAAATATCGGCTGCCAGTCCATAGGGCTAGCGAGTCTGGCACCCTGCACCCCCTCGGGCTGCATGATTTTGATCGAGGAAGTCGAAAAGGATCTGAGCGGCAAAAAAGCCTTGGTCGTAGGCCGCTCAAACATCGTAGGCAAACCAATGGCTTCCATGCTTTTAAAAGCCAACTGCACGGTGACAATGGCCCACTCCCGCACCCGCAACCTGCCCGAGGAATGCGCCCAAGCCGACATCATCATCGCCGCCCTTGGCCGCCCCGCCTTCCTGCGCGGCGCTTGGATTAAGGAAGGCGCCATCGTCATCGATGTAGGCATCAACCGAGTCACCAACGAGGAAACCGGCAAAAGCCAGCTGGTAGGCGACGTAGCCTTTGACGAAGCCCTCCCCCATGTCGGCGCCATCACCCCCGTCCCGGGCGGCGTAGGCCCCATGACCATCGCCTGCCTAATGCAAAACACCCTGAAAGCGACCAAGATGCAAAACGGGTGGGCATAGGGATATTAAAGCTTTACGCAAATAACCCCCCATGAAAGTAATGGAAATCTTGATTTTTCCGCATTTTACATATAAAATACTCTTAGAGCTGAGCCACACTTAAAGAGGAAACAGTTTCACCGTAAAACCGATTTAAAGCAAGGGGTTATACGATGATTTTTGATTGGAAAAAAGCTGCCGTCTGCATTTGCCGCGTATCAAACGCGCGCACTCTTTTTACTGCTGCGGCTCTGACCCTCTGCACCATGCTCCCCCAACCCGCCCAAGCTTTGGTTTCGGACGCGGATCATAAAAAAATCGAAAGATCTCTACAAAAAGAAATCGGCTGGATGGGCGATATCCTTAAAGATCCGCGTGCGCAGAAAACCATCCGCGACCTGACCACAGCCATAGAACTTTTACACCCGGGAAATGATGAAAACACGATGCGGTTGCGGAAAAGGGATTATGATATGCTTCTGCCGCAATTATGGACAGAGTCAAAACTTGGCACGGACAAGAAACAAGGAACTGTATCTCAGGCGACAAAAGTGACTATAAACCATTATTTTGAAAATTACGTTGATGATCTGGAAAAGCATCTGGCCAAGGGTAATTCTAATCTTATAGACGCGCGGACGCTTGCGGAGATGAAAGCCATATCCAAGCAGCTTAAAAAAGAACGCGCGGTGGCTGATAAAGCCGGTAGGCCCCTTAATACTGAAAAAGCGCCTTACAAAAGAATGTACGAGATCGTCAAAAAGCACGAGTTTCTGGACTCCTTCTTTGCCCTTCTCTACATAAAGGACACCTGCGCGGACATGAGCAGCGACCGCATGTGCCCCGGCAAAGCGCGTTATATTTTTAGATACGGCCCGAACGCCGCAAAAAAGGGGAGCAAGCGAGATTTTGCTACGCTTGCCGTCCGGTCTAAAATGCTTAAACAAGGCTTGATTGCGCAAGACCCCGGACTTGAAAATCCGTGGGAGAAAGCGACCACCAAAACCTTGTCGAAACCGGATATGCTAAAAGTGGCCAAGAGGCATGTTCGGGCGCTGGCTATCGCGATAGCCCATGATTTCCAGCCGCGCTAAAAAGCGAATCTATCGCTCATGACGACAGCAAAATAAACTGTCACAAATAGGCAATATTTGCCCACTTTCTTAACACTTTTTTTACATACCGCATATAATTCTTGTGAGTGCTTGGGAAACCAAGTAGGCAGGGTTTACCTTTTGCGTCTTGTGCCGAGTCGTTTCCCCCCCTTTTTCGGCGACTTTGCACGCAAATGGCCGTCCAGCGGAGATAAAAGCCTCGTGAACAGCTTAATACAAACGCTAAGAAATCTTGGGCCGGCGCGTCTGGGTGCCATAGCCTTTGTGGCTTTTGCGCTGTTGACCTTTTTCGGCTTTTTGATGATACGAATCTCAAACCCGCCCATGGCGCTTTTATATAGTGATCTTGATCCGCAGGATGCCGGCGCGATTATCCAAAAGCTAGATACGCTGGGCCTACCTTATGATATTACGGCTGGCGGCAACGCTATTCGCGTCCCGGGCAATCAGGTCGGGCGTCTTCGTATGACCATGGCCTCGGAAGGCCTGCCCAAAGGCGGCTCGATCGGGTATGAGATTTTTGACCAGAAAGAAGGCTTCGGCACCACAAGCTTTGTCCAGAACATCAACCATCTGCGCGCTTTGGAAGGCGAGCTTGCGCGGACAATCTCGACCATGAGCGTGGTGCAGTCCGCGCGCGTACATCTTGTTTTGCCGCAGCGCGAATTATTTACCCTAAACACGCAGACAGCCACAGCGAGTGTATTTATCAAAACGCGCGGCGGCACGGTTTTAACGCGGGAGCAGATCGCCGCCATCCAGAATCTGATCGCCGCCGCTGTGCCGCAGCTTCAACCCAACCGCATTTCGGTGGTGGATGACAAAGGCAATCTTTTGGCGCGTCCGACGGATGAGAACAACCCAAGCGGTATTTTCAGCGGCTCGCAAGATGAAATGCGCCAGCAGTACGAACAGACTCAGGCGCGTAAGATTGAAGACCTTCTTGCGCGCACGCTCGGTTTCGGCAAAGTGCGCGCCAAAGTGTCTGCGGATATGGATTTCGACCGCGTGACAACAAGCTCCGAGATTTTTGATCCCGACAGTCAGGTCGTCCGCTCGCAGCAAAGCACGACCGAGGATACATCAAGCGCGGACGGTAATCTCGGCACGATCACGATGGGCAACAACCTCCCCGGCGGTCAGGCGCAGGCTGACAATATGGCAAGCTCAAACCGCTCCAATCGGGCCGAAGAAACAGTTAATTATGAGATCAACAAAACCGTCCGCAACCAGATCCGCGAAACAGGTCAGGTGACACGCTTGTCTGTGGCCGTTGTGGTTGACGGCACAACAACCATTGCCGAGGATGGAACCAAAACCTATACGCCGCGTTCGCCGGAGGAGCTTGACCAAATCAAAGCCATTGTCCGCTCAGCCGTTAATTTTGATGCGCATCGCGGCGATGTGCTTGAAGTGGTGAACATGCCCTTTGCGCCGGACGATGAAAGTTTGGGATCAGGCAGTGACTCGCTGTTGATGGGACTTCCCTCAACGGATCTGATGCGTGTGGCTGAAACATTGATGCTGGCCTTTATCGGCTTGATGGTTGTGCTTTTGATTGTGCGGCCTGTTATCAAAAGGCTGCTTGAAACATCGGCGGCGACTTTGGCCTCAAGCCAGCGTTTGACAACGCAGGCGCCTGCAGCCGGCGCAGCGCAGCTTCCGGCGCCTGGCTTGACGGCGTTCAGCAGCGAACAGCAGGCTCAGGAAGGGGAAAGCGAGATTGAGAAAATGATCGACATCTCGCGCGTTGAGGGTCAGGTCAAAGCCTCGTCCCTGCGCAAGGTGGGTGAGGTTGTGGACAAGCATCCTGAGGAAGCGGTCTCAATCTTGCGTAATTGGATTTATCAGGAAAGCCGTTAGGATAGGAAACAGCTTATGGCCGGCGTTCGTGTAAGAGAAGATGTAAGAAGCCTTTCCGGTGCGGAAAAAGCCGCTATCATTATTTTGTCTTTGGGCGAAGAATACGCCTCGCGCGTTTTCGCGCACATGAATGACGATGAGATCCGTGAGATTTCCCAAGTGATGGCCAATCTCGGCAATGTCAGCTCAAGCCTCGTCGAAAAACTTTTTGTCGAGTTTGTCGAACAAATATCTTCAACAGGCTCTCTTGTCGGCACACTTGAATCGACTGAGCGTCTTTTGTCCAAGATTCTGGATCGTGGCCGCGTTGACAGCATCATGGAAGACATTCGCGGCCCCGCAGGCCGCACCATGTGGGACAAGCTGGCCAACGTCAATGAAGGCGTTTTGGCGAACTTTCTGAAAAACGAATATCCCCAGACGGTGGCTGTTGTGATCTCAAAGATCAAACCCGACCATGCCGCGCGCGTCCTTTCGCAACTGCCCGAAAGTTTTGCCATGGAAGTGGTGATGCGCATGCTGCGCATGGAATCGATCCAAAAAGATATTCTGGACGATATTGAACGGACTCTGCGCAATGAGTTTATGAGCAACCTCGCCCGCACCAACCGCCGCGACCCGCACGAAGCGATGGCCGAGATTTTCAACAATCTTGACCGCAGCAATGAATCAAAGTTTTTGACGGCTCTTGAAGAACGCAACCGTGAGTCAGCCGAAAAAATAAAAGGCCTGATGTTCACCTTTGAAGATCTTGTCAAGCTTGACGCGCGCTCGGTGCAGACTTTGCTGCGCTCGATCGACAAGTCAAAACTTGCTGTGGCGCTTAAAGGATCTTCGGATGCGCTTAAAGAGCTGTTCCTTTCCAACATGTCCGAACGCGCGGGCAAGCTGATAAGGGAAGACATTGAAGCACTCGGCCCCACAAGGCTCCGTGACGTTGAAGAAGCGCAGACAACCATTGTGAATGAAGCCAAAGATCTCGCGGGACGCGGTGAGATCACGATTGCCAAAGACAATGGCGAAGATGAACTTGTTTACTGAGAATAAAAAGAAAGGCGTAAGAAGCAGGCATGGCCACGCAACCTGATACCATGTGCAACGATGAAAACCGTCAGGCGCGGAAGTTTCTTTTTGACGTGTCTTTCGACAAGGGCATGGCTGCGGAAGAAGCCGCGCAGCAGGCGCCTGTAACCTACAGCGAAGAAGATTTTACAGCGGCCCAGAAACAGGCCTATGAAGCCGGTCTTGAAGAAGGAAAAAAGATTCTCAAAGAAGACGAAATGAACGCGATGAACAAGCTTCTTATCCGTCTTGATGAGAATCTTATGCGCGCCTCGCAGGAAGTGGTTGCGCGCTGGCAAAGCCAGCTTGGGCAGCTTCAGTCTTTGGCCTTGGTAATCGCGCGCAAAATTATGCCCACTTATATCGCGCGGCATGGAATGGATGAGATTGAATCGCTTGTCAGCCGCGCAATCAGTGAAATGGGCCGCGAACCGCGCCTTGTTTTCCGCGTTCCCGAACCGCAGTTTGACGAAGCGCGCACGCGCATCAACGCGCTTGTCTCGCAGGCGGCCTATGCCGGAAAAGTCGTTATTCTGGGCGATCCGGCGCTCGGCATGTCCGAATGCCGCGTTGAATGGGCTGACGGCGGCATGGAGCGCGATGTCAAAAAAATCTGGCAAGATGTAGGGCGCTTGATCGGCGGCGCGGAATCCGCAGCCCTGCTGGAACAAGCCGATCAGGAAGAGCTTTTACAGGCACAGGAAAGCACCCCACCCGACCCCTCCGATGAGGATTCTAATAAAGGAGACGCATAATGGCCGATGAAAGTTTAACATTCTCGGAGCTTGATAAGTCAAGCGACGAAGGCACAAAAGAAACGGAAAACCCCACCATCAACGACCTTGAGGCTTTTTATGGCGTGCCGGTGGATGTGACGGCTGTGCTCGGTAAAGCCACCATGCCGGTGAGCAGCCTTTTAAAACTTGGGCGCGGTGCCGTGATTGAGCTTGACCGCAAGGTCGGTGAATCGATCGACATTTATGTCAATAACCGCCTTGTCGCACGCGGCGAAGTGGTGGTTGTTGAAGACCGTCTTGGCATCACCATGACGGAAATCATCAAAGCGGAAAGGACTTGAACGGCCATCTTTTCAAAAAAGGATAAAGAACCATGAGACTTTTAATTGTAGGCTATCTCCAAGGACATATTGCAAGTGCCGGCCAGATCGCCGCGCTGCGCGGCGCTAAGGTCGCGCATATAGAAAGCATTGACGGCGCGCTGAATGCTTTGCGCGAAGGGCGCGGCGCGGATCTTATCATGTGCGATGTCGAACTTGAAATTGGCCGCCTTATCGAAAGCTTGAAATCCGAACGTATCAATGTCCCCGTTGTCGCCTGCGGCATCGGCACGGACGCAGGCGCGGCGGTAAGGGCAATCCGCGCGGGCGCAAAAGAATATGTTCCCCTTCCCCCCGACTCTGAATTGATCGCGGCTGTATTGCAGGCTGTCGCGCAGGAAGACCAGACTTTTATCGCGCATGATCCTGTGATGAAGCCCCTTCTTGATATGGCGCAGCGCGTGGCGGCCAGTGACGCCTCGATCCTTATCACGGGCGAGTCGGGAACGGGCAAGGAAGTCATGGCCCGTTTTATTCACCGCAAAAGCAAACGCGGCGGTGCCCAGCTTGTGTCCGTCAACTGCGCGGCGATACCGGAAAATCTTCTTGAATCCGAACTTTTCGGTCATGAAAAAGGCGCCTTTACCGGCGCGGTGGCGCGCCGCATCGGCAAGTTTGAAGAAGCCCACGGCGGTACACTTCTTTTGGACGAGATCAGCGAGATGGACATGCGTCTGCAAGCCAAATTGCTGCGCGCCATTCAGGAGCGTGAAATCGACCGCGTCGGCGGATCAACACCTATCAAGGTGGACATCCGCCTGATCGCCACCTCAAACCGCGATCTGGAGGCGGAAGTGGCGGCCAAGCGTTTCCGCGAAGATCTTTATTACCGCTTGAATGTCGTCACGTTGAACATGCCGCCTCTGCGCGACCGTCCGGCGGATATTATACCGCTGGCCTCTTATTTTGCCGAGAAATATGCGGAAGTAAACGACCTTCCCCGCCGCGCTCTTTCCGATGATGCCATGGGGCGCCTGATGGCGCATCTATGGCGCGGCAATGTGCGTGAGCTTGAAAACGCCATGCACCGCGCCGTGCTGATGGCGCGCGCGGACAAGATCGAACCTGAAGCCGTTATCCTAACCGGCGCGCCCGAGATCGTCTCGCCCGCATCACTGGCTGCCCAAGCCGCCATGAGCAGCGCCGGTGAGCTTGCGCCGCCCTTGACGGTGCCGGATGGATCTTCTTCGCTTGTAGGCCGCACCGTGGCGGATGTCGAGCGCGACCTTATCATCGACACGCTCCAGCATTGCCTTGGCAACAGAACGCATGCGGCCAATATCCTAGGAATCTCCATCCGCACCTTGCGCAACAAACTCAAACAGTACAGTGAGTCAGGCGTTCTGATCCCCGCGCCTGCCGGTGAAGTTGAACACAGGACACAGTAAAGAACGATGGCCGAAACGCAAACCACCGCCGCCGCCGCTGCCGCGCCGGCTGACACTTTAAACCGGTTGTTCCGGCGCGGTGAAATATGGTTTGCGGGCGGCTTGATTATTGTTTTGGCGGCGTTGATTTTGCCGGTGCCGCCGTTTTTTATTGATATAGGTCTTTCCGTCTCGATCACTTTTTCCGTCATGGTGCTGATGACGGTTTTGTTTATCGCCAAGCCTCTTGATTTCAGCGCTTTTCCGACCGTGCTCTTGGTGGCAACGTTGCTGAGGCTATCGCTTAACCTCGGCACAACGCGCCTTGTGCTAAGCCACGGCCACGAAGGCACCGCAGCAGCGGGCCATGTTGTCGAATCTTTTGCAAGCCTTGTGATGGGCGGCGATTTTATCATCGGTATTATCATCTTTGCCATTTTGACGGTCGTGAATTTTGTCGTGATTACAAAAGGCGCGGTACGCATTGCCGAGGTGGCGGCGCGTTTCACATTGGATGCTATGCCGGGCAAGCAAATGGCGATTGACGCGGATCTGTCCTCGGGCTTGATTGATGAAGATGAAGCGCGGCGGCGGCGCAAAGAGCTTGAAAATGAATCAAGCTTTTTCGGCTCGATGGACGGCGCGGCCAAGTTTGTGCGCGGCGATGCGATTGCGGGCATCGTGATTACTTTTGTGAACGCCATAGGCGGGATTATCATCGGCTCTTTCCGCCACGGCATGACGATTATGGATGCGGCAGACAGCTATATGCGCCTGACGGTGGGTGACGGTCTTGTCACGCAGGTTCCGGCCTTGCTGGTGTCGGTGGCGGCGGGGCTTTTGGTTTCCAAATCCTCTTCCGTGGGCACAACGGACAAGGCGCTCTTTAAACAGCTGGGCGGCTATCCGGCGGCTTTGGGAATGACTTCGGCCTTGATGGCGATTTTGGCGCTTGTCCCGGGCATGCCGTTCTTGCCCTTTGCGGTGTTGAGCGGCATAACCGGCTTTACCGCCTACGCCACCTTGCAGACCGTCAAAGTCAATGAACAGGCGCGGGTCATGGCGCAGCAGCAAGCTGCCAAGCCCCCGCCTGTCGCCGAAGATCCTATCGGGCGCGCTCTGTCCATCGACCTTGTCCGGCTGGAGCTGGGCTATGCGCTTTTGCCGATTATCAACAGCGAAGCAGGCCAGCGCCTGACCGACCAGATCAAAGGATTGCGCCGCCAGCTGGCCTCGGATATGGGCTTTATCATGCCGGCTGTGCGCATACAGGATAATCTGCAGCTTCCAGCCAACACCTATGTCATCCGCATCAAGGAAATTGAAGCCGGACGGGGTGAGCTGCGCCCGGGCATGCTTTTGGTTATGGATCCGCGCGGCGGCACCATAGCGCTGCCGGGCGAAAACACGCATGAGCCGACCTTTGGCCTGCCGGCCATGTGGGTTGATGCCGCTTATCGTGAGGAAGCTCTTTTCAAAGGCTACACGGTTGTTGACCCGCCGACCGTGATTACCACGCATTTGACCGAGCTTGTTAAAGACAACATGTCCGAGCTGTTGTCATTTTCTGAAACGCAGAAACTTCTTGATGAGATGGGAAGCGACCAGCAAAAGCTTGTGGCAGACGTTATTCCAAGCCAGATTACACTCAATGGTCTGCAGAGAGTCCTGCAAAATCTTTTGTCCGAGCGCGTATCCATCCGCGATCTTCCCTCGATTTTGGAAGGAATCGCCGAAGCGGCAGGCGTCACGCGCAACTTAACGCTGATTACCGAGCATGTCCGTTCACGCCTAGCGCGGCAGATTTCCAGTGCGAATGTGAATGAGATGGGCTATATTCCCCTCCTGACTCTTTCACCGGACTGGGAGCAGGCCTTTTTGGAATCGCTGGTCGGTGAAGGTGAAGAACGTCATCTGGCCATGCCGCCGACAAAGCTGCATCAGTTTATCCAGTCTGTGAAAAAGTCCTATGATGAACAGGCGGCAAGTCAGGAGCTTCCGGTTCTTTTGACAAGTCCGGCGATCCGGCCTTTTGTGCGCTCAATTGTAGAGCGTTTCAGGTCTTCAACAGTCGTCTTGTCGCAGAATGAGATTTATGTGAAAGCCAAGATCAAAACGATGGGGCAGATCTAAGATGCGCTTGAAATCCTTTTACGCCACCAACGCGACAGAAGCGATGCAGAAGGTTCGCCAGGCGCTGGGCGATGATGCCATCATCATAGCCACGCATGATAACGAAGAAGGCGGCGGCGTGCGCGTCACGGCAGCGATTGATGATCCTTCCGTGACAAGACCGCTGACAAAAGTTCTGCAGGACAATAGCGGCCCGGGCGCGCTTGATGTGATCGCGCAGGCTTTGGTGGGTCATGGCCTTGCCAGTATTTTGTCAGAAAAGCTTTTGGCAGCAGCCACGCAATATGCCAGCGATGATCCTTTTCTTTCCTTGGGCGCGGCGCTTGATACGCATTTTAAGTTTCATCCTCTGCCCGACCAGCCACCGGTGCATATTATTCTTGTAGGCCCCGCAGGTGCAGGCAAAACATTATGCGCAGCCAAGATGGCAACTAAAGCCATTATGGCCACGCAAGCCGTGCAACTGATAAGCACGGATACGCAGCGCGCCGGCGCCATGGCGCAGCTTGATGCCTATGCGCGCGTTTTGCAGACAAACATTCTTGAAATTGAAGATACAGGTGCGCTTGAAACAGCTGTTTTGATGCAAAAATCGCAAACTTATGTGATTGTTGATACGGCAGGATGTAATCCCTTGGATGAAAAAGAAGCCTCGGAACTTAAAGCCATCATCAAGGCGTCAAAATCTTTGGCCGTTCTTGTGCTGCCCGCCAATCTGGAAAGTTCTGAGGCCGTGGATACCGCGCGCGCCTTTGTCGCTTTGGGCGCGTCCTGTCTGTTGCCCACGCGCCTTGACATCACGCAGCGTCTGGGCGGTCTTTTGCGCGTGGCTTATGAAACGAAACTGCCTTTATGTAATTTCAGCGCCTCGACAAAAGCCAGTCAGGCTTTGGAAGCGCTGAACCCTGTGTCTTTGGCGCGTTTGATTTTACCATCCAAAAAAAGCGCGTAGAAGGAGTATATCATGATCGATCCCGTTGCCCCCCCCGCTTTGCAGAGCCAGAACCTCTACGCTGTGGCTTCGGGCAAAGGCGGCGTTGGAAAAACGTGGTTTTCGATCACCTTTTGCCATGCTCTGGCGCAGCTTGGTAAAAGAGTTCTTCTGTTTGACGGCGATTTCGGTCTTGCCAATGTGGATATTCAACTTGGGCTGACGCCTGAAAAAGATCTTGCGCATTTTACAGAAGGCAATCTTAAAATTGAGGAAATCATTGTCCCCTACGCCAAAGGCGCTTTTGACATTGTCGCCGGACGCTCAGGCTCGGGTAATCTTGCGAGTCTTCCGACGGACAAGCTTGTGAATATGCGCAGCAGCCTGCTTGGGATCGCGCCGCGTTATGATTATGTGTTTGTCGATCTCGGCGCAGGCGTTGAAAAAGCCACGCGCCAGATGGCCGGTGCGGCCAAAGCAACCTTTGTCGTTGTGACGGATGAACCGACGGCGCTAACGGACTCTTATGCTTTTATCAAACTGATGCTGGCCGGCAATCCCAAAGCGGATTTACGCATTGTGGTGAATATGGCAACGTCTCTGATGGAAGGCTCCAAAACTTACGAGACTTTGAAAAAAGTCTGCGAAACCTTTCTCGGTTACACGCCGAAACTGGGCGGCATTATCCACAGAGACCGCTATGTACGCGAAACAATCCGCGCGCAAACCTCGCTTTTAACACGTTTTCCCAGTGCGCAGGCGTCCCTTGACATCACGCAAATGGCGCAGACCTTTTTGGAATAATCTGACGATGAAAGACAGCGCAACCACAGGGCAGCCCGATATTTTAAGAGACGTGCAGCGCACAATACAAATATCATCCCCTTCCCGCGCGTCCGCCCCTTATACGATCCCCGCTTTGCTGATAGACGCGCCTGACAATCTTGTGACATTGTCGCGCTCTTTGTCGGTAAGCGGTCGTCTGATTGATCTTCTTTCCCGCGATATGCTTTTGATGCGCACGGCGCTCGGCACGCTCAAGTTTGTGGCGGTGCAGGCGCAGGAAGAAGCCTTGCAGGCCTTGGAGACTCTTTTTACAACCCAAAAAAACACAGGCCCCCTTATCGAGGTTCTTATTCAGGAAGGACACGCGCCGCAAAAATCAATCTTGTTTATCCCCGCCCCTGACAAAGCCGTGCAGCCGGACGCAAAGCCGTTGCCGCAGCCTTTCCCGACCACAATCAACACACCGACCTCCGCTTGGGAGGCTTCGGATTCAGCATGGATCTCACTTTCGCCGCAGGCGCAAACACAAACGCAAGCGCCCATGCCTTCCGCGCCTGCGCCCGCCACGCCGCTCCCTTCATCCGAACCAAGCATTTTACGCGAAGGCCAGAGCGTTAAGATCGAGTTGTTTGACAACAAACTTACAGCCGCCCCAGCCAAACAAGCTGAGAAACCACCTTTGCCGGTGCAAGAACCGCCCATGCGGTTTCACATCATCAAGATTCTCAAACCTCAGGAAGACTGGCCGCGCGTGACAAGCTCCACGCATGTCCGCGCCATGATTGTAGCGCGCAGTCCCGATCAGCAGCCTTTGATTAAATCGGACGGAAAGTTCTTTGTCGCCAAAACCGACAGCAACCTGCCTGTCGGCACAAAAATTGTCGGCAGTTTTGTGCCTGATGAAGAACCTGTTTTACAACCCACCTTGTTTCCGACCGCGCAGCCGCGCCAAAGACACCCGCTTTTGGAAACGCTGGAGCAGTTAACGCAAACGCTGGCGCCGGCAACATCGACTTTCACGCAAACGCACATTCCCGCGCCGCAAGCCCGTCTTGCGGGTACGCTTCTTTTTCTGCTTGCGGCGCTTAAAGGCGGCAATCTGGATGACTGGCTCGGCCCGCCCGTGATGCGCCAGCTTCAGGAAAGCGGCCAGATGCAGATTCGTAAAACTTTGATAGACTCTTTTGAAAGCCTGCGCGGCGTCACGCGATTTGACGGGCGCGTAGGCGAATGGCAGGCCTACCCCGTCCCCCTCTGGCACGAAGGCCATTACGAGCTTTTGGAACTATGCGTAAGACAAGACAGCCACCACGACAATGAAAAAGGAAAAATCGTAAGAACACGTTTTGTCGTCACCATGAACCTGTCACATCTGGGCGCGCTACAACTCGACGGCCTCTCACAAACAAAAAAACTAGATCTCGTCCTGCGCAGCGAAAACCCCCTTCCCGATGATCTGGTTCAGGAACTTCAAGCGGTCACAACCGACATGCTCAAAGCCCTCGGCCTGACAGGCGTTTTGATTTTTCAAAAAGGCCGCCAAAACTGGCTAAACTGGCAAGAACCCGCCCCCCCCATGGGCGTGCATATCTAGGCCAGGCCCAACCTAACCCAGTGAAATACAACAACATTTAAGCATGAAACCATTGTAAGTAATCAAATATTTACATTAAGGGAGTACAATAAGCCCATGAATACCACCTTACCCTTTCGCCATTTCAAACAGCGTCTTGCTTATCATAAAAAGCTTATGCGGCTTCATGATAAAGCAATCCCCCTTGTGCTGAAGAAGAAAGAGCATTCCCTGTGGAAGGCAAAAGAAGAGATTCACAATTTTCTTCAAAAAACCCATACAGCCGATGAAGCAAAAACACTTCGTGATGACTCTTTCAGAGAAATACAACGCAACTTTCAACTATATAAAAATTGGAATCGGCTTTTGAAGAATCCTGCTTGGCATTATTCTGTTTTATATAGAAAGCTTCCAGAACATAAAGTAAGCCTTAAAGCCCTGACAGTTGGTTTTCAAACTTTAGGAAATATGTTGACACAAGACATAGAAAAGCTTGAGCAAGAAGAGAAAAAGAAAAAGTTTTCTCTTTTCAAACTCTGGCATTACTGCATGCTTCCTGCTACAGCGGTTTTTAGCTTATGTGTGAAGATGTTCCCTGCAAATAAGGAACTTCCTTTTATTGCGGCTGGGGGTACCTTTGCAACATGTACGGCTTATAATTTTCGTGACCCATGGAAAAAGACTTTGAAAACGGTATGGCAAGAACTAAGCGCAAGCAATTTGAAAGAAGAAACATCATCAACGCCAAAACGAGAAAAAGATCAGAGCAAAAAAGACAAACCCAAAACGCCTAAAAACGGATGATTTACGGGCTTCTGTTAGAACGCTGAATGGGGGGAAGCCCTCTATTCTTTCGTTCCTCATCATAAGCTAGTTGCTTAAAAGTTAGTCTGGGCGGTTTCGGTGTGGCCTCTTCCTTTTTGCGCTGATTTTGGTGTATAATTTCCGCAATAATTCCTGCGCCCAGAGCAACAGCCCCGCCCCAAACAGCGACAGAATTGAGGGCTTCCGGTACCTGCACACCAAATCCATGTTTTAATATTGTCACATACGCAGAGATAGCAACTATGTGAAAGCAAGCTTCTTTGTATTCTTTTGCTGATAACGTTACTTTTGACATCTAAGGAATCCCCCTTTCCCCGCCCATTTTGCCTTTTTGCCCGAACATGTCAATAAGATTAACCATATTAATAGTTTCAATATATAACCCATCCCGCGCCGCAATAACTCGCCCTCCTCTCTTGTCATTGTGAGGAACGAAGTAATTCCCGCAACATCAATACAGAGATTGCCGCGTCAGGCCTTACGGCCTTCCTCGCAATGACAAGAAAAAACTGTCATTGGCAGGAAAGCCGCCGCAGGCGGACTGACGCGGCAATCTCGGCAGCATCAGAATCCTAACGATCATCCATTTTCAACGCCGCAATAAAAGCGGACTGGGGAATCTCCACCTGCCCGAATTGGCGCATGCGCTTCTTGCCTTCTTTTTGCTTATCAAGAAGCTTGCGTTTGCGCGAAATGTCGCCGCCATAACATTTGGCCGTAACATCCTTGCGCAGGGCTGAGATGGTTTCGCGCGCAATCACGCGCCCGCCGATGGCGGCCTGAATGGCGATTTTGAACAGCTGCCGTGGAATAAGACTTTTAAGCCGCTCGCACAGCATACGCCCGCGCTTTTCAGCGCTGCCGCGATTGACCACGCACGCCAGAGCATCCACGGCCTCGGCATTGACGAGAATATTCATCAAAACAAGATCGCCCTCGCGGTAGGAATCCAGAACATAATCAAAACTTGCATAGCCGCGCGAGATAGACTTCAACCGATCATAAAAATCAAACACAACTTCATTCAAAGGAAGTCTGTAAACAGCCATCGCACGCGCGCCGACATAAGTAAGCTCAATCTGCTCGCCGCGCCGCTCATTGCACAGAGTCAAAATACTGCCGAGATATTCATCAGGAGTCATAATAGTAGCCTTAATCCAAGGCTCTTCAATATGGTCGATGCGCACCGGATCAGGCATATCCACGGGATTGTGAAGATGGATCACGCTGCCGTCTGTCTTATAAACATGATAAATCACCGAAGGCGCCGTTGTGATGAGGTTGAGGTTAAACTCCCGCTCAAGCCTCTCCTGAATAATCTCAAGATGAAGAAGCCCCAAAAATCCGCAGCGAAAACCAAAGCCCAGCGCCACCGAACTTTCCGCCTCAAATTGAAAACTCGCATCATTCAAGGCAAGCTTGCCGAGCGAGTCTTTAAGATGCTCAAAATCCGCCGCATCGACAGGAAACAAACCGCAAAACACAACAGGAATGGAAGGCTTAAATCCAGCCAAAGCCTGCGCGGCAGGGCGTTTTTCTTCCGTAATCGTATCGCCGACTTTGGTGTCGCTGATTTGTTTGATTCCAGCGGTGATAAAGCCAACCTCGCCCGGGCCGAGCGATTCAATTTCAACTTTTTTAGGCGTAAAAATACCAACGCGGTCAATCTCGCGCATAGCCCCTGTGGCCATAAAGCGGATTTTTTGTCCTTTGCGCAAACGCCCATCGACAACGCGCACCAAAATCACAACACCCAGATAAGAATCATACCAGCTATCCACCAGCAAAGCTTTAAGTGGCGTGGGTTCAACGCCCTTGGGCGGCGGCAGACGATGAACAATCGCTTCAAGAACATCCTCAATACCAAGACCTGTTTTGGCCGAGATCAAAACAGCCTCAGACGTGTCAAGGCCGATCACATCTTCGATCTGGCGCTTGACGCGATCAGGTTCAGCCGCAGGAAGATCGATTTTGTTGAGGACAGGAATAATCTCATGGTCATTCTCAAGCGCCTGATAGACATTGGCCAGAGTCTGTGCCTCAACCCCCTGCGAGGCATCCACGATCAAAATAGATCCCTCGCACGCCGCAAGCGAGCGGCTGACTTCATAAGAAAAATCGACATGCCCGGGCGTGTCCATCAGGTTCAGCTGATAGGTCTGACCGTTTTTGGCCGTGTAGTGAAGACGCACCGTCTGCGATTTGATGGTGATGCCGCGCTCGCGCTCAATATCCATATTATCGAGGATCTGATCGCGCATCTCCCGCGCCTCAAGCCCGCCGCAGGCCTGAATAAGCCTGTCGGCCAAGGTGGACTTGCCGTGGTCGATATGCGCAATAATGGCAAAGTTGCGTATGTTTTCAAGATCGTTCATGACCAAGACAAAGACCAGAAAACCGAGGAAAAGACAAGCCTTTGTCATGAAAAAACTGCGATATTCTTCCCACCATCAGGCAAAAACTTTGCTTTTGACAAGAAGAAGTTTTGCTTTTTGCCCTGTAAGGCGTTAAATTAACCCCCAGCATTAAAAACCCGATTTTTGAGCGAGGTTCAGCATGAGCGAGCTAAACGAGGAAGAGATCAAAAAAAACGTAAAAGATAAAGATACATGGCTCCGTTTTGTGTATCTGGTGGTCTTCGGATTCGCCTTTTACCTGTCCATTATCCTGACCTTTGCCGTCTCTATTTTCCAGTTTCTGGCCAAGCTTTTCAGCGGCAAATCCTTTGACGGTCTGGCCACGTTCGGCGCCAATCTGGCAACCTATCAGGCGCAGGTGACGAGCTTTTTAACCTTTGCCTCGGACGAAAAGCCCTTCCCCTTTGCCACTTTCCCGAATAAGGATCACGCTTGCGGCGGCACAAAACCGGCCTCGGGCGGCGCGGCCTGCGGCCTGAAAAGCATGTCGGGTGGTGAGCCTTTCACGGTCAAGGACACGGAGTCCTCCACTTCCGGCTCGCCCTACAACATGGGATAAAGGCAGCGTCGGGGGAAAAGGATGGTCAGGATCATACTTAATCTTTACCGGAAAATCTTTTCGATGCCTTGGGCCGCTCTGGTGATCTTTACGGCCAGCGCGCTTTCTATGGCTTCGGCCTATATCCTGCAATTTTTCTTTTCCGTCCAGCCTTGCGCTCTGTGCCTTTACCAGCGTGTTCCCTTTGCCGTAGCGGTTATTTTGACGGCGCTTGCCATAGTCGCGCATGTAGTGACGTCATACAGCGGTGTGGATCGCCGCCATAAAATCGGGCGCTTCTTTCTGGCTTTGTGCGCGGCTGCTTTTTTGATTAACACCGGAATCGCTATCTACCACACGGGTGTCGAGTTCCACTGGTGGGCGCAAACCGACCTGTGCGGCGTTAACCCAAATCTTTTCGCATCGCAGGACGCAAGCGTTGAATCCATCCGCAACGCCATCATGAACACGCCAGTTGTCCCCTGCGATGTCCGCGAGCCCCTCTTTTTCGGCATGACCATCGCCAACGGAAATATTTTCTTATCACTTGCCCTAAGCATCTTCGCCTTCTGGACGGCCTTCTTCCCGCCAGCGCGGAGGATTTTGCATTAAGCTTCCTCTTGTCATCCTCGGGGCTTGCGAAGCAAGAGCCCGGGGATCTGAAGCTAGGTGCTAACGTCAGATCCCCGGTTCAACCGCTTTGCGGTTGCCCGAGGATGACATAAAGGGGAAAAACGCCATGTTCTATGGATTACAAAGCCTCCCATAAATCCCAACAGCAGGAGCAAACCCCTGCTCACCAGCTTCCCGCAACAAGTCGCAACCCTTCTGCTGATCCTGCGGCATGCCGAGACCATTAAAATAACTTATACCTAAATTAGTCTGCGCGCCGGCATCGCCCTTGGCAGCAGCCTTGCTCCACCACACAATCGCCAGCTCATCATCCTGCGGCACTCCGCGACCATCCGCATACATCGTGCCTAAAAGAAATTGCGCACTGGCCTGCCCCTCATCAGCCGCCTTACGCAACCGTGCCACCGCCCGAACATCATCTTCCGGCAACGCTCCCCACCCAAAAAGATTCTCCACCCCAGCATTCCGCGCCGCAGATCTATGCCACCACTCCATCGCCTGAGCATCATCCTGCGGCACCCCAAAACTCAAATCAAAATCTTGCGCTCCGGATGGAAGATGCGCAATAGCGCGTCCAGACAGAAAACACATAGTTACAAGCATAAGGAGGAAAACGTAACGCATAAGATTCCCTTCTCTGTGTCATTTACCTCAGGTGCTTCAAACAAGGTGTATTCCTGTCACATTGGTGAGCGCGTCCACTATTGACAATTGTACGGTCGCTGGATTCACGCGACAAGGCGCAGCCCTTGTTATGCCATGCTTCCGCCTGAGCTTCATCTTGTGGAACGCCAAGACCATCAGCATACATATGGGCTAATCTAAACTGCGCAGGAGCATATCCCCGCTCAGCAGCCTTGCGAGTCCATATTGCCGCTTTAGCATAGTCTTTCCGCACATCGTTGTCAGTATGCGCATTTTTGCCGTTAATATAATTATGCATAGCATTAGAAGGCGTACCATGATAATACATAGTTCCTAAAACATACATCGAGTCTTCATTCGCCTTCTCAAGCCCTTTGAGATACCACGCCACCGCCTGGTCATCATCTTGCGGCACGCCGAGGCCCTCAGCATACATATGGCCTAATCTGGTATGATTATATCCCTGCTCCGCTGCTTTGCGATACCATTCCACCGCCTTGACGTAGTCTTGCGCTACGCCACGGCCATAATAATACATATGACCTAACTCGTTCTGTGCCTTCCGATACCCCTGCTCAGCCGCTTTGCGATACCATTTCGCCGCCTGAACTTCGTCTTTTGGCACGCCGCGGCCCTCAAAATACATAAAGCCTAACTTGAATTGTGCTAGAGCAAGCCCCTGATCGGCAGCTTTGTGATACCATACCGCCGCTTGAGATTCGTCTGCCGGCACACCGCCACGACCAGAAAAATATGTATCTGCTAGCTTGAACTGTGCCATGGCATCGCCCTGCTCAGCAGCTTTTTTTTGTGATTCCAAATAAGATGATTCCACTGCAACAGCATACCCGGGCAGCAAACACAAAGTCACAACCATAAGCATAAAGCGTGAGACGTAACGCATAAGATTCCCTTCCTGTGTCATGTGTCTAACCTAAAACCCTACGGGCTACAGTACTTCTCGCGCATTTCAAAAGAAGGAATTATAATGGTGCGAAGGTCAGGATCTCGAACGACACGAGATTTGTAACCAAGTACAAAGAGTTTATCCGGCGAGTCGTCACCCTTACGCAATCCCTCGCAACCCTTGCTGCGCCATGCCTCCGCCTGAGCTTCATCTTGTGGAACGCCGAGGCCTTCAGCATACATGTTGCCTAACATGATCTGCGCAAGAGCATGTCCCGCCTCAGCAGCCTTGCGATACCATACCGCCGCCTGAACGTGATCTGGCGGCATATCGCGGTGGCCATAATAATACCGATCGCCTTGAGAGAAGTTTTCCTCATGCACCCACTCTTCAGCTATTTTGTAATAGAACACTGCCGCCTGAGCTTTGTCTTGCGGCATACCACGGCCTGTAACATACATAACGGCTAGCTTGTACTTTCCATAAGAATCTCCCGCCTCAGCCGCCTTGCGATACCATGCTGACGCCTGCTCGTAGTCTTGCGGCACACCGAGGCCCTTAGCATACATATCGCCTAGCCTGATTTGTGCCAGATCTTCTCCCTGCTCAGCCGCTTTGCGATACCATGCCACCGCCCGAACATAGTCTGGCGGCACGTTGCGGCCCTTAGTAGCATACATATCGCCTATCCTGATTTGTACCCACCCATCCTCCTCCTGCTCAGCTGCCTTGCTATACCATTCTTCCGCCTGCTCGTAATCTTGCGGCACGCCGAGGCCCTCAGCATACATATCGCCTAATCTGATTTGTGCCTCCTCCTTCCCCTGCTCAGCCGCCTTGCGATACCATGCTGCCGCCTGAACGTAGTCTTGCGGCACGCCTTTGCCATAATAATACATCTTGCCTAATCTGATTTGTATATGCGTCCTCCCCTGCTCAGCTGCCTTGCGAAACATCTCTACCGCCATGGCTTCGTCTTTCGGTACGATAAAACCTTTTAGATACATCTCGCCTAAGGTGATCTGTGCAAGAGCATGTCCCCCCTCAGCGGCCTTGTGATACCATGCCGCCGCCTGAACTTCGTCTTTCGGCACGCCGCGCCCTTCCGCATACATACTGCCTAAACGGTACTGCGCGTCAGCATTTCCCTCCTCAGCCTTCTTGCGCAATCGTTCCGCCTCCTCTTCAGCCGCCTTGCGCAACCGTTCCGCCGGCTCAGTCGCCTTGCGCACCCATGCTGCAGCCTGAGCATCATCTTGCGGCACGCCGAGGCCCTTGGCATACATATCGCCTAATCTGGTCAGCAGATTAGTACATTCCTCGTCATGATTGTCAGTACATTCCTGTTCAGCCGCTTTGAGATACCATTTTGCCGCCTGACCGTAATCTTGCGGCACGCCTTTGCCGTCATAATACATCTCGCCTAACTTGATCGGCAAACTAGCGCATATATTATGCTTGTCAGCACATTCCTGTTCAGCCGCTTTGAGATACCATTCTGCCGCCTGAGCGTAGTCTTGCGGCACGCCTTCGCCGTTATAATACCTTATGCCTAAAAAGATTTGTGAATCAACATGCCCCAGCTTAGCCGCCATATGAAACAGTTTCACCGCCATGGCATCGTCTTGCGGTACGATAGAACCTTCCAGATACATATTGCCGAAAATGACAGGTACGGCAGTACGTCCTTCCTCAAGAGTTTTTTGTATTTTAACAGGCAGGAATGGCACCTTGTTGTTGAGGTCAAGCGCCAAACTCGAAAGCACAATCCCGAGCAAAAGAATCATAACCGCGAGCACAAAAAGATAAACCACGAGAAAGCAAAAATAGCCCACGGGTGTAAAAACCTCGGCCACGAACGAGAAAAACTTGTCGCAGAGCGCAATAATTTTTTTGTTTGTCATCCCCCTACCCCAAAACCCTCTTCAAAAACGCCACCCCCTGCCGCAGCCCATCATTGTCAACCGTATGCCCAAGGCCCGGACATGCCATTGCGCTGGCTTCGATTCCTGCGGCTTTCAGCCCTTCGAGCGCGTTGTTCATAGCCTTGAAAGGAACGACTTCATCACTTGTGCCGTGAATCAAAAGAACAGGCGGCGCGGATTTTTTCTCCTGCGCCAGCGAAGTCCCGCCGATTAAAGCACCGGAATAGCCAAGCACACCCGCCAAAGCCTCTGCGCGGCGCGGGGCGACGTAAAGACTCATCATCGTGCCTTGAGAAAATCCGACCAGCGCCACTTGCGAGGGCGCAAGTTTACGCGTCTCAAGAATATGATCGATATATTCATTCAAAGGCGCGGCTGCCTTTTGCGCGCCTTGCAATATGATATGCGGCGTCCAATCCTCAGATGAAAACCACTGATACCCGCCCGGCACATAAGGGCACGGAAAAGGCGCATTCGGCGCAAGAAAAACCGTATTGGGCATGGCCATCCGCATCATCTCGCCAAGCCCCATAATGCCCTGACCATTATCGCCAAGACCATGAAGGATAATAACAGCGCGCGTGGCCTCTTGCCCGCCAAGAGGCTCTAAAACAACATCAGTCAGCATGGACAACCCTTTCTTATTTTGACTCAGGCGGCAAAGCGGCAAAAAGAATCTGTGCTTGCAGGACAAGCTTTTCTGAACGCTCCATAGATTCCTGAGCCTGCGCGCGGTCTGCAAAGTTTCCGCTGTCGGCAGCCATCACGGCCATAGGCCCGCGCGCCATCATCATCTTGTTGGCAATCATAGGCATTGCGCTGCCTGAAAAATTAATCGCGGAGATACGATAATTGCGTCCTGGAATAGTAGAGTTTAACAACTCCAGCTGTTCTTTGGCGCTTTTGTAAATCGCGGTACGCAAGGCAGCCTTGGCAGCTTCACGCTCTTCCAAAGTAGGGCTGAAATCTATGTTTTGCACCGTGATCTGCATGCCCGCCTTGCTGGCCCCGCGCGCCTTTTCGCCAAGAGAGTTCAAAGCGCTTTCCTCAAGCCGCGCTTCATAAGTGACAAACCATCTTTCCAGACCCGTATTATCCTGATTGCGGTTAAACGAGATCAAGCGCCAGTCAGCCTTGACGACATTATTGATCGCCGTCGTCATGTTTTTGCGCATCGAACCGGCATCATTGCCGCTGACAGCAGCATTGACAGCCAAAGTCACAAGCGCGGATTTGGTTGAAACCCAGCTTTCCTTGGTAAGTTCGAAAGAAACAATATCATCGGGCCTGATATCCCGCGCCTGCGCAGAAACGCAAACAAGGCTGAAGACAAAAAGCAAAGCAGGAACAAGACGACAAGTCATGACAAGAGTCCTTTCGTTAAAAGTCAAGATCAGCGTAACTTTTGGGTGGCATAAGCCCCGCAACATGGTCGCCGAGAAGAGACCGGAAGCAAGGCCGCGATTTAATGCGCGCATACCATTCCTTGGCCTGAACATGGCGATCCCAAGGCACGTCATTGACATAGTCAATGCAAGAAAGCTGCGCGGCAGCGGCGAGATCAGCCAGAGTTATCGCATCCCCCGCAAGCCAGTTGCGCTGCTCTGTCAGCCATGTGATATATTCAAGATGGCCGTGAATATTGTGGTGACCCGCGCGCAGAATATGACTGTCAGGCTCGCCGCGCCCCTCAAGGCGCTTATAGGCTTTTTCCCCGAGAATAAGCGCAGTGCATTGCAGATACATTTTAACTTCAAACCAGTGAACAAGCCGCCGCACTTCGGCATGCGTGGCCGCATCAGAGCCAAGCAAAGAGGGAGCTTCACTTGTTTCCTCAAAATATTCACAAATAGCGTTGGAGCTTGCCAGCACGAAAGAGTCCTGAGCGCCCTCGATAACCAAAACCGGCACATCACCGTCCGGCGAAAGCTGCAAAAAAGCAGGCCGAGGATCCCATGGTTTTTCAACGATGGCTTCAAAGGGGATTTTCTTTTCGGCCATCGCCAACCGCACCCGCCGCGAAGCAGGATCAAGAGGATGATGATGCAGGCGATAAGACAAGGACATAAGCGACCGCAGCAAAAAAAGAATCTCACAAATAAAAGCTACCACACGCCTTGCGATAGCAAAAGAGCCGAAAAACCCCGCAAGTCCCTATTCTAAAGAAGGACTTAATTGTAGCGCAGATCAGATTCTTTGCCTTGATCGGGCTCGTAATCAGGCCGTGACGGATTTGAAAGCTTGTTTACAAAAAACCGCGCGTCAACATTATTTTGCGCGGCAGCCTTGTTCAGCCAAGCCAAGGCTTGGCTTGGATCTTGCGGCACGCCCAGACCACTTATATACATCAAGCCTAGATTATACTGCCCTTGATCATGTCCCTGTTCCGCCGCCTTGCGAAACCATTTTGCGGCCTCGACATTATCTTGTGCCACGCCCTGACCCATGGCATAGCAGCCGCCTAAACAAAGCTGCGCTTCGACATGTCCCTGCGCGGCAGCCTTGTGCCACCACGCTACGGCCTGAACATCGTCTTTTTCTACGCCTTGGCCTCTGTAGTACATCAAGCCCAAAGTATGTTGTGCGCCATCAATCCCCTTCATGGCGTCATCTTGTGCTTCCAAAAATAAAGCTTCCTGAGCTTCGACATGCCCTTGCTCGGCAGCGGCAACCCACCAGTTTCTCGCCTTCTGATTATCTTGCGGTACGCCAAGGCCATCGGCATACAAAGTACCCAAACCATATTGCGCAGAAGGATGTCCCTGCTCAGCCGCCAAACTCCACCATACTGCCGCCTGCGCATAATTTTGCTCCACCCCCATACCAGTGACAAAGCTAGTGCCTACCAAAAACTGTGATTTCACGTTTCCCTGCTCAGCAGACTTAAGCCACCATTTTACGGCCTTGTCGTAATCTATTTTCACGCCGCTGCCCTTGACATATGCATTTCCTAAAGTGACTTGCGCATCATCATATCCTTGCTCGGCCGCCAGACTCCACAATTTCACAGCCTGAGCAGCGTCTTGCTTTACGCCGCGGCCTTCAAAATACATACGGCCTAAACCATATTGCGCCGCCGCAAATCCTTGTTCAGCAGCCTTGCTATACCATTTCACAGCCAAAGTATCATCCTGTTTCACGCCAAGCCCATTTATATATGCGTAGCCAACAGCATATTGCGCATCCGCATATCCCTGTTCAGCAGACGAAAGCCACCATTTCAGCGCCCGCTCTTGATCTTGCGGTACTCCATAGCCCCGATCATAGGCAACACCTAAGCTGTGTTGTGCAATCGCATGATTTCCATGTTCAGCCGCTTCAAGCCACCATTTCACAGCCGTCGGTCTGTTTTGCTCCACACCATAACCCGCAAAATACATGTATCCTAAATTGTACTTCGCCTCAACATCGCCCTGCTTGGCAGCTTTCTGTGTTTCTAAAAACAGCTCTTTCTCTGTTTTGTCGGTCATAAGATTTCCTTTCTTTAAATTGTCTGTACTAGACTACCACACGCCTTACGATAGCAAAAGAACCGAAAACCCCCACAATCCCCTATTCTAAAGAAGGACTTAATTGTAGCGCAGATCAGATTCTTTGCTTTGATCGGGTTCGTAGTCGGGACGTTGCGCATGTAAAAGGTTGTTTATAAGGCTCAGCGCGACAGGATGGTCTTGCGCGGCAGCCTTGATCCACCAATCCATGGCTTGAGGTACGTCTTGCGGGCCGCCGCGACCATGAATATACATCAAACCCAAATTAACTTGCGCGTCACCATGTCCCTGCTCGGCAGCTTGAAGGAACCATTTCTTTGCCTCGATGTCGTCTTGCTCCACGCCAAAGCCTTTGGCATAGCTGCCGCCTAAATTAAATTGCGCTTCGGCATTTCCCTGCGCGGCGGCCTTGAGCCACCACGCTATGGCCTGCGCTTCGTCTTTCGCCACGCCTTGGCCTTGAGCATACATCATGCCTACCGCACATTGTGCGTCGTCAATCCCTTGCAGGGCATCTTTTTGCGTTTCCAAAAACAAAACAGCCTGTGCTTCAGCATGCCCCTGCTCGGCAGCGCGAATCATCCATTTTATCGCCTTGTGCTGGTCTTGCGGCACGCCTTGGCCGCTGGCATACAAAATGCCGAAATGATATTGAGCGGCAGGATGTCCTCGCTCAGCCGCCAGACTCCACCATGCTGCCGCATGCGCATAATTTTGCTCTACACCCTGACCACTGGCATAGCACCCGCCTAAAGAGACCTGTGCGTTAGCAACGCCCTGTTCAGCCGCTTTGAGCCACAATTTTGCGGCCTTGCCGTAATCTTGCGCTACATCTTTGCCCTCGGCATACGCATTTCCTAAATTGTGCTGCGCTTCAGCATGTCCCTGCTTGGCCGCCCGATTCCACCATTTCATGGCCTGAACAGAGTTTTGCTTTACGCCAAGGCCTTCAAAATACATGCAGCCTAAATTAAATTGCGCATCGGAATATCCCTGCGTGGCGGCCTTGCGATTCCATTTCACGTTCAGAGCATCATCCTGTTTCACGCCCTGACCCGTAGCATACATGATACCTAAATTAAATTGCGCTTTGGCATTTCCCCGTTCAGCAATTTCCCGCATTTCTAAAAACAACGTTTCCCATGTTTTGTCGGTCATAAGATTTCCTTTCTTTAAATTGGCTTTTAAATCAAACCTTCTTCCTTTTATGTTTGTTCATTTTTAAAGAAAAATCAAGAAGCTCTACCGTAAAAAGGCAAAAAAAAACGCCGCTCTTTTGACAGAGCGGCGTTTTTCGTTTTGCGAAAATCTACCTTTGCATCACGATTTCAGCGCGGCGGTTTTGAGCTTCACGCACTTGATCGGCTGTCGGGATCATAAGTTCGTTCTTTCCGACACCTCTGGGTGTAATATCGCTCGCCGGAATGCCGTGGCGTATGAAAGCGGCCTTGACGGCAGCAGCACGGCGCTCGGAAAGAGCTTGGTTATATCTGGCCGTGCCCATCGTATCCGTGTGCCCCGTTACAATCAGGCGGACATAGTTACCGGCACGGAAGCTTTCAGCCGCAGAGGCGATAATCCGCTCGGCCTCAGCCGTGATAACGGATTTGTCAAAGTCAAAAAAGACCATGTAATTCTGCGGAATCGGCGCAACAGCCGGTGCCATCACCGGTTGAGGCACAGGCATAGTCACAGCCGGAGGCGGCGGTGGCATAGGAACAGGTTCCTCCACCCGTGGCTCAGGCGCTCTGGGCCGGTCAAAGACATAGCGAATGCCGAGCATCAAATTGTGCGATGAGTTCTCCGTTGTCGCCCGTCCGCCCGTGTCGGCCTTGAACTTCACGTCAGGCGTGGCGAAATAGCGGTAATCAGCCGTAAAGTCCCATCCGCCTTCAAGATTGAGAGCAAAACCGGCAATCCCTTGATAGGCAAAAGCTGTTTTTTTGCTGCGAATCTCAGCCGTATTGATGGTGCGCATGTTGTTCGCCTTCACAAAGGAAACACCAGCACCGGCGCCGATATAGGGCGTAATGCGTGTGCGCGTATCATACTCATACAGCGCATTGCCCATCAGGGCTGTGTTGCGGATACCGCCACCGGCTGTACCGGCACCTACGCCCGTAACCTTGTTAACTTGCGAATTGCGGTAAGCGACTTCACCCTCTACGCGGATGCCGTTGCCCAGACCGTAGCCGCCATAACCGCCGACACCCCAGCCTGTTCTAAAGCCGACCTTGTTGGTTTCGCCATCCAGCTTGCTGTCAGCCGTGTTTTGAAAACCAAGATTCCCGTTGGCGCCGAGATACCAGCCATCGGGAACAGCCGCATGCGCGGAAAGAGGCGCCAAAAGCGCGATCGTAGCCGCAGCAAGGCGGAGTGTGCGTAAGGATGTCATGAAACTCTCCTGTGACTTGAAAAAATGGGCTTAACGAGGGGAAATTATACCAGCTATTCCGCAAAATCGTAAGCATTTTTTTGGCTTGAGGGGGCTATGGAACCCGAACTGTAACATAAAATACACCATGCCTGAAGCCTTGGCCCCGTAATATATAGTTAACTTTTGCGAAAACCATGCTAAAAGAAAGAAACCAGATGGTCGGATGGCCGCTGCCTTGCCTTTGGCTAAGGGAGAGGAAAGTCCGGACTCCAGACGAAACGATGCCGGTTAATGGCCGGCGGGGGCGACCCCAGGGAAAGTGCCACAGAAAAGTAAAACCGCCGCGCTTTCAGGCACGGCAAGGGTGAAAAGGTGCGGTAAGAGCGCACCGCCTTTATGGCAACATAAAGGGCTGGAAAACCCCATCGGGAGCAAGACCAAACAGGAACCGCATTTTTGGCTAGACCAAAAGCCGCTTTCGTCACGGCAGGCAGGTTCGGGTAGGTCGCATGAGCGGCGATGGCAACATCCCGCCTAGATGAATGGCCGTCCTCTGAAAAGAGACAAAATCCGGCTTACAGACCATCTGGCCTACCTCTAGCCCTCCCCCCTTGCGGGGGAGGGTTGGGTAGAAGGGTAGCCCCATCAAACCTTCAAAGAAAAAGTAAAAAATACCTCATTATACCCCTCAGTGGGGAGCTTGTTGCAGATGGAATTGACCTCAGTCAACGAAGTGGGCATCTCCGCCAAAAGCACGCCATTGGCGCCGGCCTCAAAAAGGCCCGGATCGCGGTCCCTGCCCGTTTGCCACATAAGAAGCTGGGAGCACGCCTCACGCGGAACCTTCTTGAAAGTCACGGTAAAAGCGCGATTGGGGCCGCTCTGGTGATTGGCGGCGACCACCTCCACCGCGCCATCCCAGATATTGATGATCTGGATCGGATCTGTGGAGGTCTGAACCAGATCCCTCGGGATAGCGCCGGCCTTGGCCAGATCCGCAGCCGTAAGCGCCGGATCTACGGACTGAGTCAGAGCATGCATAACGCGTGTTGCCTGCGCAATCTGCAAAATCTGTTTTCCTGAGGTGGATATGCGCGAGCTGCTGTACAAAGCCGCCGCGGCCACCCATATGGCAGCCAAAAGAACACCGACAACACCAAGGACAATAGCCGCTTCGGTCAGTGTAAAACCGCGCATTCTGCGGTAAAAAGGCTTTGAAATCATCCCCATCCCTCTACGCCGGTTGAATAAGCAAATAAAGGCTAAAAACTTTTGTAAGCCTAGTTTACTAAGCAAAAGTTAAAGAATATACGATGCCTTGTCCAGCTTATTTCCGTGTTTTCAGGAGACTGTAACAAAATGTAATAAGTCTTGATTTCCCCTTTGGGCGGCTTGCGGGTATCAGTAGGCGTGGTTCATAAATAAAGAAAGTCCTATGCTTATACAAAATACCCCCGTTACCGCTTCATGTTCTACGGCGCCCCAAGGGCTGCATGCAAGCGCATTGTTAACACCCGCGCGGCAAAAAACTCTGCGCGGTACGGTGCAGTGCACCGGAATCGGCGTGCATGCGGGCGAAAGCGCCACGCTGCGCCTTTTACCGGCTGAACCGGATACAGGCATTGTCTTTGTCCGCACGGATCTCAAAAACGGCGCGCGCAGTATCAAAGCGCAGTGGGACAATGTTGTCGAAACACGACTTTGCACCGTCATCGGCAACCGATATGGCAGCAAGGTTGCAACGATTGAACATCTTATGGCGGCGCTGCGCGCAGCGGATGTTGACAATGTCATTGTCGAAGTCGATGGCCCCGAAGTCCCCATTATGGACGGCAGCGCGGATTCCTTTGTTTTCCTGATTGATATGGCCGGCGTGATGGTGCAGGACGCGCCGCGTCGTGAGCTTGTTGTGCTTAAACCTGTTGAGGTGAAAGCGGACGGCAAGCATGTTGCGCTTTTACCTGCGGAAGAAAGTCAGTTTGATGTTTCGATCAGCTTTGCAAGCGCTTTGATTCAAACGCAGCGCTACGCTTTTACACTCTCGCAAAACGGATTTAAGAATGAGATCAGCCGCGCGCGCACGTTCGGCTTTTATGATGATGTAGAAAAAATGCGCGCTCTGGGCTTTATGCGCGGCGGCTCGCTCGACAACGCGATTGTTGTGCGTGATGAAACTGTGGTTAATGAAGGCGGCCTGCGCTTTGCGGATGAGTTTGTCCGGCATAAACTTCTGGATGCCATCGGCGACCTGTTTTTGGCCGGCGCGCCTATACGGGGCCTTTTCAAAGGCTCTTGCGGCGGCCACACCATGCATAACAAGCTTTTGCGTGCGCTCTTTGCCGATGAAACGGCCTGGGTCTGGCAGGAGGCCCCAGCCCTGATTCCGGCTGCCCAAGCCTGATTCTACCCCGAAAGTTTCCATATGTTAACGATCCGGTATGTTCAGCGTTAACCATAGCGCTTTTTAACGTATTGATTTATAACAATCTTAACGATACTCCTACGAAAGCTTTGTAATATTCCCTAAAAAATGGTATACAAGAATAGAAGTTTTGATGGGAGTGGCATTCTTGCCTCTTTGATATCCAAACCCGCGTTATAAAAGGAGCGATACGGACATGGCCGAGAAATTAGAGTTTAAAAAGGGTGATTTTGTCGTTTACCCCGCCCATGGGGTAGGCCGCGTTGAAGGCATTGATAGTTTTGATGTAGGCGGACAGGAAGTCCTGCTTTACGCGATCATGTTCGAGCATGACCGCATGCGTCTTAAAGTTCCTGTGGTCAAGGCAAAGACCTCGGGCCTGCGGCGTCTCAGCTCGCGCGATCGCATCAAGGAAGCTTTATCAACCCTGCAGGGAAAATCCAAAGTTCGCCGCGTGATGTGGAGCCGTCGGGCGCAGGAATATGAATCCAAAATCAACTCGGGCGATCCGGTTTCGATTGCGGAAGTCGTGCGCGATTTGCATCGCGGCGTTGACCAGCCCGAACATTCCTACAGCGAACGTCAGATTTATCAAGCTGCGCTTGAACGCCTCGCCCGCGAACTCGCCGCTGTCGAAAAAATCGACCAAACCAAAGCCACCGCCAAACTGGAAGGCGTTCTGGCCAAGGAAAAGAAAGCCGCTTAGAAAGCGCCATCATTGTCATTGACAGAAAAGCCGGCGAAGCCCGCCCCCCACTGTCATTGCGAGGAAGGCCTTTAGGCCTGACGCGGCAATCCCTGCGATATTGCCGAGATTGCTTCGTTGGGCCTTGCGGCCCGCCTCGCAATGACAATTTATTTAAGCCCGACCGACCGGCTTAATCTTGCTTTGCGATTCACGGAAACGACCGGCCCATCCGGCATTGTTGGTCTGTCTTTCCCGCGCCACGGCCAAAGAATCTGTCGGCACATCCTGCGTGATGGTACTGCCTGCGGCGATATAAACGCCGTCACCCAAAGAAAGAGGTGCAACCAAAGTGCTGTTCGATCCCACAAACGTGCCGGCGCCGATATCCGTGCGCATTTTGTTGAAGCCGTCATAATTGCAGGTAATAGTCCCTGCCCCGATATTGCTTTGCATCCCGACCGAGGCATCGCCGATATAAGAAAGATGATTGACTTTCGCGCCTGCGCCGATGGCGCTGTTTTTGATTTCAACAAAATTGCCGATCCGTGCCGCTGTGCCGATCACGCTTCCGGGTCTTATGCGCGCAAAGGGGCCGATCACCGCGCGCGGCTCGATCACAGCCTGCTCAAGATGTGAAAAAGCGCGAATATGAACATGATCGCCGACAACAACGCCAGTGCCGAAAAAGACGCAAGGCTCAATCGTCACATCATAGCCAAGCACCGTATCTGCCGCCAATGTCACGCTTTCAGGATCAATCATCGTGACGCCCGCCATCATATGCCGCGCGCGCAAACGCTTTTGCATCAGCTGCTCAAGGCCGGCCAGTTGGAGGCGCGTATTGGCGCCCTCCAGATCCTCGGCTTCAAGCAGGGCCACAGAGACTTTAAGCCCTTCCTGATTGGCGATCTTCACGCAGTCGGTCAGGTAATATTCCTGTTTGCTGTTGTTGTTTCCGACCTTGTCAAGCAAAGTCCACATATGCCGCGCTTCAAACAACATTCCCCCGCCATTGCACAAACCGATGGCGCGCTGGGCCTCGCCTGCGTCTGCGGCCTCGACAATAGCCAAAAGCTGCCCCATTTCGTCCACAACAAGACGGCCATAAGAGGCAGGATCCTCCGGCGTAAACCCGCCGACCACCAGAGCGGCGCCGGACTCACGCTGGCGCTGAACAAGGCTTTCCAAAGTTTCCGGTCTTAAAAGAGGCGCATCGCCGAAAACAACCAGAACAAGCCCTTCAAAACCGGCCAGCATATCACGCGCCGCCCGCACGGCATCGCCGGTTCCCAGCCGCTCTTTTTGTATCGCGCAGGGATAAGGGGCGGCGGCGCGCGCGATCTGGTCTTGATCCGGCCCGATAACAACAATGATTTTATCAGCTTTAAGGCCCTCGCAGGCCTTGAGCACATGCGTCATCATAGGCAGCCCCGCAACAGGATGCATGACCTTCGGCGTTTCCGAGCGCATCCGCTCGCCCTTACCGGCGGCAAGAATAAGGCAGGCCAGATTCATTTGCTTGATTCCCTTCATCTTCTGTTTCATCCTAAGAGGACTATATCTTTTTAAGGCGCGAGGTTAGGTCATGCAACCTTTAAAAGCTGTCCTTTTTGATCTTGAGGGCACTTTGGTGGATTCGTTTTATGATATGCAGCAAAGCCTTACGCTTTTGCTGGCTGATCTGGGCCGCCCGCCCTTGCCTGAGCCTCAGGCCAGAGCCATCTATGATGACGGGCTTATGAGCTTTGTCGAAAAAGCGCTCAAGGCGACAGGAGGCATGCCTTCCGAAGACATTTTTCCTTATGTCAAAAAGTTTATCCTCTTCCACCGCCATACGCTGCCGGATCCGGCGCAGATTGTCGCAGGCGTGGTCGAAATCCTGCGCGCGCTGAAGGATCAAGGCATTAAAATCGGCCTATGCACCAACAACAGCGAGGTTCAGGCCAAAGATCTTTTGGAAAAGCTCGGCCTTGCGCGTTATTTTGACTTTATTGCGGGCGGCGATACCTTTCAGGTTCATAAACCCAACCCGGGCCATTTGCTCGGCGCGCTTGCGGCTTTGGGGGAAAGCGTTGAGGGAAGCCTTTTCATCGGCGACGGCCCGCGCGACGCCACCGCTGCTTTCCGCGCCGGCATGCCCTATATTTTAATAACGCACGGCCAGCCTTTGCCTTTCGAAGCCTCCGGCACCATGCGGACGGTCAATGATTTTAGCGAAATCAGGGAAGCCGTGCGCGATCTTGGATTTGTATTCTGAGATCACATTGTCATTGCGAGGAAGGCCTTTAGGCCTGACGTGGCAATCTCTGCAACATCGCCGAGATTGCCGCGTCAAGCCGCCTGCGGCGGCTTTCCTCGCAATGACAATTATGATTTAACCCTGCAACAACCGGCGCAACAAATCCACATCCTCACGGAAGTTGGTGTCGTAAGAGGCAAGCTCTTCAATTTTCCTAACAGCATGAATAACGGTCGTATGATCGCGCCCGCCGAACTTGCGGCCTATTTCAGGAAGGCTGCGGGGCGTAAGCTGTTTGGCCAGATACATCGCCACCTGCCGAGGCCTTGCCACCGCGCGGGAGCGTCTTGCCGAATGCATGTCGGCCACGCGGATATTATAATGCTCCGCCACTTTCTTTTGGATTTCATCAATCGTGATGCGCCGCTCTGTCGAGCGCAGGACATCCGTCAAAACCTCCTGCGTCATTTCAAGCGAGATCGTCCGCCCCACAAGCTGCGCATGGGCGACAATCCTGTTGAGCGCGCCTTCAAGCTCGCGCACATTCGAGGTGATCTTGTGGCCCAGAAACTCAATCACCTTGTCTGGCACCACGCAGCCGAGCTTGGCGGCCTTGGCTTGCAAAATGCCCAAACGAAGCTCGTAATTGGCGGGATGAAGATCCGCAACCAAGCCCCAGCCCAGACGCGAGCGGAGTCTTTCTTCCACGCGGTCAAGATCCTGCGGCGACTTGTCGGCTGAGACAATAACCTGACGGTTGCGATCCACAAGCGCGTTGAAGGTATGGAAAAACTCTTCCTGCGTTGTATCCTTGCCGCCGATAAACTGGACATCATCAATCATCAGCACATCGACCGAACGGAATTGCTCCTTGAACGAAACCGTATCTTTGTAACGCAGCGCGCGCACAAACTGGTACATAAAGCGCTCCGCCGACATATAGATAACGCGGCGATGGGGAAAGTTCTGGCGGATCTGCCAAGCAATGGCATGCATTAAATGCGTTTTGCCGAGCCCTGATTTGCCATACAGAAACAAAGGATTGAAAGTCGGCGTTTCCGTATCCGCCACGCGGCGCGCTGCGGCGTAAGCAAGCTCATTGGTTTTGCCGACAACGAAATTGTCAAAAGTGAAACGCGGATCAAGCGCGGCTTCAAAAATATTCGCATTAACATTGGCGGGAAAAGCTTCAGCCTCATCTTTTGGCGCGGCCACCGGCACCGGAGTCTTTTGCTGCACGACAACGGTACGCGCCGCGCGGGCCAGAGGCGAGTCAATCACAAAACCCACATCACCCTGTCCGCCGAGCTTATGCCAGAACATGCGGATCACATCGCCGTAATGCGCTTTAATCCAGTCGCACATAAAAGGTGTCGGTACAATAATGGAAAGGGAAAGCTGTCCGCCTTCTTCTTTGCTGACTTTTCCTTCAACCGGTTCGATCCAGCGGCGATAAACAGTCTCACCAAGACGGTCGCGGAGTTTTTCGCGCAGATCGCCCCACAGGCTGATCGGTTTTTCGTTTAAAGAAGGAGAGTCAATCATCTCAGGATTCTGTATGTCGTCACTGTCCGACTGGATGATTGATTTTGACGTCATAAGAGTCCTCGCATAGAGTGCGCAATGTTCGGAAAAAACATCAGCCTTGTGCTGTGCTCACATCTATAGACCAAAACTGATTCGTTTTTCAATGGGGTTGAAGCAAGAACATGAAAAAAGATTCGCTTGCACTTTTTATTTATCTCTGAACCGAAAATGTTACACACTTTAGAGATGCAAAAACGCGCAGTCGGATGAAACACCGATCGCGCGTTTTAAAATAAAGTAAAACTGATTTTAAGAAGCTTTTTGCTCCAAAGCAAGCTTTTTTACAGCCTTTGCAAGACGCGAAGTTTTGCGCGCCGCTGTTTTACGGTGAAGTGTGCCGCGACTTGCCGCGCGCGCAAGAACAGATTCAGCCTGTTGCAGCGTTTCCTTGGCAGATGTCAGATCCTTAATAGCCAGAGCTTTTTCGACTTTCCTCGCCGATGTATGTGCCGTGGAGCGGTGCGCGCGATTAAGCTTGTTGCGCTTGACGCTTTGACGGGCGCGTTTGGCAGCGGATTTATGGTTTGCCATGATGTCTTGTTCCTATCCTGATCCGGAAAAACCAAACTCATACGCATAAGCACCCTTGCCGTCAAGGGATTTCAACAGTTAACGCGGCGGAAGGGATTAACCCTATAAAAAACTTGCGATTTTATTAAAAAAAGTGTAGAATAAGAACGAAAGGAAACGCCTATGGTTATCGACATAAAAAACCCTCACCTTCAAGGTCTGGCTCAAGTTCCGGCAGCGAGCGGCGAGGGTTCGCTGAAAATTACCGGTGATAAAGCCGTTTATGAGGGGGCAAACACAGCGCCGGTTCGAAATCCAGTAGCCGTCAAAAACCCATTGGCGCTTTTAAAAACAGCCATTTCCTGCCTTGCCAACGGGATGAATAGCAACAAAAATCTCAAACTTTCAAAGGAAGAGAGAGCCGCCCTTGCTTCTTTGGAAGTTGATAAGAATAAAAAGAGTCCTAAATGGTCTCAGGCCGCCAAAACTTTTTTGATCCGTTTGGGCCACAGGCTTGAAACAAACCTTGAAATTGCTGGCATGAAAAGAACCAATCCCCTATTTCAGGAGGTTGTAAACTTTATCCGTCCCCCCTTACCCGCCAGCAAGCCCAGAACGATTGGGTCAATCTTCTCACTTGAAGCTGCCGGAGCCGTCATAGGCTATAGTGTGCAAGCGGGTGGGTGGGAGCCTAACAGCAAGCTTGTGGGAATAATAGCGTCTAAAAGTTTGAAAGTTATAGATGATATCAAGAATATGAGGCCTAATCGCGGGGGGTTGAAAACTCAGGCGGCCCAAGTGATGAGTGACATTATGCCCCAGACAAGCTCCGCGCCCACGAAAAAAACCCTGACCCCTGAAGAGATCGGTCGTTTGCGCTATAATCAGGGTCTTCAACACCATAGACAATCTATGGAACTTAGGCCAAAAGACCTTGGGGCAGCCGAGGGCAAAAAGAAAGAATAACCAAAACCACCCGTAATGATTTACAGAGGCGCCTGCCCCTGCTATAGAACGCCTCGAAAGCGGATCACAAAGGGACTTTAACCATGAGTTCAAATATAAAACTGATCGCGGGAACCAGCAACCCGCCTTTAGCTGATGCTATTGCCGAATATCTTGGTCTTCGCTTGGCGCAGACCAATATAAGGCGTTTTGCGGATGGCGAAGTGGGCGTTGAGATTCTTGAAAATGTCCGTGGCGAAGACACTTTTGTCATTCAGCCCACATCCTTTCCCACCAATGATACTTTGGTGGAGCTTTTGGTTACGATCGACACGCTCAAGCGAAGCTCGGCGCGCCGGATCACGGCTGTTATCCCCTATTACGGCTATGCGCGGCAGGATCGCAAATCAGCGCCGCGCTCGCCCATCACGGCCAAGCTTGTGGCCAATCTGATTACAGTGGCCGGTGCGGATCGCGTTTTGACAATGGATCTGCACGCCATGCAGATTCAGGGCTTTTTCGATATTCCGGTGGACAATCTTTTTGCCGCGCCCGTTTTGGTTAATGATCTGCGCGAAAGACTGTCGGTGCACGGCAAAATGCCGGAGGATATTACAGTGGTTTCGCCTGATGTCGGTGGTGTGGTGCGCGCGCGCCATCTTGCGCGGCGCATTGACGCGGATCTGGCCATTATCGACAAGCGCCGCGCCCGCGCCGGTGACAGCGAAGTCATGAACATCATCGGCGACATCAAAGGCCGCCATTGTCTTATCATTGACGACATGGTCGATAGCGCAGGCACTTTATGCAATGCCGCGCGGGCGATGATGGATGATGGAGCGGCTTCGGTCGCCGCTTATTGCACGCATGGCGTGTTTTCAGGCAAGGCGGTGGAGCGGATTGAAAGCTCGGCGCTGACGTCCGTCACATGCACGGACACCATCGCGGCGACTGAGGCTGTGGCCTCATGTGAAAAAATCAGAAAACTGACGATCGCGCCGCTTTTGGCCGAGGCCATTGCGCGCATCAGTCAGGAACGTTCGGTTTCAAGCCTGTTTACCTAAAGCAGGCGTGAAAAAGGGGCATAGTGTCCCGTCCGGCACCCCTGGAGGCCGGTTTATTAAAACAAGAGGGAAGCAAGTCATGGCAGAACAAGTCACAGTCTTTGCGGCCAAATCGCGTGAGAAAGTCGGTAAGGGGAACGCGCGAGAATTGCGTCGCAACGAAGAAGTCCCCGCCGTTATCTACGGCGACAAAAAACCGCCTTTGCCCATCAGCCTGATTTACAAGGATCTGATCGGCTACGTCAACAAACCGTCTTTTTTCACGACCCTTTTAGATATTGAAGTGGGCGGGAAAAAGCACCGCGTTCTTGCCAAGGATGTACAATTTCATCCTGTGACGGATCGTCCGCAGCATATTGATTTTATGCGTATCAGCGCAGGATCAAAGACTCGCGTTATGATTCCGGTCAGCTTTATCAACGCGGATAAATGCCCGGGCCTCAAGCGCGGTGGCACGTTGAATGTCGTTCATCACGAAATCGAAGTTCTTTGCACCCCAAACAAGATCCCCGAAAAGTTCGAGGTCAGTCTGGACGGCTACGCGCTTGGCGATGCTGTGCATCTCAGCGCAATCAAGCTGCCTGAGGGTGTAACCTTTACATCGAAAGAAGCGGACTACACCATTGCGGCCATTGCCGTTCCTTCGGCTCTGCGCGGTGAGGTGGAAAGTGAAACCCCCGCAGCGGAAGCCGCTGCGGCGCCTGCAGATCCCAAGGCCAAAGCAGCAGCGCCTGCTGCCAAAGCCGCTGCACCGGCCAAGGCTCCGCCCGCGAAGAAGTAACATTCCTGTCATCCCCGAGATCGCCTCGGGGATGACAGTAAAAAAGGCTTTTTATGTCGCAACAGTCACAAAAGATGATCGTTGGTCTTGGCAATCCGGGCGCGGATTATGCGCGCAATCGGCATAATATCGGCTTTATGGCTTTGGATGCGCTCGCTACGGCGTGGGATGCTTCGGCATGGCAGAAAAAGTTCAAAGCGCAGGTCGCACAGGCCTCGTGGGAAATGCGGAAACTTCTGCTTCTCAAACCGCAAACTTACATGAATCTTTCAGGGCAGGCCGTGGCCGAAGCTTTGCACTATTACAAGCTTGAACCCAAAGACGTGATTGTGATTCAGGACGATATTGATCTTCTGGCAGGACAAGTGAAATGCAAACAAGGCGGCGGCCATGGCGGCCATAACGGCCTGCGTTCGCTTGATGAACATATCGGCAAAGATTATTGGCGTGTGCGTCTGGGCATCGGCCATCCGGGCCAGCGTGAAGATGTGACAGATCATGTGCTCAGCAATTTCAGCGCTGCGGATAAGATTTGGCTGGAGCTTTTGCTTGAAGATCTTCCCAAAGCCCTGCCCGCTCTTTTTGATGGCAATCAGGCCCGCTTTCTTGCCGCGCTTAAAAAAGAAACAACGCCATGACCGCAACCGAAGCCGAATTATTCGCCCATCTCGACCGCCTTGGCATTGCCCATGAGACTGTCGAACATAAACCCATGTTCACGGTTGAAGACGGCATTGATTTGCGCGAAACCATCCCGGGCCTTGATTGCAAGAATCTTTTTTTAAAAGACAAGAAAGGCGCGATCTGGCTGGTTGTGATGCCCGCCGACAAACGCGCCCTTACCAATCAACTGGAAAAATCTTTGGGCAGCGCGCGCCTGTCTTTCGGCGCCCCGCCGCTTCTTTTGGAAGTGCTGGGCATAACCCCGGGCGCGGTTTCGCCTTTTGCGTTGCTCAACGACCATAAAAGTCTGGTCAATGTTGTCTTGGACAGCGATATGATGGCCGCCCCTCTGGTCAACTTCCACCCTTTGCGCAACACAGCCTCAACCGCGCTGAAAACGGAAGATTTATTAAGATTTATCCAAAGCCTGTCTTATAAGCCTGTAATAACCGATTGCGGCCTGTGGCCGGATTAAAAATGAATTAATTTCAACATGTTAAAAGGCGTTGTGAAAGTATTTTTTCAAGGTTTTTTGTGCTATAATATCTTACACCAAAAAAGGAATACCATCGTGAGAGAATCTCTGGGAACAGCTTTTGAAAATATTGCGCGGATAGTTTGCGAGGCTACATTCCAAAAAGGCCAAATGCACGCTTATGGCATAGGCACAGAGAAAAACGATGCCAAGGCCGCGAGATTGTTCCGTCAGGCCGCTGAAAAAGGCCATCCTGACGCGCAATATCATCTCGCCTTTATGCACGCGGATGGTTACGGCATGCCGCGAAATGACGAAGAGGCGGTAAAATGGTTCGAAAAGGCCGCCGCGCAGGGACATGTTAAAGCACAGTTCAATTTAGGCCTCATGTATGCGGATGGCCGAGGTGTAGAGCAAGACACAACCAAGGCGGTAGAATTATTTTGTAAAGTAGGCCGCGTTGAGATTGACCCCTCGCGTAATGTTGGATGCCAGATAGATGACCACTACATGGCAGCAATGTGGCTTCGTTCGGCTGCTTCGGATGTGTGGGTACCTTATGAGTTTGTCAGGAAAGATTGGACTCTGACTCCTAAAAAATTAAAGAAAGGATTGAACCATGGATAAAGCTTTTAAAAACGCAGCGAAAATGGTTTGTAAGGCCGCCTATCCGCTTATGGCGGCGGCAATGCTTACGCTTCCAGCCTGCGCGCCCAGTATTAAAGGCGATATTCCGGGCGCAAATGTGGTTTATAACCAGCCAACGACAAGCGCCCATGAAATTGGCCCCTATGATGTCGAGGTATCAAGAAAAGCTATTGACAGCGACCTGCTGAAAGTCCGCGTGCGGAACACGGAAAACGGGGACGACTGGCTGATGTCATCTGATAACCGGCCCGGGCATGAGATGATAAGGGTTCAAGAGACCAAACCCATCAATGATTTTCTTTGCGATGTCGATGTGACTTTTCGTGACGGACAAGCGCCTAAGATTCTCGTGACCTATGCGGGCAGTGGCCAAATTGCAAAGAATGAAACCTTTATGCTTACCAAGCAATATCAAAATGGCCGCTATTATGGCGATCTTCGGAATCTTTACGAAAAGGGCTCTCTGGCTCTTGACTTTGCCGTGCAAACCCAAGGGCCTGCTGTAAATAAAACTTCGACCTTTATGGATGCCGGCAATGGCATGCTTTCAAAGATGATCGAGCGCCCTTCTGCCGATTTTTCCATGCGCGTAGATTACCGCGATGAAGGCATAAAGAATTACCCTTTTTACCATATCAAGCTAAGCAGCAATGCCAGCGGATGCTTGACATTTATGAACTTCAAAGCTGGGAAAGTGATGCGTCCTGGTCAACGTCTGGTCTTATCAGATACTGTTTCCAGACTTATCACCAACGCGGCGTCCAAGAGTAATGCCTCGCTTTATCAAATGGATTCCCAGATTGTGACGGATTACTACAAAACCGCTACGGTTTTAACCTTGCTCCATATGCATAGCGCCACAAACGAGCATGATACGAAATCACCCCTTCAATTGGGTGCGTTCTACTTTATGGGCGTTCCGGCCGTAATCGCGGACTCCATCAACCCCAATGAGCGCCCGGGATGGGGCGGTGGCTATACCCTCGGCCAGATGACCACAAGCGAGCTTGTTGAGGTCTATGAGCAGAGGATGAAAGATGCCGCCAGCCACCTGCGGACTCACGGTCTGGATAAGCCCTTGCCCGCCCCCAAAGCCCCCTGCCCCAAGCCTCAGGCCCTCAGCCGCTAGGCAGCCACAAACCATTGCGCAAGCGCTTTGTTCATGTTAGAACAAAGCGCTTGTTTTTTTTGATGATTCTGGGTGTTTTGAACAATGACAGACGATCTTTCTGAAGAGGCCGAATACGGCGCCAGTTCTATCACGGTTTTGCGGGGACTTGACGCCGTGCGCAAGCGTCCGGGGATGTATATCGGTGACACCGATGACGGCTCGGGCCTTCACCACATGGTCTATGAAGTCGTGGATAATGGCGTGGATGAAGCTCTGGCCGGTTATGCCGCACAGATCGAGGTTGTTCTCAACGCCGACGGCTCTTGCACCGTGCGCGATGACGGGCGCGGCATCCCCGTTGATATTCACGAGGAAGAAGGCGTCTCCGCCGCCCAAGTCGTGATGACGGAGCTCCACGCGGGCGGCAAGTTCAATCAAAACGCCTATAAGGTTTCAGGCGGGCTTCATGGCGTAGGCGTTTCGGTCGTCAATGCTCTGTCGGAATATCTGGATCTGACCATCTGGCGGCAAGGCTTTAAATGGCGCATGGTCTTTGAACATGGCGTCCCTGTGGCGCCGCTAGAAAAGCTTGAGCCTTCCGACAAAACCGGCACGGAAATTACTTTTTTGCCCTCGCCGACTATTTTTTCGCAAACCGAGTTTTCTTTTTCAACGCTTGAACATCGTTTGCGGGAGCTTGCCTTTTTAAACTCGGGCGTCAATGTCTTGCTGGCCGACAATCGCGGCGTTGAACCCAAGGAAGTCACCTTGCACTATGATGGCGGGCTTGGCGCTTTTGTTGCTTATCTTGACCGCTCTAAAAACAAACTGCACGAAACGCTGATTGTCGGGAAGAAAGAGGTTGACGGAATCACGGTTGAATGCGCCATGCAGTGGAACGACTCCTATCACGAAACCATGCTGTGCTTTACGAATAACATTCCGCAAAAGGACGGCGGCATGCATCTTGCGGGATTCCGTGGAGCCTTGACGCGCACCGTCAATCATTATGTTGAAAGCTCGGGCCTTGCGAAAAAGGAAAAGGTCTCCCTCTCCGGCGAAGATGCGCGCGAAGGGCTGACCTGCGTTCTTTCCGTCAAAGTGCCTGATCCCAAGTTTTCCTCACAAACCAAGGAAAAACTGGTCTCATCAGAAGTCAAGCCCGTGGTGGAAAGCATCATTGCCGAGATGATCTCGACATGGTTTGAAGAACATCCTGCTGAGGCCAAAAAAGTCGTCAGCAAAGCCGTCGAAGCCGCCACCGCCCGCGAAGCAGCGCGAAAGGCGCGAGAGCTGACGCGCCGCAAAAGCGCCCTTGATCCCACCTCACTCCCCGGCAAGCTTGCCGATTGTCAGGAACGCGATCCCGCTTTGTCCGAGCTGTTTATTGTCGAAGGCGACAGCGCCGGTGGCTCCGCCAAACAGGGCCGCTCGCGCAAAACGCAAGCTATTCTCCCTCTGCGCGGAAAAATCTTGAATGTCGAGCGCGCGCGTTTTGACAAAATGCTCTCTTCGGCGGAAATCGGCACGCTGATTACGGCGATAGGCGCCGGTATAGGGCGGGAGGAGTTTAATCCCGACAAAGCCCGCTACCACAAAATCATCATCATGACGGATGCTGACGTTGACGGCAGCCATATCCGCACGCTGCTTCTGACCTTCTTCTACCGCCAGATGCCTAAATTGATCGAGCGCGGCTATCTCTACATCGCGCAGCCCCCTCTCTACCGCCTTAAAAAAGGGCATGCGAAAGAGCGCTATCTTAAAAACGACCGTGCGCTTGAAGAATATCTTCTGGCAACAGGCAGCGAAGGCGCAAGCGTGACTTTGCATGACGGCACGCAGATTAAAGGCGAAGAGCTGGCGGCCATGATCGAAAAAGCGCGCGTCATGAAAAACGCCATCACCATGATCGGCCAGAAAGTCGGCGATCATATAGTTGTCGAACAAGCTGCCATTGCGGGCGCTTTAAACGCTGAACTTGTCAGCGATAAGGCCAAGGCCGAAGCGGCGGCCCTTTATGTCGCGCAAAGGCTGAACACGATCCTCCCCGCCGATGAACGCGGCTGGCAAGGCGCTGTGGCCGCGCAAGGCGGCATGATGTTTTCACGCTTGAGGCTTGGCGTCACAACGCGCCTGACCATTGATCCTGATACGCTGCGTTCAAGCGAGGCGCGGCGACTGGATGGCATGACCGCCTCTTTGCAAAGCTGGTTCAAAGCACCGGCGCAGTTTTTCATGCGTGAAAAACAGCCGGTTTCGCTTGCGGGGCCGCAAGCGCTTGTGGACGCCATTATGCAGGAAGGTCGCCACAATCTGACCATCCAGCGCTATAAAGGCTTGGGTGAGATGAATCCGGAGCAGCTCTGGGAAACCACGCTTGATCCGGAGGTGCGCTCCCTCCTTCAAGTTAAAATCAATCAGGTGGATGAGGCCGAGCAGGTCTTTTCAACATTGATGGGCGATATTGTCGAACCGCGCCGCGACTTCATTGTCGAAAACGCTTTGAACGCCAGCAATATTGATGCGTGAGGCGGAGAAAAAATCATGGGTTTCAATTGCGGTATTGTAGGACTTCCCAATGTAGGCAAGTCCACACTCTTTAATGCTCTCACCGCCACAATGGCGGCGCAGGCGGCGAATTATCCTTTCTGCACGATCGAACCCAATGTAGGCCGTGTGGCGGTGCCGGATGCGCGATTGGACAAACTGGCCGTTCTGGGAAAATCTGCCAAAATTATTCCCACACAGCTTGCTTTTGTCGATATTGCGGGCCTTGTGCGCGGCGCGGCGCGCGGCGAAGGCCTCGGCAACAAGTTTCTTGCGCATATCCGCGAAGTCGATGCGATTATTCATGTTCTGCGCTGCTTTGAAGACAGTGATATTACGCATGTCGAAAGCGGCATCGACCCCCTGCGCGATGCCGAGATTGTTGAAACAGAGTTAATGCTCGCCGATATGGAAAGTCTGGATCGCCGCATATATATGGCGCAGAAAAAAGCCAAAGGCGGCGATGCTGAATCAAAAGATCTTCTCGCGCTGATGGAGCCTGCGCTGAAGCTTTTGCAGGAAGGCAAACCGGCGCGGCAGCTTCTTAAAGATCTTCCGGCGGAAAAAATCCCGCTTTTCAAGCAGCTCCAGCTTATCACCGCAAAACCCGTGCTTTACGTTGCCAATGTCGCCGAAACTGACGCCGCCACCGGCAATGCCTTATCCAAAAAAGTCCTTGCCCGCGCCAAACAGGAAGGATTCAGAGCCGTTGTCATCGCCGCCGCCATTGAATCCGAAGTTTCAACACTGCCCAGCGAAGAACAAAAAGATTTCCTTGAGGCGTTAGGCCTTGAAGAACCCGGCCTCAACAAAATCATCCGCGCGGGCTATGAAACTTTGGATCTTCTGACCTTCTTTACCGTAGGCCCCAAAGAAGCCCATGCTTGGACAGTCACCAAAGGCGCCACAGCCCCGCAAGCCGCCGGCGTGATCCACTCAGACTTCGAGCGCGGCTTTATCAAAGCAGAAACCATCGCCTATCAGGACTTCATCGCTTGCGGCGACGAAGCAGCCGCCCGCGAAGCCGGAAAACTGCGACAAGAAGGCAAAGACTACATCGTCCAAGACGGCGACATCTTCCATTTCAAGTTTAATGTGTAGCGAGGTAATCATGGCCGGACATTCTCATGCAAAAAACGTGATGCACACGAAAAGCATCAGTGATGCGAAAAAAGGGAAGATCTTTAACAAAATCGCGCGAGAGATCACGGTCGCGGCCAAGCTTGGTTCGGCTGATCCCGCGCACAACCCGCGCCTTCGCGCCGCTTTGGCCGAAGCGCGAGTCAAAAACATGACCAAAGACCGCATTGAGCGCGCGATCAAAGCGGGCTCCGGCGGCGCTGAGGATAAAAGCAATTATGAAGAGGTGCGCTATGAAGCCTATGGCCCGAACGGCTCCGCCTTTATTATTGAGGGCCTGACCGACAACCGCAACCGCACGGCAGCAGAAATACGCGCGGCGCTTTCCAAAAATGGTGGCAATTTGGGTGAGACAGGCTCCGTCAGTTTTATGTTCGAGCGGTTGGGTGAGCTTGTTTATCAGGCGACCAAAGCCACATCCGATGCGATGCTTGAAGCCGTCATTGAAGCGGGCGGACAGGATGTGGAGTCAGACGAAGAAGCGCACTACATCACGACAAGCGTTGAAGATTTCGGCGCCGTTCGCGCGGCGCTGGAGGCCCGCTTTGGCGAACCCGCAAGCGCCAAACTGGTCTGGCTGGCCAAAGACGACATTGAGATCACCGGCGAGGCGGCGCAAACGCTTCTTAAACTGGTCGATGTTCTGGAAGATAATGACGATGTCCAAAACGTCTTTGGCAATTATCTCGTGTTATAAGCCCTAAGGCAGCAGAAACAGCGATTTTGTTTCCATCCCTGAAAGCATCTTTATAGGCTACGTCACGGCTTTGACTTGGCCCTTTTCCGGCATCGGCATGGCTCTCATATACAGCCAAACCCGCCTTTGCGGCCTTGGTCGGGCCTGTGACAACGGCAAATCCAAGGCGCTGAAGATATATCCGCTGTTCCGACTCCGGCATGCGGCTAATCTTCCGCTCAAAGTTTTTAAATATTTCATCAAGCATGTTGCTGGGTATCATATTGTTGTTCCTTTCCCCTGAATGCGATGGTCAATATATTATAATCTGGATCGAAATTGCCAACAAGCCCTTTTCCCCTGTTGCCCTAAGCAGGGAAAAGACTTTATAACCGTAAAGTCATGATTGTTGTCTGCGCAAATTGTAAAACGCCTTTTTTGGTGCCTGACTCGGCCTTTGTCCGAGGCGCGCGCGTGATGCGTTGCGCCAAATGCGATTACAGCTGGATCGAGCAACAACCGTCGCCACGTCACAGCCAAACGCAAAAAGACAAGGATCGGGAGGAGCTTGCTTCCATGCAGCTCAGACCCGCCTCCGTCCGCCGTCCTTCTTCAAAAGAGCCTGAGCTTTTGGAAGATGAAGAAATCCTCGCCTTCGAACCCGCCGACATGGAAGAACAGGAACTTCAAACACTGAAGGAAGGACAAACAGACATCTTCCTTAAAAAAATAACGCAGTGGTGCGGCATGCTTATAGGCACCTTTCGGTCGCTGCCTAAGAAGATTTTCAAATATAAAAAACTTCTTTTGATAACAGTCGCGGCTTTAATAGGCGTTACACTGGCAGGCGGCGCGATTTTCTTTGCCTTCACAAAATATGAATCTTCACAAGGTGAGGCCGTCATTATCAAAAACATTGTCGCCGAGCGCCGCTTGATTGACGATGCGATGCATTTGACCGTCAAAGCCACCATCGAAAACCATGCGCATAAGCCGCAAGTCCTGTCCCCCATCCTGATTGAAGCCTTGGGCGATAAAGGCCAGAGCGTTGAGAAATGGACTATTCCCCCGCCTCAAACGGTTATAAATCATGGAAAAACAATGTCTTTTTCTTCCTCGATTCTCGCGCCCGATGATAGTATTGTAGAAGTATCGCTAAGTTTTACACAGCCGCCGCATGACGAATAATGAGACAACGCTTTTCGCCGCCCTAAAAATCCTTGTTGCCGAGGATAATCCTGCTGTCGCGGCCTTTATCGAGCGCGCCCTGCAAATGCGCGGCGCCACGGTGACACTGGCGGAAGACGGCCAGCAGGCTCTGGATCGTCTGGCTTCGCAAAGCTTTGACGTACTGGTCACCGACATTGTGATGCCGCATGTGGACGGCATTGCGCTGGCCTTGACCGCGACAAGACAATATCCTCTTATGAAAATCATCATGATCTCAGGCTATCCGCAGGAGCGGATGCGGGCGCATAATCTGGATGCCCTTGTGCACCGGATTATTGCCAAGCCCTTTTCGCTTGAAGAAATCACCGAAGCTGTGCGGGATGTCCTGACAGCGCCACAAGAGCCTTTCGACTGAAATTGAAAAAGGAGTTTTGTATGCACAAACGCATCCGCAAGGCGGTTTTTCCTGTTGCCGGATTGGGTACACGTTTTCTTCCCGCAACCAAAGCCATGCCCAAAGAGATGCTGACGCTTGTGGATCGTCCTTTGATCCAGCACGCAGTCGATGAAGCCCGCGCCGCAGGGATTGAACAGTTTATTTTCGTCACCGCGCGCAACAAAGGCGCGTTGGAAGACCATTTTGACAGCAACAACGATCTTGTCAGAACGCTGCAGATGCGGAGCAAAACAAGAGAGCTGAAGATCCTCGAAACCACGGAAATCCCCTCCGGCGATCTTTTATTTGTACGCCAGCGCGAACCTTTGGGCCTTGGCCATGCGATATGGTGCGCCCGCCACCTTGTCGGGGATGAGCCTTTTGCGATCTTGCTTCCTGACGATGTGGTTCTGGCTGAAAAACCCTGCCTGCGCCAGATGATCGAAGCCTATGCAGAAACCGGCGGCAATCTGGTGGCTGTTGTCGATGTGCCGCGCGAACACACTTCGCGCTATGGTATTTTGGACGTTGAAAACGACAATGGCCGCCTTGCCAAAATCAAAGGCCTTGTTGAAAAACCCGCGCCCGAAAAAGCGCCCTCAACCCTCTCCATTATAGGCCGCTACATTCTGCAGCCCGAGATCTTTGAGGAGCTTGACAAAAAGTTCATCGGCGCGGGCGGCGAGATTCAATTAACCGACAGCATGGAAAAACTGATAGGCCGCCAGCCTTTCCACGGCCTGCGCTATGAAGGCACGCGCTATGATTGCGGCGACAGAATAGGCTTTATCGAGGCCAACGTAGCCTTTGCCCTAGCGGATCTTGATGTAAGGGATAAACTCATCCACGCCCTTTCCAAAATTGTGCATTAAGAGCTTGTCCGCCGGACACACCAAACATATCTAAGGACGTTTTTGTTGGTGTCTTCCGAGTACTGGGACATGTCCCGCGCCTTATTGGCGTCGATCTCAGTGGACGTCCAATATACACCGCTATTGGAAAAGTTTAAATAGAGCGCGCCGCCATGATTGCTAGCAACACGGAGTATCTCTGCCTCAATACGGGAAGGAAGATACCAATCATTATGGCCACCCGCGACTAGATTATCGCAAAATCGTGCCGCTTGATAAGGCGCAGGTGATACCGAGGTTCCAAGCGCAACAAGCGCGGCCGTATTCGCGCGGCCTGTGAGCGTAGAGGTAAATCCTGTAGCGACAAAATTACTTGATCCGTCATTCCATGGCATCGTGTCCCCCCACGAGCCGGTACATTGTGTTCCATCCCAAATCCCGCCCGAGCGGCAAGGCGCAGCATACATCTTTTCATTTCCATCCGGTGATACGCCTACATAGATCGTGCCGTCTTCACATCTGGTGTTGATGATTGGCGTTCCAACGCAGGCGTTCGGAGCTGTCGTAACCGTCCAAATGGCGGAAGATGTCGTCCCCACCGTGACCGAAGTCGTAGTCGCCGTTGAACCTGCCGAGGACGAAGTCAACTGAATCGCAATCGTATCCCCCGCCGAAAAATTGGCCGACATCCCCACCAACACGCCATTGCGGTAAATCCCCGTGCAACTTGGATTGCAACTTGCAAGCAACTGTCCTGTGAAGCCCGCCAGAGTTATCGCATTGCTGACAATCGTTGTATCAAACGCCACGCCTGTTTGATCTATAAAACTGAAAGGGCTTGTAGCCGTATTCACCGCCTCCTCGCCCAGCGCAAGCCATGTTGATCCATCGCAGCCCAGAAAAGCGCTCCCCGTCCACTGCAACATTCCGGCCTTGCTTGAATCGCACGCTGTTGCGTCATAAGGCGGCGCCGTCACCGTGCCTATAATAAAAGGCGCGGTCTGCTTCACGCCGCTTGTACCCGCTGCGGAAGACGTACACTGAACCAAAGCATCAAAATCCGAACTGCTCTCCAGATTCCCGCAAGGCTGCCCTACGTCCTTCTGCCCTAATGTTGGCGTCGTGCGGGCCAAAACAGGGGAAGAGATGACCAGAAGAAGGCAAAAAATGCCTATATAACAACTAGTTGTTCTGCACAGGCTATGCATCAAAAAAGCCTTTCCAAAGCGATCTATGCCCCCATATTCCCCTACGCCTCGAGTCACGTCAATAGCCCCCCTCCCCCCTCTTGTCATTGCGAGGAAAGCCGCCGCAGGCGGCTTGACGCGGCAATCTCGCTTTCCAATGTTGCCGAGATTGCCGCGTCAGGCCTAAAGGCTTTCCTCGCAATGACAATTATCCCTTAACCAGAAAAATCGGCAGCGCCAAAGCAAAAGCCAATGCCCCGAACAAAAGCTGGTTCTTCCATGTCTTTTCTTTAAAGTGCACAGCCGAAATCAGCATCACGATAGGAATCGACAGACGCCCGAAAACAGAAATAATCGTAACAGGCAAAATAATGATAGAAGAATAAATAATAATAAACTCGGAAACAGCCCAGACCACACCGGCAAGTATAACGGCCTTGTGCGTGAACATATTGACAAGATCTTTTTTGCGCACACTTTTGCAGATGATGGCCATCAAAAACATGGTAACAAAACAGACCGTAAGATGAAAGAACCATCCGAAAACAGGAATGACAATCTGATCCGAAATCCCGAAATAAGAAAACATAAGAACAAGCAGGAGGAAATGCTTTTTGGCATTATTCGACATGCTTTGCGCATGCCCGAAAACCATAAAAACAACACCCAGAGCGGTCAGACCAAGAACACAGAGTAAATGCACAAAAAGAAGTTTTTCTCCAAGCATGCCGTTCACAAGCGCCATAATGCCAAGGCCTATAAAGCTGTTGAAGACGGCGGATGACGTACTTTCCTTGTTCACGATCTGCATAGAGCGCATATTATACCAGAACACAACGCCTTTCAGCGCGCTGACAATAACAATCAAGGGATGCTCAAGAACAAGGCTCATTTTATCAGTCATAAGATGCCCGAAAACCGGCCAGCTTGCGACAACACACACCATCGCCCATACGCTGACAAAAGCCGCCGTATATTCAGCCGGAAAAAGCCGCGCGCAAGGTTTAAGAAGCAAAGGCCTGATAACGCCCGCCCAAAAAATAAGAAACCCGACAAAAAGTTGAAAAGTGTCCATGGTCAGCAGATACGCGGCAGAGGTTCGCCCGCAAGACGGCTTATCAAACGCCGCCCGCCTAAAGGCGTAATCATCTCGACAAAATGCTGCTTATCTTCAACCACGCGCCCGATAAGCGCCGCATCGCGCCCCAGAGGATGCGCGCGCATGGCGGCAAGAAGCGTCTCGGCCTCATCATACGGACAAAAGGCAAGAAGCTTGCCTTCATTGGCGATGTAAAGAGGATCAAGCCCCAATATCTCGCACGCCCCGCGCACAACGGTGCGTATGGGGATCGCTTTTTCTTCAATTTGAAAACCATGACCGCTTGCGCCCGCCAGCTCATCAAGCGCTGTGGCAAGACCGCCGCGTGTCGGATCGCGCATGGCATGAAGGCTTGCGCCGCTTTTTATCATAGATTGCACAAGATCAGCCAAAGCAGCGCTGTCGGATAAAAGAGGTTCTTCAAAATCCAGATTCTCCCGCCGCGCCAGCACAGCCATCCCGTGATCGCCGATCGTGCCATTGACAATCATGGCATCACCAACCACAATACGGTGAGGCCCAAGATCCAAAGAAGGATCAAGCACGCCAACGCCCGCCGTGTTGATATAAACGCCATCCCCCTTGCCTTTTTCAACAACTTTGGTGTCGCCCGTGACGATCTGCACGCCGCAATCCCGCGCCGCCTTTGCCATAGAGCTAACAATTTTCTCAAGATCCTTTAAAGGAAAACCTTCTTCCAGAATAAATCCTGCCGAAAGCCATAAAGGCTTGGCCCCCGCCATCGCCACATCATTCACCGTCCCATGCACGGCCAAAGATCCAATATCACCGCCCGGGAAAAACAAAGGCGAGATCACAAAGGAATCCGTACTCATGGCAAGACGCATGCCTTTGGGAACATCAAGACGCGCTTGATCGTCACCTGTCGCCAAAACAGGATTGTCAAAAGCCTTGACAAAAAGCCCTTCAATCAGATCCGCCATGGCGCGTCCGCCGCTGCCGTGACTCATATCCACATGGCCGTTTTTAAGATCAAGTTTCACGCAGCCCCTCGCCTTCCTCGCGTCCCGTAAGCATACCATGCCGCGCAGCCGCCCTCACTTGAAACCATGCAGGCCCCTATAGGATTTTCAGGGCGGCAGACTTTTCCGAACAAAGGACAATCCAGCGGCGTTTTGGCCCCGCGCAGAATAGCAGGACACTGACAGGCCGGATTTTCTTTTGTGCTCTGTTCCTGAATAGCAAAGCGCCGCTCGGCATCAAAGGCGGCGTAAGCGTCGTTGATTTTAAGCGCGCTCTTTTCAATCACGCCAAGCCCGCGCCATTCAAAACTATCGCGCAGCGTAAAAACCTCCTGCATCAAGGCTTGAGCCTTGCGGTTACCCTCAGGCACAACCGCGCGGCTATATTCATTTTCAATTTCGGCGCGACCTTCTTTGACTTGGCGGATCAGCATCAAAATCGCCTGCAAAACATCCAAAGGCTCAAACCCTGCAATCACAACAGGCTTATGATAGATTTCGGCGGCGATATTGTAAGGATAAGTCCCAATAATCGCGCTGACATGCGAAGGTCCGACAAAACCGTCCAAAGACGGCACATCCTCATTCTGATCTCCCGCGCTTTTCAAAAGCCAGCCAAGCGCGGGCGGCGTTAAAACATGATTGCAGAAAACAGAAAAGTTTTTAAGGCCCAAAGCGCTTGCCTGCTTAATCACGACAGCCGTAGGTGGCGTGGTGGTTTCAAAGCCTATCGCCATAAAAACAACCTGCCGCGCGGGATTATCCTGCGCCATCATAAGTGCCTCATGCGGCGACGTAACAGTCCGCACATCAGCGCCCCGCGCCTTGGCTTTTAAAAGCGACAAACGCTTGCCACCCGGCACGCGCATCATATCGCCATAAACGCACAAGGTAGTATCTTCCGAAAGTGCCAGCGCAATCGCCGCGTCAATCCGCCCCATGGGAAGAACGCAGACCGGACAGCCCGGGCCATGCACCATTTCAATACATGACGGCAGCAAATCAGGCAGCCCAAAGCGGAAAATCGCATGCGTATGCCCGCCGCAAAACTCCATAAAGCGGAAAATGCGGTCTGTGTTTTGAACTTCGTGATGAATGGCAGCTTTGATCTTTTGCGCCAGATCAGGATCGCGGAACGCATCAATATATTTCACGCCTCAAGCCTTTCCTTATTCTGGCTTTGGAAAAACTCTTCAAACAGCGCGAGTGTTTTTTCGGCTTCCTCCGTATCAAGGCGCGATAAGGCATAGCCGACATGCACAAGAACATAATCGCCGACTCCCGCCCCTTCAACAAGTGCAAGAGAAATCTCGTGATTGACATTACCGATGGAAACGACCGCGCGATCATCCTCAAGCAATTTGGTAATGCGCGCCGGCACGGCCAGACACATGCTCCCCTACCTTTCCTTTGGCTTGAATAATCATCGCTGCCGCATAAGCCTGCCCCAGCGCCAAAGCGCCGTCACCCGTCTCCATCTTAACAGGCCACAAAGGCGTCAAACCGGCTTTCTTTAAAAGCCTGTCCATTTCAGCGCGTAAAACTTTGTTGAAAAAGCATCCGCCGCCTAAAGCGACCTGCGAGATGTCAAGCACCTGAGCCTGCCTTGCAACAAGATCCGTGCAAGCCGCCGCCAGCGTGCCGTGAAACAGATTGGCGCCTTCCACAACGCTTGTTTTTTTATCCGCCAGAATGGAAAGCAGCGGGCGCATATCAAGCGCGCCGCCTTCAATTTTCCATCCCTTTTCGGCCACGCAAGGCGCGGTAACCATGGATTCAAACGCGCGCGGCGCTTCGCCTTCGAATGAGGATAAAGGCATCACATCAAGCAAACCGCAAGCCGCGTCAAACAAACGCCCCGCGCTTGAAGTCAAAGGCGCGTTAAGACCGCGATCCATCATCATAGCAAGACGTTCTGCGCCGAGAAAAGATTCATAGCGCTCCGCAATCTCATCCCCGCGCCCTATCGCCCACAGCGCCGCCGCGCCCATGCGCCAAGGCTCGCGCGCCGCACGATCGCCCCCGGGTTGCGGCATGGGCAGCAGATGGCCAAGGCGCGTAAATCCGGCCGTATCGACAAACAAAAGCTCACCGCCCCAAGATTCATTATTGATCCCAAGACCGAACCCGTCCAAAGCAAGTCCTAAAACAGGCGCGTCAATTTCATGCTCGGCCATAATGGCAGCTATATGCGCGTGATGATGCTGAACGCCGAGAAAAGGAAGATCCTGTTCCTGCGCCCACCTTGTGCCGTAAAAATCGGGATGCCAGTCATGCGCCACAGCTTCAGGCGCAATGCGCGCAGCTTCAAGCAGGGCCGCCACCGTCTCTTGAAACCGCCCCACAGCTGAGGCGCTTTCCAAAGAGCCGTTAAAATCCGAAACCCAAGCCTCATCATCTTGCACAAGGCAAATTGTATTTTTCAAAAACCCACCCACCCCCAGAACCGGCGGCAGGGCTCGGGGCAAAAAGATTTTATGTGCAACAAACGACGCGCCCACAGATCAGACTTTCTGCTTGTTGATCCACGACAGCCATTCTTTCATGCCTTCGCCCGTTTGAACAGAGATTTCAATAATTTCAAGATCAGGATTTACCTCCCGCGCATAGGCTTTGCAGCGCACAATATCAAAGTTAAGATGAGGCAAAAGATCGATCTTTGTCAAAAGCATAAGCCTCGCCGCCGCAAACATGGGGGGGTATTTGGCCGGTTTATCCTCGCCCTCCGTGACTGAAAGCAAAACAACCTTGGCCGCCTCCCCCAGATCAAAAGCCGCCGGACAGACAAGATTCCCAACATTTTCAATAAATAAAACCCCTTGATCCAGAGTTCCGGCAGGGACACCCAGATCTCGCAAAGCATGAGCAACCCCATGAGCATCCAGATGGCACCCCTGCCCCGTATTGATCTGCACGGCAGGTGCCCCCGTCTGGCGGATGCGTTTGGCGTCATGATCTGTGCTGAGATCCCCCTCAATCACGGCCCCTTTAAGGGATTTGTCGCTCAAAGTCTTAGCCAAAAGAGAAGTCTTTCCCGCCCCGGGCGAAGAAACCATATTCAGCGCCAAAATCCGATGCACGGCCAGAAGCGAGCGGTTTTCCACCGCAAAACGGTTATTTTCGGCAAGAATATCCTCCTCAACCGTCACAGCGCGCGCCGCAGAAACCTCATGATGATGATGCGCCCCCAAAGGCCTATGCGCATGGTCATGATGATGTTCAGGTCCGCTGCAACCGCAAGAAATACACATTTGAAACGCCCCTTTTTAAGACAGAGAGAACCTCTATTTTAGTTAACCCCCCACCTTTTGAAAAGAAAAAGGTTAAGAAAAGAGCAAAAAAACCCTTTGCTTTTCATGCCCTGATTGTCTAACGTGCACCCCTTAGCCCACAATCGCGCACCCGTAGCTCAACTGGATAGAGCATTTGACTACGAATCAAAAGGCTAGGAGTTCGAATCTCTTCGGGTGCGCCAGTATTTTTAGGAAATCAGAGGGGCAGCATGATAAGCACGATTGCTAGCATTATTACTGCTTTGGCGACGCTTAGCATGGCGGTGGTGGCTTGGCGTGCCCTGCGTACTTGGCGCAAAGAGTTTATTGGAAAAAAGAAAATAGATTTAGCATGCCAAATTATGGAAAGTGTTTACGATATTCAGGATCTACTATGGTTTGCTCGAAAACCGCATCGGACATCATCGGATTTAGAATGGGTAAAATTACAAAAAGAAAAACATGGGTTTGGTGAAGACACTGAAGTCCACGAAAATAAACTGCATTATCTACTTCCTCTATATATATTTCATACTAACATGGAAGCAACAGAAGGTCTTTCAATGTCTCAAAATAAAGCCCAATTATATTGGGATGACAATATAACGGAATTATTTGATGAATTGCGAGGCTGTCTATGGAGAGTCAAAGAAGCTTCAAAGGAATTGTATAATTCTCGTGTGCCAGAAGAAGAGCACAGGTTATTAGACCTTATATGGGATAAGGGCAAAGACGATAAAATGTCCCAAAGAGTTGAAGATATCATTGCCGAGTTTAAGCTAAATCTGGAACCAGTGTATGAAAGTCAACGGACAAAGTGGAAAAAATTAGAGCGGAAAAGATAAAGAACGCCTTATTTCTTAAACGTAAACACTAGCATCTTATCCAGCGCCTTCCCTTCAGCCAGCCCGTCATAAACCATACGTCCCCTTCCAAGAATACAGGCGTAAGACAGTTCGCCGAAGATACAAGACATCTGTCAAAATCTTGGCTATTATAAACATATGAACCGGATTTTAACTGTTTTGAGTTTGCTGGCAATATTCTATGGGACTGCATATGTGGTGCAGGACAGCATGTTTTTCTTTCATATGCATGACGAGGAAAGCCGCGCGTTTTTACAAGGCCGGCCCGGATTTCATGAGGTTCAATTTACGGCCGCAAACGGTGTAACCTATAACGGCGTGATGCGTAGGGCGAGCGATGAAAAAGCTCCGCTGCTGATCTATTTTGGCGGCAACGCCGAGGTTTCCTACCGTCATATGCGCAGCTATGAAGAGTGGGGGCAGTGGCGGCATTTCCCGGGGTATCACTATCTTTTTATAGATTATGAAGGGTACGGGATTAATAAGGGACGCAATCATTATCTGAGAATGTACGAGCACGCTCTTGCAGTATATGACTGGGCGGCAAAGCTCCCGAATGTTGACGCAAGCCGCATTGTTGCTATGGGCTATAGTCTGGGAACAGGAAGCGCAGTTTATCTTGCGGCGCACCGTCCTGTGGCAGGATTGATTTTGGTTGCGCCCTATGCCAACGGCTTTGATCTCTATAACAATGTGCTGCCGATATTTAAAGGCCCTATGCGGTGGATTGTGCGGCAGAGGCTTCCTTCTGATGAGTTTGCACCTTTAGTGACCAGCCCTGTTTTGATGATTGCATCGCGCGGTGATGAAATAGTCCCGTTTTCGTCATCAGAGCGGTTGTCAAAATTGTTCAAGAGCGATGTAGATTTTATAATGCTGGAAAATGCGCGGCACAATGATATTTTTCAGGTGCATGGCGTGCTTGACAGAATCCGCGCTTTTCTGGAAACGCTGAAACGCCTCACGCCTTAAAAGTAGCCGCCAGCATTTTATCCAGCGCCTTCCCTTCAGCCAGCCCATCATAAACCACACGCCCCTGCTCAAGGATATAGGCATAATCGACAAGAGGCAGAAGAGTTTTAAGGTTGTGTTCGACAACCACAAACCCTGCTCCTGTTTGATCGCATAGCGTGCGTATTTTTTTGAAGATATCTTGAATAAGTTTTGGCGACAGGCCAATGGATGGTTCGTCCAAGAAAACAAGTTTCGGGTTATTGATAAGCACGCGCGCAAGCGCCACCATCTGCTGTTGTCCGCCGGACAAATTGCCTGCCATGTCATGAAGGCGAGGGGTCAGATCCGGAAAATGCTCTAAAACCTCTTTGAGCTTTTTATCAAAGCCCGCGCGCGATGGCCAAAAATGTGTGGCCAGTTCGAGATTTTCCAAAACTGTCATTGTGCGGAACACACGGGTGCCTTGGGGAACCATAAAGATCCCTTCCTCAACCAGATTTTGCGGCCTTGGTTGAAGTTTTTCACCATGAAGTGAAATCGTGCCGGCTTTGGATTTCAAAAGCCCGTACATAACCCTGAGCATGGTCGATTTTCCCGCGCCGTTTGGCCCCATAATAACCGTGACAGCTCGTTGCCGCATCACGGCGGACACATCATGCAACACCATCCGCCTTGCATCATATCCGGCCTTTATGTTGTGAAGTTCGAGCATGTCAGATTCCCAGATAGGCCTCCTGCACCTGATCGTTTTTCAGCACTTTTGCAGGAACGCCTTGCGCAAGCAGCTGACCGTGATTCAGGACAATCGTGTAATCGCACAAGCGTTCAATCAAGCCCATATTATGTTCAATAACGACCAGAGTTTTGCCTTTGGCCTTCAGATCCTGCAGCACCGTCAAAACCTGCTCAACCACTTCAGGAAACAGGCCTGTGAAAGGCTCATCAAAGAAATAAATATCCGCATCCTGCATAAGCGTGCGGCCTATTTCCAAAAGTTTGCGCTGGCCGTAAGACAGACTCCCCGCCAGCTTGTGCCGTTGAGCCGTCAAATGCACGGTTTTTAGAACTTTTCCCACCTTTTTTGAACGCTTAAAATCAAAAAAACTTTTCCAAGGATCGCTTTCGGCAACAGTCAGCAAAAGATTATCTTCAACAGAAAGCTGCTCAATAAGCCGCCCATCCTGAAAAGTCCGCGCGATTTTCAACGCCCGCAATTCAGTTGGCATAATCTTGTGCCTCGGATTATGGCCGTCAATTTCAATCGAGCCGCTGTCCGGTATCAAAAGCCCGGTCAAAACATTCATCAGCGTTGTCTTGCCTGAACCATTCGGGCCGATTAAACCCGTCGCCACGCCGCACGGAAACGTAACAGACAACCCATCAATGGCTTTGAGGCCCATAAAGTGCTTTGATAAGTTGTCTATTTTGATCGCGGCAGCCATGGTTACATCCTGTACTTTCCGAACAACCCCTGTGGCCTCAGCACCATCATCAGCACCAGCATGGCGCCATAAATCATCTGCTGCAGTTGCGCGGCGGTTTCGTAAGGAAGGCCGAGAAAACGTAAGGCTTCCGGCAGAGAAATCAAAATCACGGCCCCCACCACACTCCCCCATGCCGAAGAAAGCCCGCCGACAATGATGATGGTGAACAGGAAAATCCCCTCTTTAAGCTGAAAGGTCGAAGGATCAATAAAAGCGATATAAGTCGCAAACAACGCGCCCGCCACACCTGATAACATGGCAGAGAGCACAAAAATGATGCTCTTAAAACGCTTGGTGGAGTAGCCGAAAGATCCGGCCAGCTCTTCATCCTCGCGTATGGCTTTCAAACAGCGGCTAAAGGCCGATTTGTCAATCGCGTAATAAATGACGTAGACCATCGCCACAAACACAAGGCACAGCAGAAAAAACGAAGCATTGGAAGAAAAGCTAAATCCACCAACCGAAGGCTTATCAATACCGAACACACCAAGCGGCCCATTGGTCAAACTCTTCCAGTTAAGGAGCACCGAAAAAACAATAATAGAAAGCCCCGCCGAGACAATCGCGTAATAATCCCCCTTAAAGCGAGATAATATCTTACCCACCATATAAGCAATCACCGCATTAATCACCATGCCGATAAGAATGGTGCTGAAAAAATCCAACCCAAGTCCGGTCATGCAAAGCGCCGTAGCATAAGCCCCAATCCCATAAAACGCCGCCTGCGCAAGCGAAAGCAACCCCGACATCCCCACCACCATATTAAGGCTCAGCGCCAGAATGCTGTAGATGCAAAAAATAATGCCCAGGTTCAGGAGATATTCCATGCTTACGCCTCAACCTTCTTCTGAAAAATCCCCTGCGGTCTTAGATAGAGGAATGTGATGAAGATCGCAAAAGCGACCAGATCGCGCCATTCAGAGGCGAAGGCCCAGACGGCGACATTCTCGGAAAAAGCAAGGAACAGCGCGCCGAAAAACGCGCCGCGCAAGTTTCTCATGCCGCCGATAATCGCGGCGATAATGCCTTTGAACAGCAGATTGAATCCCATGGTCGGCTCCATGCCGGTGTCGTAGCCGATCAGCACGCCGGACAGGCCTAAAATCGCGCCGGTGATAACCGAGACAATCATAATGATCCTGTCCGTCTTCATCCCGATCATATGTGCCAAAGCAGCCTCGTCATTCACCGCGCGGATTTGCTTGCCCATAAAGCTGTGATGCAGGAAAACGCTCAACCCTGCAAAAACTGCGAAATTGAAAATGATGATAAGAAATTGAACCAACGGCATCGTGGTAAAACCGAGATAAATCTGAGCGCCGTCACCCAAAGCGTGATATTTCACGCCGAACGCAAGGCTGATAACGGATTCAAAAATCGTGTAAAGCCCCAAAGACGCCACCAGCAAAATCATCGGCGAGGCCCTGCGATCCCTCATCGGCTTATAAGCAAAAGCCTCAAGCGCCCAGGAAAGCAGCGCGGCGATTGCAACAACGGGAAAGATGGCGCCTGCCCTAAGGCTCGGCGTAAAATAAAGCGCAGCATAAGCGCTAACAGCCACCACCGAGCCAAGCGTCAAATTAAAAAACGGAGAAACCGAATACATCAACCGGAATGCCATGGCAATCAAGCCGTATCCCGAACCGACAATAAGTGTATTGATAAGAAGTTGCAGCAACATGCTATGGCCCCACCGCGACAGGCTTGCATATTCCGCTGCGGAAAAGGATCGCCATGGCGCAAGGTGAGCCGAACATGCCCAAAGGATCATAACCGACTTGAGGGACGCGGCTTATCACCTGCTTTCCATCAAGCGCCTGACTGTAGGTTTGGGATAAAAACCGGTCAAAGGCGGCGGCGCGGGAGAGTCTTGTCTCGCCTTGCTCCTGCGCCTCACATCCGCGATCGAGATAATGATCCGCGCGAATGGAATCCCCGACCAGATAAAGAATACGCCGCTCGGGATAACGCAGGCGCATATCCTGCAGGCCTGTGCGCCGCGCGTAAGCGTTAAGCGCCTGCACGCCGTAAGGATACTCGTGATAGGTCGGGCATTTCTCGCGCAAGGCCGCCTGTGAAACCTGCGCGCCATGTTCGCCCCAGCGCATGGACGTCATATACATGTAGGAAGAAGGATTGGCGACAATAAAGCGAGTCAAAACACCGTTCTGTTCCAGAATATCAGGCGCGCGCCCCAGCGCCGCATAGCGTTGAACAAAATCGGCGCCCATACCATGTCCGACAAGCGTTATCGCGCTCATGGAAGGAAAGCGCCTTTTATCGCTAAGAAACATCAGCAAAAGATCAATCGCTGTGAAAGAGCTGACGCCCGGCCCTTTTGTATCTACATGCGATCCGCCGCCTAAGTTCCACGGATCATCAAAAGACCAGCGCGCAACCATGCGCCCGCCCTCCGGCAAAAGCGAGGCAAAACGGCGCACATCCATATCCAAAGAAAACTGCGGCGCAAGGATCAAAGGCTTGTCAGCCTGCGGCCCCGCCAAAGTCATCAGGATTGCCACGCCCTCCGCAGCATTGCGCTGCATGTCGTGAATAAAAATAATCGCCGTGCGCGTAAAGCTGTGATCGGTTTCCAAAGGAATTGAACTTGCCAGCGGCAAAAGTTGCGCGCTTGCATGATCCGCCGCGCTGAAAGGAAAGAGCGGAAAGAAAGTCTGCGGCAAAGAAGCAATAGAGTTTTCTTCAGGCGTCAATGGCGGAATATAGACCGGCGCATCCTCCTGCAACGGAAGCAAGGAAGGCGGCGGTATCGCGCTTTTTTCAACAGGCATGACCCATGACGGCTTTTGCGTTGCAAAATCACGCACAGGGGGCGAGCTATAGACCTTATAAGGCGGGTTTTTGTCCACGGCCTGAGGCGCCGGTTCGCCGCTATCCAGCCTTTTGGCGTGAATAACTTCCTTCTCTTTTTCCTTTTCTTCCGGCTTGGGCGCTTCTTTCGGCGCGGGCGCCGTGCGCCACAGGCTCTTGAAGGCATCCCCTATCTTACTGAAAAAGCCTTCAGATTCAGGAGCCGCTACCTCTTTAAGAGCTTCTACCGGCGCGGCGGCATAAGAAATCGAAGCATAAGCCCCAGAAAAGCCAAGCAAAAATGCCACAACAACCGTTGCACTAATACAACGGAAAAATTGAAAGCTTTCCTTTGAACAAGGCTGAGGTCTTTGTATCATGGACTTCAAGGACTCCTGAGCAAAACTCAAAACCCTTCATAACCCAAAAGACAGGGCACGAAAATAAAAATCATGAAACAGAATGAAAATACCCCGCTGACAAGCTTTCAACCCTTACGGGTTGCCGTCCTGATTGATCTGCCTCGCCAGCCTACCTCGGGCGGCCATGTTAAGGGGTGGGAGAAAATGGCCCACGCTCTTGCTGCTATCCCGCCGCAGGAGGCTGAGCTTGATCTGACCCTGTATTTCTCAGGCGAAGAGTCCACGCAGGAGCTTGCGCCGCATGTCCGCATACGCCAGCTGCCACCGGTATTCAGCACGCGAAAGCTTCAAAAAATCCTGCCCTATGTGCCGGATCATACGGATCTTGCCTCTTATCATCCGGCGCTCGCCAAGGAGCTTGCGTCTTTTGACCTTATTCACACCACAGACGGATTTTTCTGTTTTGCGCAAACGGCGGAGAAACTCAGTGAGAGTTTAAGGATTCCGCTGACAACCTCTTTTCACACCGACACAGTGGGCTATGCGCGGCTTTTCACAAAACTCACGATCAAGAAAAAACTCGGTCAGGGCTGGCTCAGCCGTCTTTTGATCGACAAATGGAAAATCCCTGTGCGGCAGGAAGCCCAAAAAATGGCCTGCCTGCGCAAACATCTGAGTCATTGCCAGTGCGCTTTTTATACACGTCAGGAAGACCGCGATCTGGCCGAAGATATTCTTGGCGTGCGCCATGTCGCCATGATGCATCTGGGCGTGGATCGGCAGATGGTCGGGCCGCACCGCGCCGCGCGCGGCGCGGTTGAGGAAGCCTATAACATTCCTCCAAACCACATCGTGTTTATCTTTGTAGGCCGCCTTGACGAAGGCAAAAACATCTACACCCTGATCGAGGCGATGGAACAGCTCATCGCGCAGAACCAGCCGGTCCACCTGATTACAGCTGGACTGGGGCCTGCCGCGCAGGATCTCACGCAGCGTCTTGGTGACCATGTCACGGTCGCAGGTTTTGTCGCGCCTGACGAACTTGCGCGCCTTTACGCAAGTGTGGACGCGCTGGCGCTGACCTCAAAAGTGGAAATCCGCAGCATGGCTGCGGTTGAGGCGCTCACCTCAGCCCTGCCTGTTCTGGCGGCTGAAGAAAGCACGATTCCGCGCTTGTTTGACTTTACGCCGGCCATGACTGTGGTTCCTGCGGGCGCAAAAGCATGGGCCAAGGCCATGGCGGATTTTGTCCATGACGAAAACAAACGCTTTCACCAGCGCAAAGTCGCGCTGGCCTTTGCGGATACGCATATTGCCGATTGGATTGATGTCATCCAAAAAGATTTCCTGCCGCATTGGCAGCGCATTTGCGAAGAGACAAAAAGCAGGATGAAAAATGGCTGAGAGCCTTTTCGGCAAACATATACTTCTGCTTGCGCCTCATCCGGATGATGAGGTTGTTGCTTACGCCGCCACCATCCGGCGCGCGCAAAAGGAAGGCGCAACCTTTTATATCCTCTATCTGAGCAGCGGCTGTGTCGAGCCCGATCTCTTATGGCCATGGCAGCGCAAAAATTACGAACAGCGCATCATCCGCCGCCTTGAGGAGTCACAACATGCGGCCTTGCGTTTGAATCTCAAGCAGCTGCCATCCAACATTCACCGCCCAACGCGGCATGTATGGTGCAATCTGGACAAGGTCTATCAGGAAATCATGGTCTCATTAACCGCGCATGCCATTGACCAGATCTGGACTCTTGCCTATGAAGGCGGCCATCCCGATCATGACGGCGTGAACGGTATTTGTTCGTTGATTAACGAAAGGATTCCTGTTCTGGAGTTCGCCGCTTACAATTATGCAGGACGGCGCCAGCACGCGCAAAGCTTCCCGCCCTCAAGCCGCCAAAGCAATGAAACCATCATACGTCTAGGCGCTTTTGCGATGCGTGAAAAAGCGCATCTTCTGGATATGTACGGCTCCGAGCGCAGCAATCTGCGCACGATCGGCCTTGAACAGGAATGTTTTCGCCCGCTTCATCATTATGATTATACAAAGCCGCCGCACAAAGGCCCTTTATGGTACACGCGGTTTCAGTGGGTTCCCATCAAGCACCCCAAAGTAAACAGAACAAACCCGCTTGACGTATGCGAAGCCATCACCGACTTCCGCGCCGCCCGCGTCTATCCGCAGGGTGATTAACGCCCCGAAGGATGAACCTCAAACTGCACGACTGTCAGATGGGTATCTTTTTCCTTGCGCGCATGAATAAGTAGAATCTCCTGATCGCGCTTATAGCTCTGAGAAGATATTTTTTGCCACCCCATATGCGGGAGAGTCTGGGCGTAAAATCCGTAAATCTCTTTTGGTTCGACATAGCCCTTGGCGATGGTCTGCGCGATGCGCTCTTTCTGGCCGAGGAATAAAACGTCTTCCTCCGCCACGGCATCGAGCCCGTTCATCAGGGGGAGGTCTTCAATGGCCCCCGTAAAAACCGTTGGAGCATCCAAAGCCTGCGCGCCCGCAGCCTGACCGGTCAGGGCAAACAGGATGAAAAAGATAAGAGTTTTCGCAGTTAAGAGCCTCATAATCCGCAAATCCTACGATGGCACGCCTGCCCTGACAAGAGTGTTTTTAGATGAAATCTGTGCTTGCGTCTTGGACGAAAAAGGCTCATACAAGGCAGCAGAGCAAGGTCAAGTGATCTTGCCGGACAAACAGGCCGCAGTCCACTATTCTTTATGCGGCCGCAGAAAAAAAAGGACGTGCAGACAATGCGTGGAACAATAAAGTGGTTCAATGCCACAAAAGGCTATGGGTTTCTTGCCCCTGATGGCTCAACAACAGATGTTTTCGTACACATCACCGAAGTACAGAAAGCAAACCTCGGCAATCTTAATCAAGGCGATGTTCTTGAGTTTGATATGGCCATGGGCAAAAACGGACGCGAAAGCGCCACCAATCTGCGCAGAGCTGCCTCTTAAAAGCATTTCTGACAAAGATAAAGAAAAACGCCGTATCAAACCATGCGGCGTTTTTTTTCGCCCCCCCCCCCTTGTCATTGCGAGGCGGGCCGCAAGGCCCAACGAAGCAATCTCGTCCCCGATACCGCCAATTTTCATTACATATCCAGCTGAGGCGGTCGCACAAGCTTTCTGGGTGGAACAGGACAAGAAGGCTGCATAAAAATAAGCTGCCCCTGCCAAGAACATTTTTTGCCTTGCTCCAAAAGATCAACCATACGGCAACCCGTAAACGGATCATAAGGCCCCAGCAGTTTATGATCCTGCAAAGGAATCACGTCAGTCGGAGGCGGCGCAGCATCCGTATCTCTTGGTATAATGTCCTCAGTTTTAAGCGGCTCCAGCTTTTGCTCTACCACCTTTTCCGGCAGCACAGCTTGTTCTGGTTGAGTGCAGTCTTTCTTGGGGCCTAGCCAACTTGAAACATGGGGCGAAACAGAGAAAGCAAAGCTTGCTACGGTGGCAACCCAAGCTAATAGGGTGAAGGGGAAGCGTTTCTTATCCTTTTTTTCTGATTCATCTAATCTTTTGTTGATACCTTTGACTTCCTGTCGAAGCTCCGCATTTTCCTTGCGTACGTCTTGCAGAATCTCCACAAGCAACGCTGTTGATCCATCAATTTTTTCTATGATGCCCTGATGAAGATCAGCTTTGATTTTTTCATCCTCTTGTTCAAGACGATGCAAACGCGCCTCTTCAATAAAAGCGGCAACAACAACATCATTGGCGATGTCTGTTTGAGCTTTTTCAAAAGAACGCTGGTTTTGTTTTGCGCGTTTCAAAAAGCTTTGCATAGCAATGGCCGCGTCAGGATCATTTTCCCTGTCGCTGCGCATAAAGCTGTCGAATACGAGATCCCTAAAGTCTTTGGGCAATATTATTTCGGACATAAAAGTCCCCTTTTAATTGCAACACTACAAAAGTATATCGGAGTATGATTAAGGAGTGTTTAATTTGACCTAAAAAATGAGGGGATTCTTTATAAACAAAGATAATTAAGAAATCCTTAACGCTTCGTGCCCTACTGAGGCCCTTCGGGAAAAGGTGGCTGTGTGAACCTAGTTTGTGTTCTAGGCTGAAGGAGATTTTCCGCTTCTTTGAACAAGCGGAGGCTAGTCGTTGCCTTGGACTGACCCCAGGCACCAAGTACACCTCCCGCACTCAGCGTGGCTACTGCTGCCAAAGCGTATGTCAAAGTGCGAGAAATCTTTATCTGTGTTTCTATTTCCATATTTTCCATCCCTATCCTAAGGCCCATCGGGAGAAGAGAACCGCGTGGATGTCTTTGGTGTTTCAGGCTGTTGGGGTTGAGTAGGAACATCCTTCGAAAGCATACCTGCTATACCAGTAGCCTGACCAAAGATCCAACTGAAGCAGACTGCACCTCCCCACCAAGCATTCTTCGCGGCAGGCCAGTCCCCTCCCCACGTGTGCATCACACCAGCCCCAACGCACACCACGGTTGATGCTGCCACAAAGTATGTACCAGGGTTATTTAACTTTACCAATATGTCTTTCATGTCTTCCATCCCTATCCGGTTAGATATTAAGGCCCATCGGGAGAAGAGAACCGCGCGGATGTCTTTTGTGTTTCAGGTCGTTGGGGTTGGGGGGCGTCTTTCATAGCTAAGCGACGGTTTTGAGCATATGCATGAAGATTCATCAAAGCCGCAACAGCGCTCACCCCACTTGCTATAAACCAATAATTAGCCCCTGCGGTCATCGTACCCATCTTTATTTCCAGCCCATTTATTGCCCAGCCCATAGTCACCCCGGCTACCGCTCCACTCAGCAAAGCGCATGCTGCACTAATGTATGATTTTGTAGTATATGACATAGTGACTTTCATGTCTTCCATCCTTACCCAACTAAACGTGGTACGCCAACATTAGCAACCCCTGCCCCCTTATTCAAAACAATTAAACAACCACCACCTACCCTATAAACCCCTAATTTTCATGGTTAAAAGCGGGTTCCGGCTTATGGTGAAAGTATTTCATACAACAACCCTATGCGTCATCAGCGCCATCATAGGAAGATCATGCGGCGCATTCCCGTAAGCCCAGCTTTCATCAAAGCCGCCTTTCGCTTCCATGTAACGCGCGACAAGTTCCGCCTTGCGCTCGCGGACGCAATTACCCGATTCCATGCGACCGGAAAGAATGTCGCCTTCCTTTTCCATGCTTGTGCAGATGATGTCATCATAAGGAAGATTTCCCAGCATGGCTTTCATATAAAGATCAAGACTCCCGCTTGCAATCACAACGCGGTGGCCTTTTCTGTGATGTTCGCGCAAAGCGGCAACGCTGCTTTCAATCCAACGCGGATAAGACTCCATGCGCGCGATGGCCGGCGCAAGAGATGAAAGACTCCGCCCGCGCAGAAGATAAAACAAAAAAGACTCTTTAAAAAAAGTTCGCCGCTGATCCTCGGGCATGCGTCTTACGATCATCGACCAAAAAGAACGCGCTGCCGCCCAGAGACAAACCCACACCCCGCAGGCTTTTATCAAAAACGGCCCCAGACTGTCGCCATGCGCCAAAGTACCGTCAAAGTCGAAGAAAGCGACTTTTTCCCCCTGACTCATGAGATGGATTCCAGCATCAGCATCGCCGGTGAAGGCGCGGCAAGGCGCCGCTCATCCTGACGCTGCCCGGGCGTGCTCCATATAATACTGTCAAAAGCGCCGCAGGAAGGACAGGAAGCATACCATTCATCATGCGCCGCGCCGCAGACAGTGCAAAGCCAAGTCGGATCAGACCGCGCCAAAGCGCCTTGCGCAATCCATTGCGCAGCCGCCTTTTCATCCCCGCGAGAGCGGCGTTCAAGATTGGCCAGAAGTTGATAAGTGCTGCGCGTCGCTTCGCCCTGCTTGACTAAAGCCATAAGATGCTTGCGCGACTCGCCCCACAAATCGGCGGCAAGCGCGCTTTCGGCCAAAGCCGTCAAAGCATAAGGATTGCCGACATTGTTTTTGGTAAGATGCTCGATCTTTTTGTAAAGCTCCAAAGCGTTGCTGGTATCAAGCGCTTTGGCGTAAAGCTTGAAAAGCTGAGGGTGCGCCGCCTGCGACCAATTTTTTTCGATCAGTCTTAGCGCCGCGCGGCGGTGTCCTTTGCTCATTTGCGCCTGCGCTAAAATAAGAACAGCCGCAAGCCAGTGCGGCCTTTGTTTGCAGGCTTGTTCGGCGTAACTCAGCGCCATGTCAAAACGCATGTCGTGCAAAGCTGCAGCGGCGCTAGCGGTTAAAAGCACGGCGTCCTGCTGGGCAGCCGCAGGTGAAGCAATAAGCTTATCACGCCGCGCTTTTTCCAGCGCCGCGCGTGCGGAATCCCAATCCTTGCGGCGCGTGGCAACATCAAGATGCACAAGATGAAGCCATGGAACTTTTATTTTGGTATGCTCAAGCTGCGCGCAAAGGCGAACCACCTCATCCACGCGCCCCTGTCTTAAAGCCATCGTAATCAAACCGCGATAGCCGAGAACGGCGCTTGTGGGATCGTCATGAGTCATAGCCTGATAGATAGACAGCGCCGCCTTGTGATCGCCCGCCAAAGCCGCCGCCTGCGCCATTAAAAACTGAGTCAAAGGCGTTTGCCCGAGCAACTTGCGCGCCCGCACGCCTTCGCGTCCGGCATCCGAAGCCATCCCGCGCGCCACAGCGGCCAGACCTTTGTTAAGAGCATCCTGCCCTTCATCAAGCCGATTTATTTTGCGCTTCAACTTCCAAAGGCGCGGCCCTTCAATAAGAAACCGCAAAAGCCGGTGGATGCACAGCACGAGATAGGCGAACACAAGAACGGCAAGAATAAGAACAGCCGCCGAGCTTTCAATAACCGTGTCATGCCAGACGATCTGCGCCGTGCCGGGCCTTTCCACCAGCCACAGCACCAAAGCGATGATAACGGCAAGGCGAAGAATAAAGCCGAAAACTTTCATGGCGCGCTGGCCTCATCATCTGAAATGTCCAAAGAGGAAGGCTCAGGCTCAGATTCAGGCAAAACCGCCTGCGTCTGCGGCGCCGCCGTTATCATCTCAATCAAGGCCTGCTTGATATCTTTCATGTTCTGCGCAAGAGCAAGGCGCTGTTCAAACTTAGTGCGCCAAGCGTTTATAAGCGGCTGCAGGTTTGGCGGAAGTTCTTTTATTTTTTTATCCGCTTGGTCAAGCTGCCCGAAAGCAAGATCCTGCCTGATTGAATCCAGACTGTCATTTTGCGCATCAGGCGCTTGCATATGCCTGACGGTCACCAGCCCTTCAAGCGCCGCAAAAAGGCGATCTTTCCAATCTCTGGCCTCATTCTGCCTTAAAGCCTGACGCAAATCCGGCAGCAGATAGTCAAAAGACACCCGCAGCTGCTCAAGCGAAGGCGCAGGCTGCATGGATTCCAAAATGCCTTTAATGCGGTTTTGATCGGGAGCTAAACGCAAAGCCTCAAGCCGCTCCTCTTCAAACGTTCCGCCGAGCGCTGCGCGTTCCTGCAGCGCAGAAAAAGGAAGCATAAAACCTATAGTCTGACGCAAAGCAAGCATATCCTGCCTTTCCTGCGCCAGTTGCGAGGCAAGAAAATCCTGCCCCTGCGGCTGCTCCCGCGCCGACACCGCGCCAAGAAGACGTGACTCCATAGCATGCAGGCGGTTTTGCAAATTGCGCTCCATCTGATGATCCGGCTGGGGCCTGTCGATGCTGCCGTCCGAAGACGACACGCTTTGCATGCTCGCGCCGGATTCATTTCCCTGCGTTGTAAGAACGGAAGGAATCAGACTGTCGCTTTGAGTCCATAAAAAAAGACCCGCCACCACAACCAGCAGCGAAATCAGGAAAACCCATCCCCATCCGGATGTCTCTTTTTTATAAGGCTTACCGGAAGGCGTATTTTGTTCATCAAGGTCAACCATCAAGCTCCTCCTGTTTTCAAAGCTACATAGGTCTCCAGCGCTTCGCGCATGTAAATATCCTGCGGCTGCTTGCTTGTGACGATACGCTCAAACGGCAGGTCTTGAAGCGTATCGCTGACCGCCTGACTTAATCCTACCGCGATAAGGCCCGCGCAACAAGAGCTAAGGCCGTTTTGATGGACAAGATGAACCAGACTTTTGGCACTTTCCACAGAATAACTCAGCACCGCCCGCGCCGCTGCGGCCTGCAGGGCTTTTTGCAGGACGAAAGGAATCTTGTGCACCGGCTCGGTTTTATAGACGGGCCAGAGAAAAAGATCGCGCCGCGCGTGAATGAGGCTTTGGTCAGGCTCCTGTGAAGAGGCCTCGCCCCCGATATGAAGAAGAGGGCCCGAAGATTTCTCAAGGATCAAAGCCGCAAGATCAGCCCCGTCCTTTTTGGTGCTCAGAACATGGCGAAAGCCGAAAGCGCGCGCTTCCTGAGCCGTGGAGGGCCCGACACAGAAACAGGTTAAGGGAAAAAGATCCTTAACCTCGTCACGGCGATCAGCAAGATAAATAAGCGCCGTCCGGCTTGTAAGAATAACAGAGGCGTTTTCTGCCACGAAGGCAGGACGCGGCACATGAACTTCTTGAAACACCGTAACCGGCGCCATAAGCGGATCATAGCCGGCCTCGCGCAGCCAGATGCTTGTTTCCAGAATCCAAGGTTCAGGACGTGTCACGATAACACCGGTCATGCGCAAGCTTTCCTTTCTTTTATCTTTGTCATCCTCGAGGCTTGCGCAGCAAGCGCTCGGGGATCTGACAGTGAACCTTACGCTCTGGCATCAGATCCCCGTTTCAACCGCTTCGCGGTTGACCGAGGATGACATAAAGAATGATAGCGCTTTATGAACAGGAAAGAAAGCCGTCAGGAAGCAAGGATAGAACTTCCTGCGCCAAAGTCTCAGCAAGCGCGGTACTTGACGCAAGTTCTCCTTGTATGCTGCGGCGCAGGATAGAGCTCCCATCCGGTTTGGCGCATACGATTTCAATCTTGACATTTTTTTTATCCTGAGGCCGCGCAAAAATAGCTATAGGCGTCCGGCACGAGCCGCCGAGAATATCCAGCGCCACCCGCTCCGCCTCGCAGCACAGGGCCGTTTGATGATGATGGACGCGGCGCGTGAAATTATAAGTCTCGTGATCCTGCGCGCGGATCTGGACGGCAAGACATCCCTGCCCCGCCGCCGGCAGCATAATATCCGTATCTAAAACTGCGGCCACCTTCTCCATCTGCCCAAGCCGCACAAGGCCTGCCACAGCCATCACCGCTGCATCCACCTCACCACTGGCCAGCTTTTTAAGGCGCGTATCAATGTTGCCGCGCAAAGAAACAACTTCAAGATCAGGCCGCACCGCAAGAATCTGCGCCTTGCGTCGCAAACTCGATGTTCCCACGCGCGTCCCTGCAGGAAGCTCCTCAAGCCGTGGCGCCAAAGGCGAAATAAGGGCATCCCGAGGGTCTTCCCGCTGCGTATAAGCGCTCAGGCGCGTCCCTGACCTTATATGTGCAGCCATATCTTTAAGCGAATGAACCGCAATATCAATGGCGCCTTCTAAAAGAGCGTCTTCAATTTCCTTTGTAAACAGGCCCTTAGTTCCCCCCATCTCCAGAAAACTCTGCTCCGGCTGCGAGGGACGCCAATCGCCATTGGTGCGGATGGGAATAATCTGGATTTCGCAGGATTCCCCGCACGCCTCGGTTGTAGATATGAGTAGATTACGCACAATTTCGGCCTGAATAAGGGCCAAAGGAGAGGTTCGCGTCCCTAGGCGAAAATTTTTTTTCATGCCTGACCTACCAAAAAAAGGTCCAAACTTACCCATTATGGGTAGAATCAGGGCGAATTTGCCCCTTTTTTCATGTTAACACTTTTTTTACCATAAAATCAACGAATTAGTTTCATGATTTTGTGGTATAGTCAATTTGTGCAGGGCAAGAACGAAACGATAGGAAAACGACACAGACAAAAAGAGCCCTCCAGAGGACAAGTTTTGTAAGATTAAACCAAACCCACACCAAAGAAGTGGGATTTTAGGAAAGAGAAAGGGAAAAAGATGTTACACGCTAATATTCACACGCTCGCCGCGCTCATCCTGATCCGGCTCCTGCGAAGAGGGATTTCGATCCTGCCGGCGCTTCCTCTGCTCCGTAATCTGGCTTTTACCGGACTTTTCCGAAGCGGAAACGGCGTTTTGGGTAACAGGGGCAACAGCTTGCGCCCCGTGGCCGGCCAAAGTGGCCCCCACAGCAGTCTGTTGCTGCATCGGCGAAGAAGCAGAGGGCGGCAAGGGTGGCGGCGGAATGATCTGCATAGGCCCCTCATGCACGGAAGTATGTCATTGTTAACCTATAGTAACAATCCTACAGGTTGGCAATGAATATTTCGTTAAACAATTTTTGATACAATTTAAGGAGGATTTTATGAATATGCTTGATACAACAACGGCTGCAAACGATAGGGCTAAAGGGTATGTTTTGCAGGAGATGGACATGAATCGCACACTCCATGACGAGTTGCCGATTTTGCTGGAACTTGCGCGCGACCACAGCGACAGCGGCCGCATAAAGCTGGCCCAACATCTGGCAGACGTTTTCTTTGCGCCTGAGTCTGAACTGACGGCGCGTGAAGAAGAGCTGGTCGAACAGTTCATCAGAGACATTCTCAACAACGCCGGTGAGATTACAAGGCGCGAGTTTGTTAAACGCTTTGCAGATGCCGCCGGAGCGCCGCGCCATGTTGCCTTGAAAGTGGCCAAAGCGCCTATTGAAGTCGCCCGCCCTGTTTTGATCGGCAATGAATATCTGACCGATGAAGATCTCGTTGCCATTGTTGAAGCAAAGGACTCCGACTACGCCACGGCCATCGCCTCAAGACAGGCGGTCAATGAAGTGGTGGCGGACGCGCTTGTCGCCACGGGGGATCTTCGCGTGATGCAGATCGTGGCGGAAAATCTTGGCGCAAAATTGTCTGCGCGGGCGCTTGAGGTTCTTGTGGACTCCGCGCGCCTGACTTCTCTTTTGCAAAAACCCATTTTGACCAGACCCGAACTTACTCCTGAATGCGCCACACGCCTTTATTGGTGGGTTGCTCAGGATTTGCGACAGGAAACGCTGGTTCGTTATGGCTTCGGCCCGGGCAAGCTTGAAAAAGCGCTTGATAAAGCCGTGGAAGAGATTTTGTCCACCGTGCTTTTACAGAAGGAAGACGATGTATCCATGTATCAGATAGCCAACTGGCTTGAAGAACGCGGCGCCTTAAACACCAAGATTCTGCCGCGCCTTTTGCGCATGGGGCATTATCGCCTGTTTAATATTGCGCTCAGCCGCCTTAGCCAGCTTGATCTTTCTTTGGTGGATAAAATCAACAGCGTGGCAGGCAGCCGTATGATGGTCGTGCTGTGCCGCGCCATTGACGTGGACAAAGGAAACTTTGTTTCAATTTTCCTGATGTCACGCGGCGCGCGCAAGGACGAACAAATTGTCCACCCGCGCGAACTCAGTCAGGCGATCGAAGCTTTCGACAAGCTTCAACCCGACATGGCCAAAATGATTATAGAATCCTGGCGCGTTGATCCCTCAACACTTTTCAGCCGCCTCAATGAGCCTTGGGCTGCAAATAGCTGAGATCACCCGCACGAGCCGCGCGGATAATATGAAAGTATAAAATAAGGGAAGCATAGCAACCAAAGGATAGTGCCATGAGTTACATACAGGCATCCCAAAAGCTCAAACAGGATTTTGCCGACCTTAAAAAGCGCCAAAAACTCCAGCGTCTTCATGATAAAGCTATTCCCCGCTTGCTGGTGCGGAAGAAATATTTGCTATGGCTGAAAGAAGAACAGACCCGTAACTTTCTTCAAAAAACGCATACAGCTTCTGGAGCAGAAAAACTTCAAGATGATCTTTTTGGAGAATGGCGGAAAGTTTCCAGAATGCATAAAAATCTGAATCGGCATTTTGGAAATCTGGGTTTACATTCATCTGCTTTATACTGGAATGTTTCAGAATATAGAACCCGTCTGGACGCCCTGAGAGCTGGTTTTCGAGCTTTAGGGGGCATGCTCGTAGAAGACAGAAGACAGCTTGAGAGGGAAGAACACCAGAAAAAACCTACTTTACTCAAGCTTGGAGGAGCTCTAGCTACTGTTCCTACAGCAGTCTTGGGCTTTTTTGTGTGGCTTGATCCTGAAAACAGGAAACTTTATTCTACTGCTTATCTGGCCAGTGGCGCAGTGACCACGGTTTGTGTTTATCGCAATCCCTTGAAAGATGCTTGGAAAAATATGAAAAACAGCTTTTTTCTATATTATATGAAAGAAACAGCACTATCTTTCTTTACACAAAAAGAAAGCCCAGCGACTCCGGAACGAAACGAAAAACTTTTGAACAAGAAGAACATTTCTAACAAACTAGAAAAAGGATAGTTTACTAAGGAAGGGTAAGGGATTGTCTATTGTATCGGCGTCTTTCACGTTCTTTAGCTTCTTGTCTTATACTTTTGTTTTGTTCTCCTATAGTATTATTGCACAGATTCGGTAGGGGTTCTTGACCCCTTATGTATTCTTTCCACATTTCTATTCCCCATAATAATATAGAACCGGCAACAAGCATTCTAACGGGAAGAGGGATTTCTGCTATATTTATACCCATATGTTTTAATACCGGTATGCTGAAAGCTATACCTGCTGCTATAAATACATTTTTTAAGTCACCTGATGATTGCGACATAAAGGATCCCCTTTCCCCACCCATTTTGCCTTTCTGCCCGAACATGTCAATGAAATTAACCATAATTAATGGTTTCAAGAACATTATCCAGCCTACCTAAAGATAGCCTTAGCAAGACTCCTGGCAACTTTTTCCCTTCTCGTGGGCCTTCTTACGGATTCGGGAAACGTATCATGCAAATAATCCTGCGCATTAACGAGTTGGTCGCGCGCAACCACGTCACGTTCTGATTCAATATGGCTCTCAAGACCCAGAGCAGCCTTCTCTATGGCACCGAAATTAATTTCAGCTATTTTTTGAAGATTTGCACACGCAATATGACGAGGCTCATCCCGTTCATATGTGGCGGCCAATGCATTTATCATAACAAGCGTTGGTGTGATAAAATGCGCATTCTTTTTATCAAGATAAAGGGCCATTTCCTGCAAAGCGTTATGGCGACTTTCCCGATGGTCACTTGTGCCGGCAACTCTGCTGAGGTGATCGAGATGATATTCCAAATTAAACATATGAAGCCCTTCCTGTATAAAAAGAGGCATATTTTGCGGGCATTATAGGCCCCAATCAAAAAAACTCAAGCACCTTAGCCCCGCGCAAAATGCTTTCCCCTTCCTGACTATAACGCCCTTGCTCGCTGTAAAGAATAAAAGGCGGTGCGTCTATTCGGCTGGGACTTCCCTTTCCTTTAACCCCCCTTACAATCACTCGCTTGGGCGTTTGGCCTTCCTTGGAGATAATGGGTTTAACAACAAGCGTTGAAAAAAACGCCCCCGCATTAACCATAATATCATCAAGCCGGTCATAACGGTGAATCAAACTCATCATCCCACCATCCTTCAGCGCGCGTGCAGCGCAGGCGATCCAGGCGCCAAGATCGGCCTCATCCCCTTCACTACAGGCAAGCGCTTTGGACGGATCAGGCGAACGCAAATGCGTTTTATCATCGTGATAAGGCGGGTTCATCACCACATGATCAAAAACCCCTTCCTCTATAAGGTCGGGATGTTTTAAATCCCCCTCTTTCACACAAAGCTGGCCTTGAAAATTATTCCGCGCAATATTGCTTGCGCAAAGCTGCGCCAAAGCCGGTTGGATCTCAACCCCGTCGATCCGCAATCCCGACACACGAGTCCGCAGCGCAAGCATAACCCCCCCCACCCCGCAGCCAAGATCCAAGGCGCGTTGCCCTTCTGTTGCGGGTACGGACGCCGCCAGCAAAAGCGTATCCACAGCCATACGATAACCCTTTTTGGGCTGTTCAAGCGCAAAGCGTCCGTCTAAAAGCTTGTCAATCGTTGTTTCCATCGCTCTTGCAATCTTTTCACAAAAAGGCCAAAAACTCAAACATGGTTTCCATTCTTCCTTTCGAGCCTGCGCTCCCCCCAAAAGCCGCAGACGATGCCCTTGACCGGCTAGCCGCGCTGCTGGGCAAGGACGTTCCCGCGCTTGAAACATTGATCGCGCAGCGTCTTGAAAGCCCAGTTCCTTTGATCGGAAGGTTAACAGACCACATCATCAACGCCGGCGGAAAAAGATTAAGGCCTTTGCTGTTACTGGCCGCCGCACGTCTGTGCGAAGACAAAACAGACCGCCCCCGCAAACTTGCCGCCGCGGTCGAATTCATCCACACAGCCACGCTTTTGCATGATGACGTGGTGGATGAAAGCGGTCAGCGCCGAGGCCGACCCTCGGCCAACGCGGTTTTTGGAAATTCTTCAAGCGTTTTGGTCGGAGATTTTCTCTACAGCCGCGCTTTCCAGCTTGTGATCGAAGATGGAAATCTCGAGATTTTTAAAATCCTCGCTGACGCTTCTTCAGTTATTGCGGAAGGCGAGATTTTACAACTCGCCAATAAAAACGATTGTAACATGAGCGAGCAAGTTTACCTTGAAATCATCAGCGCCAAAACAGCGGAGCTTTTCGCAGCGTCCTGCCGCATGGGCGCTGTCGCCGCTTGCTCCTCAACTGCGCAGCAGGAAGCTTTGAGAAGTTTTGGCCTCAATCTTGGCATAGCTTTTCAGATTATTGATGATGTGCTGGACTACAGCGCACGCCAAAAACATCTTGGAAAAAACAGCGGCGATGATTTCCGCGAAGGCAAAGTGACCCTCCCCGTGATCCTGGCCATCAATCGCGGCACGCCCGAGGAAAGAAGTTTTTGGCAGCGAGCCATCACCGGCGGCCTCCCCGCCCAAAGCCAGAATGATTTCTCACAGGCGCAGGAACTTATAAAAACCCACGGCGCCGCCATCTCTTGCATTGACCGTGCCGGCCACTACGCCGCCATCGCGCGTGACGCCCTCGGCCTTTTTGCGGACACGCCCTTGAAAAAAGCCCTGATAAATATTGTAGATTTCACAGTAAACCGGCAGTTTTAGTCCCTTGCCCAAAATGCCATGAAAGGCTATAACCCCTCTCTCAGGCTCAAAACGGAGAGTAGCTCAGCCTGGTAGAGCACTGCCTTCGGGAGGCAGGGGCCGGAGGTTCGAATCCTCTCTCTCCGACCAGCTGGTTCAACATAATCCACAGTTATGGACAAAATTAACATCTTCTTGCCCTTGGCAAGCATGTGAGGCATCTTTTTGGTGAACAAAGGTGGGCAGGCTGTGTCAAATAAATACAAACCATTTCAGATATATCTTAAAGAAAAGGACAAGACCAGAGACGTTCTAAATTACAGGCGCCTTGGCGATAAATATGGCGTAACTTTCACCAGCGGTAAGACTTACACCTATAACGCAAGTGATGTGCGGGTTATTGAATCGGCTCTCAGCGCTCCAAAATCTTGCGAATGTTTTGATTATCTGAAGCGCATCGCGGGCGCAATAGGCCTAAAGGCCGATGTTGGAGACGGAAAAATCATCAATATTTTATTGGACAGTTACGCGAAAATAGATTTTGTTATGCCTGATAGTATGCTCGGCTCATTCCTTTGCGGGAAACTGCCTGAAACTTGCGAAGCAACTTTTAAAGACATTGTATATCCGTTCAGCTTCAATGCAAGTCAAAAGGATGCTGTTGACAAGGCTTTGGAAAACAAACTCAGTATAATCGAAGGCCCGCCGGGGACAGGCAAGACGCAGACAATTTTAAATATCATCGCAAATGCTGTCATGCGTGGCGAAAGCGTTGCCGTGGTTTCGAGCAACAATTCCGCGACAAAAAATGTTCTTGATAAGCTCCAAAAATATAATCTTGATTTTATTGCGGCATATTTGGGAAATAAAGATAATAAAAAGAGTTTTATTAACGCGCAAAAGCCGCTGCCTGATATGGCGGGCTGGAAGCTTACGCCGAAAGCTACCGCCAAATTGCAAAAATCCCTAAGTCTCCGCTATGTAGACTTACGCGAAAAACTTGCCCAGCAGAATGAATTGTCAGCTATGAAACAGGAATTATTCACCATTGAAACCGAAGAAAAACACTTTTTGAAATATTTTGACAAGTTTAACTTCCATCTGGAGCTGCCAGCTGCGAAAAAATCCAACACATCCCAAAAAGCGCTGGAAATGTGGTTGTTATGTGAAACCGAAGGGTTGCCACAAAACAAAATAATTGCGTTCATAAAGCGCATTTTTGAATATTTAAGATTCTGGGACAGGCGCAAGCCATTGATCCGCAAGTTACTTGAACAATATGCGCGTGATGACCTTGTCGCGGCATTTCAACGGCGCTTTTACGAGATGAAAATAACCGAGCTCAATAAAGCCGTCTCAAAATTGGCAAAGAATCTTGACTCGTTTAACTTTAGTGAAAAAATGAATGAATATGCCGAGATTTCTACCCGGCTTTTCTGTGGAAATCTTGCTGAGAAGTATATTTCAAAAAAACGCAAAACCTATGAACTCAATGACCTTTGGAAAGACCCTGAAACATTTATCAAAGATTATCCTGTCATTTTAAGCACGACATACTCACTTCGCAAAAGCCTGTCGAGCCGCGTGGTGTATGATTATGTGATTATTGATGAATCTTCGCAGGTCGATTTATGTGCCGGCGCGCTTGCTTTATCATGCGCGCGGAAAGCGGTTATTGTCGGAGACCTGAAACAACTCCCCAATGTTGTGAATGCGGAAGATTCAAACAAAACAGATGCTATTTTTGCAAAGTTTAACTTGCCGGAGGTGTATCGTTACAAAAACCACAGCCTGCTGTCCGCGATCACTGAAATGTTCCCCAATGCCCCCAGCACGCTTTTGCGCGAACATTACCGCTGCCACCCGAAAATTATCGAGTTTTGCAACAAAAAGTTCTATAATGGCAAGCTTATTATCTTGACCGAACACAAAACCAACCGCGATCCGCTGATTGTGTACAAAACCGTTGAAGGCAATCACGCGCGAAACCGCGTCAACCAGCGACAAATTGATGTTATTAAGAACGAGATTATTTCTCAGCAGAATCTAAGCACGACAGATGGATCCCTTGGCATCGTTACACCCTACCGCAACCAGACAAACGCCCTTCAAAAAGCCTTTGAAGGCATGAAAATCAAAGCCGACACAGTGGATAAGTTCCAAGGGCAGGAAAACGAGGTTATTATTCTCTCAACCGTCGATAATGCGATTTCTGAGTTTGCCGATAATGCAAACCGTTTAAATGTTGCCGTATCGCGCGCGATCGAGCAATTAGTTGTCGTTGTGAATGACATCGATTTGCGAAGAGATACGAATATAGGCGATCTTGTTCGCTACATCGAATACAATAATTTTGCGGTTGTTGAAAGCAAAGTTTATTCAGTTTTCGATTACCTATATAAAAGTTATGCCAAACGCAGGCATCAACTCCTCGCCAAACGCATGCGCATATCGAAATATGATAGTGAAAACCTGATGTACGCGCTGATCACAAGCGTATTAAAAAAGGAGAGATTCAGCAATCTTGATGTCACGACCCATGTCCCCTTAAAAATGATAATGCGCGATACTAGCCTGATAACGCCGCTTGAAAAACAATATGCGATGAATATTTTGACTCATGTAGATTTTCTTGTGTTTGACGCCATGGATAAATCACCACGGCTTGTCATTGAAGTGGCTGTCGCGGCGTTTCATGCGCAAGGGTCAAGACAGGCGGAGCGCGACGTGATGAAGGATGAGATTTTAAAAAAATATGATTTGCCGCTATTGCGGTTTAGAACTGACGGAAGCGATGAACGCAGGCAACTTATCAAGGCGCTCGACAGCGTTTTATATGATGCGGCCTCATGATGATTTTAGGCCAAAAAACGCCCTTCTCAAGGATATGACACTGTAATATAATCGGCGCGAAAACCTAAGAAAGAACCAAAAACATGAACTGGAACAACGACGAAGGGCCTTGGGGATCTAGTCAGGGGGCGGGGAAGTCTCAAACGCCGCCACAGAAGGATTCCAAAAAGGATGATGAATCCTCGCCTTACCGCTTCACCCGCCCGCCCCAAAGCGGCGGCCCGCAGGATGGCCCCCCCTTTCCTGATTTTGATGAGCTTCTCCAAAAACTCAAAGCCATGGCGGCCACTTACAAGCCCAAAGGCCATCTTCCTATGGCTTTGTGGGTCTTGGGGGCTTTTGCGGCCCTGTGGCTGCTGAGCGGTTTTTACATGGTCGCGGCCAATCAGGTCGGCGTTGTGATGCGCTTTGGCGCTTACACGCGCACGGAGAACCCGGGCCTACGCTATCACCTTCCCGCGCCGATTGAGCGGGTTTTGCTGCCTGTCGTCACGGCGCAGAATGAGATTCAGATCGGTTTTCGCAAACTCTCGGGTGAGCGCGTCACGCTCAAGCCTGAAGAAAGCATGATGCTGACGCAGGATGAAAATATCATCAACGTGCAATACACGGTTTTCTGGCAGGTCAACAATGCCAATGACTTTCTTTTCGAAATCCGCGATCCTGAAATCACCGTCAAAATGGCGGCAGAAAGCGTGATGCGCGAAGTCATTGGGCAAAACCGCCTTCAATTTGCTTTAACCGAAGGCCGTGGGCAGATTGCCGAAGACGCGCGCAAACGCCTGCAGGATCTTTTGAACGAATACCGCGCCGGTGTTTTTATCAAACAGATCAACTTGCAAACTGTCGCCGTTCCTGATGAAGTCAAAGCGGCTTTTCAGGATGTCGTGAATGCGCGCCTTGATATGGAGCGCTTTCAAAACCAGGCCGCCGCGCATGTCAACAAAGTCATCCCCGAAGCGCATGGCGAAGCGGCCAAGCTGGTGCAAAGCGCCATGGCCTACCGCGACCAGAAAATCGCTGTGGCCAAAGGTGATGCCGACCGCTTCCGTGAAGTTCTGGCCGCCTATGGGCAGGCGCGCAACGTCACAAGCAGGCGCCTTTATCTTGAAACCATGGAAGACGTTCTGAGCAAAGCCAGCAAAGTCGTCACCGACAACATGCAAGGCACCGTGCCGCTCTATCCTTTACAGGATTTGATGCGTAAGAAACAAGAGGAGACATCGCCATGAAAAAGCATTCCTACGCCCTGTGGGGTGCCGCCCTTTTTGCGTTTATCGCGCTGTCGGACTCCTATTATGTCGTGCAGCAGACGCAGCAGGCCATTATCTTCCAGTTTCGTGATGTCGTGCGTGTGGTTTCCAATAGCGGCCTGCATTTCAAGATTCCTTTTATCCAAAGCGTTGAATATTTCGAAAAGCGCGTATTGGCTCTGGACGCCAAGGGTTCGAGCGAGATCATGCTTGCCGAACAAAAGCCGCTTGAAGTGGATGCATTTGCGCGCTATCGCATCCGCGATCCCCTGCTTTACTATCAAAAGCTGCGCAACGAAACCACAGCGCGGGAACGTCTGGGCAACATGCTGAACGCGCAGCTGCGCAGCGTTTTGGGAACCGTCAAGCTTTCGACCCTTCTGTCGCCTGACCGCACCAGCGTGATGGAGAAAATCACGAAAGGCATGGCGGCCGAGGCTAAGGATTTCGGGATTGATATGATCGACGTGCGTATTCGCCGCTCGGATCTTCCTGAAAAGACCAGTGATGCCGTTTTTGCCCGCATGCGTTCCGAGCGTGAGCAGGAAGCCGCGCAAATAAGGGCGCAAGGCCAGCAGGAAGCCGTGCAAACACGCGCCGATGCGGATCGTCAGGCTACCATTATTCTGGCGGAAGGAAGAGGCGAGGCTGAGCGCATCAAGGGTGAAGGCGACCGCAAATCGCTTGAGATTATCGCGCAGGCCACAAGCCGTGACCCGCACTTCTTTTCCTTCTGGCGCTCTATGCAGGCTTACCGCGAAGGGTTAAAGCCGGAAAACACGACTTATATCTTGAATCCCAAGGGAGAGTTTTTCCGCTATTTCCAAGGTGAGGGTCTTGAGAAACAACCATAAAAACAGGCAGGATGGACTATGATGCGTAAAACAATATGTGGTGGCCTGATAGTTCTTGTCATGGCGGTTTCTCTTTTCACTTTTACGCAGGCGCAGGCGCAGGAATCCTTGCGGCTTCCGGCTTCGGGCCCTTCCAGCTTTGCGGATCTGGTTGAAACGCTTTTGCCTTCCGTTGTAAATATTTCTACAACACAAAAACTTTCCGCAAGCGCGCCGACGCAGGATTTTGATTTTGAGTTTTCCGTTCCTGAAGGCTCGCCCTTTGAAAACTTTTTTGAAGAGTTCAAAAAACGCCACGGCCAAGGCGCGCCTGACGCAGGCCCGGGCCCCAGTCGGCGCGTAGCCTCGTTAGGTTCGGGGTTTGTCATTGATCCTGCGGGTTACATCGTCACCAATTATCATGTTGTGCAGGATGCCGAAGAAATTACGGTCATTCTTCAGGATGACACCAACCTCACCGCCACGATTGTCGGCAAAGATAAAAAAACCGATCTGGCCGTGATTAAAGTCAACAGCAAAAAGCCCCTAACCCCCGTCACCTTTGGCGATAGCGATAAAGTCCGCGTGGGCGATTGGATTGTAACTGTCGGCAATCCTTTTGGCCTTGGCGGCTCGGTGACGACCGGCATTATTTCGGCGCGCGCGCGCGATATTAATTCGGGGCCTTATGATGATTATCTGCAGACCGATGCGCCTATCAATCGCGGCAATTCTGGCGGCCCGATGTTTAATATGAAAGGCGAAGTCATCGGCATCAACACAGCAATCTACACGCCCTCCGGCGGATCTGTCGGGATCGGCTTTGCCATTCCTTCCGCCATCGCCAAAGGCGTGATCGAGCAGCTTAAAACAGTCGGATTCACCAAACGCGGATGGCTTGGCGTGCGCATTCAGCTTGTCACGCCCGAGATTGCGGAAAGCCTCGGCCTCGACAAACCGCGCGGCGCTCTGGTTTCAAGCCTGACGCCGGGCGGCCCCGCCGCCAAAGCCAAACTGGAAGTCGGCGATGTGATTTTGACTTTTGATGGCCGCGATATTCCCGAGATGCACCGCCTTCCGCGCATCGTGGCAGACACGCCTGTAGGAAAAACGGTCGCCATGACCGTCCTGCGCAAAGGGCGGGAAATCAATCTTAAAGCCACCGTTGAACAGCTTGCTGCGGATGATGAGGAAGAAGCCGCAGAAGAAGCCACGGCCAAACAAGCCCCCACGATCCCCCAAAGCGATATGGTGGAAGAACTGGGCCTTGGCGTAAGTCCCGTTTCGGCACAACTGCGCAAACGCTATCAGCTTGGCGATGATGTCAACGGCCTTGTTGTGGTTAAAGTGACAGACAGAAGCATCGCGGCTGAAAACGGAATCCGCCCGGGCGACGTCATCAGCGAAGCCGGCCAACAGGAAGTCAAAACCGTCGCCGACCTACGCCGCCACGCCATCGCCGCCAAAAACAAATCAAGACCCCTTCTGATCCTTCTGGATCGCAAGGGCGACTTGCGCTTCTTGGCTCTAAGCTTTGAGAAAAACAAAAAGAAAGACGGCGATCTTCGCTAAGGCGTTTATTCAAGCCGCCGCCGCATCGTGACAAAAAGAGCTGATCCAGTCGCACAATTCTTGCCAGCTGTCACGGTCCGGCGCGGTGAGAACGCCGTGGCCGTAATCGCAGGGCTTAAAAGGCTCGCCGTCCCAATGGGCTGTGTAGCCGCCGGCCTCGGTGTTGATAAGGATTCCCGCCGCGCTGTCCCATGGCGTGCAGTTTCTAAGCCAGCAATAGAAATGAACCTGCGGCGTTTGCCGTGAGAAATGAGGGATTCCTACCACAAGCCTTGCATAATCATGACAGGCGGAAAGCATGCGATAAAAACGCGGCTTGTCATTTACGTGAACAGCTGTGCAGCGCTTATAGGATTCAAGTATGTAAGAACTGACCACACCCGTCATGGCGCTAAGCGGCGCGGGCGGCAGAACTTTAAGCTTTGTTCCTTTGTAAAAAGCGCCCGCCCCTTTTTGCGCCGTGACAAACTCGTCCGAACTGGGATCATAAAGCCACCCCGCCAGAGTTTCTTTTTTATGCGCCAAAGCCACGATAACGCCATAAACAGGCTCGCCCGCAATAAAAGCCTTGGTTCCGTCAAGCGGGTCGATAATCCACACAGGATCATCATCTTCAAACACGGATAAAATGGAAGGATCTTCCGAAAAAGCTTCCTCCCCCACCACGCGCGCGCTTGGAAGAATATCCAAAAGACGCTGCTGTAAAACAACCTCGACATCTTCATCAACGACCGTGACGGGGTCGTCTTCACCTTTAAAATGGATCTCATGAGCGCGCAGATTCCGAAAATGCGGCTGGATGATCGTCTGGGCCGTTTCACGGATCGCCGCTTCAACATCATCCATACGAAGGTTTTTTATTATTTTATCCATGCTCAAGATTTTCCGAACTTGTTAATGAACCGCCCGTAGTCAGCAGGTTTAAGCGCGACTTTCAGACGGATTTTGGTATCGAAGTCCTTTTTCTCGATCACCTTACCATGGCCGTAAAGCCACGCCAAGGCCGCCCCTTGCGCCAAGGGCAAAGTCAGGCTGTAAATCTGCTGGCGCGCTGATAAATGCTTGTCCAAAAGCGCCAAAAGATCATCAACCCCCTCGCCGCTCAAGGAGGAAAGCGCCACCGCACCGCCGCGCGGCTGCGCATGAATCCCTTCAAGATCCAAAGCCTGCTGATTGTCCAGAGACTGTCTTTGCGCGTAAGTCCTAAGCCGCGCGCGTTCTTCCTCATCCAAAAGATCGGCCTTGTTCATCACCTCAATCAGGCGTTCATCATCCGGTTCAATTCCAAGTTCAATCAAAACCTGCGTCACCGCCTGCTTTTGGAGCCTTGTTTCAGGATGCGTAATATCGCGGACATGAAGGATAAAGTCGGCCAGCTGAACCTCCTCCAGCGTGGCGCGAAAAGCTTCGATCAGCTGCGTAGGAAGGTCGGCAATGAAACCGACCGTGTCGGCAATGATGGCCGTTTGCCCCGAAGGAAGCGTTATTTTCCGCATGCTGGGATCCAGCGTGACAAAAAGCATGTCTTTGGCCGTCACGCCAGCCTGCGTAAGCCTGTTAAAAAGTGTCGATTTTCCCGCATTCGTGTAGCCCACAAGCGCAATGGTCGGATATTCCGCCCGCTCTCTTGCGTGGCGCTGCAGGCTGCGTGTGCGGCGGACTTGCGCAATGTCTTCTTTAAGTTTTCCGATGCGGTCTGTAATCATGCGGCGATCAAGTTCAAGCTGCGACTCACCCGGGCCGCCCAGAAAGCCGAAACCGCCACGCTGACGCTCAAGATGAGTCCAAGAGCGCACCAATCTTGATTTCTGATAGGTCAAGGCCGCAAGCTCGACTTGAAGCTGTCCCTCTTTGGTACGCGCCCGCGCGCCGAAGATTTCAAGGATCAGCGCGGTGCGGTCAATCACCTTGCATTGCCATGCGCGTTCAAGATTGCGCTGCTGGACAGGCGTAAGCGGATGATCGACAATCGCAAGATCTACAGCCATTTCCTTGATGAAGGAAGCAAAAGACTCCACAAGCCCGCTGCGCAAAAGAAACCCGGGATGAGGGTTTGCAAGCGTGATAACCTGCGCGTCCTGAACATCAAGGTCGATAGCCTGCGCAAGACCCACAGCTTCCTGCAGCATGGCTTGCGCATTGTCTTGTGAGCTGTGGCGCAAAAGAGGCCTTAGGACAAGCGCGCGCGCCTTTTCCTTTGTATCAGATGGCGCTGATGGCGACGATGGATTGGATTTCTTCAAAGTCCTCAACACCTTCAAGACACTGAACGGGGCCGTTTGGCATCACGGTTGAAATGGCGTGTTTATAGACAAGTTGAACATGTCCCTCGCGGCGCAAAAGAACCGAAAAATTGTCAAAAGATGTAATCACGCCTTGAAGCTTGACGCCGTTCACAAGAAAAACCGTAGAAGGCAATTTATGCTTTCTGACATGATTAAGCAACTGGTCTTGGACGGAATGACGGGGATCGGACATTTTATCTCCTTAATTTTATCCCTTTGATAGATAAGATTTCATACTATGGCAATCTCTAAAATGCAACTTTATACCAAGACTGGCGGCAAAATCGGCCCCACTGATAAGAACAGGCGTCAAACCGCTGCGCAAGGCGGTCTCGACATCAAGGGCCGTGTCGCCGACAAACCAGATGGCGGGGTCTTCGGGGCGCAAAGTGCCCTTATGCAGGGCCGCTTCTACAGCCTGCCGGTGCGGCTTGTCATGAGGAACATCCGTAGAGCCAATAACCCCCTTGAAATAGGGACTCCAGCCAAGATGCTCCACCTCAGCGCGAAGTCCGGTTCCGTCTTTGCTGCTGACGACAAACAGCGGAACATCCTGCTGGGCCAGCCATGAAATAAGCTCCTGCGCACCGGACATGATTTTTAGCTCTTTGAGGTGGATTTCCTTGTAGTGCGCGTAAAATATATCCCGCATCCGCTCCCACTCATCGCCAAACCATTCCGGAAAGCTGACGCGCAGGGGACGGGCTGAGCGGTGCGGCGCTTCCTCCACGCTCCATGTCTCAAGACCTTTCATGGCGCGCACTTTGTTAAGCGCAGCCGTGATCGCACCCCAGCTGTTCACAAGCGTGTTGTCCCAGTCAAAAATAACAGCGGGCGGAAGAGACATCATAAAAATCCCTTTAACAAGGCGAGCCGTAAAGCGCGTGCGCTCTTTCTTCAAAAGCTTGCGCCATTTTTTTAAGCACTTTATCGAAGAGCATATCCATCACCGCGCCCGCCAGCAAGGACTTAAAGGAAAAAGAAATTGAAAAATCAACCGTACAACCGCCACCTTCCGTCGGATGAAAGGCCCAGTCCGTTTCAAGCGTTTTCAAAGGCCCACCCCCGTAATCGACATGAATAGCATAAGGCGGGTTAAAGCGAACCAGCGAAACAAAACTGTCCTGAAACTCCCGATAACCAATGCGCAATATGGCTTTGGCGGAAGTGTCATCCTGCCGCATGACTTGGGCACCAAGACACCAAGGAAGAAAATCAGGATAACGCTCAACATCCGCCACCAGCGCATAAAGCTGCGCGGGTGTATAGGGCAAAACCCGTTGTTCTCGATGTTGACGCATCGCAGCCGATCTTAGTGGTTCGTCTGGCGCCGCAAAAAGGCCGGAATATCCAGAAGATCGGATTCACTGGTAGACAAAGGCGTATGCTCCGCGCCGCTGCGAGGCGTTTGAATCACGGCTTCATCATCGCCCAGCTCTTCCTCAAACTCACGCGCGACCGAGGGGCGGATCATGCCGAAACCGGTAATGCGCTGGAACAAGGACTGCGCCCGCTGATTGACCGAAAGACCCGAAGGAGTCACAGCCTGCGTTTGCGGAGTCAGTTGAGTCATCCGCGCATCCTTGCTTTTCCCTTTTTCCCGCGTGGTTGGCGTCGCCGTGCGTTGACGCGAAGCCTGCTGAACAGGAGGAATCTCCCGCACATGCGGCCCCGATGAAGACGCCACCGTCGAGCGCGGCGCAACGGTACGCGCAACAGTCTGCGATTTTTCGTAAGTGTCCTCAATTTCTTCAGAAGCCACGGTCAGTGTTTCGTCTTCATAGGATTCCTGCGCCTGCTCATCCTCCTGCGTTTTTAAGATGCGTGTTAGCGCGTCTTTTTGCACAAAGGTGGTTTTGGTTTCTGTTTGCCTGATCTCTTCCCCGCTTGCAGAAATGGCAACAGGCGCTGCGCCCGTCATCTTGGGTGCCATGGTCGAGGGCATGATAAAATGAGACGCGCTCACCTGCACCGTTGCGGGCTGCGCAGGTTTCTCCGTTGTAGCCGTCTCAACCTGACGCGCTTGAATAGGCGTTACGCTTGCCGGTGTTTTCGGCTCGGGCGGCGTATAACGCGCAGCCGTTGTCGCCGCCGCAGGACGCGCCGTTGAAGGTGCCGCCGCCTGCACCACCCCATAAGAAGAAGACGCAACCGGTGCCGCATCCCCACGCCCGCGCGTGGCTGTTTCAATATCAATGCCCGTCGCAATCACCGAAACGCGGATTTTCCCTTCAAGCCCGTCGCCAAGGGTCGATCCGACCTTGATCTGCGCGTCAGGATCAACTTCCTCACGAATACGGTTGGCGGCCTGATCGACTTCGAACAAGGTCATATCTAAGCCGCCGGTGATGTTGATAAGCACGCCCCGCGCGCCCTTCATCGAGATATCATCCAAAAGCGGATTGGATATCGCCGCTTCAGCCGCACGAATGGCGCGGTTGTCGCCGTCCGCCTCACCCGTACCCATCATGGCCTTGCCCATCTCACCCATCACGGTTTTTACGTCCGCAAAGTCAAGATTCATAAAGCCCGGCATCACCATCAAGTCGGTAATTCCGCGCACGCCGGAATGCAAAACTTCATCCGCCATGCGGAAGGCCTCGGCAAAAGTCGTGCGTTCGTTTGCGATACGGAAAAGATTCTGGTTCGGAATGACGATCAGTGTATCGACATATTGTTGAAGCTCAGCAATTCCCTTTTCAGCCTGACGCATGCGGTGCGTACCTTCAAAATGAAAAGGCTTGGTCACAACGCCGACAGTCAAAATCCCTGCTTCACGCGCGGCCCGCGCAATCACAGGCGCTGCGCCTGTGCCCGTTCCACCGCCCATGCCGGCCGTAACAAAAAGCATGTCAGACCCGTCCAGCACGGAAAGAATATCCGGCAAGGATTCCTCAGCCGCCGCGCGACCGACATCAGGCTTGGAGCCTGCACCAAGGCCACGCGAAAGATTGACTCCAAGCTGCAATTTGCGCTCAGCCAGCGAAGTCGCCAAAGCCTGAGAGTCCGTATTGGCCACGACAAACTCACACCCATCAAGATGGGCGCGGATCATATTATTGATCGCGTTGCTGCCGCCGCCGCCGACACCGATCACCGTAATGCGCGGCGAAAGCAGATTGTCCGGCTCAGCCATGGATAAATTAATCATCTCAAAACCTCCTTTAAGGTTTAAGCGCCAGCCCCAAGTCTTTGAGGATGACAAGAATCAATCCTAAAAGAGTAGAACCGCTTCGCGCGATTCGTTCAAGACAAGAAATGCATTTGGATGAATAAAATCAGTCGTTTAGAGTGCTTTACGGCGGTAGCGAAAGAAAATATACGCATTTTCCAGCATGTTAGAGGATAAAGTGAAAGCAGCGCATGAACTATTTTTACGCGGCAATATTCAACTTATTGTAACGCGCGGCCTCAAGCAAAGCCTCTTGCACCTGACCGTAAGGCTTCACAAAAACCAAAGAGAGATGTTCTTTTTTAGCCAGATCATGCGCCATCATCAGCATCAACAATCCCGAAGCGTCAATATGATCCAGCTTGTCCACCATCAAATGGACTTCCTTGTAAGACGGCAGGCGTTTTCTCAGAACCGACAAAAGATTGGCAATAGCCTCGGAATCCTCAAAAGTAAGCACGCCTTCAAAGGAGATCATCGTGATATCAGGATTATCATGCGCAATTTTTTTATGCTCGCACATTCACCGGCCCCCTTGTTTTTTATGATCGTTTTTAAAGGAAGGTCTTGGGAATCATTTTAAGCAGGAAAAATGCCTATGAACAGAAAAATCTACGCAGCTGCATACAGCTGAACTTCTGTAATCTTGTTTTGTGCATCAACTTGCACAACGGTATGTTGACGATGGGGAATCTGAGAAACAGGAACCTGTTCATAACCCATAATGATAGCCAGATCGCCCTTGCTGAAATGATGCGCTGCCGCCCCGTTCAGGCAAATAATGCCCGAGTTCTCTTCACCTTCGATGACATAAGTCATAATCCGCGCCGCATCTTTGCGCGAAAGATTCACAACTTCAACTTTTGTGTGCGGATAAATACCAGCCGCGCGCAAGAGCGCCGCATCAACAGTAATCGACCCCGCATAATCAAGCTCCGCCTGAGTCACAACGCAACGATGAATCTTCCCATAACAATATTCGCGCATAGGCTCTTGCTGATTAGACATTTTTTTCCTCTTTTCCCACCGTTATTTGGGGCCATCATGCTTGTCTTTGATTATTTTCGTCTGGGTGCAGGAAGAACGCTCCAGTGAGATAGACTCATAAGGAACATGAAACGCCGCTTTCGAACCTTGAGACAAAAACACCAACGCCTCCTTCTCGCGGTCTCCGTCTCTATAAGGACGCAGCTCAATTTTTCCGTACTGCCTTTCGGTTTCTGCGTAGTAAGCCACATGCGCCCCTATCGGCGTCGTGGAGTCCAGAGGAATGACATACCCATCTACAGTTCCAGTCAAGGACTTTCCTGCGCAAACGTAGGCCGTCATGACCGTTCTTTTGTAAGGTTCTGCTCCAGCTTTCGCCTTTATAGCCTGAAGCTCACGAGGCGTAACGACTATGCGGTTCTGTTTTTTACCATTTTCATTCGGGCTTGCTGGCGCCGCTGTCTTTTTGGGAAGTTCAACGGGGGGATGAACAGGGCCGGTTGCGGAAAGATCCTGTCCAAGAACATACCCTCCGCGCCACTCGATATAAACCCACTTGTCAGAAGTATAAATATTATTCTGCCCAATAGGCAGCCTGACGTGAACCCTATCCCCGAAATAAAGATCGCCCATATCAATAGAAGTGCTGCCGTGATCAACATTTTTCCAAAGCGTAGTAGATTCAGCCGCAACGTAAAAAACCTTAGAATGTGTCTTGGGCGGCTGCGGAGGCGTTTTATCACGCGGTTTTGTCTTGTTACCAAGATTGGAGGCGACATAGGCAAGAAGGCAAAAAGCGCACGAAAAGGTGATAATCTTGGCCCATGGCCACCCCTTTCCGGGTTGCTGTGGAGGCGGCGGTGGTGGTGGTTGAACTACAGATTCAGGCGCAGGTTGGGAATGCTTTTTTATTTCGCTTTCATAAATCAACCATTGTTTTTTCAATGATGTTATTGTTTCCCTGAGGAGATGATTACTACTTTTAATCTGTAAGATGATCTCGCTATTATCCTCTATTTCATCACGCAAATGATTGCTTTCACGAAAAAGGGCGTTAGCTTTGCTCTTTAATATTATCCCTTTCTCTTTTAGCTCAACTATTTCCTTGTCCTCTTGTTGTTCAAAGACATCTATAAAACGCTTCCCATCTTCCTTAATGGCCTTCTGTAAGTTTTCAAGAGCTGTTTCTGCCGAAGGGCCTCCACGATTAACCTTAGCCACGAGATTTTTCCATGTCGGGTTTTTGTCGCCCAGATCAGGCGCTCGTTCTGGTTTTGCAAAAAGATCGCTTGGAAATGCTTCCGGATTTGACCTTCTCTTAGGTTTTCTGGGAGGATCTTCTGAAGCTATTCCATCGCGTGGATGCCGAGGTTTGGGCAGCTCCTTCATTGAGAAAAACGCGCACTTGCAATCATAGACCCTATCTTCGATTTCTTCCTTGCTCTTTTTCAGATTCCCTTCTTCACGCGAAAGATTGTCAATCTTAGTAATCTGTTGCCTAAGATCATTCTTCATGCCATCAACTTCAGCAGCGAACTCTTTAACCACTTCTTCTAATTCTTTGATGCTTTCGGCTGTCACATCCTCTTGATTGGATGGAGAATCTGGATCTTTTTTGAAAGTAACATAATCGCTGAACTTCCCGCCCTCTTTTTCAATCCTGTGCAGAAGTCTAGAAAGAGCGGCAGCACTTTCCCCGGGCGAAGCGTCCAGCATATACAATAGTTTTAGGATTCGCTTTTTCGCGTCCTGTTCCGTCCCATTCTCCTGTGTCGTGTTTTTTCCAGAAGACATAAATCAGATTCCCCAAATAATCGAAGCGTTGCAGGGGGAGACCATCAAGATCTCCCCCTTATATATTTTACGGAGTCGGCAATCCGAGCAGCTGAATGCTCTGGTTAAGCATTTTCCGTCCTTCAGGCGTGCGAATTTCTCTACGGATATATTCAATCGCACCTGCATTCCTCGTTGCCACAACAGCCACGGTCTTGAGATAATCCTCAAGAACATCAAGACTTTTCATATCAAATGGCGCATACACACCATTTGCGGCTCCTGTGACCGCCTTAAAGATAGAGTCAGTATCGGGATGCCTTTCTCCAGAACGCGCCGCATCGTCAAAGAGAAAGAACGCGATATTTTTCTCTTTTAACTGTCGCGCCAGCGGCGTCAATTCATGTTCTTTCTCTTCACATGAATCAGCAACAAGCACAAGAACATGAATGGGACGGGCGCAGCATTCCTTCAAAGCGTGCCGGAATACTTTTGCTATTTGTGTCTCGCCAGCCGCGCAGGAAATATCTGCCATATGTTCACGGAGAACATGAGCATCATGGTGCCATGGGCTTGCAATAACGTCTTTGTTATGCGTAGCGCCGGAATAGCTCACAAGTTGAGCGTTCAGTTTTGTGCCCGCACCTTGGGCGGAATGGAACATCTCACTTTGAATAGTCTTTGTTTGTTCCCAAAAATATCTTCTGCTTGCTGTTGCATCAACAGCGAAGATAAGATTGTTTTCCTGAGACGCAAACGCTTTTTGTTGGCGGTTCAATTCTTTGTCGCGCGCTTTAATCTTGCTTCTCACATCGGCAATGTTCTGTCTTGCTAAATCTATAGTCTGTCTGGTGGTAAGTGCTTTTTCTGACATTTCCTCTTCTCCTTTCGCTAAAGTATAAAAATGATTATCCCCAAACCCTTTGTCTAAGCCAGCTCCAAAGTCCGCCACGCGGCTTTCTGAGTACATTGCCATCTTCACATCGGGTCGTGATCTTTGAGGTTATTGCCGGAAGAGTGTCCGATCTCGTCATCAAAGACACAAGACCTTGATGGACAATGGGCAGCAAATAATCATCGGGACGCTTCACCATCGCATGCTGCGTTGCCGCAGCAAGATTCAGGAAATAGCTGTTTGCGTGATGGATGCTCGGAAATTGTTCCTGCTCGCCGACATACAGGTTCTTGATGGCATCTGAATCTTTCCAGCCCAAAGCATCCTGCGCCGCCTTCCACCAATGTTTTAAGATCGCCTTTGCATATTCGTCCCTTGGCTTGTGTGCCATCCTTTTTCTGGCATTATTGGAGCAAGGGATTGTGCGCATCGCAAGATCAACAAAAGTCGGATTATTTGCAAGTTCAAGGGCTATGCCGCCGAAAAGCTGCATGGCTGACAAATGCTGGCGCAGGTGAAGTGCGCTTTTTGTCAAATCTTGTGCAACCAGATCAAAACGGATAACGCCCGAGGATGAGAGATAACGGCTCTGTCCCGTTACGCGACCATCCGGTGTTTCATAGTAGCGCGCAAGCGGTGAAGGCGTATAAATGCAAAACGAGTCATAAAGCATGCCTTCCTGAACATGCTGCGGTTGATACGCTTTAAACTTAGGGAAATCACGACAAAGAATGCCTTTGTTGCCAATAGCCGTTTTCAGCATGTTTGCGCCAAGAATAGCGCATTGTTCGTTAAAGTATCTTTTTTCGGGGACAGGAAAGTTTCCTATATCAAAAGACGTCAGAAGATGGCCTGTCTCATGGCATAGCATGTCAACTTTTTCGTCATCTTCCGACCTGCCGTTCAGGGAGCCGTTCCACCGCTTGCCATGATCGGCATAGACGATATAAGCCCCCAAATCATCATGGGAAGAGACAAAGGCCGAATACAGTCTGTTTTCTTTTTTCTGAACGATCCTAAGGAATGTTCCGTATGAATCCGATCCGTCAGAATCCAGCCAAAGAGACGACGTTGCGCGCCAGTGAGGATCCATAACGATCTCTTTGCCCGTGAAGGCTTTGGCCTGCCAGATAAAAGCTTCTGCTGTCTTGGGAAAGAGACAGCCCTCCGGTAGATGGATCACTGAGGCGCTATAATTCATTTGATTTAATGCCTCCCTTAAATAAGGCCATCCCTTATAATTTCGATTGATAAAGTGGCATGCCATGACAACCTTAGCAAGCTAAAATCATGGTTAATGTACGGATTTTATTGATTTTATCTCTTTATTCCCTAACGGCTCTTTGGGAAATCTTGGAGCGGGCGACGAGGCTCGAACTCGCGACCCCGACCTTGGCAACCAACAAACAAGAAAGGAAACACAGGAAAATCAAACCATTATCGCGCATCAAGGGCTATAAAATGTCGTCCTGTGCATCCCTTTACTCACACATAACTCGCACAAACTCAGTTCAAGAGTCAAATATATTACAGTGTAATGTTTTTGAAAAGTGCCTTTGGCTCCAACAATCATAAACACTGTTTATGGTTCTTGTCATTCCCTTCCGGGGTTTATACATTTGGTTCCGTTAAATGACTGAGTAACCGCGTAGCGGCCTGACTGTTGTTATGTGCTTCAATTGCATCATCCAATCTTCTGAATAGATGAGACAATATACTCAACGCATCCAAACAATCTTTCTCACTGAACAGGCCGGAAACTCTAAGGTCAGTATGTTCTTCGTGTGCAAGCGGATTACGGCACCCTCTTATGATCCCTTGAGACAACTCTCTTTGGCCGTTTTCAATATTCTCCAAAGTCTTCTGATTAAATACAACCCCACTAGGACGTTTATATTTTTTAGTTGTTGGTAAATATTTATTTTGTCCTTTTTCAGCACCAAAAGCAGCCCCCATCATTTGGTGGTCATCTCCTGTGAATCCACTTAAATGCTGCCTAACAGTGTTGGCATACCGTTTAGCGGCTTCCTGAAAAGCCGTATAATAATCCTCATTCTGATACGCTTGGCGTGAAACTTCTTGGATTTCTGGATGTACATGCCGCCAATGATAATATGGATATTCAGGAACAAGTTTGTGAACCATTCTGATAACATCCATCTGTCCCTCTGTGGCTGTTTCTACGTCAGTAACTATACTATCCACAATTTTCTGTACATCAGATTTAATATCATCAGGTAATGTACTGAACCATTTACCTGTATCAATATCCGTTTGACTGGAAATGGCGTCTTTCTTAGCTTCCTTCCGCTTGATCCGCCATTCCGCAATAACCTGACGAAGTGCCGCAATCAAGAATTTTTTCAAATCATCTATAATCGGTAGATCCCATCTTAAAGACTGCCTGTTTGTTGAAATTAAGTCCTCTTCAATATTATCTATAAAATTTATATTGAGCCATCCGGCCAAATAAGAAAAAACGTGACTAGACTCCGGCAGCCCAAAAAAATCAGATGTATTAGCAAGACGACCGTTTGCAAATAAGGCGATCCCCCGCAAACCAGGCTTGAGCGGTTTTTCAGTAGAAATAATTTCCCCTGTTATTTCCGCCTTGTGAGCATATTCAGATACGACTGTACTAGAAAAGTCAGGAAATACCCATTTAAATTGTTCGCCTATGTTTTTGAACTTCAGCTCATTATTAACTTCAATTGGTTCATCGTCATTTAGACTGACATAGCACTTAAATTTGGCACTGAAGCAATTAAACAGCTTAGAAAGGCTAACGGCCAACCCTTCTTTATCAAAAGTACTTTTCCTTCTCAGCTTTTTAAGAAAGATCGTTGTTCCTTTTTTATTTTTGTCACACTTTTTTGTGTCAAAAGATGGTGTATAATCTTTCCCTTTGGTATCTTTCAAATCACTCCAGTTCAACGTAAATTCAGTACGATCCCCGGAATTTTCTTTGATCGTTATCACTTCAATCAAATCTCCAATTCCAAAAAGTGCTAATTTCCCAAGGCCTTTCTTACCTGTTGCCTTACGTCCGTTTGGGCTTAAAGCCGCGCCTTCTTCGCGCCGGTTGCGGCCAATGCGTAAGAATTTGTTGTTAATTTCATCAAAATCCATACCGATGCCGTTATCAATGACCTCGATTCTTTTTTCCTGCCCGTCATCATAGAGCTTGACCTGTACCTCATCTGCATCTGCATCGTATGCGTTAGCGATTAACTCAGCAATAGCACTCGGAATTTGCGAATACATGTTCACCCCCAGATGTTCAATTGTCTGGGGCTCGAAACTCATTTTTAATTGTCGGTCGGTCATTTGAGGCGCTTTCTTATGAGTCTGTATCGGCAGTATGCTCCGCTATATGGGATGCAATATTCTTAGATTGATAATAGCTGAACTTAGGAGGCAAAGCATTTCCGATAAGAAGCGCAAGAGCCTGCTTTGATATATCGGTGGGGAATTTGTAGCTTGCAGGGAAAGATTGAAGAAGTGCCGCTTCTCTAGGTGTTAAAACCCTATCTTGCTCCGGATGCAAAAAGCGACCCTTTGAAGGGTTAAGACAACCGCCGGTGATTGTTGTTGAATAATCGTCCCAACGTAATCGTCCGTACACATCGTTGAATCCGATGCCGTCTTGTTTATGGCAGGCCAGTACATACTTTTTAGGCAAGTCTTTCCGGCTGCCGCCATCTTTTGGTGTTAGCCGTATTCTTTCATTAACTTCAGAGGTATGCTTGGCAACAATCCTGTGTAACGGATCGGTTGTTTTCTCCGGCGGCTCCAGAGAAAAAATGGTGTCACGCACCGTTGTTTTTTTTACCTTCGGCCTAGCAATGTCAATTTCGCCCAATAGCGACCCTATCATAACAAGCCGGCGGCGACTTTGCGGCACACCATACTCTTTTACATCCACAATCTCTACTTTGGGGTTGTAACCCAGTGCATCAAGCTTTTTGACTATTTCTTTAAAGCGGTAGTAATCCTTCAGCCCTGGAACATTCTCCATCATAATAGTGAGGGGTTTTAATTCTTTTACCATACGAAAATATTCTAGAACCAAGTTATTCCGTCTATCTTGGACATTCTGTTTTTTATTCAACCTCCTTACGGATGAGAATCCTTGGCATGGAGGGCATCCTGCAAGAAAATGTAATGGCTCGCCGCCTAAAATTCTTTTTATCTCTTTAATGTCAACTTCACGAATATCTTGCTGGATCACATGTGTGTCGGGATGATTGAGTTTATAAGCCCTCGCGGCAGTAGGCTCAAGTTCAACTGCAACTCTGATGTGGAAACCCGCCTTACGCATACCTTGGGTTAACCCCCCACACCCTGCAAATAGGTCAATAGCATTCAATTTTGCTATAGAGCCGAGTTTTGCCATTCCGAATTTCTCCATTTACTTAGAAGTCGCACTTGCTTAGTGCTTAATTTTCCTATGTTTTTTGATGATAACCCAAAATTGACAAAGATTCAATCACTCAACGCAGCGGAGAGCGCGGCTAACTCGTTAAGCAAATTTCGACACCCTTGTTCAAGAGAGCAAGTCCAGATTGTTCTGACCTTCCACCCACTACGGCGAAGCTCTTTTCGGTTGCGCTGATCCCTGATTATATTCGAATCAAGCTTTTGATTCCAAAAGGCTTTATTGCTGGCTGGGCGGTTAAGTCCACGCAAGCATTTGTGCCCATGCCAAAAACAGCCGTTTACGAAGACAACTAAGCGGAATTTGGGTAAAACAATGTCTGGTGATCCGGGAAGGGTTTTGTAATGCAGGCGATATCTGCAGCCCGCTTTAAAGAGTGCTTTTCTCACATAAATTTCAGGGGTTGTGTTTTTTGCCCTTACAGCGGCCATGTTTTTTGACCGCGCGACTGAAGAAATTCGGTCTGCCATTTTTTTGTAGCCTTCACTCTCATATGTTTTTAAGGACATAAGGTAGTAACATGCGACAGGACGGACGTCCATCCCCTGTTTATCAAGTATGGCCGCAATTTAAGATTTTTTCTTTTGAAACTCTTTTATTTCGTCCAAGGAGAAAAAAACTGGCTTTTTATTTTTACGGAATCGTTCAACTTCCTGATCCGCTCCTTGAGATGTTCCTGTTATGCGTAAACAGGCATCACAACGTTCGCTCATCGCAAGAGATAAAGGCATCATGATGCGGTCAAAAGCATCAGGACGAGAGTCGCTTCGGATAAGCGGAAGGGCACAATTAACACCTATAACTGGCGTCAGACCTATCTCAAAAACCGCTAAGGCTGCTTCGTTGAGCGCCTCAAGATTTTTTTGTCTTTGTGCTTCCCTTGCTCCACCTGAGGAGTAAGGGCCAGCAATCATAATCCATTTTATGCCTTTCGATGGTTCCATTGCCATTTTATGTTTTTCTATATTGCTGTTTTAACGTTGTTATTTTCCCAGCCAAATTCGCTATAAGGCTGTCGCTTAACTGATTTTTGGACTCCATCCCTGACATATTCAACCATGTTTTCAGGCAGCGTATTTATCGGAAAAAAGTGAAGCTCACCACATTTGTGCGGCTCCATATTGCGAATTTCGCCGCGCCATATTTTGCACAGGTAAAAAAGATCAATTGATTCTCTGTCTGGCGAATATCTATGCAGCACGCAAGAAAACTCCAGATCGGAAGGAGAGATATCAATGCCAGCTTCTTCTTTAGCTTCCCTTATCATAGCTTCTGTTGCGCTTTCTCCTCCATCCAAATGGCCGGCAATGACACTATAGCGTCCATCACAAAACCCGGTGCCCTGTCGCAGGAGCAAAAGAACATCTTCCTTTTGTTGGAGGATAAGATGAACTGCGACTGGCATCATAAAGTATTTGCTTTTAGGTATAGTAGAAAAGGTCATATTTTTCTCTCGTGCCACTTGGCAAAGTCATCTGTTGCTCTGATGGTGGCGTCAAGTATCCCCGGCTCATCATAGGCGTGGCCAGCATCAGGAACAATAACGAGTTTGGATGAAGGCCAATTTTTATGAAGTTCCCATGCCGTAACAGGCGGACACACCATATCATAGCGTCCCTGAATAATTACGCCGGGTATGTCTGCAAGCTTGGAAGCATTACGAATCAACTGCCCTTCTTTTACAAAACCGTTGTTTACAAAGTAGTGGTTTTCAATGGAAGCAATTGCTAGTGCAAACCTATCTCTGGACTCATCAATTTTGTATTCTCCCTTTGGAATGAGACACAACGTATCCCCCTCCCAATCCGACCAAGCCCTAGCCGCCACAATTTTTATCTTTTTGTTCTTAGAGGAGAGCCGTTTTTGATAGGAACCCATAATATTCTTGCGTTCTGTAGGTGATAAGGCATTAGTGAAACGCTCCCATGCTTCAGGAAACAGGAAAGAAGCTCCTCCCTTATAAAACCACTCTAGCTCTTTTTTGCGTAACGTGAAGATACCGCGCAAAACAAGGCCGGATACACGTTTAGGGTATTTTTCAGCATAAGCCAAAGCAAGAGCACTGCCCCATGATCCTCCTAAAATAACCCAATCTTCTATTTTCAAAAAATGACGCAATTTCTCAATGTCTGAAATGAGATGCTGTGTAGTATTAGCTTTAAGGTTATTGTATGGTACGCTCCTCCCACAACCACGCTGATCGAAAAGGACTATACGGTATTTTTTAGGGTTAAAAAGACGCCTATGATCCTTCCCGCACCCGCCGCCTGGCCCTCCGTGCAAAAACAAGGCTGGACGCCCCTGAGGGTTTCCACATACCTCCCAGTAAATTTTATGCCCCTCCCCGACATCTAACATGCCGTGATCATAAGGTTCTATTTTCGGATAAAAGGAACGTAATTGAACAGCTTTTCTGTGATAAGTCATGGCGAGGGGGTATCCTGAGGCGTTGGAGAAGAAAGATCCCTCCTTGTTGGAGGTTTCATAAACTTAGATATTTCTGGATCGTTATGACAACTATACCCAGTATCGTAAGTTTCAGCATTACCCATATTACACCAAAAAGATATTTGTCCAATACGCATATAGGGGTAAATTTTGAATGGCTGAACTGCAACAATTTCAAGTGTCCACTGATGACAAGATCCTGTGTGTCCTAAGTTAGCCGATACTTGCAAAAAAAGACCTAACCTGCCTAACGAGCTTCGCCCTATAAGCGACATAGCATAGCCCTTACTTCCCAATGTTTCATAAGTGTGCCCTAGATAAGTCACATGAGGCTTCAAAATAAAGCCGTTTTCCGACAAAATAATTTCCTTAAACCCTTTCATCTCACTTTCGGTATATTGTGGGATAAGAAGTTTCGGCCCCAGTCTATAATTATAACTATTTGGATTTATTTGATCTTCATTAAACGGTTGAATGGTAATATCACCTGCTTGAACCATTCGTTTTATCTCCATGCCCGTTAAAATCATAGCATTCCCTTGATGAGTTATAGTTCTGGCACGCTCTGTGTCAGAGCTCGATTGAGTGTACCCCTATCGGGGGCAAGTGTTGACTTTAATTTTCGATAATCTTCTAGGTATTTTACTATGAAAAGCCCGACATTTGATTTTTTTCCTAAATTATGGACCTCAAAACTTTCTGCAGCTTTTTGGAAATCTATAGAGCTTATATCTGTATAGGGCTGCAATTCTGCAATCCCCTGCAGGTAACGCCGCAGCATTCTGCCACGGCCACCTGTTGCCACCGGCTTAATACCTGCGTTTAGGATAAGAACGCTGGCAGCTAACGCATCAGTAATTTTAAGTTCTGCGCTTGTATGTGTTGGTAAAAACTCTGCCATCGGAGCTGCATGGATAGGGGTTGGAAATCCTAATATTCTACTGATAGCTGTTTCGACACCATAAGCCATTTCTACAGCTAACTTTTTCTTATCTGTCTCAATGACAATAATATTACCAATATCTTTGTACTCATTTGAATAAGGGTCTTGAATCGCAATGTTGCAATTGCGTCCGCGCACGCCATCAATTCCATATTTATGAGTGTAATATACAGGATTTTTTGTATCAAAAACCAAGTGCTGTTCTAACCCGGCTGCTTTCCAATAATGAGCTATGTCGCTATCCGTGTTGGTGATGTGTACTCGGATTTTGCTTTGATCCAATTCAAGGCGTTGTGTTAAAAAAGACCAAAATAACGCAGATATTTTATCCAAATCTTTGTAATGTGATAAGGTTCCGGTACTTATAAACGCCGAAGACCAGCAAGGTGTAAAAGATTCATCTTGAATTGACACAGCATTTTGAGTCCTCAAACATTGCTGGATCATAAAGATGCCTTGTGGAGGAATTGTTTCTTCCATAAGAAGCGGCTTCAATGTGCTTATTGTGGATCCAGTAAACAAAACCGTTTTATCTGTCTCAGGAATGAGATTTCCAGGAGGGATCTCTGCCATTGCCGCGTTTTGAAAATGCATTCTAAACGCATGACAAAACATATCTCGTAAGGTTCTTGTTTGAGCCTTATCAGCCGGATTGGCAAAAGCCTTCTCTAAAATTTTACTGAATTTATACATGAATTATGGCTCCAACGTTGGTATTTTTTCACCTTTTTTAAAATCTCGATAAACCTCAGAAGATCTTGGGCCTCCAGCCCCTTGGTACTTCCCTTTGTATAATTCTATCTCTCCATGCGGCACCCAAAATGAAACTTGCCCGATCAGCATGCCCGGATAAAGTTTAATAGGCAATGTTGCATAAAGCTGAAAGGAAAGATTTCCATGCATGCCCAAGTCCACGAGATCTGCTGTTACATGGACAAATAAGCCGAGTCGTGCGATACTGGATCGTGCATGAATAATGGGAACAAAATGATCACTCCCAACAATCTCTGCCGTATGTCCAACGAGAAAATCACATTTTTTCATAACAACGCCGCTGTTATCAGCAATAATTTCGCGATACTTTGGGGGTAATTTAGGATCAATGAAAGCCGATGTATATTGAACAAAACGATTTCCCAGCGCCAAGTCATATGAATTTGTCGTTGCCCGTTCTGGGTGAAAAGGCCGCAAATCTATCTTGCCTAACTCCCATTGCTTGATGATTTCTTTTCCTGTTAGAATCATTCTACGTTCTTTCGTGTTCCGATAATCGTGTTATTCCCCCCTTGAAAGGACGGTAGCGTTCAAAGTCGTTAGGGAGAAGGATTGTCCTTCCTTCTATTTTCCCACTGAAGCTTTCTCAGCCAGACAGGTTCGTTCTGCTTCGGTTTAAACGAAACACATAGCGGAACGTATTCGCCAAAATGCGAACCTTTGTTCTGGTTGGTACACGGCGTGTCAATGTTCATCGTATGGCCTAAAACTTCGTTAGTAGGCGTTTCGTTCCAGTAGATCCGGTTCTTGTCATAGAACCCAATGCCGTAAGGCGTTCCGATCATAAGAGAACAGACTCTCAACATACCGTTCGGGAAAGCCAAAATGCGATCAAATTGTTTAACCGAACAATAACCATAGTATTCCTTGTTCCGAGAAAACTCTTCCTTGACGGTTACACATTGGGGCATACGAACAGAAATGCCGTTTTCCTTTTCTTTGTATTTTTGCACCTCGGAAAACGCTTGCATATATTCGGGTACGCTCGTATTGATATCGCCCGACCAAACATCGCGAGGGATTCCCCCTTTGAAAAGATCGTGCATATTGATCGTTTTGACTCCCAGCCCTTTCATAAACTCAATCATTTTAATCAGGCCAAAGGGCTCACCATCGACTTGAGATGTCAAGCCTTTATGGACGCAGCTTGTAACATGCACGTTGTATCCTTTATCTATCGCTCGCTTAATGTTTGCCGTGCAGTTCTTAAAACTGCCCTTGCCGCGGATTGCATCGTTCATTTCTTCCGTATAGCCATCCAAGCTGAATGTGATTTCATCGAGTTCACGGAAGAAGGGATTATCCAACAGAGAAGGGTTGAATATACCGTTAGTATCGATTCTGACGTGCGAATACCCCATTTTTTTGGCTTCATGAATGAGTTCAGGAAGCTTTTTATATAAAGTAGGTTCGCCCCCCATAAAGGTCATCTTAATCGCGCCCATTTCATGCATGCGCGTCATGAGTCCCAACGCATCTGGAAAATCCATTTCTTTTTTCTCAAGCTGAAAGGCCAGTTCAGTTTTATACAAACACTGAATACAGCGAAGGTTACAATTGTCCGTAAGGTACAAGAAAACCTGCCCGATGCGATTGTTGAAAGCATTATAGAACTGCGTATCAACTGTCATTCCACTCATTTTATTCACTTTGTTTCTCCCCTTTTTTTGTCTATATCTAGTTCGCGGTCTGCACCGTACCAAGCTCCAACAAGAAATTGATGGCGCATTCATAAGTATCAATTGATAACCCTATCCATCTCTAAATCGACAAGGAAGTTGATGGCTTTTTGGAACGAACCGGACGGCAAGTTTTTAATGTCATCCACTTCAAAGCTCGCCCGTAGAACGGCAGTAACCAAGTCTTCAGGAACTTTCTGGTTATGGGCCACATAGGCGATCATGCTGCTTATGGATGAAAGCTCCCTTTCATTAAGAGGCTTGGCGTCAGCCTCGCGCAAAGCCACAAGGCCTTGGGAGAGGAGCCGTAAGACAGCAGGCGGCGGGTTGTCAAAGCCCAGTTGCTCCAAGGCTTGGGCATAGATCTCATCAGGAGAAAGGCTGGTCTTGGAATCAAAGGTGTCTGTCATGGGTTTCTCTTTCTTAGGCAAAGGTGGCTTGGGTCAAATGAGAGCTGTTATCGTTGGTTTCTTGGATAAACCGCGCCCAGCGGGCTTCAAGGGAAAGGGGTTCTCGGCGGATACCCTTGTGTTGCTCCCACTTTTCAATCATGTGGAAGACGGTAATTTCGCCGTACTTTGACATAAGTGTTTCAAGTTCAAGCATTTTTATTCCCCTTCAGGTTTTGTGGAAGGCATAACTCATCCCTTATTTTGGTATCGTAACCTGTTTTTGGAGATGAAATCAATGTAAAAATGCAGCTTTAAGTTGCCGATTGGCCAACTATGAGTTAGTTAACCTTTGGGATGTCAAAAGCTCATATTAACCATGATTCTACCAAAAAAAGGTAAGTTTGGACCAAAAATGGGTAGGGGATGATTTTAATTGATATTTACTTGCGCATATTATAAGTGTTTGTGACTAGCTTTAAGAGGTATAAAAAATGCCGACAGGGAAACAAATCAAAGCCGCCCGCGCCCTTTTGTCTTGGGACGCAGCAGATCTTGCGGAAAAGGCCAGTATGCGGAGAGAGACCGTTTTATCGGTTGAAAATGGAAACGCTGTCCCTCGACCTATAACGATGGAAAAAATAATCAAGGCATTTAATGATGCCGGTGTCGAGTTTAATGGGGATCGCGGTGTTGAATTGCGCGATGACATTGTCCGGAAGTTCGAAGGCGAAGGATATTACCTAAGATTCTTAGATGAAGTTCATAGTTGTATGAGAGAAAAAAAGGGAAGCGTTCTTTTTTTCAATGTAGACGATTCCTTGTCTTCACAAGAAATTATACAGGCCAATACAAGAATGATAGAAGATGGTATTAAATGCCGTTATTTGTGTAAAGAGAAACCGGATAAATTAAACCATCCTGTAGAGTTCTATCGGACTGTTCCTGAAGAGCATTATAGAAACGGGCTTCTTGTCGTTTATGACAATTATCTTGCTGCTTTAGCTCGTGGAAAAATGATGGTCGTGTTCAAAAATGCAGATGTTGCTGACAGCGTACGCAAGCTTTTTGGGTTGATTTGGTCACAGAATAAAATGCCGGAGGCTCCAAATGTCCCTCCCACAAAATGAATATGTTGTTCGCGTTAATGGATGCCCTTTTTGGAAAGACTATAGGTCTGTGACTTTTGCCCTATGCGTGGGGAATCCAAATTGGGAAGGAGCGAAGCTGGAAGCTATACTCGAATGGGCTTCTCGCCATTTTGATCTTATTAGAATAGCCGTGTCAGATACTCTTGGAAGACACAATTATCTTATGCGCGGCTTTACACCGGAAAAAGCCTTGCAGATGTCATCCGCAGAAGGGGACTCATGGTTAAAAGAGCATATGCATCAGTTACGTCTTTGTGGGAAACCATGTGAAATTGTACGTTGGGACAAATGGCGGTTCCATCCTGAGTTTAACTCAATTTATGATCGTTATAGAGATCTCGCACACCATGACAAGGATTTGTCGAAGTCGATTGAAAAATACATTACAGAGTACCTCAAGAAACTTCACCACCAAGGGGAACCCATCTGTCCTGATGGTTACCAGCACTGTTTTGAATATGTCATCGAGGAGCTTGCAGGAACGACGCTGCGAGCAAGAGCTTTTGGCCGATCCTGCCGCATTTATCCAGCTCCAGAGGCTGATTGGATAAAGCTTGTCCGTAATCAGGCAATTGCTGATGCTCCGTCAGGATTAGAGCAGGAATACTATGTTGCGTTTAACCTTCGTCGAAGGAAAGAGACTAGCATTTTTTGTTCTAGTGTTGATAGTGCTTTATCGCACCACATTGCTGCATAAGCGGCATCGGGACTGGTGAATGGCAGGGGGCGGGGCTATCAGTCTAACCCCCGCTTAACAAGCTCCAACATTTTCCCCACACGATCCAACATCAGCTCCGCATTGGGTTTGGTTATTTCATCAAGGATGGCCCATTCGTGTGACTCACGCAGGACGTTGACATCTCCGACTACACCCCTAATGTCATGCGCCGCTTCGGGCGTTGCCCCGATGTTCCAGATATGGCTTACGAACTTTCGAAAGGTTTCTTCTGAGGGGCTGACGGGTGCATTTTCCACATGCGCCATATAACAGGCTGCTATGGTTTCTGAGGCCTGATAACCAATTTTATCACATGCTCCATATTGTCCTGCCTCAAGGAGAGCTTGGGCCTGCCGAAGCTGTTCCGTTGCTTGGTCAAATAAAGTCTGGCTGTGTGGTGATGTCATTTATACCGCCAATGAGAAGATAGGGTTGTGGCTTGCCGCATCAGGTTCAATAAGAGCCAATGGCCGGTTGGGCGCGTTATGCCGCTCGGCCGCTTTGCGAAGGTCAAGGGTTGCGGTCTGCATAGGGTTGTTGCCGAGCATACGCTGCTTTGCTCCAAGAGATTTAAGCGCGGAAACAATTTCCGGTTCCTGCAAAGCATGGATATGAAGCGGTGGCGGTATAACACCCAGCAAGGGAACGGATCGCTTTGGCGACAATAAAGCAACATTTTGTGCCTTAAACAAGGCCGCAAAAACATCCTGCGCACTTCCGCCGAGAGGGACATTAGGGCTGACTTCATGCCAAGGCTTAGCAAGACTTCCCCAGCAACGCTCGCCAATCTCATGTTCCGCTGCTTGCAGGATAGAGGCTACAGCACATTGCAAGATCCCTGTATTCGGGATTTTACCGTTGCTTATAAATTGGCATTGCGTAACCGGCGTTCCTTTGAAGGTTGAAATACCTTTGGTAAAGCTGGCCATGATCTTTTGCCGAGAATCCGCGCTTTCCCAGCTCACAACAAAGTTATTCGGATCAATCGTGCCATTTGCCAGCGGGACAAAGCGAACCTCTACCGGCAATTTAAATATGCTGTCAGGAAAGCGATCCCCAGCAATCCTCAATAATGCGCTTTCTTCACCGTGCCCCAATGTCGCGCCGAGTTTTTCCTTAATAGCGATGATTTTGCTATTGGATGGCGCAAACTCAAAAGCTTGTCCGATCGGTATTGTGCCGTCCTTAAATCCATGTCGGGAATAATAATCAATACTGGCCTGAATAAAGGGCATTCCAAGGCCTTTTTCCGGAAGATCCTTAGTGCGCGGTCTTTCAAGAATGATTTCCCGCATTTTGGGGAACAACAAACAAACATCTTCGCTGTATATGCCGTGATGAACGTCAATGTCACGCCCATTCCTTTGCAGGAACAGCGACCGAAAGTTTATAGCGGCTCCAACGATCTTGGGATCGCAAACATCCCACGCAGCAGCAAAAAACAACACTTCCACATCACCGCCGGACATGGCTCGCATGACTTGGCGAAACCCTACAGGATCAAAAGCTGCGCTGTGCGCTTTGGCTTCATGTCGAATGGTATCGCGCAACACACCGCCAAGCGTACTGCAATGGATAACATCTGATTCAATTTGCGGAAGGATGGCAATGTTAAGGCCACCCATGAGCTGCTGAAAGTTTTTTGTTTTAATCATTATTGTAACATCCCATGCCAGACTGTCAAAACCATTGAGATTGTGCGGCAAAAATCCCTATGTACTCAAGAGAGAAGCTTTTATTACTTTCGTTTCTTTTTAGGCAGTCCGGAACTTTTGGCCCAAAAGGCGTCAAACTCACGGCTATAACGCTGAGCCACCTGCTTGGAATAAATGGTCACGCATTCACGCCTTGCAGTGCCGTCATTAAGCGGCAAAACCAGATAGTCTCCGTAAAGATACCACGAGGCCACATCCTTAAACTCATCATCAAGGATTTTATAGCTGCAATAGCTAAGGGGTGTGCCAAGCTCACTCTTTTGTACAAGAACCTTGGCGTCCAAGCCTTCAATCGCTTCCATGCGTTTGATATGTTCAGCCGCATAATCATCTATGGGCATATAACGGTCATCGCCGAAGTTGAACTGGCGAATGCGCCCCCCTTTGCGCAGGGTTTCATAAATGTGGTCAAGAAGCTGTCTATAGCCCGCTTTGCCGCTATAGGTGCGCATTTGATGTTTGCGAACGCAAACACCTTCGTTTTCGGTAAACTCAATCCCTTCCTGATCCAAAACGGTGAGTATCCGCGCCAGCGTCCTTTCCTGAGGCTGTACGGTTTCGTTTTCGATCTGGCGGATCGTCAGGCGGGTTAACTCGCATTTATCGGCCAGCTCTTCCATAGACCAGCCGAGAAGTCCGCGTGCGCCGCGTATTTGTCGTCCTGAAATACTCATAATGGTTATTTATACCATAAGTTTCTTTAAGAAGCAAGAACATTTTTAGATCGGAATGGTTAAAATAAGAAGAATTATAGGCCGTTTCAAGGCCGCGCCAGAGAAAGAAGCCTTATAATACAATGGAATAGGAACAATATCCCGTTTTGAAAGCTTTTTGTGATCTTTTCGTATATTTCCTATTGACATCGAAACAAAAGGCTGCTAGCGTGCTCCTTAGATGAATAGGAAAGCATAGTCAAAACCGATTTTGATAACCAAAGGGGAAAACCATGAGAAAATCCAAAAAGAACGCCGTAAAGGGGGAAACACCCTGTCCCGAACGCTTCCGCCATATGGGCGGCTTGCGCTGTGATCTCGTCAAAGACCTGCGCCGAAAGAAACCCGCCACTTTGCGCTATCGTACCCGTTGGGCAAGCCCGCTTGAGCTATACCGTGACCGACAAGTCATCAATGAGGCCCAATATGAGGCCGGTCTCCAGTTCTGGCAGGCCTATCACCATGCCGTATCGGGAGGGGCGGCTTGCTGTGAGCGTGCCAGCCGAATAGATAGCCCCACCCGCCTTCGGATTCCTGATACTGCGGCCCGTGCGCTTGTTTATGTCAAGCAAGCCTATGCCGTCCTTACATCCGATATGCTGGATGTTCTGGTCGATATATGCGCCTATGGTCAACCGGCAGCCAGCCCGCAGGAGTTTGACCTCTTACGCAAAGGCCTTGGCCGTCTGGCGCAAGAATGGGGTTTTGCGGCTTCGGAGCTATGCGAGCCTAAAAGGAACCAGTTTTCATAGTCAGTCAATCATTTTTAAGAATGACCATTAACGACCACCAGTCCGGCCGGACTGGTGGTTTCTTTTTATCCGGAAAAGGAGGCTTATCCATGTCCTCAAACAGCAAAGATCTTCAACGCCAGTTCCAGCATACGGCCCGCGCCTTATGCCGCCCGCTGGGCCGCTATGACAGCCTTAAACAGTTTGACACAGTGTCAGACAAAAAGACTAAAAGCTACGCGCAAGTTGCGCCTTTGGTCAGACCGCCAGCGGTCAGACAAAGGGCGTGCGAGCTGAAGCTCGGGAGAGAAAGACCTTATCGCCTGATGGCGCGGTTCTCGCATGATGAGAAAGCTGCCGTGCAGCATAAGGCCAAGGCAGTCCGCCTGTCCCTGAGCGAATATATCCGCGCCTCGGTCTTGGGGTCTGGTTATGTGTCCTCTGTTGATCCAGCAAGACAAAAGCTTTTGCACGACCTAAGCCGCGAGCTTGGCCGTCAGGGCAACAACCTTAACCAGATCGCAAAACAACTGAATATGGCCGGCGAGTCTCAGCAGAGCGAAAGCATGTTGGCGGAAATCTTTGACTCGTTGCTTGAAGCTCACAATGCCGTACGCCGCGCTATGGCGGAAAGGAAACTTTATGAATGATTATAAAATCACACATACGCGGCGGCTATCTCTCAGCAGCCCAATACATGAAAGACATCGGCGAAAACGAGAAAACCCGCATTGTCGAGATCAGCGATCCGGCGGCTAAGAATCTGGATGAAGCCTTCCTAAAGATGTGGGAAGTCGCCGGTTGCACAAAATGCAAGAAGCCGCTGCACCATATCAGCATTAACCCGATGAAAGGCGAAAGGCTAACGGACAAGCAGGTTCTGGCCATCGCAGACAGGTGCGAGGAGGTTTACGGCTACAAGATGTTTCATCACCAGCGGGTGATCGTCGAGCATATCAAAGACGACCGCCAGCATTTTCATGTGGTTTGGAACCGCGTAAGCCTGATGACAGGGCGAACCGTCTGGCCCGGCCATCATTGGAAGAAGTCTAAGCAAGTTGCGAGAGAGATGGAAGAAAGGCTTGGTCTCAAACGGCCGGAACCAAGACAGGGGAAGAAACCAAGTGCACCCAAAGCAAACGGGACGCGAACGAAAAAACAGACAAAAAGAACAGCCGCACCAGCGACAAGATCGGCAACGGTCAAAACAACTTCAACGCAACCAAAAGGCAAAGGAATAAAACAGAATCCGGTTCCCACTCGGCCCGCTGCACAAAAGAAAGACTGGCCGGAGCAAGCAATCATGGATTGGAAAGTCTGGGGCCACTTATTTCCACGCAGATTTTTTATCAAATGGCCAGAGCTGGCCAACACTTGATCTTTCTTGGCCTTGGGTAATTGCGATTTACGCAACGGCAGTTTAGTCAACGTGACGACTGAAGATGGCCGTAGGTTTGGCATGACGAGAGAACCCGATCCTTCGGATAGCTCTCAGAAGCACAAATAACTGAAAGGACACTTATGAGAAAGAAAACCTTCATCCAGACCGATACGTTTCTAATCAGACCACGCAAACTGCGTGTCTTCCGCGTCATCGAGCCTGGTACGACTACTATCCCGTGGACATCGAAGAAACAAGTCATCCGGTATGTCCAATATGTCCAAAGGTTCCATATCCGCAAGCTGATGAGGAGGAAGAAGCCCAAATAACCAAAACCCAACAAACACTAACACTAACACAAATAACAATCACCCCGCTGGAACGCCTTCCGAGCGGGGTTTTTTATAGGAGGAAGAATGACCGTTATATCCGTACCGGCCAGTCCCGCACGGCATTTTACCGTGCAATCTTTGGCCAAATATTGGGGCGTTTCCACAAGCCATATCTACAACCTGATCCATTCCGGCTCGATCCGCTACATGCGGATCGGCAAGGCCATTCGTATCCCAACAGATTTTATTAAAGAATATGAGGAGGCTGCATGTCTAACAACGATTTTTACCGCCTATGGCAACACAATAACGGATACTGGTACGTCATTTGGAGTAACAGTACCACAAATGAGAACATCAACAACCGAGGAACAAAGCGCATATCAACGGGGGCAACGGATCGCAAGGCAGCAGAACAATTCCGCGCTCAATTCATCGCAGGATTAGATAATCCGGCTCCACCATCGGAGCCGACAATAAAATATCTCCTTGATCGCTACGAAAAGGAGCATGGCGTTAATACAAGGTCACTGGACACTATCAAGCGGAACATTAAAATCTTGAACAAGTTTTTCGGCGACCTTCAACCTACGCATATCAGCAATGCCCTACTGGTCAAATACGCCAAAGAACGAGACGTATCTGATGGGACGATCCTGCGCGAGCTTGGGACTTTAAAGGCAGCGCTGCATTTTGCGGAAGGCAATCGCTGGATAGGCCATCAGCCGCGCTTTAAGATGCCCGTACATCAGCCCCCGCCCCGTGATCTGTGGCTTAAACGCGAGCAAGTGGGCTTGCTGTTGAGCAAAGCCAAATCGCACCACATGAGGCTTTTTATCCAAATAGCCATCTCGACAGCCGCCCGATCCGGCGCGATCTTGGATCTGACTTGGCAGCAGATTGACTTCGAAAGCAGGATTATGGACTTCGGGCGCGGATGGGGCAACAAACGCCGTGCCGTCATCCCGATGAATAATGATGTTTATGAGAGTCTAAGAACAGCCAGAGAGCTGGCCCAATCGGAACATGTGATTGAGTATCACGGCAAGCGCGTAGCTTCTGTCAAGGCGGGGTTCAGGCGGCTTTGCAAGAATTGTGGGATCAAGGCCAGCCCGCACGTTCTGCGCCATACGGCGGCCACTTGGTTGATTATGGATGGAGTACCCCTATCCGAAGTCGCCCGCCTGTTGGGCGACAGCGAAAAGACTGTTGAAAAAGTCTATGGCAAACACGCACCGGACTACCTGAAACGGGCCGTGAACTCATTGAGATTGGGCTTAAATAACAAGCCCGTGTTACAGCTGTAACACGGGTTTTCAGAACGCCCCTAGCTAACATATTGGAAATCTTGGAGCGGGCGACGAGGCTCGAACTCGCGACCCCGACCTTGGCAAGGTCGTGCTCTACCACTGAGCTACGCCCGCTTTTGACAATGCGCCGGATCATACAGCGATGACGGGCGATTGCAAGGGTTTTTTAAAATCACCCCCTTAAATAGCGCCGAACGCCGCTTTCAAAGATTTTGACAGCCAAAAAGGCATAAAAAACCGCAGCCATCATGATAAGAGCAAGAAAAAGCGGGTCAAACTCCATCAAAAGCAGCGTCGGCAGATAGGCCACAAAACCGGCAGGCACAAGCGTAAACAGGATGATTTTGATCCCCAAAGGCTGCCCGTGCAGCATGTTGAACGAGGCTATAATCATCATCTCAAACAGCTGATCCGAAAGGCGCTGCGCGTTTAAAAGCCAGAACGGGATACAGTAAAAAACCAAAAGCGAAGCCCAGAAAATAACGGCGCCTAAAATAACCAGAAACAGGCAAAGCAGCCCCTGCGCCCATGAAAATCCCTGAGACGCATACGCGATCAGGACAAGGCCGCACAAAATATCCCCCAAACTTGCAAAAGAAGCCGTGCCGAACGTCAAATCCACCAAAGGATGACGCGGACGCGCCAGATAAATATCAATGCTTCCGTCATAGATTTTATAGGGAAGCATAATCAAGCCACGGCAAAGGAATAAAATAAGGCCGATGGCGGTAACGGATATTCCAAAAAGGAGCGCGGCGTCTTTTAAACGCCATCCGCCCAGAGACTCAAAATTATTGAAAAGTATCCAATACAAGGCAAGAAACATAAAATCTTGGGTAAACATACCCGCAGAAAGGATCACGGTGCGCTTACCCTCAGCCGCGTAAATCTGAAAAATTTTACCAAGAAGGCAGCGCCAGTAAAGAAGCGTGCTTAACATATCTGCACCCCCTTCCCTGTTTGAAAGCGGCGCAAAACGCGGTCATCAAAGATCTTTAAAGCCAGCACAGCAGCCAGAGCCCATAAAAACTGATGAAGGAATTGCAAAACGTAAAACATCGGCGGCAGCGCCAAAAACCAGTTTCCCGCACAGGCAACATAAGCAGGAAAAGGCGTCATCCACATCAAGGGCTGAAAGGCCTGCGGATAGAAACTCATGGGAAACAAAAGCGCGCCGAACAAAAAAGAAAGCTTGCTCATGATCCAGAAAACGGGCTCCGCCTGAACAAACCAAAGACAGGACGCGCCGATCATATAGGTCAACGCCAGCACAATCACGACGGCCAAAGGAAAGGACAAAACAAACCCCGCCAGAGCTGAAAAATCTACCGGCAGCGGCCCTGCAAGAAGAAAAGACACCATGAAAAAAACAGGAACAAGTCCCAAAAAGCGAAAGGCCACTTCACCGCTCCATAAGCCCGCGCGTAAAAACGAAGCCGGATAAGGGCGCAGCAAAGCAAGATCCGCCTGCGCCGTTACAAAGTCATTCTGGAGGTCTTTGAAAAAAGAAAAAGGGCAAATGAAAAGAACACTCTCCGTCGCCGCCATATACCAGATCAGTTGCGTTGCCGTCAGGTTAAGGCGCGCAAGCGTTTCAACAGGAATAATTTTCAGAATGCCCGCCCAGACAATCAAAATCATGCCATAAACAAGAAAAGATCCGAAAAGCGTAATTCTGGTTGCCCAAGCCTGTTTAAAACCGAGATAAAATGCAACCGACAAAATGCGAAAGTGAGAGGTCAGTGCCATAGCGCGCTCGCCTGACCTTCATAGATGGTGCGGATGATTTCTTCCAAAGGCACATTTTCAATGCTGATGTCGCGGATCTGAAATTGCTGAAGACATTGCGCAACAACGGATTCCATAGACACTTGCGAGACATCAACTTTAAGGCAAAGCTGATGCGCGCTCTGCGCTTCCACTTGCGTGTGAGGATGAAGGAAAACAGGATTTTCCTGCTCGGTCGTCAATTTCAGGGTTTTATGTTTGGCATACTGACCTTGCAGCGCATCCAAAGGCGTATCCAGAAGTTTTTCACCATGATCTATGACGATAACGCGTTCGCAAATACGTTCAATATCGTCCGTATCATGGCTTGTCAAAAGCAGGGTTGTTTCAAAAGATTGCTCAAGATGCCGCAAATGATCCCGCAAAAGGGCCTTGGCCGTCACATCAAGGCCGATGGTCGGCTCATCCAAAAACAAAACCTTCGGCTTGTGCAAAAGCGCCGCCGCAATATCGCTGCGCATCCTCTGCCCTAAAGAAAGCGTCCGCGCCTGCTGGCCTAAAAACTCCTGCAATGCAAACATCTCGATCAATTTATCGCGCTGTTCTTGGTAGTCCTGCGGCGCAAGATCATAAACGCGGGCCAGAAGATCGAAATTATCCCGCACGCTCAAAGCCGGCCAAAGGTGCGTTTTCTGCCCGAACACAAGCCCGATATGGCGCGAAAGCGCGCGAGTCTGTTTCCACGGCACAAACCCGCAAACCTGCGCCGTGCCGGAAGTCGGCGCCAGCAGGCCCGAAAGCATCCGCAAAGTCGTCGATTTCCCCGCGCCGTTGGGGCCGATAAAGGCCACTTTTTCGCCCGCCTCAATGGAGAAATTGAGGTTCCGCACCGCCGTCACATCCTTATACGCCGCGCGCGCAAAAAACCGCCTTTTGCCGGCCTTTTGGAGACGCATGCGAAAAACGCGCGAAAGATCAGAAACTTCTATAACGAACGACATGCCCTTGGCTCACCTGTAAAAAGGCCAAAGGTTGATTATAATGTATAAATATCTTCTTCCTCAACATGTTTTTGGCAAATTGCTTACACATTATAAGACCAAAGAGGCAAGTAAGAAAGTTCTAAGAAAACCTGATCGTCATCATTAATAAAAGTGTCTTGAAGTATCTTTGTGGTTATGCCGGAAGTCTGCGCCATCAGCATGGCCCTTTGCGCTTCGGGCGAAAAACTGATCGTGTCGTGAATCTTTTCCGGTTTTATTTGATCCGAGCTTGCCTCTGGCGAGTAACTTTTTGTAACTTTCTGCTTCTCTTCAGCAACAACTTCACTGAGGACATGGCCGATATTCATGTGCAAGTTCAAGTTCTCGGTTATCAGTTTCGTAGCCGCCAAACTACGCGGCCCCGCAAAAATAGCCGTAAAATTAATCATGACAACCCTCATCACGTTTTAAGAAAGGACTTGGCAAGTTTAACAGCCGAATCTTTAAAATAGCAATAATTTCAGATACATACAAAGGTATTGGCGCGGCTTTCCTTGCAATGACAGAAAGTCCCGATGAACATTGACCGACCCCAACCACTCCCCTACTCTCACACCCATGGACACTTCTCTCCTCAACGAATCCTTGCCGCGCCTGCTTTTAGGGCTTGTCATAGGGCTGGTTCTCGGCAGTTTCACGACCATGCTGGCCTATCGCCTGCCGCGCGGCCTTTCGATCGTCAAGCCGCCTTCGCGCTGCCCGAGCTGCCAAGCGCGCCTTGGCGTGCGCGATCTTTTCCCCGTATTTTCTTTTCTGTGGAACAAGGGAAGATGCCGCCATTGCGGGCAGAGCATCGGCCCGCGCTATCTTGTCATCGAGCTTGTCACAGCAATATGCACCGCAGCCGCCTTTGTCCTTGTAGGACTGACCCCGATTTTGCTGTTATGGCTTGCTGGAATTGTCGCGCTGATAACGGCCCTGACAATCAGGATCGAACGCCCTTGATTTTTTTGGCCATCAAGGCAAGCACCTCATCAACGCCCGTGTGCGCCACGGCGGAAATTGCATAGACTTTCTTCCGCGCGGTTTTCTCGAGCAAAGCTTTTTTCTTGGCAACTTCTTCTTTGGGTAAAGCATCGCACTTGCTAAGCGCGACAATCTGGGGCTTGCGCGAAAGTCCCGCGCCATAAGCCTTTAACTCGGCGCGAATGATCTTATACGCACCTACAACATCATCTGCCGTCACATCCACAAGATGCAAAAGAACCTTGGTGCGCTCAACATGGCCCAGAAAACGATCGCCCAGCCCCTGCCCTTCATGCGCGCCTTCAATCAGGCCCGGAATATCCGCCAGAACAAAATCCACATTATCGTTTTTTTTGCCAAGCCGCACCACGCCAAGATTGGGCGACAAGGTGGTAAAAGGATAATCAGCAATTTTGGGTCTGGCCTGCGTGCAGGCGGCTAAAAATGTAGATTTCCCCGCATTAGGCAAGCCAATAAGACCGGCATCCGCAATCAGTTTAAGCCGCAGCCAAACTTCACGTTCCTGTCCGCTCCAGCCGGGGAATATTTTGCGCGGCGCTTGGTTTGTCGAACTCTTGAAATGCAGATTTCCAAAACCGCCATCGCCGCCCTTTAAAAAGACAAGCCGCTGCCCTTCCTGCGTCATATCTGCCAGAAGTGTTTCCTTATCCTCGGCCAAAATCTGAGTCCCCACAGGCACACGCAAAACCAGATCAGGCCCATCCGCGCCTGTGCGGTTGCGCCCCGCCCCGGGCCGTCCGTTCTTGGCGACAAAATGCTGCTGGTAGCGATAATCAATCAGGGTGTTGAGGTTAGAAACCGTCTCAAAAACAATCGCGCCGCCTTTGCCGCCGTCACCACCGTCAGGCCCGCCGAACTCGACAAACTTCTCCCGCCGGAAGCTCAGGCATCCGGCACCGCCATTGCCGCTTTTAAGATAGATTTTGGCTTGATCGAGGAACTTCATAAAAGCACATTGTCATTGCGAAGAAAGCCGTCAGACTTGACGCGGCAATCTCGGCTGTTTCTTAGCTTTCCGTGACCACAGAAACATACATACGCTCTTTAATTTCGCGGAAAGTCACACGGCCATCGACCTTGGCGAAGATCGTGTGATCCTTGCCCATACCGACATTGTCGCCGGGATGATAGCGCGTGCCGCGCTGGCGAATGATAATCGCGCCGCCCTGGGCTTTCTGTCCGGCTGAAAGCTTGACGCCGAGCCGGCGCCCCGCTGTGTCGCGTCCGTTGCGCGATGAACCGCCTGCTTTTTTATGTGCCATGGCTAAACTCCTTGAATCGCCTTGATCTTCAAAACGGTGTAATGCTGACGATGCGTGTTGCGGCGGCGATAATTTTGGCGCCGCTTCTTTTTGAAAACGATCAGCTTGCCGCTGCGTTTTTGCTCAACAACCTCAGCCGTGACTTTGGCGCCGGCCAGCACAGGCATGCCCGTGGAGACTTTGTCGCCCTCACACACCATAAGAACTTCTGTCAGCTCGACAGTTTTGCCTGCCTCAGCAGCAAGCTTTTCAACCTGAATGATATCACCTTGGGCAACTTTATATTGTTTGCCGCCGGTCTTGACGACTGCGAACATAGCGATCAACCATTTGTTAATGTTAATACCCCCCTCCCACCAAGGGGCGGGAAGCTTCTGCCTTTTGCCGTATTTAAAAGGGCTTGTCAACAGCGATTTATGAATAACTTGCCCCATTAACCCCATTTTATCAACGGGCATCGCACACATTAGTGGTAGCAGCAGAGGGATTTGGCTTTAGCAGACTAAAAGGAAAGACACTTTCCACGTTAACCTTATAAAGCCCCTTTTTACTATCCTTCTGCCCTGCCCCATTAAGTTATAGACAGGCAACAACCGCCCGTCAACTTTAGCATTAAGAGGAAGGCGTGCCAAGTTTGAGGTGCTCAAATACGCATAAATCAAGATTTATAAGGTTTTATACTGAAATCTTCGAAACGCCACGCTATTGCAAACCGCAAACATGCCATAAAATACGCCGCGGAAGTGCAAGAGGTTATATCGTTTTTGCAGGGCCATATTCAGACGGACAATCGGACCAGTGAAGCCCGCGCTTGATCACATGGATGATCCCGCTTAAAACGCGCCGGTCATCTACACGCGCTACCCCGCGAACCTTGTTCGGTAACAGCGGCTTGATCTTCTCAAATTGCTCTTCACTCAGCCAGAATAGTCCGCTCATCGGGGATCTCCTTCAAAATCAAGCCCCCTCTTTGAATCACACATCTTCTACTTTGTAAATACTTACCTTTTTATAGATCTGAACTCTAGAACTTATACTTTGCTTGCAGGCTTCCGGTGACGCCCTGACGGACGCCGATATAGCCCTGGACGCCGAGGTCGATGAACAGCGGCATATCGGCTGATGGCTGCATGGCCAGGCCGATCTCGCCGACACCGGTTGCGCCT